>Ga0316209_1000108_pt1 | contig 169860 bp, 154 predicted proteins | sample 6monopyrite_MG_FD_204945 | JGI IMG/M metagenome (GOLD analysis project Ga0316209, IMG submission 204945) | Microbial mat bacterial communities from mineral coupon in-situ incubated in ocean water Damariscotta River, Maine, United States -... | ecosystem: Environmental > Aquatic > Marine >... | reverse complement strand
GTCTCATGAATATTTCTACTGTAAAACTTACTGTCGTTTCTAATTCGTTTATCTGTATTTGTAGCGACTCTGTGCTCGTTCCTAATATGTCTATTTCATTTTGCAGATCACCAGTCGATGTTATTATTTCATCTATCTCATTTTGTAATTGACCAATACTTGTTTGCAGCGCATCTACTTCACTTTGTAGTGTTGTTGTCGCTGTATCTAAACTATCTACTTGTGTTTGCAATGACTCTGTACTTGTTCCTAATATGTCTATTTCATTTTGTAGCTCACCAGTGCTTGTTTCTAGCGCATCTATTTCATTTTGCAGTGTTGTTGTTGCTGTATCAAGCTCATTCAGTCTCATGAATATTTCTACTGTAAAACTTACTGTCGTTTCTAATTCGTTTATCTGTATTTGTAGCGACTCTGTGCTCGTTCCTAATATGTCTATTTCATCTTGCAGATCACCTGTTGATGTTATTATTCCATCTATTTCACTTTGCAGCGTTGTTGTTGCCGTATCTAAACTATCTACTTGTGTTTGCAATGACTCTGTACTTGTTCCTAATATGTCTATTTCATTTTGCAGATCACCTGTTGATGTTATTACTCCATCTATTTCATTCTGAAGTGTTGTTGTTGCCGTATCTAAACTATCTACTTGTGTTTGTAATGATTCTGTACTTGTCCCCAACATCTCTATCTGACCTTGCAGATCACCAGTACTTGTTTGCAATGCATCTATTTCACTTTGCAGTGTTGTTGTTGCTGTATCAAGCTCATTCAGTCTCATGAATATTTCTGCTGTAAAACTTACTGTCGTTTCTAATTCGTTTATCTGTATTTGTAGCGACTCTGTGCTCGTTCCTAATATGTCTATTTCATCTTGCAGATTACCCGTTGATGTTATTATTTCATCTATCTCACTCTGCAGTGCTATTGTTGCTGTACCTAAAATATCTATCTCATCTTGCAAGTTACCAGTGCTTGTTTGCAGTGCATCTATTTCACTTTGTAAGGATTCAGAATTAAATCTAATAGAACTAATAATTCCATTGTTTATGAGATTTTCATTTGAACCACTAGCAAACAAAATTTGTCCACTTGTTTCTTGATCAAGCTTATCTGTCCATAAAGTAACTTCATCCACTGTTAATACACTATCTCCACCAAAGGTCCAATCATTATCATTAATTATCACTGTTGCAGGCCCATTTACTACGATAGAGCCTGTTGTTTCTGTTAATGAAACATCAAGCTCTATTACTACATTTTTCATATACACTGTTGAAGTTGATCCAGCAAAAATAAATTTACCTGTAGATCCATAATTTTTAATTACAACATCTGAAAGATATAAATTTGCATTATTATTAATAAAAAAAGATCCATTATTAAAATCAACAACATTACCATTCCCATTTAAAGTACAATTCCCCTCAAACGAAAAGTTATTCATAAGAGTTGTAACTGGGGCTTGCAAATAAATATGAGAATTATTTTGCCACAAAATATCTGCTGCCCAAGGAAACGAATTTGCTCCTGTATATAAAACATATCCATTAGTATCAATAATTCCTGGACCTGAAATAATTTGATCTGCTGCAAAATAAGCGTTACTTAAAAAACTTACTCTTCCACCATTAAGAATAATATTTTTATTTATAGTACTTTGAAGAGCTAAGGAAAGATCTGTATTAGAATCTTGCAAAACAATATTACTAGAAAAAATTGGCTGACCTTCAATATAATTCCCAGTGCCTGTTATTTCTAATGCTTGCAAGACTGTTCCTGAAGAAACTCTTAACGACTTATTACCATTCAGCTGTAGCGCATTATTAACATTTAAAACCGCTGAAAGAACTATATTATTACCAGAATCTCTAAAAATACCATTATCAAATATAATTGATTGGCCCAACAAAGAACTTCCACTTGATTTAATTAATGTGCCATCATAACCAGAAATAGAATTTTCTACTATTAAAGTCCCATTCGAATTAATCTTTAGCGCTGATAACTGCTGATCAAATTTAAGTTGTGCTTTAACGCTAAAAAAGCTTAAAAAACCGCAAAAAAGTGTCCACTCTCTTCTCACCTTTTAGCCTCAATTTATTTTTTTCATTTTAAAATTTATATTTTCACTTGGCCTTCAATTGATAAAACTCCACCTGTTAACCATTCTAAAACAACAGCACTTAAGTCAATACTTTCTGCTTCTACAGTACCATCATTTTTTATTACAGAACTTCCACTAACACGAATTACTCCATTTTCAAATCGCAAGCCAGTTGATGTTGAATGCAATGTAGATCCAGACTCTAGTGTTAAAATAGAACTATCTGATTCGAGTTGAAATAGCCCTTTATTTGCTATTGATGGCGCATAGCTAAACCTTGTATTTACTCCTAAAATAAATTCAGTGTATTCTTGTACTTTACTATTTTGATCACTTGAATAAGTAAATGAACTTTGATTACTATTAATTTTAAATTTATCTTGAATACTTAATGCTCCAATAGTAAAGGTATAATCATTCATTAAATTCCATTCAATATTTTTAAGATTTAAAACACCTGCATTATTTGAACAAAATATATTATTATTTTGAATGCCATTTATTATAGTATTTTCAATATTTAGCGTTGAGTCATTTGACAATTTAATAAAACCTTGTGACAAATCTATCTCATAATTATTTGCATTAATAGAACACTCTCCTTCAAACTCTACTGTTGTCGTAAAAACAGTATCACTATTAAGTGTTAAATTTGCATTTTGAAACAAAAGATGTTTTTTTTCAAAATTAAAAGGAGTAAGAAGGTTAGATGATAAAACACCAAAGTATTCTTCATTTGGTGACCATGCAAATCTAGTATGTGCTTCACTAAAATCACGTATTCCTACGACCTCTAATTTATTTTTTTTCTTATTATACGTAAATATTTGCAAGTCAAGATTAGTATTACGCAAAGAAGAAAGATAATTACCTGAGCTACTCCAATGCACACCATTAAGCGGTACTTGCTCTGGCTCAATTGCATTACTAATTTCTGACAAACTATTATTTAATTCATCATACTTAAAAAGCTTCCAATAATTTGTAGGAGTTCCACCAAATGCCTGGCTCGCTGTAGTAACAATTACTTGCTCATTTGGTTGCCAAGCAACTCCTAAACTAGTTGTAAAATTAATTGCAGCAATCTCTGTTTGATACGTAATTGCTGATCCATCAAATGCATATATTTGCAAATAACTTTGAAAGGCCGAGTTTTCAAAACTAAATACCCCTACAGCAAACCGTGTTCCATCTGAATTCCAACAAATTGAGTCTCCAGCTCTCGGAGAGCGATTATTGTGAATTGGTAATGTAAATGTAGTTCCAATAATGCCATTATTAATCTGAAAAATAAAAACATTAGCACCACCATGAAATAATACATAATTTCCATCAGGACTCCACGGCGATGCATCGCTAACAGGAATCACTTGCTGGCTAGTAACCACTACATTATTATTAATCGGATTAAATGAAAAAAGATCTATCGAATTAAACCTTGATGATACAAAATAATATTCTGATGGATGCCAGCTGACATACTGCGGAAAATCATTTGTAGAATAAACTCCGGTAAAGCGATTCGTCAAACTACTCCCATCGTAACTATAAACAAGCAATCTATTAGTATCACTACCATTACGAACTACTACTAGATACTGATTATCAAAAGACCATGAAAGAGAAATAGTACTATTTATACCTATAAAGGTCTGCGGATCAATATCTCGAGCATATATTGCTGATGGCAGCTCAACTAAATTTTGGTTTGCCGGAAAAGTTATATTATATCCATTTCCATTTATAATACCTGAACTAAGATTTAAGGATCCTGTCAGTGATACATTATTATTTAATGTTAATGTTCCATTGTTATTAAATACAAAATTACCTGACATTGGAAACAAAACGTCTACCGCACAGCTTAAATTTGCACCTTCAAACAAGACTCCATTTTCCATACGAGCAAAACCTAATATAAGATTATTTGTATCTGCAACACTAAAAGATGCTTGCGGCTCTCGGGATACAGCTGTATTTGAACCAACAGTACGAGAAAAAACAGCTTGATTAAAAAAAAGCAGCAATAAGCTCATAATTATATATTTATTATTCATCCACTACCTATTGAAAATACTATATTTAAAAATTTAAATTTTATATAGCCTGGGTTATATGCTTAAAAAATAAAAACGCTTTTTATATTTTAACTTGTCCCTCAACTGATAAAACTCCACCTGTTAACCACTCTAAAACAACAGCACTTAAGTCAATACTTTCTGCTTCTACGGTACCATCATTTTTTACTGCAGAACTTCCGCTTACACGAATGATTCCACTTTCAAATCGCAAACCAGTTGACGTTGAATGTAATGTGGATCCAGGTTCTAATGTTAAAACAGAACTATCTGATTCAAGCTGAAAAAGCCCTTTATTTGCTATTAATGGCGCATAGCTAAATCTTGTATTAACACCCAAAATAATCTCGCTATCTTCTTGCACCTTACTACTTTGACTACTTGAATAAATAAATGAATTTTCATTACTGTTAACTTTAAATTTACTTTGAATATTGAATGCCCCAGTAGCGAATATATAATCATTTAATAAATTCAATTCAATTTTTTTAAGATTTAAAACACCCGCATTATTGGAACAAAATATATTATTATTTTGGACACCATTTATTATAGCGTTTTTTATATTAAGCGTTGCATTATCTGATAGTTGAATAAAACCTTGCGACAAGTCTATCTCATGATTATTTGCGTCAATAGAACACTCCCCTTCAAATTGTACTGTTGTCGTAAAAACAGTATCACTAGCAAATGTTAAATTTGCATCCTGAAACAAAAGTCGTCTTTTTTCAAAATTAAAAGGTGTAACAATACTAGCTGATGCCAAACCAAAATGCTCTTCATTTGGTGACCATCCAAATACAGTAGCTTGATTAAGCTGAAATCCTGCTACAATCTCTAACTTCTTTTTTTCCTCATTATAGGTAAATATTTGCAAATCTACTCCAGAGTTACGCAAAGAAGAGAGGTATTTTCCTGAACTACTCCAATGAACGGCGGCAATTGACACTTGCTCTGGCGTAATTGCATTACTAATTTCTGACAAGCTATTATTTGACTCATCATAATTAAAAATTTTCCAATAATTTGGAGGAGTTCCACCAAATAAAAAGCTAGCTGAAGTAACAATTACTTTTTTATTTGGCTGCCAAGCAACTCCTAAGCTATATGCAAAATCAATTGCATCAACTTCTGCTTGGTATGTAATTGCTGATCCATTAAATGCATATACTTGCAAATGACTGCGAATTAGTGGATTTCCTTGAAAACTATACACTCCTATAGCAAAATGTATCCCATCTGAGCTCCAACAAGTTGAATCTAGATACGCTGGGAAACGATTATTTTGAATAGGCACTGTAAGTGTAGTTCCAATGACACCACTATTAATTTCAAAAATATTGATGCTAGTTCCACCTTGAAATAATACATAATTCCCATCAGGGCTCCATGGACATGGATATCTAACAGTGACAGTTTGCTGATCAGTAAGCGCTAAAGAATTGGCATTTGGATCAAATGAAAAAAGATCTATAGAATTAAACCTTGATGATACAATATAATACTCTGATGGGTGCCAACTAACATACTGAGGCCGATCATTTGCAGCATAAGTCCATGTAGTCAACAACGTTAAGTTGCTTCCATTATAGCTATAAATACGTAATCTTTGAGTATTTGTACCATTATGCACTGTTGCTAAATACTGATTATCAAAAGACCATGAAAGAAATCTAGTACTAGCAATACTTACGCTTGCCTGCTCATCAATAACACGATTATATAGCACTGATGGCAGCTCAACTAGATTTTGATCCATAGGGAAATTAATACTATAACTATTGCCATTTATAACACCTGAGCTAAGATTTAAAAACCCTTCAAATTCTATATTATTATTTAATGTTAATGTTCCATTATTATTAAATACAAAATTACCAGACATTGGAAATAAAACATCTACTGCACAGCTTAAATTTGCACTTTCAAAAAATATTCCATTTTCCATCTGAGCAAACCCTAATATGAGATTATTTGTATCTGAAGCACTAAAAGAAGCTTGAGGCTCTCGGGATACAGCTGTATCTGAACCAACAGTTCTTCCAAAAGAATCAATATGCGCCATAACCAAAAATAAACATACTATCTTATAATTATTTTTCATTAATTACTCACAATAAGGGTTCATTGCTCTATAATGAAATTCAAATTGCACTTTAACACTAAAAGAATCCTTTTAAAATATCGCCTTTCTTTTCATCTTTTACCTTGTAAAATTTATATTTTCACTTGACCTTCAATTGATACGACCCCACCTGTTAACCACTCTAAAACAACAGTACTTAAATCAATACTTTCTGCTTCTACTATACCATCACTTTTTACGGCAGAACTTCCACTTACACGAATAATTCCATTTTCAAATCGTAAACCAGTTGACGTTGAGTGCAGTGTGGATCCAGATTCTAGTGTTAAAATAGAACCACCTGATTCTAACTGGAATAGCCCTTTATTTGCTATTGGCGGCGCATAGCTAAACTCTGTATTTACACCCAAAATCAACTCACTGTTTTCTTGCACTGTACTACTTTGACTACTTGAATAAATAAATGAATTTTGATTACTATTAATTCTAAACTTATCTTGAATGCTTAATGCTCCAATCGTAAATGTATAATCATTTAACAAATTCCACTCAACGTTTTTAAGACTTAAAATACCTGCATTATTAGTACAAAATATATTATTATTTTGCACATCATTAACTATTGCATTTGAAAGGTCTAGGCTTGCATCATTTGCTACTTGAATACAACCACTTGATAACTCTATTAAATTATTATTACCATCAATTGAACAATTACCTTCAAATTTTATAGTTGTAGTAATAACCATATCACTATTAAAAACTACATGAGTATCTATAAAATTTATTAAGCCTACTTCAAAATTAATTAATATAAGAGTACCATCTGATGGAGACCCTATACAAAAAAATTCTTCATTTGGAGCCCAAGAGAAAATATTATAAGAGTCTGCATCTTCACGGGCTGCTACAATTTCTAGCACTTGTGAATTTTTATTATAAGTAAATATTCTCAAATCTGATAACCCTGCAGAAGCATCTCTCAAAGAGGAAAGATATATACCTGATTTACTCCACTTCAACCCAAATATGGAAAAATCTTCACCCGGAGCTGCTGTAGTAATTTCTGTCAAACTATTATTAGTGATGCTATATTCATGCAACTTCAAGCGACTTGAAATACTTCCTCCAGCCCCTTGCACATTAAACACTCCTGTTGCAATTAATTGCCCTCCTGGCTGCCAGCTGACTGACATTCCCCTAACTCTCCGATCAATAGTTACTTCTGTTTCATAAGTAATAACAGAACCATTAAAAGAGTATATTTCTAAGAAGCCAAAACGCTGATTGCCTGGACCTGTACGTATTACAGTTCCAAAACCCAGATAAGATCCATCACCACTCCAGCTGATTGAGTTTTCCGCAGAAGGCTGACGACTATTTTGCAATGGAGCAGAAGAAAAAGTATTAGTAATAATACCATTTGAAACACTATATATAATAAAATTTGTACTAATTTCAGCTGCTACATAATTACCATCAGGACTCCATGGAGCAGCATGTATAAGATCTATACTTCTACTATCAGTAAGTGTTAAGGTATTAGCTATTTCATTAAAAGAGAAAATTTCTAATTCATCGTCTCTTCCAACTGTAAGAAAATACTGTGATGGATGCCAACCTACGTATGTAGGATCATCCTGATTACCATATGTTTGAGATGCAACTAAAGTCAAACTAGTGCCATCAAATTCATAAATTCTTAATCGTTGATTATCAGCACCAGTATGAGTAACTGCCACATATTTACTATCAAAAGACCATGCAGAATAAGAAACATCATCAACAGTTAGTGAAAATAAATCATTAAGTAGTCGCCCATAAAGCATTGATGGCAACTCAACTTGCTTTTGATTATTTGGAAAATAAACACTATAGTCATTTCCATTAAGTGTACATCCGCCAAGATTAAGTTGCTTTTCAAAGTACATGCTGCGATTTAAGTTTAATGTACCATTATTTAAAACAAACCCTCCAGACATTGGAAACAAAACGTCTATTGCACAGCTTAAATTTTCAGCTTCAAACACTATTCCATTTTCAATATAAGCAAAACCCAATATAAGATTATTTGTATCCGCAGCAGTAAAAGCAGCTTGAGGCTCTCGAGATACAACTGTATTTGAACCAATGGTTCTTGCAAAAGCAGTATGATTAAACAATAACAACAGTAAATGTATAATTATATATTTATTATTCATCAACTGCCTACTGAAAATGTTGTACCCAAAAGTTTGGCATCTATATTTTGAAAAACAATAGATGCATTTTTTTGTATTTTTAAAGATCCAACTGCAAAAGAAATACTTTTAAATAATTCTAAAGTTCCATTTTTTAAATAAATTGAAGATATATTATTAACCAATTCTAAAGATGATATCTTATTATTTTTATACTTAATAGATCCACCTGCTAAGCGCAGCTCTCCACCATTTAAAATTTTAATGTTCATATCATTATCATCAGCTGTAGCATCACCAAAGGTAACCCCCTCATCAATGACTATAGGCGAATAATTATTATTTAATATTGTATCTAAAGAGTCTTGGCTCACTGTCACATCTTCTTGCAAATACTGTACTTCAGCACTTATTACAGAATTCCCTCTAACTTCCAAAGTACCTTTGAGAAGATCTATTCCAGTAAAAGTACTATGCAGTGAACTTGAATTTAAAACTAAAACAGAACTGCTATCCTCAAACTGCAATAATTCTTTTGATGGAATATAAATAGGATCATAGCTAAATGTCACTTTATTTTCTAAAATAAGCTCTGTATCAGAATGTATAAACCCCTGATTACGTGATTGATAAGTAAAATTCACTAAATCATTTGACTGTATTTTGTTTTTGTTATAATAGTTTAACGATCCTTTTTTATACACAAAATCGCCTGATTGCTGCAAAAAAACACCGTCAAAAATAATATTTCCTGTATCATCAAGACATCTAATATTATCATCTTTAACATTTTTAAAAGTAATATTTTTAAAATGCCATGAAGAACTTGAGTCAACGACAATACTACCATTTCCATCTATAACAATTTCATTGCCATTTCCCTGAATTATTCCCGATCCTTTTAACGTAAACGTTGCATCTAAAGACATGTCTGCATTCAGTGTAATAACAGCGCCATTACCATTGAAAGACATATCATCTAAAATTACTAAACTTTTACTGCCAAAAAATAAACTATTAGAGTTCATATCAACCTGGCCATTAGAAACTAATGTATTTTGCCCTAAATACATATTTTGCAATAATGTTAACAATCCACCATTTAACTTCATATTTGCCAAAAGTGGCCCATTTAAAGACCATTTAAGATGTGCACTAGAATTCATAAAAAATATAGGGCCACTAACTGCACCATCCCCTAAAATACTATTATTTTGCCCCGATATGACCGTTCCTAAATTATATGTTCCTTGAGTAATGAAAATACTATCATCTCCACCTAATAAATTTAGTGCAAGGCTCTGCCTTCTGCCTTTAATAATAAACGACACATTAGGCAACTCAAATACTACTTTTTCAAACTTAACTGCCGATGATACCGGCAATGCTATTTCTGGAACACCTAATAACTGCATTGTTATTTCACTTAAGTTTAGCGCTGTCTGCATAAAGATATTACTTTCACGATATCTTACAATTTTAGATGTTTCTGAATGTGAAATAAACTTATTCGGATCAAAAATATTATAAACTAAAATCCCTTTTCTTGTATGAATTGTGGTACCTGAATCAATCAGAACATTCATCTCATCTGCCTCAGTTCCATCTCCAAGTATTAAGCCTTCACTCGTTACTGTTCCTTCGATATCAATTATAACTTCATTATCTAACTTCAATGTCCCATTTGCAAATTGTACACCTGATCCTGTAATAATAAGTCCTGCATTATCAATATGTAAAATTGAAGTTTTATCAGTAAAAATAAGTGGTTGCTGATTAGTTTCTATATCTTTTTTTAAAAACAATTCTACGCCACTTGAAAGATGTATAACAGAACTTATATCAAGAGTACTACTTTGACTTGACTCATATAAAAATGTATTAGAACCAAACAAATCAACTTCATTTGAAAACAATATTGATCCTATCGAAAAAGTATAATCTTCCTCAATTAGCATGCTTGTATTATTTAAAATTAATTTTGAATCATTCCCTACACATGCAATGTTACTGCCTTTCACCCCATGTAAATTTAATTCTTTTATATAAAGAGATGAATTCTCTGCTATAACTAAACTGCCGCTTCCCAATAGTGACAAAACTGATCCACTGCCAAAAAAATAACACTCTCCTGAGAATGTTATTTTGCTATCTAATGTTACATCATGATGCAATATTAGGTGAACATTTTCAAGAACCGCATCATGCTTAGGAAAAACCTCAACAGATGTCCCCAAATCTAATAAATGACTATCGCCCTTAATAACTCCTAATGATTGCAAGGAGGCTGTATTATGAAAAATTAAATCTTGATTGAGGTCAAGCGTTCCTAAATTGTTAATTGGCCCTGCAACGGGAAAAACAGAATCAAAAACGCATACTGTTTGTTCATTTTCTAATGCAAATCCAGCCTGAAACCATCCAAAACTTCCAATCTCATTGTCAGAATCACTTGCTGGAAAAATAAAAAAGGGCTCAATTGATACATGATCATCTGAGCCCTTCTTAATAGCATTAATTAAATTAAAAAAAGAAAAAAAGAAACATAAAAAAACTAAGATTTTTTTACAAAAAAACATACTACCCTTTACTTTGCAGATAAAACATACCAGCAAAGAATTACACTAGCACAAAAAAAAAATCGTTACAACAAAAGAAGACTACTGATTTATAATATTTTTTTTATGAAAATAATTGTTTCTTTAATACGCCTATATACCGTATGCAAAAATAATTTTTCATCATTAATCGACAGCTTTAATTTTTTATTTTCTATAGGATTAGAGCGACTAAATTTAGCCTTTAAATTTTTGTTATGTGTTGCAAAGTCTAATATATCATTATATATATTTTTGATATATGGATTTAATTGCCCTTGCAGCTTATCACGCCTTTTAATATATTTTATACGCCTAGCAAAACTTGGATATAAAATATATTTAATAATTTTACATTCATTATCAAGAATATTTTTTAATAGCCTCAAGTCATATTTCCTGCATTTTTCATGAATTAAACGCAATTTAATATCGCTATCAAGGTCTTCTGAATTAATTTTTTTAAAACTAACTAAACACTCAGAGGGTTCTTTTTTTACCACATCACTTGAAAAATCTATTTCTAAATTTTCTGGGGCTATCAATAAAGGCAACGGCTCAATACTTACTTTTGATCTTTTATACTGATCATAACAAAAAATACTTATATCTGATCTAGTTTTAATATGGCTAAATCTAAACACTCCATATATCAAAGATATAATAAATAATGTCTTTTTTATCTTCATCTTACACCATCTAACAAGCTTACAGTATTCCAATACTACACAAAGATACTATCTTCATTAGCCAGAATAGCACAAAGAGGCTGCCAATAAAAAGAAACACTTTAACTTTTGTCCGAAAGAGCGTATATTTCAAGCGATTGAAATCATTATTTCAAAAACTTTAATACGGCATAAAAAATAATCCATATAGAATTTGCGGCAAAAACACCGGACCACATTGGAATCCATCTTTGCGTATTTTTGGTAATTAAAGTTATTAAGGCACCAACAATAAAGCTTAATATCAACTCAATTGGCATCAAAATACCCCCAAAAACAAGCATCGGACTTAATGGTGAAAGCTTGAGTAACAATCCAAAAATGAATCCTACGCCTAAAGCATATATATTAAATGTTTGAACTTGCACTAATAGCGCTCGAGCCTGAGCTCTTTGCACAAACAATTCTACCCCACCAAGTTCAAAATGAGAAACCAGAAACCAAAAAACAATTCCTACAAAGATTGAGCTTACAACCAAACCAAAGTATTGATACTGCCTAACCTTAGTAGATGATATGTTAGCTAACGCAGCAAGTTTTCTTCCAAAGAGCACATCAGTCATAACTCCGCCTGTTAATTCAACAAATGTTGCAATAATAATTGCCTGCACATAATTTACTTTAAAAAAAATTAATGCTGGAACCATAACAAATGTTGCAAATCGTCCGAGCTGTGCAAGCCCGATTTTACCTGCAATCAAAGCAATTTGATAGGCGCATATCGATGAAAAAATTAAAGTATAAACCTGTACAAAAAAACCAAACTCAAAATAGTAAAAAAATGCCATAGACAACATTAATATAATAGCCAACTCAATGCTACAAGCATATTTTTTATGAGAAAAAAAATTACGGATCATATTAATACTACAAGCTTTATCGCTTGAAAAAAAATCTACTATATGCTTTTTTAGCCCAATAAAACTAGACAATACCCCTGCAACTACCATTCCACTACAAAAAGCAAGTACAAATTCCATTTGATCTAATGAACTGAAAAATAAACTATGCATTGGATCAATAATGAATATTTTTGCTAAGCTCCCAACAAAAAGTCCTGCCATAATTTTTATACCTGTTACAAATCCAATCGCCCAAAACATTGGCCTTAGCTGTACAGCTATCGCAGGAATTTTAAGTATGCCAAAAGAAACTGCTGGTAGTAATAATAAAGATCTTGGGATCAATTCCACCAAAATAGCTGATCCTTGCTGCAGACTACAAAAAATAATTGTTACGCAAAATCCGACCAAAAGCTCATACGATTTTTTTAAACTTGTATGAGCATTAATAAGCTTATAAACCATTTTCCCTATAGGAAATGGCAACTCCTGCTCTTGTATCAAATTTTCTGCAGTGCAATTTGCTAGCCATAGTCCTAACCAGCCCGCAACAAAACTTAAAGAACTTACAATAGTAATAAATTTTAAGGGTGAAGCTAACCATTCTAAAAAAAGCTCTTTTTCTAAAAAATATAATGCGGGAAATACAAAGCCACATGCTGTTGCCATAATACCCCCAATAGAAGCTGATACTACAATAAGACTTTGTGACTCTGAAACAAGATCTTTTTTATATAAAAATTTAACTATTCCCATTGCCATCAAAACAATTGTCGGCGCTATCCATGGCCCAACTGGCGTCGCCATAGCAATGTAACTCATAACTACCGTAGAAAAAGCCGCAAAAAAACCACTTAGCATCAAATTTATAACCATACAACCCTATCAACATTAAAAAATAAAATTATACCTAACCCTTTTGATCAAGTTTTTTATTTACGCTATATTAACAATGGAACCTATCATATTAAACAATAAAAACAATAAAACTTTTAGGAATAATAGTGTCGCTCAAAAAAACTCAGTTGCTTTTTTTCTATCTATTTAGTGCCTTATTCGCACAAGAAATAACTGCCCAAACTACTCATGCCAATCCAAGCTCTCAGATTAAGCCTTCTTATTTTGACACTGAATTTCTATCTAATTATTCACAAGTTAAAAAACAACTCATTGAAGATGGATTTGAAAGTGTAACTTTTATGAGCCCTGATGGATGCCATTTAAATGGACTTTACCGAAGTAGGGCAAATGCTACTCATAATGCAGTTGTTTGTGCCGGATTTTATCCTGGGAAAAAAGAAGGCATGGCTACTTTTGCTGAACTACTCCCAGAAAACTGCAATATTTTATTGATAGATGCACGCGGACATGGTGAAAGTGATGGATCTCTTTGGAAAAATATTTTATGGTATGGACAAAATGAATATAAAGACATTCTTGGGGCTTTAAATTTTTTATGCACCCAAAACAATAATCCTAATTTTTTAATTGGCGTATGCATCGGTGCATTTCACTGTGCACACGCAACAATTGCTCTTGAAAAACAAAACAACTTTAAAGATTTCAATCTACAAGGCATCATTTTTGATAGTGGCTTTGCATCTCTTACCAATCTTTTATGGATTCCTGCAAATCATTTTAGTGAAAAAGTACTTCCTGCTATTTTTAGTACCTATTTGTATACAAAAGATACAAAAAAAAGTATTAAAAATAGACTTCTATATAAAGTCAGCGCTTTTTTTACTACTATTGTAGGATCAACTATAACTCTTAGCATATCACCATTTTTCTACTGGTATGATAGCAACACAACTCTTTTTAATAAAATAGAAAAAATTAAAACACCAATACAGTTTGTTCATTACAGCAATGATACTTATGCTACTCTCCAAGTAGCCGAAATCCTTCAAAACAACTGTCCAAATAGCCGATTATTAGTCTTTAATGAATCAAAGCATGCCCTCAATCACATATTACACCAAAATGAATACAAAGCATTATTACTTGAATTTATTACAAATAACATGCATACTTAGTCTTTAATTTAGATTAAGTATTATTTTATTATTAAATGCTTTGCAAAAAGTGTTAAACCAAGAATGTAACCGTATGTTATTAATTATTCTTTTATACGGGCTTTTCGGTAGTTCTTTTGTTTTGGGGAAGATATTACTTAAATACGCAAGTCCACTTTTCATCACTGGAGTCCGATTTTCAATCGGAGGCCTTATTTTGTTGTCCTTTCAGTACTGGCACCCCAAGCAACAGTTTAAATTTAGACTAAAACACATTTGGTATTATACTCAAATGGTTGTCTTAGGCATATTGGTTACCTATGTTTTACGCTTTTGGGCTCTTCGTGATCTGCCTGCCGCAAAAACAAACTTTTTATACAATCTTTCACCATTTATGTCATCAGTATTTTCTTATTTTGTTTTTAATGAAAAAATGAGCTATAAAAAATGGTTTGGCCTAAGCATAGGTTGCGTAGGGCTTTTACCTATCCTCTTTACCTCTAACCCACTAGAAATTTTTTGGGGCGGTTTTTCTTTTTTATCCATACCTAAGCTTGCTATCATTGTTTCAGTTACTACTCATACTTATAGCTGGATACTTGTTCGAAAATTAGTCAAAGAAAAAAGCTATTCTCCTATGATGATTAACGGTATTATGATGTTTGCTGGTGGAATATTAGCGCTTATCCTATCTTTTATAACAGAAGGATTTACCCCTGTTGCACATGAAAACATTGCTATATTTACTGGCGTTCTTATTGCAATAATCACTCTTAGCAATATCATATGTTATAATTTATATGCTGCTTTATTAAAACAATACACGGCTACATTCTTGTCTTTTGCTGGTTTTTTAAGTCCTATGTTTACTGCAGTTTATGGATGGATACTTTTAGGCGAAACAGTAACTTGGCAATTTTATCTTTCAAGCATTATTGTATTCATTGGCTTATATCTTTTTTATCAAGAAGAATTACAAGATGCTACAAAAGAATGTGCTCTTGACGTAGAGTAAAAAATCTAAAAATCAGAAAGCTGTTTTCCTGAAATAAAATGACAATGTAGATGAAAAACAGTTTGTCCTGCATCAATACCATTGTTCATAACTAAACGAAATGATTGCGAACCCAGAAGATCTCTAGATAGCTGCTGAGCCATTTGTAGAATTCCTGCTGCATCTTTAATAGTATCTGAATCTAAAGAAGCAATATTTTTTATATGATTTTTTGGAATGATAAGATAATGTATGGGCGCTTTTGGCGCAGTATCTTTTATAACAATAACAGATTTATTTTCTGCGATAACGCTTGCAGGTATTTTTTTTTGTATGATTTTGCAAAATATACATTCTTGCATTAATATACATTCTTGCATTACATATGCCTCATTTAATTATTTTACTATGGCTATTTTATTACTGGTGCCGGAGGCCGGACTCGAACCGGCACAGTGTCACCACCGCGGGATTTTGAGTCCCGTGCGTCTACCATTTCGCCACCCCGGCAATAAAAAATATAAATAATTCATTATAGAATACTTAAATTAGCTTAAATCGTCAATGTAAAAACCTGTATAAACTATGACTACCTAAACATCTGCTATGTTAAAAATAGGCATATATAATGCAAAAACTAAAAATCCTACCAAAAGACCTAAAACAACTAATAAAAGTGGCTGTATAATGAAAATACAAAAACGTAACTTATCTTCTACTTTTTGATAATATAGCCTTGCAGCTTTTTCAAGAATAATATCAAACTTTCCCGACTCATGACCCACTTGCAAAATAGCCAAAACTTCCGGTAAAAAGGGCTGGTTAGGAACTTGCAGCAATGCATAAGGAAGGTCAAGGCCAGAGGATACATTATCTGTTACCGACTGCAATGACTTATAAATTTTTATATTACTTACTAACGGATGTGCAATTTGCAGCGCCGGGACCAAAGGAACTTTATTTTTTATCAACATAGAAAGCGCATGCAACCAATGAAACAAGTTACTATATAAAACAACACTACCTATAATCGGAATATATAAAACGAGCCAATCCTTGTAGGGCTTTAATCTATAGCGCAATGCCCAAGCAAAAATCGCACCTACAAGCACCATTGATGCCAAGCAAGCGGATAGCGCAGGCTGCCTCAACACATTGCTTATATTAATAATATACTGCGTAAGAGGTGGCAATGTTTTACCCATTGACTCAAACATTAAAACAAATCGCGGCACAATGCCTATCATAACACCCAAAGCAATCCCAATAAAGGCAATAAATGTTATTGCCGGCATCATCAGAGCATTTTTTACCTTCTTACTAAAAACATGTGTCATATCCAGATACTCTATCAATGCATTAAGCGCACTCGGCAAACAACCTGCTTTCTCCCCAATAGAAATCATATGAATCGCGATAGAATTATAACCAAGATTCTGCCTTTGTAAACTTGAGCTCAACTCCATTCCTCTATTGACATCTTCTATCACTTGTTCTATTTTTTGTTGCATATAAATATTAACACCTTGGTCTTTAATAATAGTTAGCGCTTGCGGCAATAATATTTCAGATTCAAGCAAAACGGCTAGCTGCTTAAAAAAATCTACAATATCTTTTTTAAAAATAGGTCTCGGTAAAGTAAATTTACTTTTTTTTATTTTAACAAGCGCAATATCTTTCTTCATAAGCAGCAACTCCAGCTCCTTGGTATTACGCGCAAAAATCTTTCCCGAGCAATATGCTGCATGAATATTAACCCCTTTCCACCTATAGTACGGCATATAAACCTCCTTAAACCCCTAACCTATTAACCTACTTTACTTTTGAACTATAGCTAAAAAACCACTCGCAATACTACTTAACCATACAAAAACATATGGTGCTTTATAAAAAAAATATGAAAATTACTTGCAAATCTCTGTAATTTCTTTATTATTTTGAATATGAAATTTATTTAAAATCTATGATAGTAACTATTATGGAGAGATGGCTGAGTGGCCTAAAGCGCTTGCCTGCTAAGCAAGAGTCTGGGAAACTGGGCGCGAGGGTTCGAATCCCTCTCTCTCCACCAAATATTACCTTTATAGTTTTTTAATTTTTAGTGCGCGCGCCTGTAGCTCAGCTGGATAGAGTGTCAGACTACGAATCTGAAGGTCAGAGGTTCGACTCCTCTCAGGCGCACCAATAAAATTCTATTTTACGGAGGGATGGCTGAGCGGTCGAAAGCGGCGGTCTTGAAAACCGTTATCTCGGGTGACCGGGATCGTGGGTTCGAATCCCACTCCCTCCTCCATTTTTACAAAAGGATTTTATATGGAATTAGAAAATAATTTAATTAATATTGCAATTAAATATTACGATTCTATTCTTGATAAAAACTTTACCTTTGTAGAAAAAGTTCTTCATAGCGATGCTCAATTAATTAGCCCTCTTGGAAATTACTCTGATAAACAATCTATTATAACCGCTGCTAAAAAACTTAGTGAATCATTAGATACAATTCTAATAGAATCTAAACTATCTAATGAAAATCAAGTTATGCTTGCTTATAATTTTTTATTTTCAAAGCCAGAACTTAATTTACGTGCAGCAGTTTTAATGGACTTTCAAAATAATAAAATTAAAAGAATAGAACTATTTTACGACAGTAAACCTTTCTCTGAAAAGTAATTTTATTTCTATTATTGATGATATTTTACTAGTACTTGTATTTGAATTTATTAATTTTTACTATCTTAAAATTCAACCTATTATAAAAAACTAAAAAAAGGCAAAGCATGATTAATTATCTTTTTTATCCTTATCTCTTTATTGAACATAAAAGCAATATTCTTTTATACTAATAGCATAAATTTAATATTTTTCATTTTTAGGGGAGAAAGAAAGTGAAAATAAAACAAGCTGACTACATCCTACTTGCTGGATGGATTGGATCACTACTTTTCATAAGCAGTCTTTTGGGATTTTTGTTTAAAAATGACATTATGGACTGGCATGAGTCCTTACAAACTTCACCTTTTACACCTCCAAGTATTGTCTTTAGTATCGTTTGGCCAATTCTCTATAGCATGATCGCAACTGTTGGCTGGATTATCTGGAATCAAAAAACAATCAACCATCATAATGCAATAAAAATAGCTTATATTATACAGCTCTTACTAAACTGGAGCTGGATACCACTTTTTTTTAAAATGCATTTAATTGGCTCATCTTTAATATGCTTAATAAGTATATTATTTCTTTCGCTATCTCTTATTTTTCATCTAAAGAAACAACTTCCAATTGCTGCACTGCTATTATTTCCTTATGCTGCATGGTTAACATTCGCTGCATACTTAAACATGTATGTTTGGATCCATAACTAATAATAAAAGCAATCATAAAAAAGAAGCTGGCTATAAAAAACCAGCTTCTTTTTTATACTATATTACTTTACAAAATTACTAAAAATCTAAATCCCCATTGCTATGCATTTTCTACAAGCTTCTGCTGAATTACTACACGCTTCTATGAGTACATTACAAGCTTCAATACACTCCGACTTACCTGACTTACAAATACCTAAAACTTGCTCAATTGAAGCTATCGTTTTTTCACTTGCGGCAATAGCTTCTTCTGCAATATAGATACTTTCTTTTTCTTTTGTTCTTTCAATATAATGCTTGTTATGCGTGATAATATCATGACATGCTTGCAAACATTTTTGTGCATATTCCATTACTTCACCTATTTCTAAAAGACATCCTTCCTGCTGAATACCGCCACACTTTGCAATTAAAGCTTGGGCTTTATGAATTGTTTGCTCACAAACGTTTAAACAGTTCTTACTTGTATCAACACACTTGCAATTCATAACTCTTCCTTCTATTTTATGCATTATAGTTTTTGTTATTCTTTATAAATAGTACCCTGAACCAACAATATATGTTTTATCATCTTTTTTAACAGACTCTACATAAGCTACTTTTTTAGCACCATTTAAGGAATAATTCACTAGACTTGGCCCATGCTCTGCAACTTTAATTATTTTTTTTATGAATGGCAACCCATCTTCGTTTTTCAATTGCATAAGGTTTCGCCAAATAAGATCATACTCACTACCATAGGCATAACACATGCCCTTCGTATCAAATACAAAAACCTCAAGATCTCCACGCCGAAACTTACTATTTAATTTTACAAAATCACGCATTGATTGGGCAAAACTTACTGTTTCCAAGTGGCCTATAGCACTTTTTACCATAAGCATCATAGTATCTTTTCTGGAAACTGGATATACTCCGCTCGTAATAATTAACTTCTCTACGCCAATATCTATCGGCTGAATATAAACACTGTGATAAAGATTATTTTTTTTATAATTAATCCAACCACCACCAATTTTACTTTTTTCTATAATTTGACGTACAAAATAGTATCCTTCATCATCTTGCTTATTAATAAAGTCTTGACCAATATCATCATAAAACTTACCATCTGCGATACAAATGCCTTTTTCGCTATAGACCGTAATATATAAATCGCCATACTCAAATAAATCTGATGATTGTCCAATAAACTGCTCTATAGCTACTGCTTTCCCATGTGTTTTCATATAACCATATGCTTTACGTACTAGCTCTACTACATGGCTACGATCAGCATCTGGATAATAGCCACATGCAATAAAATACTTATTACCTTGACGATCTTTTATTTTTTCAGCGTATACTTTTTTAACACTGTTTTTTAATTTAAATTCTACCCATGCACCATCAGGTGATTTATTAAGCGCGTTAATCACTATTTTATTTTCATACTCACCTTCATGATTCTTAGCATCTAAAACATTTGCACCTACATACTCAGGGTGCGCGCCATGAGCAACCATAAGGCCATCATAACTAACAATGTATAAATGCAAATCTCCTTGGAAAAAATTTCCACCTTTGTATCCCAAAGAAGCAAACGCTACTTTTGCTGGCATCCCTTGCTTAAGCATTTTTTTAAAAAATGCTCCGCCAGATTTTACTAAATTAAGGACCGCATCATATTTTTCATGAGTAAAAAATCCACAACTTAAATAATATGCTTTATTATTTTTTATTACACGCTTAACATATACTTCTGTAGCTGAACCTTGCCATACGTACTCAACCCAACCACCACCTTCATTACCTTTTTTTATTAACTCTTGTATTGGATATTTACCATATGATTCTTGCATATTATAATTGTTTTTCCAAAGCATTTCTGGTCGATATAAGTCAGCTAAACAAATACCATCTTGATCATATACAAAAACATACTGCCCAGCCTTAAAAAAATGCTTTGTATGATTAAACACATGCAATGCTTCTTCTACTGATTGTTCATTTAAAAAACCTACTGCCTTATCAACTAAATACTGAGACAAATGCTTTTTACTATTATTATCAAAATTAGAATGAACATCACTTTCCTTACGATCAAACCCTAAGGATGGATTATAATGCAAGAGGCTATTTTCAGCAGAAGAATCTTTACCTTCAGATGCTTCTTTTTCAGCAAAATTATCCAAGGTATGCTCGCGGTGAGCATCTTCCCTTACCGTTGCACTTTCTCTTTTTATTGGTACATCAAAATAACGATTATCTTCTGCTTTGAATTGATTACCCTTGAAATCTCTATTATCCCACTTGTTAGAATTCTCTGATTCTTTAGCGAAATATTTTTCTTTAGGAAAATTAACATCAGATGCTTCGGCTTCTTCTAGCTTTTTTACCTGATCAACAGTTGAATCTTCAACATCAACGCGCTGTCGCATACCAAAAGAATTAGCAAACCTATTTTTTCGACTTACTGTTTGATGCCAATCGAACAGCTTCCCACTTAAATTACTTCTTGCATGCCCCGTAGTAACTACTATTGCTAAAAAAAACACTACCAATTGTTTATATAACATACTATCTTCCTTTTTTTTATCATTCATTATTACACTAGAAAAACTATTGAGACTGAAAACAGGTTATTTTTTACGACTTCCCAATACCCGCAATAAAAAAAGAAAAAGATTAACAAAATCAAGGTATAGAAGAAAAGCACTACTTAGTATCGACTTGCCTAACATACATGGATCAAGTGATTTTGAACGTTCTGCCATTTGCTTTACACCCTGAGTATCAAAAGCTGTCAAAGCAGTAAAGACGATTACACCAAGAATAGAAACCAAAAAATGAAACATTGAGTTTTGCCAAAAAAAATTCATAAAAGATGCTAAGATAATGCCCCAAAGCATCATAATTGCATAACTTCCCAATGTACTCAAGTCACTTTTAGTAAAATACCCATAGAAAGAAACACCTGCAAACATGCCTGCAGTAACAAAAAAAGTAGAATAAATTGATGCATGGGTAAACACAATAAAAATAATTGATAAAAGCGCACCCAGCAAAAAAGCATATAATAGATAACAAAAAACCATAACTTGAAAAGATATTTTGTTTATAGCTCCTTGAATAATCATTGCTAAAATAAAAGTAGCTATTGTAACAATTAACATTGTCATTGGCTGAATAATTATCGCTAACAAGGACGGAGTACTTGCGATGAAAAATGCTGTCAATCCACTTATAAACAATGCTACACTCATCCATGCATACACTTTATATAAAAAAATATTCTTATAAGAACTTGATTCATTAACAACCATCATATTCCTTTTTGACAAAAACAATTATTACTTATTACACTGAGCTATACTTTAATCAAATCGCTATTAAAATTTCAACACCTCTATTTTATAGTGAATTTATTATAATACAAAAAACATTATTCTTTACCTAATTAGCTCTTAACTAGTTAGTTTTTTTTTATTCATTAAGGCATTGACCTCTGGTTTTAGTACACGCTAAAGTAAAAAAATGCTATACTAATGATTATTTATACTGATTTTTAATTAATTAAAATCCTTCTCAGTAAATATTATTTAAAGGAAAATTATGATGACAAAAATAACGCAAGAAAACATTGAAACAGTAGTTAATCAATCTGAAAAGCCTGTTGTTGTCAAAGTATATGCAACCTGGTGTGCACCTTGCCAACAAATGCAACCTATTTTCGACTTTGTACAAAGTGAATTTTCGGATAAATATACTTTTGTAGAATTAAATGTTGATGATGCTCGTGATATTTCTATTAAGTACGGCATTACCTCAGTACCAACAATACTTTTTATAAAAAAAGGAAAAATTGTTGGGAGAGAAACTGGATTTTTAGAAAAAGTAGCACTTACTAACAAAATCAATGAATATCTTGGATAAGAATTAAAAAAAGAAAAAGGCTATGCAAAAATAAACTGCATAGCCTTTTTTTTATTTAATTTTTTTATCTTGTGAATTAAAACCAAGAACTTTTAACTGATCTCGTATTTCATCTGCATACTTCCAGTTTTTTTGCTTTCGAGCTTGCTCTCTCTGCTCCAGAAGATCCTTAATTTCAGCAGTAACATTCTGCTTTTTTTCTTGTTTTTTATGAAAAATAAGACCTATTACATCTTGCAAAAAACTTTTTACAGCAAAGCGCTCTTCATTGTTTTCTTTTAATATATTTTTATGCTCAAACAACACACCCCACATGCCTGGAGTATTAAAATCATTTTTTAAAAATTCTAACATTTTTTGAACAATTAGTGAGTCTTTAATGACTAATTTTTCAAACTTTTTATTATATTCTTGATTCAAAAGTAAAGATAGGCGATTGTATGCAACTTGAGCTGCTTGCAAATCTTGTATAGCAAAATCTAATGGAGCTCGATAGTGATGCGTTAACATATAATAACGAACAATCATCGGATCAAACTCTTTAAATATATCACGCAAAGTAAAAAAATTACCCAAAGATTTAGACATTTTTTCTTTATCGATACACACAAAACCGTTATGCATCCATAAACGAACAAACGGCACTTTATTATGCGCTTCTGATTGTGCCTTTTCATTTTCATGATGTGGAAAAATTAAATCTTGCCCACCACCATGAATATCAACTGTTTTTCCTAAATGATCTGATGCCATTACCGAACACTCAATATGCCAGCCAGGCCTACCATAACCCCAAGGACTTTTAAAAAAAGTTTCTTTTTCTTCAGATTTCCAAAGTGCAAAATCAAGCGGATACTTTTTTCGTTTATTTTCTTCGCTTCTCACTCCAATATTTAAATCTTCAAGCTTATGCTTTGAAAGTTGTAAATATGCTGGAAAGGCTTGAACATCAAAGTAAACATCTCCTTGCGATTCATATGCATGGCCCTGCTTAATAAGATTTTGAATGAAAACAATAATAGATGAAATAGATTCAGTCACCTTTGGCTGCTTACTTGGCAATAAACAGTTTAACTGATCCATATCTTGTAAGTATGCATCAATATATTTTTTTGATACTTTTTCATACAAAAATTTTGATCCATATTCTTTTTCTGATTTTACAAGAATCTTATCATCGATATCAGTAAAGTTGCGTACATACGTAACTTTTTTTCCTAAAAAATTCAATGTCCGATACAAAACATCAAAAGTAATATAACAACGACCGTGCCCTAAATGGGCATAATCATATGGCGTAATACCACAAACATATAACTTAATTGGTTCATCACGACTCAAATCAAGTAACTCTTTTTTATTACTTTGTGTATTTATTATTTGCATAAAACTTTTTTCATATTTTATAAATTTTTTTTAGCTTATATACTAAAGAAAAAATCTTTGCTGCTTATAGAATTTATGAACATAACATAGTATAACATAGCAAATGGATTAAACAAAAAATTACTCCATGCTAGTCAATTTTATAAAAAAAGGTATCCTATTTTGCACTATCCCGATTATAAAAACAAACCTATTGCACCATGCGAGCTTAGGAGCGAGTAGATGATCAACATTTTTAATAAATCTGTTATTAATTATTTTTTGTTATTGTTACTTTACAATGGTACAACTTTAACAGAAAACGAACAGACCAATATTACCAAAGAGCCAAAAGGAGCTGTTCAAGCATCTTCTTTTGACAATAAAAGTGACCTTAATGAAGGTTCCACTAATTATTCTATAGACAAAAAAAATGATCCTCTAAGCAATCACACGGATGAGGATTCTACAGACGATGAAGATTTTAATGATGACCAGAAAGGTGATGAAGAAATTAATTCAACACCACTCGAGCAAAGAACTATTAGAGCCATCCACGTAGAAGGTAATAATCATGTATCAACGCCCGCAATTCATGCTGCAACACTCTACACTGTTGGCGAAAAATTTAATCCACTACGATCTACCAGTGTGCTTCACAATTTATATGAAACTATCTCTCGCTTCCAAAACATTACCCTTGAAGCTGAACTAGTAGGATCCAATGAAATAGATCTTTATATTATAGTAGAGGAAAAGCCAATACTTGATACTGCTATCTTTAAAGGCAATACACATCTATCAGAAAAAGAAATTAATAAAAAAATAAATTTCCAAGAAATATTTTCTATAAGCGAAGCCGAGGCAAAGAAATTCTCACAAGTAATCCAAAAAATGTATGTTGACAAAGGCTATTTCCTGACGACTGCCGAGTCAAATTTAGCAGTAGACGAACAAGGCTACGCAGAACTTACGATTAACATAAACGAAGGCAAAAAGTCCTTTATAAAGCAAATTAGCTTTGAGGGAAATGAAAGCATTCAAAGTAGCGCGCTACGTGCTGCTATTTTTTCTAAAGAAGATTGGCTTTTTGGTTTTTTAAGTAGTGCTGGCTCATATCATCCTGATCGACTTGAGGCAGATAAAAATTTTATTGAACAGCTGTATCAAAACACCGGTTACTTAAATGCAAAAGTTACCGACATAAGAACATGGCTTGATCCTGACACAAACAATGTATCTCTCACTTTTGAAATAGAAGAAGGCAGCCAGTATAAAATAAAAGAAGTGCGTGTTTCTGGTAATGGCATTGTAAAAGATGAGTTTTTACAAGAAAGAATCGATCTTCACGCTGGCGATATTTATTCACGTGAAAAAATGGTTGATACCATAAAAAATCTTGAATATTTTTGGAGCAATATGGGCTATATGTATAATCATATTGAGCCATCAATGCAGCCTGATCCCGAAACTAGCACTATTTCTATTTCTTTTAAAACTGAGCTAGGAGAGCCTGTTTTAATTAATCAAATTAATATAGAAGGTAATAAAAAATCACAAGATAAGATTATTCGCCGTCAAATACCACTAGAAGAAGGTGGACCTGTAACACAAAAGGGATTAGATGATGCTAAAAACTCTGTGCTTTCTCTTGGATATTTTGACCAAAAAGAAGGCGTAAATTGGAAAGTAACACGACTTTCAAAAGGACTTGCAGATTTAGATTTAATATTAAAAGAAATAAAAACTGGTGAAGCAAACTTTAAGCTTGGATTTGGTGGTAATAAAGATATTAGATCAGCTATTGCCGGAACAGAGCTTGAAGGTAAATTTGCTGACAATAACTTTTTAGGTAAAGGTATAAAAGCTAGCTTGACAGGAAGAGTATCACAAGTAGAACAAGATATTATTTTAAACTTTACTCAGCCATGGCTTTTTGACAAACCTATTTTTGGTGCAGTTGATATAGTACACAGAAGAATTGGCTATGACCAACTACACTTTACAAGCGTAGTGAATGAAAAGCGTACTAATGGAGCAGGAACAATTGGCGGCAACACTATGTGGCCTAAATATCCTTTTTTCAATAATACCTATGTTCGCTTTACTACTGGTATTGATCAAGTTCGCTACGACAGTCCACCAAAAGCCATTGATAGCTTAAGCCCAGAAGTTCGCTCTGAATACCAAAGCTTATTATCAATGCTTTTCACCCCAGGAACTTTTGTTTGGTTTTCAGCACAAGCCGGCCAAGACACTAAAAATCATCCTATGCACACAACTAAAGGGTATAGTTGGCTAGCACGAACGCAAGTTGCTGTACCTGCGCCTGGTTACAGTGTTGGCTTCTATAAGCTCGACCTTGACATTACTTGGTTCACTCCACTTATTGGAGACTATGATCTTATATTTAAATTGCATTCATATATTGGCCTTGCTGGACGCATAAAGAACCTCATCATTCCTTATAGAGATTTATTTCATATTGGTGGCTTTGGCAGTGTACGTGGGTTTTTATATGGACAACTCGGCCCACAATTTACCATTAAAGATAATTCAAATTTAGACGGCCTACAAGATTCTGTTGGTGGCAAAAAAGCAGTCTTCTTTAACGCTGAATTAATATTCCCAATATTTTCTGACTTTACACTTAAGGGCTTATTCTTTTATGATGGCGGCAATGGATGGGATACCCCTTATCATTCGTCAATATCCTCTAAGTATCTTGAGAATAATCATTTTAATTATCGCCACTCTGTTGGCTTTGGTATTCGTGCACTAACACCGGTTCCTTTCCGCATGGATTTAGGGTACAAAGTCGACTCTAAAAAAGGCGAGTCCCCATATGAATTCCACTTTTCTATGAATTATGACTGGTAAACTTATATTAAATAAATTTTTAACGAGCTAGGAACATCCGTGCAAAGAGCTACATACTATACCAGTATTCTTTGCGTCATCTGCTTTAATATTACACTTTATGCTCAAGAGCAGCCTGCAGGAATTACAGAAAGCAATAGCTTTATGCTTATTCGCCCTGCATTTATGAGCCTCTCCTCTGATCAGGCAACATGGCATGAACTGATATATAACAAACGCATTAAAGGTGGGCACAGCTTTCAAGTAAAGGCAATTAACCAACAATCAATAAGCTCTGATCAATCAAAGCAATATTTTTTATTTGGTTGCAACAATTCACTTCTTGTTGCTGGAGACAACACTATCTTACGAAGTGAGCGAGATGTACGTGCTGAATGGCTTGGGATAAAAAATAATCAGTTCACTGGAAGCTTAACTATTGATCCTTATCAAAAACAATCTGGTGCAACTATTACATACCACAAAGACCTTTCTACTGCCGCCTCATTTTTAGATGGCTTTTGGCTTAGCTTAGAAGTTCCTTTTTTTTCAACAAAGCATAACTTAAACTTAAAACAATTTGATATAGGCCAAACAACCGAACAATATCCAAATGATATTTTATCCGCATTTAGCCAGAGAAGCTGGCTTTATTCAAAAATAAATGGGCCAACGATAGCAAACAACATACTCGGTGGCTTTTTAAAATTTGGTCATACATTTCTTTCAGAAAACCACTTCCAAGTTATTGGGTATTCTTTGCTTAATTTTGCTTTTGGAAATGGACAAAATGCCCGCTATCTCTTTGATGCTTACACGGGAGTAAATCGCCATGTTGGCATTGGTGGTGGCGCACATTTTCAAATTTTACTTAATAAAGATGCTTCAAGCTTAGCTATTTGCTGGTATGTTGGGCTAGAAAATCAATATTTTTTCCCCAATGTTCAATTAAGAACTTTTGACTTAAAAAGAAAGCCTTGGAGTCGCTATATGCTCTACAACCATAAAAACAAAGGGCCTAACCAAAACATACCTGGCGTTAATATTTTAACCTATCAAGCATTAATTCGACCCTATAGTTTTATAGATTTTCAAACTGGTTGGCGATTTATCAGTGAAAAATTTGAATTTGAACTAGGATATGAACTATGGGGACGAGGCAATGAGCGAGTTAAAATACACAGCGATTTCCAACAAGTTTTTGGCATTGCTGGTACCAATGGCGCCTCTGCAAGTGAAAGCACTATCGCTAATCAAGCATCAAACGATCCAATATTTACTACTTTTAAGGAAAGCGATATTGATCTTTGTTCTGCTGCAGCATCAAGCGCACTTAATCATAAATTAACTTGCTCACTTGGATATCTTAAAAAAGGCGTTAATACTGATCTATTTTTTACTATTGGTGGCGCCAGTGAATATGCACAAAAAAATGCGGCTCTTTCTGTATGGACTATATGGATAAAAGCTGGGGCAACACAATAAAATTTAAAAACAAAAAGAGAGTTACTTTTTAAAGTAACTCTCTTTTTTATCATTTTTCAAATCGAATGATTTGGTGTAATGCTATGATTAAATCACAACAGTACTAAAAACGAGAACCGCTGTTACGGAAACCACGGTTTCCACCGCCATTACCACCACGACGATCGCCGAATGATGAACCACCACGACGTGGACCACGGTTTCCACCGTTATCTTCACGTTCACGAGCTTCACTTACAACTAAGCGACGGCCTTCAAATTCCATTCCATTGCATTTTTCGATGAAGTCTTTTGCTTCATTTTCGTTAGACATTCCTACGAATGCAAAACCTCTTGGCTGACCAGTTTCTCTGTCGATAATAATTTTAATATCATCTACTTGACCATATTCAGAAACAAAAGCTCTGATTTGATCTTCATTAATAGAACGTACCAAGTTACCTAAATAAATATTCATGGAATCACTTAAAAATTAAAATATGAAAAAAATAAAACAAAAATAGATTAATTCAAATCTATATACTAACTGTACCTTTTTTTATAAAGAAGCTAATAAAATACAATTCTAAACTATTAATATCAAAATGTCGAATATGCTTGCAATATTCTTTACAGTTCGGGCATACGACAGCATTATAAAAAATATTATAGCATTAAATCTTCTATCTTCTTAACTACTAATACATACCTGGCATGCCGCCGCCCATTCCTGGGGCTGATGGCATTTTAAGTTCCTTCTTTTCTTCCGGAATTTCACATATTGTTGCTTCTGTAGTTAACAACAAACCTGCAATAGATGCCGCATGCTGAATTGCTGACCGTGTTACTTTTGCAGGATCTATGATTCCAGCTACAATAAGATCGGTATATTCACCTGTTTTTGCATTAAAGCCTTCACTACCAAATTTAGATTTAATCGTATTTACAATAACTGATGCATCGTAGCCTGCATTTGATGCAATAATTCGTGAAGGCTCTTCAAGTGCACGCTCAATAATAGCTGCACCAAGCTTTTCATCACCAGAAAGACTTAAACCTTGAATACTTTTTTGTGCACGAATCAAAGTAACACCGCCACCAGAAACAATTCCTTCTTCAATCGCAGCTCTTGTTGCACTCAATGCATCATCAATACGGTCTTTTTTCTCTTTCATTGCTGTTTCTGTTGCCGCACCAACTTTAATAACAGCCACACCACCGGCTAATTTGGCAAGACGCTCTTTAAGCTGAGTTGTTTCATAATCAGATGTACAATTTTCAATATGTACTTTGATTTGAGCAACACGAGACTTAATTTCTTCTGGAGCACCCTTACCTGCAATAATAGTACAGTTGTCTTTTGTTACTAAAACACGCTTTGCGCTACCAAGATGATCCATAGTAATAGATTCTAGCTTAACACCACGATCATCTGAAACAAATTCCCCACCAGTTAAGATTGCGATGTCTTCTAGCATTGATTTTTTACGATCACCAAAACCTGGGGCTTTTATTGCTGCAACATTTAAAGTACCACGAATTTTATTCACAACCAGTGTTGCGAGTGCTTCGCCTTCAATATCATCTGCAATGATTAACAAGCTTCTTCCTGCTTTTGCTACTGGCTCTAAAACACCTAAAATGCTTTTCATGCTCGTAATTTTTTTCTCAAAAACTAAAATCAGGGGATTGTCTAATGCAACTTCCATTGTTTCTTGATTTGCAAAATATGGTGATAAATAGCCACGATTAAATTGCATTCCTTCAACAACTTCTAACTCATCTGCCATGCCATTTGCTTCTTCAACGGTAATTACACCATCTTGACCAACACGCTCCATTGCTTCTGCAATTTGCTTACCAATAAGCTCATCTGAATTTGCTGAAACTGTAGCGATTTGTTCAATCTCTTTTCTGCTACTTACCGCTTTTGATTGAGATTGAATGTCTCTAACAACAACTTCAACCGCTTTATCTATGCCACGCTTAAGCTCCATTGGATTAGCGCCTGCAGTTACAAACTTATTACCTTCAGCGAAAATTGATTGCGCTAAAACCGTTGCAGTTGTTGTGCCATCACCAGCAATATCTGCTGTTTTGCTTGCAACTTCACGTACTGATTTTGCACCAAGATTTTCTACCGGATCTTTTAATTCAATTTCTTTTGCAACTGTTACACCATCTTTAGTGATACTTGGAGCACCAAATGAACGCTCTAATAAAACATTACGTCCCTTAGGCCCAAGAGTAACTTTTACCGCATCAGCTAAAGTGTCTACACCTTTTTTAATTTTTTGACGTGCATCAACACCAAACAAAATATTTTTTGATGACATATTATTTTTCCCTATTTTTTCTATTTTTTTTTATGCGCAACTAAAAGCTACCCAAAACCTCTTCTTCACGAACAATGATATAGCCTTTTCCAGTATCGGTACCCGCATACTTGTCAAAGTATACTTTTTCACCAATCTTTAAGTTCATAGGCATACGCTTGCCTTCAGAATCTAAACGACCTGGACCTACCGCTTTAACTTCACCTATCTGTGCTTTTTCTTGCGCTGATTCTGGAATATATAATCCTCCAGAAGTTTTTTCTTCATTTTCCATGCACTTGATAAGTACACGATCAGCCAATGGCTTTAAGTTCTCAAACATATAATCTCCTTATGGTTTAAATAATATGTTGTACATAATAAATTGCACATCATAATTTTGCCGCCAAGCTCTATAGCTTCATTATAAATCAAAGTCTGAAAATAACAATAATTCTTATAGAAGCCCACTCATATTTCTTTAACTATTCTGTATATATTAAAACTTTTCTTATTGTAATCGAACGCCCTCAAGAACATCATCTGATGGGGACATTAAGCATGCCTTGCCTTCCTTGCCTTTAGCAACCAACATCATGCCTTCTGACTCAAATCCTGCCATTTTGCGTGGTTTCAAATTAACAATAAAAGTACCTTGCTTACCTACCAAATCTTCTGGAGAAAAAGAAGCTCTTAGGCCGGCCAATATTTGACGCTTACCTAAATCTCCTAAATCTACTTGCATCTTCAACAACTTGGTGGAACTTTCTACTATTTCACAAGCAATAATCGTCCCAACAGCAAGATGTACTTTTATTACATCTTCAATGCCAATAAATTTCTCTTCTTTTTTTGATACTTCTGCTTCTTTAGTCATAATATTTTCTTTAATTTCTAATTTTTTAAAAAGTGGTTCAATAGATTTTAATTCATATTTATTTTTTTGCCATATTTTTTTCAAGTCTGCAAAAACAGCGGCATTTTTAATATTTATTACACCAATTGCGCTAAGAAGTTTTTCCATCTTATTTGGCATAACAGGCAACAAAAAATAGCCTATCGCATGCAAAGCATTACGCGTTGCAGCAAGCACTCTAATAAACGCCTTAAGGTCTGTCTTTACAAGCTTCCAAGGCTCTTGATTATGAAAATATCCATTAACCAATTTAATATATCGCCAAATTTCAGCGAGCATCATATGAAACATACCGTCTTGCATATATTTATCAATAGCTTCAAACACTGCTTTTTCAGCTTTTTGTAAATCTATTTCTGCTTGTAGCCAAACGCAATCATTATCAAAATATATACAGTTATTTTTAGACGAAAGAATAAGCAACCTATTTAAAAGATTACCCAAATCATTTGCTAGATCTCTGGTAATATGCTCTTTTAAATCTTGAATACTAAACTCACTATCATGAGTGATGGCAATCTGCTTTAGTAAGTAGTAGCGAACTTCGTCAGCACCATATTCTTTCTCTAACTCAACAGGATCAACAACATTACCAAAAGATTTTGACATTTTTTCTTTATTAATTTTAATCCAACCATGAACTAAAAGTTTTTTTGGCATTTCAAGATCAATAGCCATTAAAAATGCTGGCCAAAATACTGCGTGAAACCGTACAATATCTTTACCCAGAACTTGAACATTTGCAGGCCACCAATGCTGTACATTATCTTTATCATTAGGCCAACCAAGCGCTGTTATATAATTATTTAATGCGTCAGCCCATACATACACTAAATGCTCAGGATCATTTTTAAAAGGGATACCCCAAGATATTGTTGTTCGCGAGATACTTAAATCTTTTAATCCAGATTTTACAAAACTTATTACTTCATTTAATCGCTCTTTAGGCATTACAAAATTAGGATTATTTTTATAAAATTCTAATAATTTATCTTGATAAGATGAAAGCTTAAAAAAATACGACTCTTCCTCAACTAAGCTACATGTTCGATTACAATCAGCACATGGAACCGGCTTTTCTGAGTCAGTAGCTTCTACTACAAAGGTTTCACACGAAATACAATACCAACCAACATAATGGCCCTTATAAATATCACCTTTTGCTTTTAACTGCTCAATCCACTCTTGTACCGCTTTTTTATGCTCTACATCTGTTGTTCGAATAAACCGTGAATAATCAATAGAATATTTTTTCCATACAAGCTTATAATCATTGATAAAATCATTAACGAATTCTTGAGGAACTTTGCCTGCTTTTTCTGCTGCTTGCGCAACTTTTTGACCATGCTCATCAGTACCCGTTAAAAAAAACACCTCTTTGCCTTTCATTTTATTAAAGCGAGATAAAGTATCCGCCAAAAGAGTTGAATACAGCGAACCTAAATGTGGCTTTGCTGTTCCATAATAAATTGGCGTAGTGACATAAAAAGTTTCAGTTTTTTTGCTCATGAAATAACTTTTTTTAATTTAAAAATAAAAGAGAAAATATTTGCTGCTATACTCTGTAGCCTACCGCAAATCCTTTTTTCTGGCAAAACCACCTGGTTAAATATGCATACTTATATGTTTTTTCTTCTACTATAAAAACACATAATTGGAATGCAATTTTTATTTATGCTTACAAAAAGCATCTAAATAATTATTAGTTACTCATCAAAGAAAGCCAAATGTCATCAAAGCAATGTAATTGTTTTGGTGAGTCAGCATTAAAAAATCTTAACTGTGCGTTTTCCACAGCAGAAACATAGATAGTTTTATTTTGAACTTTTTTTAATGGTGAATATACACCAAACTTTTCACAATGATGCCTAAGATTATCTTCTTGATATAAATAATTTAAAAATTTATAAACAAGCTCTTTCTTTTCGCTATTTTTAGGAACTACAAAGCTATCTATTACCGCAAAAACCCCCTCTTTAGGAATAATAAGTTCTAGTTGATCTATTTTTTTGCGGACTGATAAGTAATCAGTTGTTAAGGCTAATGCAGCACCCGCAGAATGTGAAAGCAAGCAATACTCTACTATCTCATCTCCATATGCTGCAACAAATGGCTTTTGCTCTATTAACAGTTTTTTTATTGCTTCTTTTTTGTCTAGCAAACATATGTTTGCTGTATCACCAAAAAGATACCACGATGCTAACATAGCAATTTCACGAGCATTTCTTGGCATACATACACTATGCTCTATTAACATTGGATCAAAAACAAGCTGCAAACTATTAGGAATGTTTTTATCAGTTCCATCTACATTTTTATAGTATTGCTTATTTACAATAATGCTATACACTCCCCAAAAATATGGGAGTGAGTACTGATTATGCGGATCAAAATAATTATGAACCAATCGAGGATCAATATGCTTAAAACAATTAATACGTGTAATATCAATTTCTTGCAACATACCTTTTTGAATCATTTTCTCAACAGCATAGTCGGATGGTAAAATTAAATCATAACCATTATCTGTATTATTTTCTAGCTTGCCTAAAAGCTCTTCATTGCTCTCGTAATAACTTGTATTAATTTTTATACCAGTTTCTTTTTGAAATTTTCTAATACACGTGAAATCGATCGTTTTAGACCAAATAAAAATGTTAAGTGAATTTTGTACACTTTTTTGAGAGTAGAATGCCAAAAAATAAATTGAACCGATAATAACTACAGACCAAAAAAATACTATAGCTAATCGAAAACTCATATTACGCATCATTTCATTTCCTGCACTTTACTTTTTCTAAATAAACAAAAAATAAAAATAAAAAAACCAGTCATAAGCAATAAAAAACTTGATAATGCATTAACAAGTGGTGCTGATCCCGCACGAATTAGAGAAAAAAGATACAATGGTAATGTTTGTGACTCCGCACTTGCGCAAAAAAATGCCAATGAAAAATCTTCAAATGACACAATAAAAACTAGCAGTGCAGTAGTAATAAGCGACGACTTCAACAGCGGCAATGTTACATAAAAAAATGTTTGTATATGAGATGCACCCAAATCAAGCGATGCTTCCGTCAATGTATATGGCACTTGTGCTATGCGCTCATATAATGTCGGAACTACATAACCAAGACCTATTAGCGTATGCGCTACAATTAGCGCTACTAGCCCCAAAGGAATAGAAAAAAAATAATAAAAACTCAAGAGCCCGACTGCAATTACAATTTCTGGAATTGCTAGTGTAGCATAAAATAAAAACGACAACTTATTAAAGCGAGCTCTCGCACTTGCTACAACCAAAGCAAGCCCCATAGTTATGCTTAAAATAACTGTACTTATTGCTACAATAAATGAATTTTTCACTGTATGTAAAATTTCTGGTGCATGAAATAATGCTTTATACCACTTTAATGTCCAAGTTGTTAAATGGCCAGAGCCTCCTGCATTAAAAGAAAAAACAATAAGCACTACTATTGGCATATATAAAAAAAGATAAAACAAAAAAATAAGCCCAACACCAATCGGATGAATTCTGTTTCGATTTATCACTTAGAAATTCTCCCAGCTCTCAGTATTATTTTTTTTAAACACCAATATGAAATAGTTGCGCTAAAAAAGAGTACTATGCCACTTATAACAGTAAAGGCTGCTCCCATTTTTGGCTCTTGCATGATCAAAAAAAAATGTGTTATTAATGTTCCCACATAAAGTTTTTTGCCCCCGCCTAACAATGTTGGTATCAAAAACTCTCCAAAAACTGGAATAAATACTAAAAAAAATCCTGTTTTAATACCAGCTAAAGACATTGGCAAAGTAATATAACGAAACGTTTCTATTGATGTAGCTCCTAAGTCTGCTGATGCTTCTAAATACTTAATGTCAAATGATTCAAAAAGAATATAAAGCGGCATAATCATAAATGGCATATAACAATAAACCATCCCCAAAAATACTGCTAATGTAGAATTTAACAACATAAGCGGCTCTTGAATGAACCCAATTTTTAATAAAAAACTATTAACAATTCCATAAGGCTCTAAAATAAAAAACCATGCATACACTTGAACTAATACATTTGTCCAAAAAGGTAGAATAATCAAGAAAAAAAGTATATTTTTCCATTTATTAACATATAATGCTAAAAAATATGCCACTGGATAAGCACATATAAAGCAAAAAAAAGTAGTACTCAATGCTAAAAAAAATGATCGCATAAGCGACTCAATATAAAGTTTTTCAAAAACTCCTACATAAAAATGCAATGAAAAAAAACTCTTATTTGTAGAAAAACTCATTGCAACCATATAAAAAACTGGTACAAGTAGAAAAAAAACTTGCCACAATAAAGCTGGCACTGAAATAAAAAAAGCAAATTGATTTAAAAATGTAGCCTTATTTTTTTCTTGATTTACATTTTTATGCATTATACTTTTCCTGTGCTTTTATCTTTTTAACAATAAAGCATTTTCTTTTTGCCAATACAAATATACCTTATCATCATAATCAATAGCTTCTGCTGGAACAACAAAGTGCTGCTCGTTTTGCTCGAAAACTTGCAGCAGCTGATCGTTCTTTAATCGCACATTATATTGAGTAGATCTTCCATGATAAATAATAGACTCTATAATTCCTTGCAAACAATTAGCGAATCCTGTTATCTGTTTTTTACTTATTTCAATTTTTTCTGGCCGAAGACTTAGACTTCCTGTGCTACCCAAACAAAATTTAGTCTGCTCTGGTAAAGAAATTTCAACTGTTTCTAGATTTGGTATTTCAAACAAAACACGATCACCTACAGAAACAATACTCCCGGCAAGAATATTAGTACTTCCTACAAAGTTTGCTACAAAAGTTGTTTTGGGAAATTCATACATTTCCTGTGGCGTTCCCACTTGCACCACTTCTCCATCATTCATTACTGCCATTGAATCTGCTACAGTCAATGCTTCTGCTTGATCATGAGTTACGTAAACAAATGTTGTTGCTAGCCTATCTTGCAGTGCAATAAGCTCTACAAGCATTCGCTCTCTGAGCTTTAAATCTAATGCTGCTAGCGGCTCATCTAATAATAAAACTTTTGGCTTATTGATAATACTACGAGCTAAAGCTACCCTTTGTTGCTGCCCTCCAGAAAGATCTTTGATTGCCCGATAGATTTGCTTCTCTAATCCAACAACATTTAACATATACTTTACTTCTTGGTCGATTTCAGAAGTAGCGGCCCCTTTAATTTTCAAACCATATGCAATATTATCAAACACGTTAAGGTGAGGAAATAAAGCATATTGCTGAAACACAGTATTAATTTTTCTTTTGTGTATTGGGACATGAGTAATATTTTCATCACCTAAAAAAATTTCACCCTCGTCAGGCAACTCAAGACCAGCAATAAGCCTTAAAAGTGTCGTTTTTCCACTTCCACTTGGACCTAATAAAGCAAAAAATTTACCGCCTGGTATTACTAAAGAGAGATTCTCTATAATAGGCTCTTTGCCGTAATACTTGGTAATATTTTTAAGAACAATATTTTTCATATCACACTACTAATACTAAAGAATAAACTATAAATTGCGGCCTTTTGCAATAATCATTGGCACTACTACATCTGATAAAGTACAAGGCACTACAACAGCTCCTATTAAAAATAAAAAAAGATATCCAATTGATGAATACCAGTCGCTAAATCCATGGGATACAATATAAAAAGTTGACGCCAAAGAACTTACTAATATATGTATAAAGTGAGAAAAAACAGAATATAAACCCTGCTTAGACGAATGATGCTGACTCATAACAATGCCATTTAAAATACCAACTACCAAAAACGGCAAAACATTGTGTATTTCTGAAGTGAAGCATAAATGCCACTCCATTTCCACGCCAAATAACATCCCACCTGCATACGGCAAAATAGCATCTGACAGCATACAAAAAAATGCTGGGGAAAAAAAGCCTACAAAGAGCCCTGCTATAATATTTTTTGAATATCGCATAAAGGTAAGCATTGTACCCGTTGCGGCAAAAACAATATGCATAAAATGAAAACAATGAAATAAGATATCAAGACGTTTTTTTTCTGCTGCTGAAAAAAGTATTGTATCGTCAAATGTCATAACAAAACTCATTACTGTTAAAGCAGCTGCTACAGAAAAAATAGCATATGGCAAATGACAAATAATTTCATCATACAATGAGTGAGAATGATGATCCTCATGGTGTTTGATGTGACTTTTAGTTTCCATGATTACCTTCCAAAAAAATTGTTTAATAAAAGCAAATAAATATTATACAATGATACCTAGCTTTTCTTAATAAGGCAAAGTTATCAGTTCTAAAATAGGGCCCATCCCAACATTTACAATTTTTCATCCTTAACTAGATTACTGTCCATAACAATTTTTCATAATGTTCTAAATAAAAAGCCGACAGCAAATATCATTAATTTAAAATGGATGACCAAAGTTTAAATACCAAGCATAAGGACGATTAGTAGGGACATCATTTTTCCACTTAAAAGCAAAATCAAAACGAAGTGGCCCTATAGGTGTATTATAGTACAAACCAAATCCAGTTGCTGTTAACATATGATTGCTCGCTATATCAGAAAAAACTGTATTGTTTAAAAAACCAAAGTCTTGAAATAGTACGCCGCCAAGTTCTTTATATATAGAAAAACGAACTTCAATATTCATACTCAACAACGACTTTCCGCCCTGAGGAACAATATGCTCTTTATTGTCTTTATCCTTTATAACTCCTAATGGCGGACATCTATCCGTCACATAGCTACGTATAGAATTAGCCCCACCCAAATAAAGCCGCTCACTTGGCATAATATATTGGAAATCTTGCAGAAAAATATGTGCAACACGCGTATGAATACCAAAAGTAAAATACTTAAATGGCATAAAAAAGCTTTCTTCCCAATTAGCACGAATAAACATTGCATTTTTTCTATACGGCCCAAATGGAAACATACCTTTAACAATCAAAACACTAAAAATACCTTTTGTTGGGTTAACTACATTATCTAATAGATTACTCACCAATGCCGGCTCGCAAATAATATATGGTATATACTTATCAAACAGCTGATCGTTAAGATTAATTGCTCGGGCTATTTCACTCATCATCTCAATAGTTTCAGGTTTTTTATTGCTCAATGCAGTTCTCATTAATTCGATACCCAAATTACAAGAAACGTCTAAATATGACCCTACTGACTTCATACCAACAAGAATCCCCTTCTGCTTTAATTGATAAATGTTTTTACTAATTCCTATGCAGCCAGGATATAAAAACTCTGCACCATAGCCCTTAAATACGGTCTTAACTGGGAAATTCCCTATACATGGCAACTGAAATGCAGCATCAATAGACCTCCGTGATCGAGAAAAATTTGTTTCAACTTTAAACTGATCTGCAAGATTACACATGTTTTTCATAATAAAATAACCACCACACTTATAAGTTAATCCTGCAGTAGAAAAATGACGATCAATTTGCTGTATGCCAAACCCTAAACGCAACTTGATTTCAAATGGATCTTCTTTTTGCAAGCGTAATGTTAAACTTTTTTTACCGTCTTTTTGCATAACATTTGATGGATATAAATATACTGAATCAAAAATACCTAATTTTTTTAAATTTAATGAAGACTGCTTGAGCTTTTCTTGACTCCACAAGTCTCCTTTTTTATAGGTAAGCTCTTGTTGTAAGTATGAGAATGGCACCGACGATGCACCTATTAATACTGTTTTATCAAAGTATACTTTTTGACCTTGATTAATATGCCAAACAAGAGTTACTTCATTTTCATCACGTATTAACTCGTGACTTATTTCTGCGTACAAATATCCTTGCTGATGAAAATATTCAGTAAGCCATTTTTTTTGCTCAGTAATAATTTTTGGCTCTAATGAAACTATTCGCTTTTCTTTACCTTCATTATCAACTTCTAAAAATGGGCCTTTTTTTTCAAGATCTTGGTAATGTGGTATTTTTATTGCAACAATATTACTTCTAAATCCTTCATTGATAAGCAAGTGGAGATTATAATGCGGGCCATCTCTAACAAATTTTTCCTCTAAAAGAGTTGCTTGCCAAAAACCTTTTTCAATATATGATCGTAATAATTTTTCATATGCCGATTTGAGAACTTTCTCATCATAATACTTACTACTTGTCACCTCACTAAAGTAACTTTTAATCAGCTCATTTTCTGTCTTACTTTCTGCTCCATCTATATATATATCATTAATTACTGCTCTACCATGTTCTTTAAGCATAAAAAAGCAACGATCATTATCTTCTTGAGTATCAATCACAACATCCCAAAAACCTTTTTGATGATAAAGCTTTACAAGCTCTTCTGATAAAATTGATGGCGGAAGAAGCCACGCAGATCTTCCAAAAAGTGATAATACATCTAATAGCTTCTCATCTGAAAAGAAATTATTACCAAAAAATATAAATTCTCGCTTATTTTGCAAAGTAACAAAAAATGTTATATCTACCAATTGAGTGTTTTTATTAACTTTTTTTTCCCACGAAATGTCGACATATAAGCCTTTTTGCTTACCAAGGCTCTGCTTTAACTGCCTGCACTCTTCGTCTATTTGAACTTTATAATAATAAATATTTTCAAACTTTCGCTTTATTTTAGCGCATAGCTCACTTGCCACCGCTGCACTTTCTTCAGCTTCAAAGTTGATAGATTTTGACACATTTAACATCGCATTATTTATTAAAAACTGTGGGCCCTTACGCAAATATATTCTTACAGAAACCGATTTAGTTTTTTTATGATAAAAGATTTTATCTTGAACATTTGCCTTAAAATATCCTTCCTCTTTAAGCATTTTTTTTATTTTTTGAATCGACGTTTGATGCTTCACCATATCAAAGAAGTCTCCCGACCTCATGGTATAAAAATGCAAAAGTCGATCTTTGCCAAGCAATTCACTTCTCAATGTCACCCTATCAAATGTCCAGAAAGACTCTAACTCAAAAAATAACACGACGCCTTCTAAAGACTTTCTACTGATAAGCTTAATTCTTTCAAATTTATTTTTTTTTATTAAATATTCTACCGCCGACATGATCATGTCGGCGGTTATGCAGCTTTGATTTTTAAGCTCAGTAAGATAATCAAACTCATTTTGATCAAAAAAACTATCACTAGAATATTTTATGCTACTTACCTGCAAAGGATCTACAACAACACTTTTTATAAGTGATGCGTAATCTTCACCTGAATTTGTTTTTAAATCAAGCAATACGCTATCAGCTTGCATTGAAAGAAAAACAGCACAAAAATATAAACACCTTGTTGCTCTTTTTAATGAAAACACTATAGAAGCTCTTATTAAAAAATATGTACCAGCTGTAACGATTTTTTATACAACTTATAAAACACTGTCACTATATAGTATATAAGAAAAAAAATAAGAGCTAAACTTTCATTTTATTACTCAATAATTCTAAATATCGAGCGATACTCTGTTTTTTTAATAAATGGCTCAACTTGTATATCATCTACCAAAATTTTTTCTAACGTCTTATAAAAAAACTCTAGAAAAGCTTCTAGCCGACTACTTTCACCACAAATAATTATTTTAATTTCTTGTTTATCTATTTTTTGTGCAATACCCTCAAGACCTAGGGCAGAAACTTTTTTTTGGACAATATCTTTTAAAAAATCTTTAGGTAATTTTTGAACCCAAAGCATAATCTTCAAACACTTCTTCATACCTTCTCCTTTAACCCATTTCATAATTTAACTAAAAACCATGCTATATTTATTAAAAAATATCAAATTATACACACTGCATAAAAGCTTTCTTATTTTTCATCTTATTTAAAAAGCAAAATAAAAAATCCAAACCTAAAATCTCTTGCCTATACACATTTTACTATTCTTCAGTTAGACTTAATTTAAGATCTCAACATTAATAAATAAATAGATAAAATAAATAATTTAATAATGAAAGCTTTTATGTACCCTTCTTCTGTTTCAGTTCGATTTGCGCCTTCACCTACTGGTCGCATGCATCTTGGCAATATGCGAGCTGCAGTGATGAACTATATTTTTGCTCAGCAAAAAAAAGGCACTTTCATTTTACGTATTGAAGATACTGATGCAAATCGCAATCATGATCCTCAAGCAGAAAAAATATTATCTGATATGAATTGGCTTGGATTAGCTTATAATGACGGACCATACTTTCAGTCACAAAGATTAGAAATCTATCAAAAACAATTGAATTTATTACAAAAAAACAAATCAATTTATAGATGCTTTTGCACTACTAACGAATTAGATAAAAGAAGAAATCGCCAAATTGCCCTTAAGCAACCACCTCGTTATGATCGCACTTGTATAAATAACTCTGAAGCTCAAGAACAAGAATACTTACAACAAAAAAAACCTTATATTTGGCGAATGAAGCTAGATAAAAATAAAAAAGTAACTATCAACGACTTATCTCATGGCGCTATAACTTTTGATTTTAATAATTTTTCAGATTTTCCGGTAACTCGACAAGATGGTAGCTTTACTTTTATGTTTGCTAATTTTGTTGATGATATGAATATGAACATAACTCATGTTTTACGCGGAGAAGATCACTTAAGTAATACTGCTGGACAAGTTGCTCTATACAATGCATTTTCCGTGACTCCTCCTATTTTCTGGCATATGCCAATTCTTTGCAATAAAGATGGCAAAAAAATGTCTAAGCGAGACTTCGGATTTTCTTTGCAAGATCTTATAGATGGTGGGTATCTACCAGAATCTATTATTAATTATCTTGCCCTTATTGGTGGAAGCCAATTTAAATCTGAAATATTATCGCTAAAAGATATAGTCCGGGATTTTGACTTTGCTCACATTTCAAGCAATAGTCAGGTAAAATATGATGTCAAAAAACTTAACTGGATTAACCACAAGTGGATACAAAAATTGTCTCCGCAAGACTTATCTCATCATGCACAAAAAATTATAACAAAGCAGTTTCCACTATTTAAACCTGTATCTAACGAAAAATTAACAAGCATATTACAAATATTAAAACCTTCTTTTACTACACTTAATGATATAGAAAAAGAAATTAATTTTTACTTTGTTGCACCAAAATTTTCTCGCGAAAAAATTAACTCTCTATCTTCAGTTGATGCTATAGTTGCATTAGTTAAAAAATCAGATTTTGACATTACAAACTTACAAAGCTTTAAACAAAACTTAGCTACAGCTAAAATATCTTTAAAAGAAGCTTTTCAGTTTTTACGAATGAGTCTTACTGGAGAAAAAATGGGACCAAGCATTGCGGAGCTTGTTTCTATTCTTGGATTGAATGAAACTCAAAAACGACTTAATGATATGATAAAAAATATTTAAAACTCTTCAATCTCAAGTCTATTTGTTTTTTGATGCAATTCAGAAACAATACCTTGATCAATAAAATATTGCATAAATGATAAAAATTGCTCCACCATACTATCAGGAACAAAAAATTCAAATATTCCTTCTTTTGAATCTATAGTTCTATCAAAGGCAACATGATCACATGACTTAAGACAGCCAGTAAAAAACCATGTCATTTGACGACTAACTCTTGCTTGATAATAAAAAGAGTATTGCTTCAAAGAATGTTGATTTGATGCAGAATTAATTTTCATATACTAATGCTCATATTAATTATCAATATAAAATACCACTATACATATTTTTTAAATTTCAATAAAATAAACGTTATTAAAAGTATACTATCATATTTAAAATAGACAAAAGGACCTTTTTATCATGTCAACCACGGTAAAAAATAAAAAAATAAGTCTTACTACCGCTGTTATCGTTTGCTTAAATGCTATGATCGGTTCTGGAATCTTCACGGCGCCAGCTGCAATGGCTTCTAACGTTGGGCCTGCCGGAATTATTGCCTATATTTTTGTAGCTTTTGCTGTATGGTGTATGGCGTCTTCGATTGCTCAACTTGCACATCTATATCCAGAAGAAGGTTCTTTTTATGTTTATGTGAAACAATGGGCTGGTCACAATGTCGGCCTTTTTGCCATTACTCTTTATTTTATAGGGGTTATTGTTGCAATGGGACTACTTACTCGAGTTGCAGGAAATTATTTACAACCCTTTTTACCATTATATAGCGAGCAAACATTAGGAATAATTGCCCTTTGGATATTAATAATTTTAAATATGTTTGGCGTTATATTCTCGCAATTTGGTCAATATATACTAATTATATGTACAATGTTTCCTCTAATAGCGACTACTATTTTATGCTTTTCTCATGCATCTACTAACAATCTTATACCATTTGCACCCTATGGCCTTACTAATATATTAAAAGCTACAAAACTTGTTGTTTTTAGTTTTTTTGGCTTTGAATGTGCTACATCATTGTTTGCTATCGTAGAAAACCCTGTAAAAAACGTACCTCGCGCTGTTACCTACTCGATTAGCATTATTAGCACACTATATATATTATTTATTGCTTCTATTATTTTATCTACACCATCTTCTTTTTTCTCATCTGCAACACTACGGATCCCTGATATACTTTCATATACTTTTCCAAATTATCCATGGTTAATTACGGCGATTCACTGTTCAATATTATCTGCAATTTTAGGAACTATTCACTCCATGATTTGGTCTGCAAGTAGTTTGTTTTTATTAATTACTACTAAAATAAAAAACAAATCAATTAAAAAAGTTTGTAAAGTTGATACAAAAACATCTGTATTAATTGTGGGATTTGCAATTTTCTTAAGTAATTTATTATTTAAAAACTTGCTTCTTTTTTTCTCTTTAACTTCTATTTGTATAATTTCTTGCATGCTTCTTTCCATAACAGCTTTATTTTTTATTGAAAAAAAGCAAGCTACTCCGTCTTTAATAAGAACTTCTATCAGTATGATTACTGCTACAATAATATTACTATTTGCGCTTGAAGGAGCATATGAAGCTATCGTGAAAATATTCAGCAATTGACGAGACTAGATTGATGGTGTTATAAGTGGAGGAGAGTCTTTCCAATAAAAAGGATAAGTAATGAAACCATCAATTTTTTTCAGACAATGTTTATCCATCTTTGCATTGTTCAGCTTGATAAAAACAACCCCCTTGTTTGGGAAGTTTTTATCACAATATTCTAAACAAGATCCCTATCCCATGTATAGTACAGAAAATACACATGGCTTTTTATATACAATAAAACGCTTAGATGCAAAAGGGCTCGACACTTTCGATAAAAAGCCAGAAAAATTTGGCCTCTCTCTTTCCCCATTTGGGCAAAATGCTAACAGTGCAAAAAATTCCTATAGCTCTGAACTCACCTCTCCTGCAAATATAGGTGGCTACTGGAACATGATAGGCCTTACTCTTGGCGATACTCCTAATGGAAAAACACTTTCTCCACTTCTAAAAGAAGCTAAAAATGCTCTTGAAAATAGCTCGAGCTTTCCACCCGAAGAGGTCGACTGGCTTGATCCAAATCAACTATGTGGATTTTTAAATGTTAATGCAGAATTTAAAAATCGTGGCTTTAGATTTAACTGGGCATTACAAATTTATGAAGACCTTGGGGTACTCATTGAAGGTGGCGTTTCAAGCATGAAATATGCACCAACAAGCTACGTTGATTTAACGTGCAATGCTAATGGTCGCATGTGCGCTTGCCCAGTGGTTGAATCTGTAACTCCTGATCCGGCCTGTACTATGTGTGATACTTGTACAGTAAAACAATTTTTAACTTGTAGACGAGAAGCTATTGCCCGAGAAATCGGCTTAGACTTATCTGAATATTCACGCACGAGCTTTCAGGATTTACGCGCTCATCTTTATTGGCGGCATGCATATGAAATGAATTACGACAAAAGAACTTGGCCTGAATTTTTACTCATGCCTTTTGCTGTTTTTTCTGGATCTGCTGCAACAGCTGCCCCAAGCAAAGCAAGTCAATTTTTCAGCCGCTCTGCAGGAAACAATGGACACAATTCAATTGGATTTACCGGAGGTATTTCAGTTGACTTTATTGAAACTATAGAAATTGCTGCTGAGGGTGGGTTTGCACATTTTTTTGCTCGTAATATTGACGATTATCGTGTACCGAATAGTACTAGCCAAACAAGCATTTTCCCTTTTAGCACAAGCGTAAATGTAAGCCCTGGACACAATTGGCATTTTGCAGCAACTTTAAACTCTAATCACTTCATTGATCGATTGTCTTTTTACTTTCAATATATTATTGTAGAACATCAAAAAGATAAAATCACTTTAAAAAGTTCTGATCCTGCATTCAAGCCGAACACTCTTGAAAAAATATCTGACTGGAGATTTCAAGCTGCTAATATCGCATTTAATTATGACATATCTCCAAGCATATCACTTGGGTTCTTATGGCAAGCACCACTGCAACAAAAAAATGTATTTAGAAACACAACATTATTGTTTTCTTTTAACGCATATTATTAAATAAGAAGGGGAGATCGTAAAAAAAACAAAAGAAACCATACCCATTTATACCACTGTATACAACTATAACCGATACTTAATTAATTAAAAAAGAGAGAAAAAGAAATTATGAAAATAAAAAATATACACATATTAATTTTATCATTATTATTTATTAGACCTGCTCACGCAGTAACCTTTTCAAAATCATCACTTGCAACATTATTTGCAGGATCTCCAATTGCGCATTCTTCTACAATTAATACTAATGGATTTGGTGCTGTTTCTTGGATAGAAGTTGACTCTAGCTGGACTGGTACAGGACACCCTGTTGTTGCTGCGAGCTATAATCCATTATCAGAAACTTTTGATACTCCTGTATTAGTAAGTTATAATGATACTGTACCATCTACTACTGGTGCGTTCGAGACAGTTGAGGCTACTATAGATATGAACAGCACTGGAAGTGCTGCTATAGCATGGTATAATCAAAATACTCAAACAATTTATACTGCATTTCGTGATTCAGGTACGGGATGGGAAACTCCTGTAGAAGCTGTTACTAGTCTTGCAGTAGATCAGCTAAGCCTTGTTGCTACCTGCAGTAACGTCTTAAATAATGGAATAACAATTGTTTATTGTGATCAAGCTCGATATAACCCAAATGAGTTTTCAACCCTAAGCTATATTCAAAGCACTACTCAAAGTGGCTTAACTTGGTCAGCTCCTGCAGCAATCACAACTGGTACCGGAACAGATTGGAATCTTAGCCATAGTGATAACAAAAACTTTGTTGTTTCATGGCAAAGCGAAAGCGGAACTCAACTTAATGCACGCGCAATGATTGATGGAACATTTACCGATACTTACACCGTACACAGTACAACTAGTGCAACATTTGACGAATACAACTCGCATGCTATTGCTATTAATAACTCAGGAAATATGGTTGCAGCGTGGCTTACTGAAGAAAATGGCAATGTGTCTCTTCAAGCATCTCTATACACTAGATCACTAGACAGTTGGGCAGCTCCTACAACTCTTGCTTCTGCGTCTTTGCAATCTGCAATAACAACACATGGCGTGAGCATATCTTTCAATAATTTAAATAGAGCACTCGTGTTCTCTAACTTATCCACCCAACAAGATGGCTCTGCAGAAAACCATCTATTTTTTGCCGCAGAGTATACCCCAACTAACAGATGGCAAATAGTCCCTAATACACAAGAAGTACCATTAAATGGCTTACAACTTTCTATATTTAATAATGACAATAATAACGGTATGGCTTTATTTTCAACGCCACCTGACAGTTCATCTAGCAACTTAAACCATCATTTCCGCTACTTTTCTACTCAAATAAGAGAGTTTGGTCCGGTAAACGAACTGTTTGAAAGTGAATTTATTGCAAGCACTTGGGCAATGGCGGGGTTACGTCCTCCTTATGCAGTTGCATATAATCACATGGCATCGCAAGTACTCTTTATTACACCTAACCTTAATACTTTTACTGCAAGTGGTTCATTTCAAACAAGCCAACCACAATCAATCAGTGCTAACTACAACGTTTTACAAACGCCTTTTCAAGCAGAAGCTTTTTCTCTTATTAATTGGCAAGCACCCGTGGATACAAGCAATGTGCGAAATTATGAAATATGGCAAAATGGTGTAAAAGTTCGCACTGTTGATGCAAGTGAACTAACAGATACAATTCATAACTTAGCTACAGATACTACAAGCTTTACATTTCAAGTACAAACACTAGATAGTATTGGCATCGCTGGATTTCCAATAAAAACAACTATAAGTCGTCCAGCTAACGTACCTTTTTAATAATTAAAAAGTAAGTAAGATAGCGTTGCAATTACAACGCTATCTCACTTACTTTTTATCTGGAAGAGGTAATGAATAAAAAACTTATAAAATTTAATTTATTATTATTTTTTTTTTCACCTTATACTTTATGCACAAAAGATACAATAACACCTCTCTTTGGAGGAACCCCTATTTTTGTATCTACAGCGGTCAATAATACAGGACAAGCTATAACAACCTGGGTAGAGGAAAACCCTACTACTAACTGGACAAATCAAAATTTTCTCCCAATTGTTGCATCTCTTTATGATACTACAGAAAAAAAATGGGGAACTCCTATATCTGTTATTGGTCAAGATGAAACTTTAGGTGCTGCAAAAAATGCTAACAATGAAATTAGATGCGATATAAATAATAATGGCGATACAATAGTGGCATGGTTAAGTAAAGATAGTAGCAATAATTCTGTAATTAAAGCAGCAAGAGCATTATCTTACGGGAATTGGCAACTTCTTCCAGACTCTTCAAGTCAAAATATTAAGGTACGTAGCTTCATTAGCTTTGTAAGAAATCGCGAACCCAGTTCTTTAGAACCTATTTATTTTGTATTTTCGTCTACTGGCTCCACTGAAAATAGTTCCAATAAAACTAATCTTGATTATAAATATTATGATATAAATACTCAAAGCTGGTCTAATTTATTGGAAGTTAGTAATAATATTAATTACTATGTCATTAAAAAAAGTGATAATGGAACGATAGGTATTAGTTATTTTTTCCCTCGTTCAGATAGCTCAAATCTAATAGCTAAACAAATTCCTCAAAACAGTACTTTATTAACAAAACCAAATTTCTCAACGATTACTATTACTAATGAACAAGTTACAAGTAATACTATTGATGTTAATAATGATAACAATATGATTGCTGGATGGACAGAGCTAGAAAACAATATAACTACTTTTCATGCATCACATTATAATGCCAGCCCAGGAGAACAAAATTGGTCTAGCCCTTATATATTCAAAACAACAAATAACACTTCTCTTCCAAATATAACATGCTCTTTAAACAACTTTGATGAAGGCATGGTTTTGGGATCACAAGAAAATAACAACTCTGATGGAAATTTTTATTCTACTTTTTATATAAATAATGATTCCTACAAAGGATTTCAGCTTGCTACAGAAAACAATCCACCACAAATTAATACACAACAACTTACCTCTTTAGGGATAGACTCTACTACTGTGCCCTCAATAGCTTTATACAGCCCTATTAATACAAATAACACGACCATTCGATTCTTAACTAAAACACCAAGTGAATCGCCATACTCATGGGAGAATTCAGCTCGGCTATCTCCGTATTTTCTTGCCAAAAGCACCAGTAAAGAATCTTTTAGCGTTTATGCAACAGCCTCCCACAAAGCTTCTGGAAACACTGTTATTATAACTTTAGATGAAAACAATATATTACATACGATTAACGAAAACTTTAAAGATCTCTTTATTGGTACAATTCCTAATAATCTTACCGGTATACCCTTACGCACTAACTACCCCTTTCAATCAGAATGCTTAACTCAACTAACATGGGATCCACCTACTATTACCAATGGACTTACTGAATACATAATTAGCTTAAACAATAATCAACTTGCTACTGTTCCGCCTAACCAGCTTTCATTTACAGTTAATAATTTAATTCCAAACACACTTAATACTTTTGAAGTAACTACCATTTATAACACTATTCCTCGAGGAGGAAGCAAAATATCTACAGAAAACTGCCAAAGATAAAAATCATATTAAAAAAAAGGATAAAAATAATGAATAAACATATAAGCATTTTTTTACTTTCTATTACTAGCATAATAACTTATGCTGCCATCCCATTTACTGAACAAACTTTAGTTCCATTTTTTTCAGGAGCTACCCCTAGACTTGTATCTACAGACATCAATATCCATGGCCAAGCAATTGTCACATGGTATGAATCAAGCAACCAATGGATCGGCACTAGAAATGCCCTTGTTGCTACCTTCTATGATCCTAATTCTGGATGGGGACCGCCTCAACTTATAGTTGACAACCAAGCAGGAGCTATAGGCACTAACACTTTTTATATGACACCTACAATGGCAGACTCTGGTGATGCTGGAATAAGCTGGTTTAGAGACAGAACACTTTATAGCGCTACATATAGAGCATCAAATAGCTCTTGGGACCCTCCTGTATTTATAGATCAATTCAATGGGAATGGTACCCGTGGAGGAATATCTTATGTAAATAATATTAATAATACTTTTACATTCCGTGCATTTGGCGGCGAATTCCATACACCAAATATTGGGAATTCAAATAGTAGAACTGTAGTAGTGTCTTCAAATGATAGTGGTGTTTTTGCAATAATAACTCGCGAGCGAACTGATCAGATCGAACTTAGAACCTATATAACTCGGGATATACAAAGTATCAATAATCAACCTTTCACAGGAACTCATCATACATCTTCTAATAATAGTGGCAATATTGTTTGCGCATTTTATGTTATTAATAACAGTACTAATCTTCAATCTATTAGAGCTACTGTATACACACCTAGTTCAAACAACTGGAGTACTCCAGTTCAAGTTGGGCCTGAATTTCAACCTAATGATAGAAAAAACATTCTTGTTAGCCTTAATAATAATAATGAAGCTTTACTCATTGCAACAACCGACCCAAGCCCAAGCGATAGTAATTTCGGTGTATTTTTCTCTGCTCGACTCACAGACCTTGAAAATAACACCTGGGAAACTATTCCTAACACTGAACCTAACGACGTCTATATTAATATTGAGCAAATGACCCTAGGACTTGGCGACAACGATTCTGGCATTGCTTTTTTAAATAGACTTGATGCTAATGATCCAGGAACTGCCTCCACCGAATATAGACTTTTCACTAGCACTGGTGATTTCCCAAATCAATGGAGAAGTTTTTTTACTTTATACAATAATAGATTTTTATCAAAAGTAACAGCATTATCTTTATCTATAGGTCCTTATGGATTTGCTTATAACTCAGCTGGCAATCATTTTATCTCCGTAAATGACGGATTAGAAAGCACCATTGTTTCAAGTCCTAGCCTATTTGTTGAAGAAAACTTAATAAATAGAAATATTATTGTAAATCCATTATTAAATGTTCTTGGCGTTGGCCAAGATCAACCTCAAAACTTTACTGTACAAGTATACAACACCGACTATAACTCCCAGCGAGAAAATTTTGCACAACTGTCTTGGGAAGCACCACATATTGTTAGTTTTGAAGAGATTACGGGTTATCTTATTTTTCACAATCAAATACTCATCGCCACCCTATCTTCAACTCAATTATCTTTTGATATTCATAATATTGATACTAATGAAAGTAATGAATTCCGCGTTGAAGCTACTTTTAATGGACGCGAAGCAAGCCCTGCAATTATTACTTTAAATCCTTAATTTAATATCTTTATAAAAAAAGAAAAACAATGAAAAAAAATTATATTGCTGTGCTTTTACTTTTTATTACTACTTTAACAACAAATGCTGCTATTCCATTTACTGAAGCAACTTTAACTCCATTTTTTTCAGGGGCTACACCTACTCTTCCATCTATAGACATCAATATCCATGGCCAAGCAATTGCTACATGGTATGAAATAGATAGCAATCAATGGCTTGGAAATGAGTCGGCCATTGTTGCTGCCTTCTATGATCCTAATTCCGGATGGGAACCGCCTCACCTTGTAGTTGAAAACCAAGCAGGAGCTCCAGGTAGTTCATCTTTTTTTATGATATCTACAATCGGAGACTCTAGTGATGCTGGAATTACTTGGATTTCAGCAAACTCTGTTTATATGAGTATATATAATGCATCCAACAGCTCTTGGGGGCCCCCTACACTTATCGATACGATTAACGGAAATGTTTCGAGCGGAGCACAAACCTTTGTAAATAATACGAATAATATATTTAGCTCTTTTGTAAAAGGTAGCGAATTTCATGAATTAGCTGGAAACATAAGTAGCGGAAGCGCAAAAAAATTTTCAAATGATGATGGTCAATATACAGTTCAAACTCAACAACAAAGTAATACAATTCCACAAAACAATGCAATAATGAGCTTAGCTTATGCACCTGGAAATGCTGGTCCACTTAATGCTGGTGAATCTTATGGAAACTATAATTTATCAGTCAATAATAATGGTAATGTTATTTGCGTATATTATGTAGAAAACACTAATAATAATCTTCAATCCATTAGGGCTACTGTATACACACCTAGTACAGGCTGGAGCTCAGTAGTTCAAATTGGCCCTGAGTTTGAATTTAATAATAGAAAAAATATACTTGTTAGCCTGAATAACAATGATGAGGCTTTACTCGTTGCAACAACTGAATCAAATCCAGAAAATAGTAATTTCAGTGTATTTTTCTCTGCTCGACTAACAAGCCTCCAAAATAACACCTGGGAAGTCATTCCTAGCACTGAACCTAACAATCTTTATATTAATATTGAACAAATGGCTCTAGGACTTGGTGACAATGGAGCTGGCATTGTTTTTTTCAATAGATTCGATACCAATGATTTTCCAGTCTTTGTACCCGAAGGTCCGGATATTATCCCTACTGGTAATGGATTTAATCCATTTGACAATTCTGGATCGGGGAATCCAGATCCAATACCTGGAAATGACTCAGCAGAATATAGAGTTTTCACTACCAATGGTCCTTTCCCAAATCAATGGCATAGCTTTTTTACTCTTTTTGATAATATATTTTTATCAAGGCTATCACTCTTCAATGATTCTATAGGCCCTTATGGATTCGCTTATAATTCAACTAGTAACTATTTTGCGCTTATAGCTAACGACTTACAAACTGCTATTATTTCAGATCCTAGGCAATTTATTCAAAATAATTTAATTAACAGAAATATTATTGTAAATCCATTACTAAACGTTCTTAGCGTTGGCCAAGATCAACCGCAACAATTTATTGCTAAACTCTATCGCACCAACTATGGTCTTCAACGAGAACATTTTGCTCAATTATCTTGGAAAGCACCACATATTATTAGTACTGAAACGCTTACTGGTTATATTATTTTTCATAATAAGCAAATAGTCGCAACATTACCGCCAACTCAATTATCTTTTGAAATTCATAATATTAATATTAATGAAAGCAATGAGTTCCGCGTTGCAGCTACTTTTAATAGACGCGAAGCTAGCCCTGCAGTAATTACCTTAACCCCTTGATTTATCAATTAATCAATAATTAGCTGCTATAAAAAATAAGCACCAATTAAAGAAATATTATTGAACTGTTGCTTATTTTTTTATATTCATGATTTTATAAAGATATTATAAAAAAATATATTAAAAAGGAAAATAATAATGAAAAAATATATAAGCTTTTTCTTACTTTCTATCACTAGCATAATAACTTATGCTGCTACTTCATTTACAGAACAAACTTTAACGCCTTTTTTCCCAGGGGCTACCCCTAGGCTTGTATCTATAGATGTCAACATTCATGGCCAAGCAATTGCTACATGGTATGAATCAAGCAACCAATGGGTTGGAAATGGCGATGCCCTTATTGCCACCTTTTATGATCTTAACTCTGGATGGGGAGCTCCTCAGCTTGCACTCACTAATACATCTGGTGGCTTAGGTGTTGGCGGAACTTTTTATATGATACCCGCAATAGCAGACTCTGGCGATGCTGCAATTACTTTTTTTACAGGAACTGGGATTAATAATACCTTCTATCGAACAGAATACGACTCTGCAACCAATACTTGGAGTGCTCCTATCTTTTTAGATCAAGTTAATGGATTTGATACTCGTGGAGCACAAACCTTTGCAAATAATATTAATAATACTTTTTTAACTTTCATGAGATTTAGATTTTTTCATGCGATCAGAACTAATGGAGAGGCAAACGAACAAGGATCAATAAATGATGATGGTCAATATTTTGTTTGGACTCAAGAAAGAAATACAGAAATAACTAATTTTGGCTATGCTAATGGAAACGCCGGCCCTCTTAGTGCTAATGAATCTTATAGAGGATCTTATAATACATCAGTTAATAATAATGGTAATGTTATTTGTGTATATTATGTAGCAAATAGCATTACGAATCTTCAATCTATTAGAGCTACCGTATACACACCTGGTACAGGCTGGAGTTCAGCAGTTCAAATCGGACCTGAATTTGAAATTAATAACAGGAAAAACATACTTGCTAGCCTTAATAATAACGATGAGGCTTTACTCATTGCAACAACCGACTCAAACCCAAGCGATAGCAATTTTGGTATATTTTTCTCCGCTAGACTCACAGACCTTCAAAATAACACCTGGGAAGTCATTCCCAACACTGGACCTAACGACCTCTATATCAATATTGAGCAAATGACCTTAGGTCTTGGTGACAATGGCTCTGGTATTACTTTTTTCAATAGACTCGATGTAAATGATCCAGGCATAGACTCAACTGAATATAGAATTTTTACCAGTACTGGCAGTTTTCCAAATCAATGGGGCAGCTTTTTCACCCTCTATAGCAATATGTTTTTATCAAAAACATCCGAACTTTCTGATGGTGTTGGCCCCTATGGATTTGCTTACAATTCAGCTGGAAATCGCTTTGCTGTTATAACCAATAACTTACAAACTACTACTGTTTTAAATCCTAACCTATTTATTATAAACAATTTAATGCGTAGAAATATTATTGTAAATCCATTATTAAATGTTCTCGGTGTTGGTCAAGATCAACCTCAGAATTTCACTGTCCAAGTCTATAATACTGATTACGTTGCCCAGCGAGAAAACTCGGTTCAACTGTCTTGGGAACCACCACATATTGTTAGCTTTGAAACACTTACTGGCTATCTTGTTTTTCACAATCAAGTACTCATCGCCACCCTGCCTTCAACTCAATTATTTTTTGATATTCATAATATTGATATTAATGAAAGCAATGAATTCCGCGTTGAAGCTACTTTTAATGGACGTGAAGCGAGCCCTACTATAATTACCTTAACCCCTTAACCTAAAAACACTCCGCAATTAGCAATCATATATCAACAGGAAGAAATTTTTAACTATTTCTTCCTGTTGATTATTAATACCTGTATAAAAACAAAAAAAGGAAAACAATGAAAAAAAATATAAGTATTTTTTTACTTTCTATTGTTAGCATAACAACTTATGCTGCCATTCCATTTACTGAACAAACGTTAGTACCATTTTTTTCAGACTCTACTGAATTTGTTGCTTCGTCTATAGACATCAACATCAATGGTCGTGCAATTGCTACATGGTATGAACCAAATAGCCAATGGCTTGGCAGTGAGTCAGCCATTGTTGCTACCTTCTATGATCCTAATTCTGGATGGGGATCACCTCACCTTGTAGTTGACAACCAAGCAGGAGCTCCTGGTAGTTCATCTTTTTTTATGATACCTGCAATCGGAGATTCTAATGATGCTCAAATCACCTGGATTTCAGGAAACTCTGTTTATATCAGTATATATAATGCATCCAGCGACTCTTGGGGATCTCCTACACTTATAGATACAGTAAGTAATACAGTTAGCGGAGCACAAACTTCCGTAAATAATACGAATAATACATTTAGCACTTTCGTAAAAGGCGTCGAATTTTATGAATCACCTGGAAACAACAGTGAAAAAGAAGCTTCAAGCGATGATGGTCAATATAGAGTTCAAGCTCGAGAAATCAGTAACACAATAATAAGTTTGGCCTATGCGCCTGGAGAGGCTAGTTCTCTTGCTAATGATGAGTTTCTTGAAGTTTATAACTTATCAGTCAATAATAATGGCAATGTTATTTGCGTATACTACGTGAGAAGACCTAATCCTGACCCTCAATCTTCTAACCAGCTTCAATCTATTAGGGCTACCGTATACACACCTGGCACAGGCTGGAGCTCAGCAGTTCAAATCGGACCTGAGTTTGAACTTGTTGCTGGAAAAAACATACTTGTTAGCCTTAATAATAATGATGAAGCATTGCTTGTTGCAACAACTGACTCAAATCCAGAAAATAGTAATTTTAGTACTTTTTTCTCTGCTCGACTCACAAACCTTCAAAATAATACCTGGGAAATCATCCCAAACACTGAGCCCAACAATCTTTACATTCATATTGAACAAATGGCCCTAGGCCTTGGTGATAATGGAGCAGGCATTACTTTATTTAATAGATTCGATGAAAATGATTTCGAAGCACCGCCTGCAACCAACGAAGAGAATTCTGATCCTTCTGGCCCTACTAACACTAATGACCCTAGTCCATCTAATAATCCACCTATCGGAGATCCTTTAGGTGGGGGTATAGTTTTCATAACAGGAAATGACTCAGCTGAATATAGAGTTTTCACTCCTAGTGGCCCCTTTCCAAATCAATGGAGAAGTTTTTTCACTCTTTTTGATACTATATTTTTATCAAAGCTAGCACTCTTCAATAACTCTATAGGCCCTTATGGATTTGCTTATAACTCAACGAGCAATTATTTTGCAGCTATAGCTAGTAATTTACAAACCGCTGTTGTTTCAGACCCTAGCCAATTCATTCAAAGCAACTTAATTAATAGAAATATTATTGTAAATCCATTATTAAACATCCTTAGCGTTGGCCAAGATCAACCTCAAAACTTTACTGCTGAAGTCTACCGCACGAATTACGGGCTTCAACGTGAGCATTTTGCTCAGCTATCTTGGCAACCACCTCACATTGTTAGCCTTGAAAATCTTACCAGTTACCTTATTTTTCATAATAAGGAATTAGTAGCAACACTACCACCAACCCAACAGTCTTTTGAAGTTCACAATATTGATATTAATGAAAGCAATGAATTCCGCGTTGCAGCTACTTTTAACGGACAACAGGCCAGCCCTGGAATAATTACCCTAACCCCTCAGTTTAACGACAATGTATAGTCAGTAATTATAAAAAACAAGTAAGTAATGAATAAGAAATTTCTTTTTTATCCATTACTTACTTAAGACGTCAAACCTGTAGTTAGTTAAAACTATTAGACAAATTATAAAAAAGTTTTATACTGTTGAAATAAGTTAAATTTATTTTCAAATAAGGTGGTTTTTTTATTATGTCTAGATCAAAAAAGGCTAATATTCAAGTACATGTAACTTCTCATGTAGATCGTGCATTAAAAAAGTTGAAAAAACTCGCTGAACGCGAAGGCGTTGTTCGTGATATGAAACGCGGTGGTTATTTTGAAGATCGCACACAAAAGCGTCGTAAGCGCTTAGTTAGAGCTATTAAACGCAATCTTATGCGTATGGCTTCACAAAAGCTTTTAAAGTAAGCTTTTATGGTTGAAAAAAGAGGCCTATCTCGCATTAAGCATGCACAGAAAGAATCTTTAATTTCAAAGAAAGTTGCTACACTTTTAAATCAACTTGCACAAGACAATAGTTTGATAGCAGAGTTGCAATTAAATAGTGTTGTTCTTTCCCCTGACAAAAGTACTGCTTATCTTTATTTTTATGTTGTTGGTGGACAAGAAGCTTTTAATGAAAAAGTAAAAAATCTTATCCTCTACAAGCCTTCTTTACGTTCAGGACTCGCAAAGCTTATTCCTTCGCGATATACACCAGAACTAATTTTTAAATATGATAAATCTTTAGAAAAAGAAATAAAAGTTAATGCTTTAATCGATCAAGAAAAGCAAAACTTTGATGCTGACGACATTTAAAGCAACTCACTGTAAGGAAAAATAATAAAGAGTTTATTTATTTATTTTTTATTATTTATTTTTCCTTTAATTTGGGGATTTTTTTTACATCAACTTTCACACTGCTTGCTCTACGACATCTCTTTGTCTCATATTTTTAAATTAAAATGTGTACATTGTTTAAAGAAGCGACATTATCCTCTTATTCCTACAACTATCCAATATTTATTTAAACTTAAAACTTGCTGCAAAAAGCAATACTCTCTTCTGTCTTTTTTAATCGAAACATTAACGCTGTTAAGTTTTAGCTTATTATACATTTTTATCTCTACACGCTATATTTTTGGTTTTCTTATTTTTGTATCAGCACTTCTAGGATCTGTTTATACAGACCTTTCAGCTTTTTTAATCTCTCGATTTTTTTCGATTTTTTTATTACCCGTAGCATTCTTGCTTTGTTGGCAAAATTTCCTACCAACTTCTATTTCTGAAAGTATTATTGGAGCAAGCTGCTCTTATTTTTTTTTATGGACCATAAACAGTATTTTTAAAAAAATTAAAAACAAAGATGGCATTGGCGAAGGAGACTTTGAGCTTCTTGCTCTTATCGGCGCATTTACTGGACCAATAGGCGCATGGTTCAGCTTAAGTATTGCATCAATAGTAGGGTCTGCTTTTGGCATACTACAGCTCTATTTTTCAAAGAAAAATTCTGACAGTTTATATATTCCATTCGGGCCATTCTTAGCACTTGGTGCTTTTAGCTATATTTTACTTTTGCAGACTAACTATTTTTAAATATGGTAAAATTTGGCCATACAAATTTATTCCAAATCATTGGTAATAATAGTTATTTTATTATTTTCATCTATTCCAATAACATCAAGCTTTCCATCTCCATCAATATCTCCTGCGGCAATCGCTACAAACTTTTCTGATGATGCACTAGCTTGAGAAAGTGCGCTTGATCCAGCGCCAAGAGATCCTATAAAATAATTCGTGCCTTCTGATCCAGGAAATCCATAGGTATAAATAATGGCACCTTCTGGCTTCCAGCCAATACCATTCTTACCTGACAAAACCGTTGAGTACTTGCCATTGTCAGCCCAATATGCTTTTTCAGAAGCATAAATAGCTCGCAAGTTCATATATGCTTCTGATCGCTTGCTTTTGTGTAAAAATTTACGAAATGTTGGCACCGAAATCATAGTAAGAAAAGCTATAATAGCAACTACAACCATTAACTCTAAAAGAGAAAATCCATTTTTTTTCACTACTATAAGCCTCATTGTTTATTTATTTACTTTTTTAACAATGATACCATCTTTACATATTTAAAAATATGCTTGCAAGTTACTTAAAAATCAAGGGTAATTTTTTACGCAAAAAACTTTCAGAAATAGCTCCACGTCGTACAATTTTACATGGAAATTGTGTGCAATCAATAATAGTTGATGGTAATACCGATTTTTTTTCAACTTCATCTATAACTAAAGCTGCACATTGCTTCAACAACTCACTACTTATATCTTTTTCTTTAATAGGGATTGGCTTACCAGTTAAGTTTGCACTTGTTGAAAAAAGATAGGGTACTTTTTCCAATAACATTTGTAGTCCTGGATGTTTTGGCACTCGCACTGCCACCGTATCTTTTTCAGATTTCATATATGAAGGCAGTTCTTGTTTTGCCTTAAATATAACCGTTACTGGTCCAGGCCACATTTGACTTAAGCTATTAATAAAGCGCGAGTCACTTTCATCTATATTTGACAACTGCAAAGCTTTTTTAGCAGAACTCGCAAGAATAAGATATGGATTGTTACTACGTTTTTTTATATCATTTAAACGATTAAAACCAGCTTCTGTTGTAACAGTTAGAAATCCATAAACGGTATCAGAAGACGCAATGATTATTTCTTCTTTATTAATCATTTTTTCTATACTTTCAATATTATCTTTATTCCAAAACTTAGTCATTCACGCCTCTTATAAGTATATATAAGTGTTTTTGTAAAAAAATATAGATTATATACAGCAAAATTGCTAGTTTGACAATTTTAAGAATGTATCTATATTGATTGACAAAATAAAGTAGTTCACTTTTATGTAAATAGTTAAAATTTATAAATACAATTAATATTATGCAAGATAAAAAACTAAATGTTAACAATTTTATGGAGATAGAAAATGAAAAACATACTAAAAAACTCTGCTCTATATAAAGACCAGCAAAAAGCCAACGTTCTACTTAGCTATAGTGAAATTATTAATTTTTTAAACGATAATTGGCATACTGAAAAAACACAAGAAGAAACACTTGCATGCATGCAAAAGCTTAATCATGCTTTTGGTAATATTGCACAAAAAATGAAGTCTATATTTATTACTGGTACTAATGGTAAAAGCTTAACAACCCACTTTATACAAAAATTACTGCAAAAAGAAGGGGTTACTGTTGGTTGCTTGCATAATCCACATATTTTAACTTACAACGAACGCTTATCGTCTAGCGCTGAGTCATCCATCCCAAATAAAACTTTTACCGAAATAGCTAATGAAGTACTCAATGCAAGCCACACAATCGATATAAAAATTAATAGTAAAGAACTTATTACTATGATGGGACTTTTATATTTTAATCGTAGCAAATGCGATCTTATTGTTATCGAAATTGATAGCAATACACAGCAACCAGCCTATATATGTTCTCCGATAATTGCAGGGTTAACTCGACTTACTAATAACAGTAATGAAGATGCCGAAACAATCAAAAATCAGATTCATACAATGTTATCTTTTACCCAAAAAGATATGTATATCGTGTCAGCGGATCAAAACAAGCTACACTTACAAATAGCACAAGAATTAGCATCTGAAAAAAAATGTATCTGGGGCATGCCCATACGTAAGCTTGCTGGACTAAACTATCCTTATAATCAACTACATGGTAGAAGCGCAGCATTTGCAGAAAGAATTTCTTCTTTATATTTAAATAATTTCATACATGAAGAAGTTCGCAATACAAATTCAAATAGTCTTTTAGCTCAACCTAAAGGGAAACGTGGTCGTCCAACATTGAGTGCAAAGCGAAAACTAGAACTTAATCCTAAAAAAACTATAGACCAGTTTTGGAAAGAAACTCAAAGCACTTTACCTGGAAGATTTCAATATTTTGAAAATCAAAATCCAAGCTTATTGCTCGACAATGCTAATAATATTGATGCTTTTGAAAATCTATTTTTGGGCATAAGATTATTACATTATAAAAGGGCTTTGAAAGGCACAGCCTTAATTTTATCATGTGACAATACTACACTTGATAAAACAGAATTAGTTCATGCTCTTAGATATTTCTTCAAAAAAGTATCGGGAACTATATTTCTATGTCCTCTAAAAAACAAAGGGTTTTTAGACACTCCACATTGGGATATACAAAAAATAGCAAGCGATCTAAAAAGTATGAAAATAAATGCTCGCATCTGTAATACTTTTGAAGGTGCATTTATAGATGCACAAAAAGTTATTGATGATCGCGATGGCCTTATGGTGATTTCTGGATCACATGAAATCATTGCAGAATACTGGACTTATAAAGGATATAAAAAACTTTAATGCTATATATTTTTTTAGCAAAAACTCTTTTATCAAATATAGCTTCTTGTATTTTTGGTGCACTTTTTGCCTCTTTTTATATAATACTTCTTATATGGAATAAAAATAATTTATTAGAATCTAAAAAAATTAATACCCGCTTATTTAAAATAACTTTATATTGCAGTACTATTATTAGATTTTTAATAGTATCATTTTTAGCATATTCTTGGATAACAATATACTCCCTATTGATCTGCGAGTTATTCCACTTTATACTACTACTAATGAGCTTTTTAATTGGCTCTATTTTGGCAGCTCGGCATATAATTTTTAAATAAAGGTTAATTATGAGTGATATTCAATTAGGAAGTAGTCACTTTTGGAAACCGTTTTACCGTTTAGGATATACGCATTCTTTTTTTAACTTAGATGCTGAAATAATACTTCATACTTGGTTTATGATGGTATTTTTATTTACAATGATTGCAATCATTCGATTTTTTTTACATCAAAAGAATTCTTTAATTCGTTTTTTATCTATTCAATATGTTGGACAACTTAAAGATCTTTGCTCTCAAACAATTGGAAATTTTCAAGCTAATCATTTTTATTTTATTAGCAGTATTTTTACCTTTATATTGTTTTGCAATATGATTTCTCTTATTCCATGGATTGAAGAACCTACAAAAAGCCCGAGTACAACATTTGCATTAAGCTTAATTTCATTTTTTTACATTCAATGGTTTACTATTGCAACTCATGGATTAGGAAGCTATATCAAAGAGTATTTTTCACCTTTTTTTATTTTCTTTCCACTGAATATTATAGGCAAACTTTCTTCAGTTGTATCTATGGCGTTTCGCCTATTTGGTAATATTTTTGGTGGGGCTACAATTAGCAGTATATTTTTTGGTGTTGTTCGAGCATTATTACCGGTTACTAGCTTTAAATTGAGCAGCAGCATTATGTTTTTACTGTACTTTACAACCACTAATATTATTAATTTAGGACTTTTACTTTTCTTTGGTATTTTTGAAGGCTTTATTCAAGCACTTGTATTTACCATGCTTACTCTTACCTATCTATCGTCTGCAATATATGTAAACAGCTCAAAAGAAAGGAAGTCTTTATCATGATTGAACATGATGCAGTTTGGTTTCATTATTTAGCCATTGCTTTTGCAGTAAGCATTAGTGCTCTTGGCTCTGGAATTGGTGTTGGAATTGCTGGAAATGCTGCACTTGACGCCTTAGATCGACAGCCAAAAGCGCTGAAAGAAATTCGTAATCTTCTAATTCTTGGTATCGCACTTATTGAAGCAGCAGGGCTCTTTGGAGTTATAGTTGCAACACTTATGCTTTATAGCTTTGAACCAACAAAACTTTCTATTTTTACCGCTATTGGAGAAATAGGTATTGCTTGTTCTATTGGTATGACAGGACTTGCTGTCGGTATCATGTCATCACTGCCAGTAAAAGCATCTTGCCTTGCTCTTGCACAGCAACCTTTTTTTAGAGGAAGCATTACTCGATTTATGATTACAGCACAATCATTTATCCAAGCCCCTGTTATATTTGGATTTATTTTTGCTCTTATTATAAAATCTCGTGCAGCTACTGCAACAACTCTTGCTGAAAGCATTCAACTGATTGCTGTTGGGACTGCTATTGGCCTTGGCACCATTGGACCTACTATTGGTCTTGGTATTTTTTCTAGCGCAACTATTAAAAGCCTTGGATTAAATCGAAATGCTTATAATGTCTTATTAAAATTTTTAGTAATCAGCCAGGCTCTAATAGAAACTCCGGTTACTTTTGCCTTAGTAATTTCAGCTATGATTCTTGCAAAAAAAGCTACTTCCATTCTCTCTGCAGTTGCTATGCTCAGCGCTGCAATTGCAATTGGACTAGGAACTATCGGTCCAGGAATTGGTTCTGGCTATACCGGTGCAGCCACCGCAGAAGTTATTGGAAAAAATCCCGATAACTATCGCACTCTTTTAAAAGTTAGTGTATTCAGCCAAGGGTTTATTGATGCTGCCGCCATTTATGCCTTTATTATAGGAATATTTATACTTATATTAGCATAGGAAAAAATGAAAGAGAGAAATGAAGCAAAAAAGAAAAAAGCTGTTGTTTATATTATTACACAGCTTGAACTTGGTGGAGCTCAAAAAATATGCTTAGAGCTTTTTAAAAATATTCCCAAAAACAATTCTTCTTCCAATTCTTTTGTCACTTATTTAATAACTGGAAAAAGTGGGCCACTAACTTCTACTGTTATTAAAGAAAAAAATGTTATTTTTTTAGACAAGCTTTATCAAAAAAAAGGCCAACTTAATAGCCTTTGGTGTGAAATAGCCTGCTTTTTTCAAATGCGCAAAAAACTACTTTTACTAAAAAAACAATATGGCGAAATAATAATCCATACTCATAGTTCAAAAGCAGGTATAATTGGTCGATGGGCAGCTTTTTTTTGTGGCATCAAACTACGAATTCACACTGTTCATGGATACTCATTTAATGCGCATATATCAAAGCTAAGCGCACTTTTTTTTTACCTGTGCGAATGGCTTACTGCCTTCATAACAACACACTTCATCTGTGTTTCTTCTCAAGATGTTAAAACTGGATTATATTATTTACCAAAATTTAAAAAGCATTACTCAATTATTCGTGCAGCTATTGATCATAAAAAATTCATCCAATCAAACAGCCAAAAAAACAAATCTTCATTTATCTTTGGCACTATTAGCTGTTTTAAAAAACAAAAAAATCTTTTTGATCTTTTAAACGCCTTTGCCCTTGTACATCAAACACACCCAACCATACATTTAGAAATAATTGGAGATGGCATATTGCGCCCTGCAATTTCTCAGTGGATAACACAAAAATCTTTGCAAAAAAACATTACTCTACATGGATGGCAACATAATGTTGCTCCTATTATGAAAACATGGAGTAGTTTTATTTTATCCTCTCTATGGGAAGGACTTCCTTGCTCAGTAATAGAGGCCCGCGTGCTAAAGCTGCCAATAATATGCTACAATACTGGTGGCATTTCTGACGTTGTTTTTCATGAAAAAAATGGCGCGCTAATTCAACAATCGAATTGGATTTCACTTGCATACTACATGCAAAAATTACTGACTGATTCTACATTTTTAGAAAAAACAAAAAAGTATAATGACTCTTTAGATGATTTTAAGAACTCTACTATGACAATGCAACACAGTGCTCTTTACAATCAGCTTCACTTATAAATCAGTATTTTTTTTATATGTTTTATACAAAGAAGATGATAACTCTACTGCTCGCGGAGCAAAGCAAACATCATTTACAAATGGCTGCCCTGCGCAACAATTCCTATCACTACTAAAAACTTTTTTTGCTTTTTCTTGATAATGAACTGCATAGCCATGATTTTTTAGCATAGTAAAGATACGTTTAATATGAGCTCCACCTGCAATAATAATGACATATTTTTTACCTTGTGCATTTAAAGCTGCTTCCATTAATTGAAAATCTAATAGTTCACTATCAAAAACTAAAAGGTTTTTAATAAAATCTGCCCGCTTTTCAAGAGGAATATGAGTTTCGATATATTCTTGTATTGATACATTATTAGAAGGAACTATTTCAAGCGCTTTAAGTTTCTTTTTAACATCAAGCACTATAGATTGAAACTTTTTCTGCAAACTATTTGGCGCAATATTAAAACTATTAACGCGCTCAATAGAACGTTTGATTTCATCATAAATAGATGATACCTTAATTTTACTTGCAATAGAACTCGCCTCTTTAACTTGCTTTAACAATGGACTCAGAGCTGAAACTCTACAAAATCTAAATTCATGATTTTCTACTGGCAAATTATGCATCCTGCACTCTTGAGAAAAGCCGCTCAAAACCCCTCCATTAACTTTAATATAAAATTTCCCACAGGTTTTATTTCCATGAACACTAGGAGAGCTTAAATCTTCTATCAAAATTTTGCTTTCTCTTTTTGGTAGCTGTAATAAAAACTGCAAAATTTCTCTTTTTTGATGCATACTTTTAGGGTGATTTTTATCATGCAAGTCTGACAATCCAATAATCCACTGCGGCCCTTTTTTTATTGTGTTTTGCTTTTTTAATCCACAAATCTCGATAATATATGCATCTAGTTGACCAAAAGAGCTGATCATTGCCATAGTCAATAAAAATATTTTACTTATACGTATCATTATTTACCCTTTTCTGTATACCACACCAACAGCATATTACAAATAGAATTAAAATCGCAAGGGTTCATATAGGGCACAATTTTTTTCATAAAAGATGATATACTATAGAAACTATTTCAACAATAACCCTTCTCTAAGGAACACAATGATACATAAAACCTATACCACTATTCTTATTATATTTTGTTATAGCACTTTATTAAAGCAATGGACTGGACTAATCAACCTTTCACAGAGCTTAATTCTTTGAGCAAGGAATGTTCTTTCAAGTCACACCCTCTAATCACAGATCCAAAAATATTATTTGATTTTTCGCTTAAAGAAATAGATTCTGAACTAGAAAGATTATATACCCTTAGTTTAGAAAATCTTACTGAGACTTCTAAATACTACAGAGTAGCCAGTAAAAAAGCAGCGCTTAATCCTTTATACTATATAACAACGCTTATACTTAATGCTGCATTAAATAATACCAAATTCACAAACCTGCAATTAAACTCTATATTTTTTTCACTTGAAAAACCATCGCTAATATCTCGCCTCAAAAATCTACCCGATAGCGATCTTGAAATTTTTTACAAAGAAAAACTTGAAAAATCAAAAAATGCTATCCGATGGTTTAAACTTGCTGTTCTTGCTCATCAAGAAATACAAGAAAGAATTGATAATATTAAAGGCGCTGAGTAGCCATTCAAAAATTATTTACTTTTTATCTTTAAATGATTGGCCAATTTTTAAAATACAAAGATTACTTTCTTTCATTGATTCTTTATTTTTTTGCCACCATGCTTTCAATCGCTCTATGGGCAATAAAAAACCATCTGTGCCAAATCCAAATGTACCCCAATGCATAGGGATAATTGATCGCGCATTTAACACTTTTGCTGCTTTACCTGCTTGCTCTGCATTTAAATGCGAATTCTGCATCCACTTTTTTGGCTGACATGGACCAATAGGCAAAAGTGCAATATCGATAGAACCAAACTGATCTTTAATCTGCTCAAAATGATCATCCCACGCAGTATCACCTGCAAAATAAATAGTATGTCCTTTGTATTCAATGAGCCAACTGCCCCATAAGCTTTGATTAATATCAAACAAACTTCTTCCTGACCAATGATGTGCAGGTAAAAAATGTACTCGTACTTTTTGCTCAGGATCAATATAAAAAGATTGCCACCAACTCATTTCTTTTACATTGTACCCATTTTTTTCACTCAACAATCGCTTGTCACCCAAAGGCACAAAAAAAAGTGGCGCATGTTTTTCTTTTAAAAATTTTAATGATACTGAACTTAAATGATCATAATGATTATGAGACAACAGAACTGCATCAATTGAAGGTAATTTTTTTAATGGAATTCCTGGCGGTAAAAAACGATTAAAAAAAAGTGTTCGCTTTTCAAATAGAGGATCAACTAAAATATTAACCCCTCCGACTTGAATCAAAAATGATGCATGTCCAATCCAGGTAATTTTAGGTGAAATAGATTTTTCTTCTACTTTTTCAACAACATGCCAATTTTGATAATAATTACGAGACATCATTTTTTTGAAAAATGCCACGATAAACATCCCAAGGGATCGTAAGATAAACGGCTTTACTTCAGGGCGTGATCGATTATAAAAACGTCCCTTTTTGCTCAATGGCGTCATGCGATTTTTCATATAATTTATCATTTCTAAGAAAATATACCCCCATCAAGGCCATAAGACCTAAGACAGGGGAAATGGAGGTTATCTTAAGTTATTTAAAAGTCAACAATTTTTGCTACTTTTATTGAATTTAAATGTAGCGAATATAAAATAAAAAAGCAACTCTTAACTTTTTCTTAAATCACTACTATTTTGCATAATTTCTTCAAAAATGTTTTTATAGCGGGATACCATAGACACTAGATTAAAATTATTTTTTAATCGAATATATCCATTCTGTTTAATGCGTTCAACATTTACTGTTTTTTTATAATACATTTTAATTGCTTTAAAAAAATTTTCTGCCGTGGCATCAGTAAGAACAAGCCCATTTTTTTTATGTGTAATAACAGGATGATTATTATTTTTATCAACAACTACAACTGGCAACTGGGCGCGCAACGCTTCTAACAATGCTATTGATATGCCTTCACGATCAGAAGGTAAGACAAAACAATCAAACAAGCTGTAATATAACTCTGCCGAAACATTAATAAAAAAATGAATATTTTTATCCAACCCACAAGTGATCACTTTTTTTTGTAAAGATAAAAGCTCAGGACCAGTACCAACGATATAAAGATGAATGTTATTATATTTTTTTTGTAAGTTAATAATAGCATCAATCAAAACATCTATTTTTTTTATAGCAACTAGTCGGCCAACACATCCTACGACAAAAGCTCTGTCGTCTTTTATTTGCAGGTTTTTATTATTAAATTTTTCACTGATAGCTACTGGCACCTTCATATCAATACCATTTTCAATAATTATGACTTCTTTTTGTTGCACTGAAATCAACTCTAGCGATTGAGCAACACCACTAGACACCGCGCAATTTTGTGATAAATCAAAACTAATTCTATCAAAAAAATTACGAATAGCTCCTTGTTGATCTACATTGCCATGGTATACACTTATAACAGGTATAGAAAGTAGCTTACCTACTATGCGACCAACAATAGTACTACTCCACAAAGCTGTATGTATTAAATTTGGCGAAATATTTTTAATTAAGCCATATGATTGATACCAAAAAAAAGGATCATACGTGCTCAGAAAACCACTCACTTGAACACAATTAATGCCCAATTTTTCTAGTTTTTTTCTATACGGTCCATCATAAACATATAATACGGTTTGATGATATTCGAACAAAAAAGACTTTACTAACTGATAAAGGATGTACTCAGCGCCACCCCATTTTAAGCTTGTAATATAATGAACAATTTTTTTCTTTTTTTGCTTCATACTTTTTACACAAAAAATTTAGCTGACTTCTTCTTGAATTTGATTGCGCAACTGCTTCTTATCTACTTTTTTTGTTGCGGTGAGTGGCATATCTTCAATCATTGCCTTTATTTTTCTTGGTACTTTGTATGGAGCAAGTTCCCGCAAACAAATATCTTGTAGCTCTTTTTCTATATTATTTTGAGCTTCTCTTAGTTGCACAAAAGCAATCGGTATCTCACCCGAAGACTCTTCTTGTTTTCCGATAACAGCTGCACGTATTACATTCGGATGACTCAGCAAAACATTTTCTATTTCTTGTGGGTAAATATTAATTCCCTTATGAATAATCAAATCTTTTGCTCTCCCGGTAATAACAAGCTTTCCAGCAGAACTCAAACAAGCAAAATCTCCAGTATCAAGCCATTCATCCTGAAGAACTTCTTCTGTTTTACTTAAATCATTATAATAGCCCATCATAATATTTGGACCCTTTACCCATAAACGGCCAATTTGCCCATGTGGTAAATCATTTCCATCACTACCTTTAAATCTATATTCCAAATTAGCAACTGGTCGACCAACAGTATTTGTTGCCTCTAGCATATCTTCTGTATCAAAAGATATTAACGGAGATGCTTCAGTAAGACCATATCCATTGCAAATTTTTCGATTATAAATTAATGCAAAGCCTGATCTGATTTTATCTGGCAATGCGTCTCCGCCAGAAACAAAAAAACGCACACTTTCTAATGGCGCAGTTTTCATCAAACACAAAAGACCATATAATGCTGGAACTCCTAAGAAAATATCTGGCTTATGATCTATTAATCCTTTTAAAATAGCCCTGCGATCAATTTTAGAAATTATAACCACAGAGCAACCAAGTGCAATTGCAGTCCATATACAAGTATTTTGAGCAAAACTATGAAAAAGTGGCAACACGCAAAATATTCTTGCACTTTCTCCAAAATCTATTGCTGTCATAGCTTGAACTGCATTACTCAAGGCATTCACTGAACTTAGCATTACCCCTTTTGGTTTTCCAGTAGTGCCTGATGTATAAAGCAGCACTGCTAACTTTTCTGGATCTCTTTCGGGTATAACCACTTCTGGTATATCATTTGGCACGGGTGTTATCATATCAACATCATCTTCAGTTACAATATCTATCTTTGTCATCTGCAATGATTTTAATGCTTTTTCTACTAACGGCTTAAGGTGATTATTCGTAATAATTGCTTGAGGCAATGCATCTTTAATAATATATGCTAGCTCTTTTTCAGTTAAAAAAACATTTAGTGGTGCTACAGTAGAACCTGTTTGCAGTACAGCAAAGTAAGCAATATAAAAGTAAACTGAATTTTCAATAAAAACTAACACCCTATCATTTGAACGTATACCCATTTTACGTAGATGCATCGTAAAAAGTGCTGTACGAAAATAAAGCTCTTTATATTTTATTTTTTGATCTTTAAAAATAAGGGCGACATTATTTTTATATTTTTTATAAGCATGCTCAAGGAGCTGGCTCAATGAAATCAAATCGCTTTTTCTTTGAACGATTTTCATATTATCTGTGAATAATGACTTTGATACTACTTCATGATCAGCATTTGGGAAAGACATAACATTAACCCTTATTATAAAATCTTTATTTCCAACTACTACTTTTTAATTGAGTATATCACTTTCATATAGTATAGATAGTAACCCAAAAGAGCTGATATCGACTAAATCAGAAAGAATACAGTCAATTTACACACAAAAAAAACTCTATCTTTTTAACAAAAAAAAATAAGCCTTTAAAGCCAAAGAAAGCTTTATAAAAACTTTGCCACATAATGTTTTTACTATATATTTAATATATATATTTAAATAAAAAAAAAAAAAGGAAACTATGAATAAATTAATTTTTGCCTTTTTATTTATCTTTAATTTTACCTACAATAATACTGAAAACAAAAAGCTTATCTTAAGGGAATTTGATCTAATGAAAAAGAAATTACAGGAAAAACATTCTCCCTACTCATCTGATTTTATCGCTACAAACAAAAAAGGCTTTTTAATTGCTATTGAAGGAATTGATGGCGCAGGCAAAAGTACTGTTTTAAAGCTTCTTGAAAAAAAACTTTCTACTTCTTTTTCAGTTGTTTGCACAAAAGAACCTGGTGGAACTTCACTTGGAACTGATCTAAGAGCTATCTTACAAAAACCTTTCTCTCGAAGCTTTCGTACTGAATTTTTACTTTTTGCTGCTGACAGAGCACAACACTTTGAAGAAAAAATATTACCATTATTACAAACAAATACTGTTGTTATTTCTGACCGCATGGCAGACTCATCTCTTGTTTACCAAGGATATGGCCGAGGACTTAATAAACATGTATTATCAACTATTAATATGTGGGCAATGCAAGGTCACTCTCCTGATTATACAATCTACGTTCGCACGCCAATAGATGTTGCTCTTAACCGCATAAATAAAAGAAATGAAAGCAAAACTGCTTTTGAACAAGAAAAAATAGATTTTACAGAAAGACTGATAAATGGATTTGATGAAATTTATGCAAACCGCAAAGATGTTATCATTGTTGACGGTTCTTTATCTACAGATGAAATTGTCAATATCATTTATAATAAACTCTTCCCACTTCTTTGCGAAAAAATATCTCAATGAAAAATAATAACTTAACTGAAAATCCTGCATTACTTTTAATCGGAAACCCTGAAGTTACCCAAGCCAACCTTATTGAGTTATTACAAAAAAATTGGTGTTCTGCTGCTTGCAGAGTCTGCATATATTGCACAAAAATACAAACAAAGCAATTTGAACATGTAACGTGGATCTCACCAGAAAAAAACTACACACTGGATCATTTACAGCCGATTTTTGATACTATGCGATTTTCCCTTGATATTGATAAAAAACATTTTTTTGTTATAGAAAATGCTGATTTTTTAAGTGTTGCTTGCGCCAATAATTTACTCAAACCTATTGAAGATCCTGCTCCTGGATATCGTTTTATACTTCTAGCACAACACCTTGATCGCCTATTACCAACAATTACATCTCGATGTACTATTTATACTTACAAATCAGATTCAGAAAAAAAAATGCCGGTAATTTTACATCACCTTACTTCTACAAATAGTGTTAATGCTACACAGTTTTTATCTGAACTTGAAGCACTAAATCCTAATGAAAAAACTACCCTTGAATGGCTTGAGTTTTTAACACGATTTTGGACTGATATGTATAAGAAGTCACTGCAAAAAAATGACACCCGGATGATAAAAAAATCACATGCTACAATTATATTAATAAAAAAATTAAGCCTTATAATGCCAATGCCTGGAAGCTCAAAGCTATTTTGGAAAAATAGTTTTCTTCAATTTAAAAGTATTTAACCCAATTAAATTTATTAAAAAGACCTTAAATATTAAAACTCTCTACATTTTCTCTACTATTGTGTACATTAACAAAATATGAATAAATCAATAAAAGATATTTTACCACTCATTCTCGGTCAATCAACCAATTGGCGAATAAGGTTATTGCATAACTGGCACTCTATTTGGGGATCATTAAGCGATAAGGTTAAACTTGTAAAAATTGAATCTAATACGATTGTTATTGGCGTTTACGACTCCTGCTGGCTACAAGAATTACACCTTATGTCTGACCTATTACTACACACTATTAACAAAACAATTGGCGATGAAAAAATCAAAAAAATCCGCTTCCAAAATGCATACATCAAAAATAATAAAAAGAAAAAGCCTGCCATTTCCCCTATAAAAAAACCTAGTTCTAAATCATTTACTCTAGAACACAAAGAACAGCAAGCCCTTAACTCCATTAATGATCCCCAACTAAATATTGCGTTAAAAAATTTCCTTAAACGATGTAATTTAGAAAACTAAAAACAGGATCACTGTAGTTCTTACATAAGTATTTAAACTATATATCAATGCATTACGATCCTCTTTTAAAAAAAACTACCCCCTATTTTTGTTATCTTGGACTTAAAGTTTTTGAACTTATTTAGATATAGCGTATACTGATTTTTATCGACATAATTTATTGATATCTATTAAATTTATTAGTTAAGTATATGCAAACTGTTATTTTATTTTATAAATACATCTCTATTCAATATCCTAAACGGATTTTGAAATGGCAGAAAAAAATAGGGACTGATCTTAAGCTCAAAGGTCGCATTCTTATTGCTGAAGAAGGCATTAATGGCACACTTTCAGGATCTGAAAGCGCTATTGACACCTATGTTAGCATTTTAAAAAGTAATGAGCTTTTCTCTGACATGCCCTTTAAGTATAGCACTGCAAAAAAAGACTGCTTCCCAAAGCTACAAGTCACTATACGTCCTGAAATAGTCGCTTTATCAAGCGATAAAGATGCCGCCCCTATTGCATTGACCGGAAAACACCTTTCTCCTGATCAAACACACGAACTTTTACAAAAAAAACCTGCTGATTTAATCGTTTTTGATGTGCGTAATGATTTTGAATCTGCTATAGGAACTTTTAAAAATGCGGTAAAAGCTCCTATCCAACACTTTAGAGACCTACCTAAATATATTGATGAATCACTCGATCAGTTTAAAGACAAAAAAGTTCTTATGTTTTGTACTGGCGGAGTACGTTGCGAACGAGCTACTGCATATTTAAATAAAAAATCTGTTGCTTCTGAAATATATCAAGTTGATGGAGGAATTCATGAATATGTTGAAAAATATCCTAATGGATTTTTTCGCGGAAAAAACTATGTCTTTGATAGTCGCCTTGCGATTACCGTAAATGATGACATTTTGGGTAGCTGCTTACTGTGTAAGCAAGCATGCTCAGAATATACCAATTGCATCAACGCCTTATGCAACAAGCACTTTATTTGTTGTTCAACTTGCGAAAAACAGTATATGGGCAGCTGCAGTGCAAAATGCAATCAAAAAATTAAAAACAATGAAGTAGCGGCACGACCTAACTTAGAAAAAATATAATAAAAACCATGAAAAATTTTTACTTTGAACTTTTACACCAATCATCCAAGTCTCGTGCGCGTGTTGGGCGCATTCACACACCACATGGCATTATAGACACACCAAGCTTTGTTGCTGTTGGTACAAATGGGACCCTAAAGTGTATTGACACTGCCTTAACTGATGCGCTTGATGTACAACTTATGTTTTGCAATACCTACCACCTCATGCTGCAACCTGGCACAGATCTGATTAAAAAAGCTGGCGGACTTCATGCCTTTATAAATAGAAAAAAACCGATTATTACTGATTCTGGTGGATTTCAAGTATTTAGTCTTATGTACGGTACGGTAAAAGATGAGCTTAAAAGCAAAGGTAAAAAAATAACCCAAAATGCTGTTTTAAAAATTAACGAAGAAGGTGTTTTGTTTCGCTCATACCGCGATGGCAGCAAGCTGCTTTTGACTCCTGAAACTTCTGTACAAGCACAAAAAGATCTTGGCGCAGACATTATTATCCCTTTTGATGAGTTACCAGCATATCATACTGACAAAAAAGCCCTTATTGAGTCCTTACATAGAACTCACAGATGGGAAAAAAGATCACTAGATCACCATTTAAAAAATCCCAATAATCAAGCAATGTATTCGGTTATTCACGGTGGAATTGACCCAGAACTTCGTGCATTGAGCTGCAAGCACTTAACTTCGCTTCCTTTTGATGGCCATGCGATTGGTGGATCTCTAGGGAAAAATCATGATGAAATGTTTACCATGCTTCAAAAAATGATGCCGCTACTTCCTCATGATAAACCAAATCATTTACTTGGCATTGGAGATCTTGCTTCGCTTGAACAATGTATATCTTTTGGTATTGATACTTTTGACAGCTCACACCCAACTAGATGCGCTCGGCATGGTCTTTTATTTACGAGTGAAGGTATGAATCGCATCCTTAAACAAAGCAATCGCAACAATTTTTCTGCTCCTGATCTAAACTGTACTTGCCCAACATGCAAGTCTTACTCGATTGCTTATTTGCACCACTTATTTAAAGCAAAAGAAATGATAGGATATTCACTTGCTTCAATTCATAATATTCATTTTATGGTAAAACTTATGGAATCATACCGTAAGGCGATACTTGAAGATCGGATATAAAACACCTACAATAAAAGTTTATTAAGCTGCTTTTATTGCATCTAAGTTCTTCCTTTGGTTATATTTTATATTAGAAATAATTTACACAGGGGACAAAAAGGGGAGAGTAATAATGCAAAACCATTTCTTACTTGTATTTATTAGTATTTTTTTGTGTCAAAGTCATGCAATAAATACTACTCACTCTTATGCCCACTCAAAAAAAGCCCCCCGCTTTACCAAAAAAACTAAAAAATCAAGCTCCCTTAATCAAAAATATCACCCTCAAAATTATGTTTATATTATCAACAATGGCCAACTAGAGTTAAAAATAAACAATGTTATTATTCCAGCAGGAAAGTCGCTCAAGCAAGCCCATATTGTACCTGTTTATGAACAACTCTTACTTATTGAAATACCGAACATTCCAAGAAAAAATGCCATGCAAAAGATTCACCTAAAGCAAGCTGACATAGGAAATACTGTTAAGGTTGGTGCCTACTTTGATACCCAAAGAAATATCTACAATGTCACTCTATTACGTGCAAACAAAATTCCCCTATTGGTTACTTTGCGAAAAAAAACACATGGAATCAGCATTCCCAAAGAGCTGAAGACTATTAAACTACAAACTGGTGTGATATAATAAACAGCATGAAAATAATTAAATCACGCACCAATCCCATTATTAAAAAAATTTGCATGCTCCATACAAAAAAAGGTCGCCTGCAGCAAAAGCTTTTCTTTGCTGAAGGTACCAGAACGATTAATACGCTGTTAGAGCATAATGCTGAGCTTAAACAATTGTATCTATCTGAAGAAAAATCTACTGAAAAAATCAACTTCCCCTTAAAAGAAAAATCAATTACTATAGTTAGCCATGAAGTAATGCAAAAAATAAGCTATTCTTCAACATGTTCCGGATACTTCGGTGTTTTTGCAATTCCTGAAGCGCCAACAAAAAAAATTGGCTCAGGATTAGTTCTCCTTGATGTATCTGACCCTGGCAATGTCGGCACACTTATACGAACTGCCACAGCTCTAAATAAAAAAACAATCATACTTATAAATAGCGTTGATCCATGGAGCCCAAAAGTTATACAGTCTAGTGCTGGAACTATCGCAGCTATAGAAATATATATTTATACTTGGCAAGAGCTAATAGAACAAATAAATGATATTACTTTATGTGCATTAGTTGCTAAAGGAGGCAAAAAAATTGAATCTAGCGCTAAAAAAAATACTCTTTTAGTGGTTGGAAATGAGGCACACGGCCTTCCTGCGGATATTATTGATCAGTGCCAAGTAAAAATCACTTTGCCTATGCCGGGAAAAACTGAAAGTCTAAATGCTGCTATTGCTGGGTCAATTGCACTTTATATGCAGCACTTTGCAGCGTAATAAATAAAGAATATTATATGGGAAAAACAAAAAAACTCTCTTTAATTGAAGCTACCTTAATCAACATTAATATTATGCTTGGCTCGGGTATATTTATAAATGTTGTTCTTCTTGCACAACAAGTAAGTGCTTTAAGCGGTTTTTTATACTTAGCAAACAGCCTTATGATCACTCCCTTGATTTTAAGCATGGCTGCACTTATGAAACTTCATCCTCATGGTGGGTTTTATACATTTGGGTCTGAAGAATTAAGCTCTTTTTGGGGATTCTTAAGCGCTTGGAGCTACTTCATTGGCAAGCTCGCTTCTGCTTCTGTTATGACACACGCATCCATTCTACTTTTACAGTCCGTTATGCCACCGCTTTATCTATTTAAAACTTTATATTTAGACTGCATTGTCATTATTTTATTTACCGGACTAAATTTTTTACATATGAAAACAAGCATGGCGGTACAAGTCACCACATTTTGCGTAAAGTTAATTCCTATTTTCTTTGTTTTTTTTGCTGGATTATATTTATTTTTTACGGGGAAAATTACTAACCCATATTTTTACTGCAATCCTATAAAGGCGCAAAACATTATTCAATCCATCCCTCTTGTTCTTTTTACTGCTCTTGGATTTGAAGCAACTCTTTCACTGAGCAGCCAAATAAAAAATGCTAAAGAAAATGGCCCTAAGGCACTCTTAGGTGCATTTTTTTTTGTTACTATTTTACTTTTTGGATTTCAAACAATTTTTTATGGCATTTTAGGCCAATCTATTATAAGCATGCCTGACTATCTTTGTACTTTTCCAACACTTATTTCTCAGATAATCTATAACCCTATAGTTACACTACATTTAAAAAATATTTTACATATCGCTATTGCATGCTCAGCCCTTGGTGGAGCTTATGGAATTTTATTCAGCACTCACTGGAATCTTTATACTATTGCTCAATCAAACAGCATAGCTGGCAGCAAAAATCTTCTGCGCTTAAATCGCTATCAAATGCCAATAAATACTATTTTAATACAAGCTTTTATTTGTTTATTTTATCTTTTCAACACCCATGGCAATCAAATACCATTACAACTTACTGCAAGCTTTGGCTGCATTATTGCCTACACAATAAGCATTATTAGCCTTATTTTGGCAAAAAAAAGGCACACAGTAATTCCACTATGGGTCTCACTATGTGCACTTCTTAATTGCTGTATATTCGCTGTTGCTAGCTTTTATACTCTAGCAACAACCAAACTAAGCTCTTTATTTCTTTTCTTGTCTATGATTTTTATAGGCATCATTTTTTATGCAATAAACAGCAAAAGCAAACTTAAATAAATAATTATTTATTATTTACTAAAGCTCTCAAGTCACTATTTTTACCAAATTTTTTTAATTGGTACATCTTTGCTTTGTTTGGCATTCTTTTCTGTGCCATTTCTTCTTCTATTGCTCTTCTTCTGTTGCTAATTCTTAAGAACTGATTCAAAAACTCTTCATCACCTCTTTTAAGAAACGGTGCGTTATCTGCCGCAAAAACACTTGAAAAAACAGAAAATAATAATGTTATAGTTAAAGATTTATTCATAAAACCCCTTATTAATAATAAAAATGAAAACTATATACTATATAAATTGCCACAAAAAACACTATATATCAAGAAAAGTATTACAATTTGAATTTCTAGCTAAGGCTAACTAGTCTTACGTCTAGACTCATCAATAGATTTTTGAAATGTTCTTTTATTATTGCTAGTAAAGGCTCTACCTCTATTAGCTTCTATTTCTTTCCTAATTTTTTCCTGACTTCTCTTCATTGCCTTTTCTTCTTCTTTCCTTACTTCATCAGGCATTGTATCTACATATTCTTTCAGCTCACTATATGGATGCCGTAGCCCCGAAGCATGCAAATCCTCAAAATAAATAAAAGAAACTACTAAAACTAAATATTTCTTCATAAACACCTCTATACCTAAAAACATTTATTATTAAGCACTATCTTGAGACAAATATTACTATCGATGACAAATTTAATTTATTATTTTTTTATTTTAATAACTAAAATAACACAATTAGCAACGGAGAAAAGTAGCTTAATAATAAAAACAACTCTATTAAGAAATAAGCGCTTGAGGAGATAATTTTTCACAAAAATATTTAAAGGCCTAACAAAGAAAAAATTTGAAACTATATTAAAAATCAATGCAATACTATCTTAAACTTACTATCAAGTCGACTTATTCAGGGTCAAACAAGCTACTTCTTAATAATAAAACATGCCCTACTTAGAGTTAAATCCCTTGTTTTAAAAAAAAAATACCTCTATGCTTACTAACAAATATAGGTATAAATTTAACAAATTAAACACCATTTGACTTATCTGGCACCTATTTTAAACTAGAAATTAATACATTAGAAAGATATTTATGCTTTTTAATGCCCTTTAACAGGAGAATTTAATTATGAAATTGAAATTAACTAAATCCGCTATTTTTTCCCTGATTACTTCTTGTAGTATTTTTAATCATAAAATACAAGCTGGAGAAGAAAACCAACTTCAACCTGAAGATGGCATAGAAAATAGCATTAAAGTTTCTATTCTTACTGAAGAGCAAAATAATAATCTTGCAGCAATTCATGGGCAAATAGCTCGATTAGTAAAACTTACAGAATATCTTGTTTTAGCGTCCCATGATCCTAAAGGCTCTAAGAAATTTGATATTTTAGTGATTTACATGGAAAGTCTGCTAAATCTTTTTGAAAAGGTAAAGCAAGACATTGAAAATCAATCAAAAGAAGATCTTGCCAAAGAAAATCCTACGTACTCTACCATATTAAAGCTAGAACAAGAAGTTGTTGGGTCTGTAGCAAAAATATTAGGTGATTTATCTAAAATAATTCGTGAAACATTAGTAACAGCTGCTGAATCTGCAAAAAAAAGCGGCAGAAAAATAAATGCGACTGCATTTATGCTTAAACTAAAAGCACCTGCGGCTTCTTGGAAAGAGACAAGTAGAAAAGCATCAGTTACTTTAAAAGTAAAAATTGAAAGAATTGCACAACTTTTAGCACATGTAGGATCAGAACATACTGAATTAACTGATAAATTATTAGAATTCATCAATAAACTTACTACTCAAAAACCTTCAAACGCTGCCACCTATATTAAGATTGGGCAAAAGCTTATACCCTCTCACACTCCTTTCGAAGGACTTAAGCCTGTTTTAGTAGATGAATGGGAAAGCAAAATAAACAATAATTAATCCAGTAAAAAACAATCACACAAGTTAGTGTTAGAATTACTGCTGACTTGTGTGATATATAAAAATAAACCTATAAAGTTTTATCTATGACTTATTCTCAAAAAAAACAATTCGATGTCATTGTAATTGGCGGTGGTCACGCTGGGATAGAAGCAGCATGGGCAGCTGCAACCCTAGGGTCTAAAACAGCCTTAATCACCCTAGATGAAAAGAAAATTGGCACTATGCCGTGTAATCCTGCAATCGGCGGCGTTGGCAAAGGGCATTTAGTTTATGAAGTAAGCGCTTTAGGCGGACTTATGCCAAAGCTATGTACTCAAACATACCTACAAGCACGAATGCTTAACACAAGCAAAGGACCTGCTGTACAAGGACTACGATTACAAATCGACAAACATGCCTATGCAGATCTTAGCCAGAAAGTACTTATTAATAAAAAAAATCTTACTATTGTCTCTGACAGCGCTGAAGAGCTTATCATTAATGATCAAAAAATTATAACGGGCATAAGAACTGCCAAAAACGGTCTCATAGAAGCTTCTACTGTTATTGTAACAACAGGAACTTTTTTAAATGGCACTATTCATATTGGAACAGAAAACTATTCTGCAGGACGAGCTGGAGAAAAAGCAGCAACTGGACTTGTTCCAGAATTCAAAAAATATGGCTTAAAAGTTGGTCGTCTAAAAACTGGTACTCCGCCTAGATTACGCAGAGATTCGCTAGATTTTTCTCGCATGAAAAAGCAAGAACCCGACAACCTCACTCATCTTTTTGAATTTTTGCCGCATAAAACCACTCAAAAGCGTGCTTGCTATATTACGCATACTAACGAGAAAACACACGCTATTATTGCAAAAAACTTAAACTTATCTGCTATGTATAACGGAAAGGCTACTTCTACAGGACCACGCTATTGTCCCTCAATAGAAGACAAAATTGGACGATTCCCCGATAAGACTTCTCATCAAATTTTTGTAGAGCCAGAAGGACTTGATTCTGTAGAAATTTATCCGAGCGGTATCTCCACAAGCCTGCCTTTAGATATTCAAAAAGAATACGTACAAACTATTGTCGGCTTTGAAAACGCCGTTATTACACAGCCGGGCTATGCTATTGAATACGACTTTGTATATCCGCATCAACTTGCGCATACACTTGAGACAAAAGTAATTAAAGGTCTTTTTTTAGCCGGGCAAATTAATGGTACCACTGGATATGAGGAAGCTGCAGCTCAAGGTGTTATTGCAGGAATCAATGCTCACGCAAAGCATACTAAGTCAGAACCCTTCATTTTACATCGACATGAAAGCTATATCGGCGTAATGATTGACGATTTGGTAAGTATGAGTATTTTAGAAGAACCCTATCGAATGTTTACTTCACGAGCAGAGCGACGATTACTTTTACGACAGGATAATGCTTTTTTACGCCTGAGCGAAAAAGCATTTAAGCGTGGCCTCATAGAACCAGAGCTTTTTGCCCAATTTATGAATGAAAAAGAATATATAAGCAAAACGCTCGATTCTTTGCAGCATGGCCACAATTCAAATGAGCTTCTTCGTTTATTTGGAAACAGCACGCAGCTATTTAATGAGCAAATTCTTCCGTACGCAAACAACTCTACAAGCGACCGCGCGTTGCAAAGCATTCACGCAGAAATTCGCTATAAGCCTTATTTGGAGCGCGAAAAGAAAGAGGTTGAAAGGCACGCTCACTATCAAAAATTAATTATTCCGGAAGATATTACTTACACTGATATGCCAGGACTTTCCAAAGAGCTGCAACAAAAACTTTCTCAATATCAGCCAGCAACAATTGCACAAGCGGGATTAATTCCAGGCATGACTCCTGCTGCACTCTCTCTTCTAATCATTAAATCAAAAAAACTCTCCAAAAGAAGGGTGACTTAATAGGGTTTGAAAGAAAACGTTGTTTGTGTTAAAATTACACTTTATATAGTATATAAATTAATATACAACAAAACATGTAAAGTGTTTATTTAACTTGGATGACGCAAGTATACTTAACAACAAGGCCGACTGCCCTATAAAAACTTAGTTAAATTATGCTAAAAAATGGCTTTTTGCCAGGAGTTTATATTATTATGAAAAAAAATTTAATAAAATTATTATTTACCACAGTAACACTATTCTCGCTGCAAGCCTATCCAGTACAGCATTTATACGCAAAGCCTCTACAAGGCATATCCGGAAAAGATATTTATTTTATCAATGACTTTAAAGACACTTTAGATGAGTTTTCTGAAGATTTATGGCCAAAGAGATCTCCTAATAAAATTACCGACCACTTGTCATTTCATGTTGCGCTGGGCGACAATCCATTATCCCCAAAAAACACAGCTACTATTAATAACCACTCGTTTAAAGTAACACTTAGCTGCAAACTAAACGAAGTTTTTAACTATCTTGATGAAAACAACCTGTTCGAACCCTTACTTTCTAACCCAAAGATACATAGTTTTTTTGAAGAATATACCAACAAAAACTCATGGAAAGTTGGACTCATGTCTCTTATCGGCAAAATGTTTAATTCTTCCAATATCAAAGAAGTTGAAAAAACTTTTCATAATAACCCTGCCTATATTGAAGGATATCGCAAAATAGCTGATTGGTTTGGCGGAAGAATCACCGTAAATATAATCATTAATGATACTGATAAATTTTTCACTACTTATGGAGATGATGAAAATAGGATCATTGGATTTGGCACCCTTGCAAATTTTATAGCTTCAAACTTTTCCCCTGAAGATAATGACCAAGAAAGCAGCCAAAAAATTTGCCTTAATCCTGCAAGCACAGCGCTAAATCCAATCGTTGATATAAACATGATCATGAATTAAATTAGCAAAAAGAGCACGTATGCCCACAGCAATCATTCCCATCTATAACTCAATTGGAGTCCACTGGTATGGAGTCATGATGAGTCTTGGTATTTTAACAGGAATTTTTGTTGCGCAACTTCATCCATTAAAAAAAACTATCTTTGCTGATATCAACTTAATTGATGTAACTATTTTTATTATTGGCGTTGGAATTATAGGCGCACGTATATTTTATGTATTTAATAACTATGAACAGTTTAATAATATCAGAGAAATGGTTAATGTTTTTAGTGGTGGGCTATGGTCAATTGGAGGCATTATCTCCTCTGCTGCAACGCTTCCATTCTACTTATACTACAAAAAGATACCTATATTTTCTTTTTTAGATTTTATTTGCCTGCACGTTCCTTTAATGCAAAGTATTGCACGTATTGGTTGCTTCTTAGAAGGTTGCTGTTTTGGCATAGCAAGCAATGCCCCATGGGCCTATACCCCAGATGGATTTTCTCACTCTGTACACCCAACACAACTTTATAGCAGTTTTCTATTATTACTTATTTTTTTATACCTGTACTTTTACGTACAACACCAAGTCACTATACCAGGGCAAATAGGATTCGTTTATTTATTACTTACGAGCATAGAGCGTTTTTCTCATGACTTTTTACGAAATGATGACTTTTTACACGATGGAAGAAAATATCTGGCAAGTAACTACTTATCATTTTTTTCAATAAATCAGTGGCTTTGTATTGCAATTGCAGTAAACTCTTTAATAGGACTTTATAGCATTATTTATCTATTCCCAAATAAAATAAGTACAAAAAGATAAATGGATATTTTTAACTTTATTAAGAATCATGTTGATATACTAGCAGTTGTGCAGCAATATACTACACTAAAAAAAGCAGGTCTCTATTGGAAAGGCTCATGCCCTTTTCATGAAGAGAAAACGGGCTCATTTACTGTTAGTCCACACCGTAGCATATTCTATTGCTTTGGTTGTAGTGCTGGCGGTGATGTTATAACATTTATTACAAAAACAGAAAATTGCACTCCTATTGAAGCTATAAAGCTGCTTGCAGATCGCCACAACCTAACGCTTCCTGAAGCACCAAGTGATCAACACAAAAAGTCGATACCTCAATCGGAAAAGGAACAATATTTTGCTACTTGCACGCTTTTCAGTGATTGGTGCAAAAAACAACTTGAAGCAAATGCTTCAACTAATAATTATCTCAAATCACGCTCCATAAATATTAATAGCATTAAATCTTTTAACATTGGTTTTTTTCCACCAGGAGCTAGTTCTATAAAAGATCTTATCTCCTATGCTCTAAAAAGAAATATTCTTACTCGAGATTTAATAGCTACTAATATTATCGGAAATAATAAAAACAGCCTATATTCTCCTTTTGAAAATCGCCTTCTCTTCCCAATAAAAGATCATCTTGGTCGGCTTTGTGGCTTTGGTGGACGAATTTTAGATAGCAATGACCAACGTGCAAAATATTACAACTCTAAAGAAAGTGACTTTTTTTTAAAAAGAAGTGTACTTTTTGGTTTAGATCAAGCAAAAAAAGAAATACAAAAAACAACTATAGCCTTTTTAGTAGAAGGCTATACAGATTGTATTGCTATGCATCAGCACGGTTATATTAATTCGATTGCAACGCTAGGAACTTCATGTTCTAGCGAGCATCTTACAATATTATCACGATATGCTGAAACATTGTATATTGTCTATGACGGAGACAACGCTGGCATTCAAGCAATATTACGGCTTGCAACACTCTGTTGGAACAACAGCCTTGATCTAAAGGTAGTAACACTTCCCATAGGGCAAGATCCTTCATCGTACCTACAAGAGCATAAAACAATTGATCCTCTTATAAACACATCGCTTAATATTTTCACTTTTTTTCTTGAATCTATCGCTAAAAATTTTCACCAGAAAAGCTTTAAACAAAAAATTATTGCCGTTCGCAAAATACTTACTGTCATTGCTGAAATACCTGATCGCCTTAAGCAAGACTTATTACTTCAAGAAGCTAACAAATCATTTGGTCTTCCATTTGAGTCGTTAAAGTCTGAGCTCAATCGACTAGAGCGAGATGCAAAAAAACCTGCTTATATTCCTAAAATAGGAAATACAGCACCTTTAAAAAAGGAAATCTCTCCTGAACTTGAATTAAGCAACATTTCTACATTGGAAAAGCGTTTGTTTTTTGCTATAATGCAAAATACTGAATTGATAACTGAAGAAAATGAAGAATATATTTTAGCATGCCTTCCATCACCCCTTGATGATATTATACAGTCTTGTAAATCATTAAATATCAATCAATCTTTTATGGCTTGCTTTCAAAAGCTTCTTCCCACTTATCAAAAAATCATAAGTAAGATTCTTGTATCCTTTGAGGAGCCGGTTAAACAGGATGAATTTAATAAAATACTTCATCAGCTACAAAAAAAGCACTGGAAGCAAATTGCAAAAAATATCCAACTTAAAGTTATGCAGGCAAAATTATTAGGAGACCAAAAGCTTGTTGATTCTTTGCTTCAACGTTTTATAACCTTGAAAAAAAATATGACCAAAGGATGGTATTCATGAAAAGTTTAAAAAAATTTGTAAATTTTATTACCAACAGTGTAACCGAAAAAAAAGTAAAGATGCCAAAAAAAACTCCTACTAAATCAAAAACTAAATCTATTATTTCTGAAAAAAAAAATATTCCTGCTCAAGATGATAAGCCTAAAAGCTCATCCAATCGCTGCCCTATAAGCTTTATAGGCGCTGATGCAGAATCAAAAAAAGAACTCTTAGATGAGCTGATAGAAAAAGGGAAGAAAAGAAATACCCTTTCTTATGAAGAAGTAATAGAGTTTAGCGAAAAAAATGAATTAGCTGAAAAAGAAACTAATTTACTGTTACAGTTTTTTGAAAAAGAAAACATTGAACTTGTTATGGAAGAGGAAATTACGAGCGGATCTGCTATTGATAGCGACCTTAGCGATAAAGAAACTACTTTTTCCCATACACAAAAGCTAAAAGAAAAAATTAACACTTCGATTGATTTTGATGAAGATGAAAAAGACGATCTTGAAGAAAATGATGATTCCAACAAGTCAAATAGTGCTCAAATAACAGATCCAGTTAAGTGTTATTTGCGCGACATTGGTAGAATTCCACTATTAAATAAAAAAACAGAAGCTGTTATCTCTCAAGAAATTGCACAAGCAAAAAAAGATTCTATCGACTCTATATCCCGATTCCCTTTTATTCATAAAGAATTTGTAGGGCTTATTGATAAAATACAAAAGAAATCTATTGCACTAAAAGATATCATACAGTTTCAAGAGTTTGACGAAGAGAATATGCCAAACTTAGAGGCAGAAGAAAAATCCCTGCTTTCAATTCTTACTAACGTAAAAGACTTAATTAATAGCGAAGAAAAAATTTATCAAAGCTATAGAGGAAAACTTGATAGTCATGATAAAAAGAAAGAAATGCTTTTACGTGTTAAAGAAAATAAAGAAGAAATTGGTAGAGTAATTCGATCAATAAAACTTTCTAATAAGTTCATTCGCAAGCTTGCAAAAAAAATAGAAAAACACATTAAAAAAATAAAAGAAAAGCAAGATATTGTTAAATTTTGCAGTGAGCAACTTGCTACATATGAAAAGAGAAAAACAACTTCTACAGAAGATAAGCATGCTATCGAAGAAATAACAAAAAACATGCGTATTGCAAGCAAGGCTATCAAAAAAATTGAAATTGAAGTTGGCCTTCCTTGCAGCATTATATTTGATCACAATAAAAAGCTTTTACAAGCACAAGTAAGCGATAAACGAGCAAAAGATAATTTAGCAAAAGCTAATTTACGCCTTGTAGTTAATTTAGCTAAAAAATATATTAATCGCGGGCTACACTTTCTTGATCTTATTCAAGAAGGTAATATTGGTCTTATGAAAACAGTAGAAAAATTTGAATTTGAACGTGGTTATAAATTCTCTACCTATGCTACTTGGTGGATAAGGCAAGCAATTACGCGTGCGATTGCAGATCAATCAAGAACTATTCGCGTTCCTGTTCACATGGTTGAAACACTCAACAAAATAAATAAAATAAAACGCACCTTTATTCAAGAACATGGCCGAGAGCCTACTAAAAATGAACTGGCTAAAGAATTAAATCTTGATCCTAAGAAAATAGAAAATATTATTAAAATTTCTCGCGAACCAATATCTTTAGAAACTCCTGTTGGTGACTCTGAAGATGCTTCTATTAAAGATTTCATAGAAAATGATACAGATCTTTCTCCTTCAGAAAATATTGCTATGAAAGACCTTGAGGTGAAAGTTCGTGATATCTTAAAGACATTGACCCCTCGAGAAGAGAAAGTGCTTAAAATGCGCTTTGGTATTGATGTTGCATCAGAGCATACTCTTGAAGAAGTCGGCAAGGATTTTTCTGTAACAAGAGAAAGAATTCGCCAAATTGAAGTTAAAGCTTTGCGCAAATTGAGACATTCTTCTCGTATTAATGTTCTTATCGAACTCTTTAAAAGTTCGCTACCTAAAAAATTCTTTGATGAAATTAAAAATACTGAAGAGGCCTCTGGTGAAAAACAGGAGTAAAGAAACCAAATGAGTACGCAATCTCTTAGTTCGCTTAATATTTCTTTTGTTTTATTTAGCATTGCATTATTTGCACGTTTTTTGTTTTCCTTTCTTGAAACAAGTATCACTGCGTTACGTCTCTTTAAGCTAAAAGAACTTGCACAGCGATCTGAAAAATATAGCTCTTTTTTTAAGATACTAGAAACAAAGCCGCAACAAGTTCTTATTACTATTTTAATCGCTAACTCTTTAGCTGATGTTACCAGTGCTGCTCTTGCAACACATATAATGGAAACTATTTTTGCTTATTTTGAACTTTCAAGCAATGTTGGTTTTTTTCTTGGAATATTTATAGCAGCCATTGCCATTCTAATTTTTGGTGAAATTATTCCAAAAAATATCGCCAAAAATAAAGGGGATGCTTTTTTTGGATCTACCATATGGATAGCATATTTAAGCTTTAAATTTTTTTATCCTATTGTACGCCTGCTCGTTATTTTTTCAGATGGATTTACTTCTCTAATTGGCGGAAGCCAAATAAATGAAACATCTCAGTGGATATCTTCAGAAAAAGAAATTCAATTCTTGATCGATTATATCAATGAAAAAGGATTAATGGACACTGAAAAAACAGAAATGCTACAAAATATTTTTGAACTTGGAAATACTCCCGCCAAAGAAGTTCTTATTCCTACTAATAAAATAGTTTCTGTAAGCATTACAACTTCAATAAAAGATATTTTAAAAATCTATACTAAACATCAATTCACTCGACTCCCTGTATATAAAAATGAGTCCGACAATATTATTGGGATGCTACACTTAAAAGACGTTTTTGCTCTTATTTCTCAAAAAAAAGTTACCCCTATTGAGTCATTACTTCATCCTATTCTTTTTATTCCAGAAACATTAAAAGTAAATCAAATCCTTAGAGAATTTCGTCAACAAAATAAACATATTGCCATGGTGCTTAATGAGCATGGTACTATTACCGGATTAATCACACTAGAAGATGTTCTTGAAGAAATTGTTGGCGATATTAATGATGAACATGATCCAGAAAAAAATAATATTACCACTCTAAAAAATGATCTGCTCCAAATCAATGCAGATATTACACTAGAAGATTTTAAAAAAACAACCAAAGTTAATCTTACCTCAAAAGATTCAATAACATTGGGTGGATTTTTAACTGAACAACTTCAACACGTTCCTCAAAAAGGTGACACTGTTTGCTACAAAGGTTATTGCTTCAAAATAGAACGCGCTACAAGAAAACGTGTCATTACTGTATTAATGTTTAAGCAAAAAAATACATTGCAATAGCTCTCAGAAAATATATACGCTACAATTAAAAAATCACTTGTTATTAAGTAGCTATAAAAGGTTTATTATGAAGCGTATTTTTTTACTTATTATTTGTTGTTACTTTCAGACATCTATAACAATCAATGATAAGGGGCTTAACGAAGCAGTAGACGCCTTTACCACTATTGTAAAAGAATCTGTAGACATAGCACAAAACCCTGCCGATAAATCAAAAATGCTTAAAAAAATTGGCAATATGATCAATAAAATTTTAACTTTTATTGGTGCAGCTATCTGCAAAAAAAGTCCGTCTGATTTTTCAAAAAAGCTTACCCCTGCTCTATACGAACTTTTAAAAGATGATGCGTTCTTTAAAGAGCTTTCAGAAGCGCAAAAAACTATTCTTGTAGCTTGTCTCATTGAAGAGCTACAAAAAGCAGACTATTCAAGCTAAACATAGTCAAAAAGTTATACTTATAGCGTTTAATTGTAGTATAAAAACAGCTATTGTTTTTACCTTAATTTTATGTTAATTATTAAACCATATTATTTAATAGCGGTAATAGTATATATTACTCACTGTGTTGTATTTTTTAAAAAAAGGATTTATCATGCGATACATTGCAATGTCACCTACTCGATCAGGACCACACCAACCAATATCTCAAGCCTTTGTACTTTTTGACAATATTGCTCTTTCTAGCTACTCTTCATTATTTTTTTTACTGACCTATCAATACATTTTTATTCTAGTCAATTCTTTTCACTTCTTCTATATGAATCTTTCGCTCCTCATTAAAATTATAATTATTTGCCCTACAAATATAATTTTGAATAATACAACCGATATAAAATAAAACATCGCAACTCTTATCTTTATACACAATGCATTAAAGAAATTAAGGAAGAAAATGAAGCGGAAAGAAGTTATTGTTATTTTTTCACTTTTTAGTATGACAACTATAATAAAAATATTTTCTATTGTAGCACTCGTAAGCTATAACTCTCGTATTAAAAACAATTCTATCCCCAAGCATTCAGAGTACTTTAATAGTATGATAGCTAAAAGTACCAATATCGAAATGCAGACGAATACCCCTACTTTTGAACTTATTGCTTAAGACGATAAAATAAATTTTTTCACTGTATCGACATGCTGATTGGTATAAAAACTATTTTTTTCAAAGTCTTTATCTACATCTAACGTCAATACTGGTATATTTTTTATTAATTTATAATTATTATTGCTTGCAAACAGCTGTTCATGTTTGTTATAAATTTGATGTAAATACTCTAGTGAAATAGCTTCCTCGCCGGATCTTGCTCTTTTTTTTATTCTGGAATAAGAAACTTCTGGCTGAGCTTTAATATATATAAATCCCTTTGGCGTCATGCAGCGACCCACTAAAAAATCAAACCACTCTTGATACATTTTCCACTCTAGCTCTGTTAAAAAATTTTGCTCATAACTATTTTTAGCAAAAATATAGTGCCCTGAGTATATTGATCTTTCAACAACTAGATTTGACTCTTTAGTTAACTGATAATCAAGATGGTTTTTAACACGCTCAAAAAGCGTTGCTTTCTCAAAAGTATATGCCCACCTTACAGGATCTTTATAAAATTTTTTTAATAATGAATTTTGTGTCTCATCAGACCATGCTGCAACGGGTTCTTTTTTTACCATGATTTCTGGTACATGTTTTTTCAGCAAAGATAATAAGGTTGATTTTCCTGCACCAATAGCACCTTCTAAAATATACATATAGATCCCCCCTGCTTACCAACTAATAATAATTTAATAATATTTGTTATATTTTATCATATATACATATAATAACTATAATATAATAAAGAAATAATACAGATTAATATAACTAAGTTTATTACTTTTTATTATTAAAAGGCTTATTGTCTATACGTTTGCATACTGATCGATAAATATGACTAAAAAAAAAGGCTACTTTTTAGTAGCCTTTAGTCGATTTATAAAAATCTAAAGTATTATTCAACTATTTTAATTAATGCTTCTTTTTTTTGCTGATAAGGAACAGTAATAGTTAATTCTTCTTCGCTTTTGTTGTATACAGCAATAACTCCATCAAAATTTAATAGCACACCAATACCGATAGAGCTTCCTCCGAAAAATCTTCTCGTTTCTCCACTATACTCAATGCATTGTTCCGTTCTTAGCAAAACAATACCATCTCTTTCAACAAGGGTAACTAACATATTATTGCCTACGTGAACTGCTAAAGATCCTTCACCTGGCAAAACATGCATACTACCAGTATCTTCATTAACACATTCTATAATGATTGTTAGTCCTTCTTGATTTACTTCTCCGCTTATCTTTTTTGCTTGATGGCAAAATTCATTGTCATATTCTCGCTCTTCATCTAAACGCTTCTGAAAATCTAAACCAAACTTTTCTATTTGATTAGAAATAGAAACTTCAAGTTCTTCTGCGTGCTTGCATAAAATATGTCCCATATCACTATAAAGATCAGTTCTTTCTGCCGAAGAATGAAATGTTAATGAGCTACAAGCAATGAGAAAGAAAAGAGAAGTATACTGTTTATTCATAAAATACCTTTTTAGTTAAAAGAAATACAGTAAAGCTTTGTTTAATATAATCACATTATATCCTTTGTTGCAACCCAATTCTTCTGCCTTAAGAAAAAATGTATTAATTTTAATTTATCATTACTAATAACACCTATAATCTTAGCCTCACCTTTAACTGATATAGCCTTATAAACTTAAAAAAATTCAAATGAAAAATTACGAGACACCAGGGATAAATTAAGATTTAATTTATCCCTACACAAAACTTCTAGCTTAAAGGTAACTAATAACCTCTACCCAAAAATTTCAATGCTTTTTTTAGATAGTTATGAACTAATTGCCTAAAGTAGCCCTGTGCTTAGTAGAGAGTCAGTGTTCTAAAATAGCTGGCTTTGAGCATATTCTTAAAATTTGGTATACTCTTTTTAAGAGGTATTTAAACTATGACTAAAAAAATAAAAAAACAACCAATAGAATATATTTATGGTATTAATTCTATAACTGAATGCTTGAAGGCAAAGCAAAGAAAAATTATAGCGCTGTACACTACACGCCCTGAGCCAAAAGCATTTTTAAATCTACAAAAACTATTGCCAAAGTATCCTGTCCAGATTCAATATGTGCAGCGAGATAAATTACAACAACTTGCTCACTCTGACGATCATCAGGGAGTCGTTGCAATGGTTCAAAAATTTCCCTATAGAACCAGTAGCTTTACTCCTAAAAAAGCTCCTTTTATCCTTTTGCTTGATGGTATTCAAGATGTACGAAATCTAGGTGGTATTTTACGTACTGCTTATTGCACTGGAGTCCAAGGCGTTATTTTGTGCCGAAAAAATGGTACTGCCATAACAAGCGCTGCTCACAAAGCTTCTGCTGGGTTTGCTGAATATTTACCTATTTATCAAGCAGCATCAGCACAAGAAGCTGCTCAACAGGTACAAAGCGCAGGATATCAGTTGTATACTACAACATTTGGTGGTGAAAATGCTGCTGAAATAGTGTATAAAAAACCCTTATGTATTGTTATTGGTAGCGAAAGAAAAGGTGTCACACCAAGCATCATAAAAAACAGCATTCAAGTAAGTGTACCCCAAAAAGAACAAACGATTTCATATAATGCATCTGTTGCAACTGGAATTACTTTGTTTTTAGTCGCACATAAAATAGGTGCTATTTAAGGTATATTTAATCTTAATGTGCATATTTTTGTAGACGTGATAGTGCAACTGTATTACAATAATATAGTATCTGTAGGTAATATTTACGACTAATTTATCGTATTCAAATACTCCATACTGGACCGACTAGCAGCAAGATATCATATCTATCTGTATGTTTCTCTAAAAATTTAGCTTTAATAGTGAGAAAAATGACTAAAAATACAAATCCAATTTGCAATATTGCAATTATTGCCCACGTTGATCATGGTAAAACAACTCTTGTAGATCAGCTTTTAAAACAATCTGGTACACTTGACTCTGGACAAGATCGAGTTATGGATTCTGACTCTATTGAAAAAGAGCGTGGAATCACTATTTTAGCAAAAAACACCGGGATTGCTTATAAAAATCATACGATTAACATTGTAGATACTCCAGGCCATAGTGATTTTGGCGGTGAAGTAGAGCGTACACTCCAAATGGTTGAAGGCTTTTTGCTTTTAGTAGATGCTGCTGAGGGTGTTTTACCTGGAACTCGCTTTGTTCTTTCAAAAGCACTTGCTCTTGGATTAAAGCCAATCGTAGTAATTAATAAGATCGATCGTAAAGATGCTGAAATAGAAACTACAGAAGATCAAATACATGATCTTTTCCTTGATTTGGCCACTGATGAATCTCAGCTTGAATTTCCTATTTTATATGGATCTTCTAAATTAGGATTCATGACAACTGATCATACAAAATTAACCGACACCGTAACTCCTTTGCTTGATGCAATTATAGAACACATTCCAAATCCACAAGCGGAACAAGAAAACTTACAACTTTTGATTACTAATTTAGATAGATCAGATTTCCTTGGACCCTTAATTGTTGGACGTATTTTTAGCGGAAGCTTATCAGTAGGCGACTCTGTTGTTCTCTGTAAAGATGAAAAAATTAGCCGACCGACAAAAATAACTAAAATGTATACCTTTGTTGGTGTAAGCCGAGTAGAAATAGAAACTGCTCAAGTTGGAGATATTGTAGTGGTTGCTGGGTTTAATGAACAACCTGAATTAGGCGCAACCATTTGTCACGAAAACAAACCTGCTCCTCATGCTTATACAAAAATTGATGAGCCTACACTTTCTATGTATTTTTCAGTTAACAACTCTCCCTTCAAAGGGCAAGAGGGATCTCTTCTTACATCTCGCCATATAAAAGAGCGATTAGAAAAAGAACTTAAAATTAATGTCGCTTTACGTGTGCAAGAAACTGATAGCCCTGAAATTTTTAAAGTTTCTGGTCGTGGCCAATTACACCTTGGTATTTTAATCGAAAACATGCGCCGTGAAGGTTTTGAACTACAAGTTTCTGCCCCAGAAGTTATTTACAAAACTATAGATGGTAAAAAAAGTGAACCAGTTGAATTAGCAACTATTGATGTTCCACAGGAGTATCAAGGCGTTGTTATGGAAAATATGGGTCAGCGTAAAGGTGAATTAAAAAACATTAAATCACTTGGTTCTGATCGCGTTCGACTAGAGTTTGAAGTTCCTTCACAAGGAATGCTTGGATTTCGCTCACAATTTATGAACGAAACTCGCGGAACTGGAATCATTAGCATGAGCTTCCTTGGCTACCAACCATTCAGAGGAGCTGTACCATCACGAATTAAAGGTGCATTAGTTTCTATGGAAAATGGCATGGCAACTGCATATGCACTAGATATGTTACAAGCTCGTGGCACATTGTTTATCAAACCAACAGACAAAGCATATCAAGGCATGATTATTGGTGAACATAGTAGAGATAATGATCTGGATGTAAATCCATGTAAAGCTAAAAAATTAACTAATATGCGTGCTTCAGGATCTGATGATAGTGCAAAGCTTGCTCCAGCAACCACTATGGAACTAGAGCAATGCATGGAATGGATTCGCCCAAATGAACTGATTGAAGTTACGCCAAAATCAATTCGTTTGCGTAAAAAAGTATTGAACCCAGGCATGAGAAGAAAATAATATTAAAAAGAAAGAGAGCTCTCAATCAATCAAAAACCATGACAGTTTTAAGCTGTTACTGCTTTTGAAAAAATTATGAAGCTCTCTTTTTTTTGCTTTTATTATGATAAAAAGCTTTCATAGCTAAAAAACACTACCTATTTGGCGTAATTAATGTAAATAATATTTATTAAAATAACGATATCTTCAAAGGGGTTTTATGGTTGTGAAAAACATATTACCAATTATTTCTGGCATTATTATTCTTTTGCTTTTTTGTAGCACTCTGCTTTTGCAGTGTATTGGTGTAATAATAGGATTACACTTAATTGAGCGGTATAAAAATCAAGTTAATGTTTTTTTAAACGAAAAAGTATTATCTTCTGCAGGAATATGTTTGATTTTTTTTAGTTTCTTCTTTCCAGGTTTTATTACTCAAACCCTTGCTATGACTTTTTCTTTTTATCTTATCAGCAAAGGATTGCAGGATCTTGGCGTTAATCCATATTGCTTACTTATGGCTGCATACAAACCATTTAAGACAAATTATAACAACTTTAATTAAATATGATCTTGACATAGCATAAAAGCATTATGTACTTTTTATCAAATGATAAAAAAAGATATTTTGCTTTGCTTTAAGCTAAACTAATAGTTACTTTATATATTTAAAGGAAGACCTAATGAATGCATATCAATTGGAGTCTGCAGTAGCGACCTGCATGCAAACAGTAGACGCAATGACTCCTCGAGAACTCGCATCTTGTTTTTCATTTCTTTTCACTAGTTACCTCTTATCTTTCATAAAATTCATTCTAGTTATTCTGGCAATTCACTTTATTAAAGACTATAAAAAACAAAAACCACTAATATTAATTATTGCTACCTTATTTTTAATGTTTAATTTTATTGCCTCTATTGTTTTCTTAGTGATCGACTGGTTATTAAGAAAAAAAGGAATCTTTATGGGTATCAAAATACTTGAAGCTTGGAATGGTCGCCATAAATAATGATTTTAATGCTATATACTACTTAAAAAAGGAATTTTAATGCTAGAGACAATTTTCGGTCTTATTATAGGAATACTAAGCATTACTTTTTTATTCTTTATGATTTTTTTTAATTTTATATTAATTACACTTGCAATTAAATATATTAAGCAATACAAAAAACTTAGCTACCTTAAAATAGTTGGCCTATCTTTTTTTATTTTGCTAAATCTTATTGGAGTAATTGCATACGGGACTTTAGATTGGATACTAAAAAAAAACAATATTTTTATTACTGAAAAAACACTGGCTTTTCTGCGTAAAAAATTTAAAAAAGAAAATAAAAATTCTGAATCAAATGAACCTTCTAAAGTAAAAAGTTCTTCTGAATAAAAACCTTAAAAATTACTACTTATTTTTTTTATTTAAATTGATAATTTATGATGCACTTAACACCAAGGGGTTTTTATAAATAATTTCAATATTGTTTGTTGTACTTGAATCAGGTAATCTTAAAGTTTCTACTTCAATAGTGCTTTTCTTTTCATCATCAGAATCCACGCCCATAAGACTACTTTCTTCAGGGATACTTATACTCGCTGCTTTAATATAAAAATACATACTTAAATCGTTTTTTATTTCTAGCGCACTATCAAATTGACCATATAACCCTCTAGCGCCTCGCATGACTTTTAAAATAATACTTACTATAGACGGAGATTGATTATTACTTAAAACTTTAGGCTTTAGAAAATAAAAAACATTTTCGTTTATATTTATGCTATCCCAACAGCTTGATGGTCGCATCTCTTCTATAAATATTAATCCATTTGTTTTTTGTATTTCTTGATATACACTGCTCAATGGTTCAACTTCCCGAATAAACAATACTTTACCTATTATGCTTATGTCAAAAACACTATCAGTATTGTCTGGATACTTAACCTCAAACTCAAAAGCACACTCTTTTTTGTTATCCACTTCTTCAATGCTTATGAAACATGCACATGCCATTTTAATAAATAAAGTATTTATATCCCCTAAATAGTCTTCTACTTTACCCGTTTTTCTCACAAAATCTCTTTGCTCTTCTTTGCAATAATCACTACAAAAAACATTTCCGAATAAAAAAATGCTTGCAATTACTAGCGCCTTACATTTTTCACCAAATAACATACAAAGCCTTTCATTTTTATAAATATTAATAAGCCAACTTCACAACTAAAAAAAGCTGCCGAAATTAAGCTACAAGCTTTAAGCTGTTTTTGATAGCTTTTAAACATTAATTATTAATATTTATACAAAAAACTATCTGTAGTCGCGCTTAAATTTTTTTTTAATAACATCAATCGGCAACTGCCATGTAGTCGGCCGTCCATGTGGACAAGACATTCTGTTTTCAGTTACAAAAAAGCGACTTAATAGTTCTTGTATCTTGTCTTCTTTTAGATCATCACCGGCTTTAACTGCTGCTTTGCAAGCCATATCAGCATAAAGTCTTTTTTTTAATAGAAGCGTCATTTCTTTTTCTGGCATTATTTTGTTTGTATGCAAGACTGATACACAATGATCAAGAATATCTTTTATAGAACTATTTTTTAATGCTACTGGAACTGCCGTAATTTTCATCTTTTCTTCTGCAAACTGCTCCATAATAATTCCTGCTTCTGTAAAAACATTCTGATTTTTTATTAAAGAAAGTATGACTTCCTTACTATAATCAATAATTATTGGAAACAATAATTGTACCGAAACATCATCTCTTTCTAATGAAAATTCTTCATATAAAATACGCTCATGAACAGCATGCTGATCAAGAAACATTAGCCCTAAAGGATGCTGGTCTACAATAATATATGTTTTTGCATAAACTCCTAAAAGTGTCGGTGTATTACTTTCTTGCTCTAAAGCACTTTCTTGTTTTTCAACAATAGTATTCTTCTCGTATACTAATTCATTTTTAGATTTTTCTTGTGGAACAGGAAAACTTTCTGTCATGAATGTTTGCGCCGTTTCCATTTGACTATCAGGTGCGTGATCTAAAAAATATTCATCTTTATTTGTTGTTGCTGCTGTATTACTAAAACCATTCGTAGGAAAAGAGCTATGCATCATAGGATTTTTATCTTGTATTTCATTTAAATTTTTTACAAATGGTGCTGCAAAGTTAAATGCTCCTACTGCTTCTGGCATTTTTTCATATGATTCATGATTTCTTTGCATAATTGGTTTTGATACACCATCTACAGATTGCATCGATCTTTGCTCAATGTAATATTCTAAACTTTTTTTTACTAAATCTTTAATCAAGTTTTGTATTTTTTGTGGATGCAGGAACTGAACTTCTTCTTTTCTTGGATGTGTATTAACATCGACTAATGCTGAATCTAACTGAATTTTTAAGCAGGCAATAGGAAATTGATGTGTTGGCAAAGAGTTTTGGTAACCTGCAATAATCGCCCTTGATAAAATGTAGTTTTTAACCCATCGATTATTAATAAAAAAATACATACCATTACGATCATATCGACCATGTTGTTGATTAGAAATAACACCACTCATTGTCACATTATCAGCATCACCTTTCACTGAAATTAACTGATTAACAACATCTTTACTGCCTTGCAACATCTGCCATCTTTTTTTTATATCGCTTTCTGCTCGACAATTAAAAAGCAAATTTCCTTGGGAATATAACTTAAATGAAATATGCGTATATCCTAAAACTGCTGCAAAAAAGAACTGTTGGATCTGTCGCCATTCTGTTTCTTTTGCTTTTAAAAATTTTTTTCTTACCGGCACGGTTTCAAATAACTGTGTGATAGTAATGTCAGTGCCTTCAGCTGCACTCGATGCTGAATTTTTTAATAACTTTCCGTTTTCAATAACTACACAAGTGCCTTCAAGTACATTTTTTTGCTTAGTAATCAGCTCAACTTTACTCACTGATGCAATACTTGAAAGAGCTTCACCACGAAATCCAAAACTATTAATTCTTTGCAGGTCATCTACTGAACTAATTTTACTGGTAGCATGATGCTCAAAACATTTTTGGGCATCCGCAGAATCCATCCCTATGCCATTATCTTGCACTCTAATGAGCTTTTTGCCACCATTTTCAATATAAATATTGATGACTGTTGCTTGCGCATCAATTGCATTTTCAACTAATTCTTTTACAATATTTACTGGCCGTTCAACAACTTCTCCAGCCGCAATTTTTTTTGTTTCTTCTATAGAAAGTTTTTGAATAATGGCCATAGTACTCAATTAATTTTAATAACTATTGATTTTAATCTTATTTTCATGTGTAATTATTGCAGTATATCACACAATTGCACCCATAACGAGCAAACCAATCATGATACAAATAAAAAACATTTCTCTTTCTTTTGGTGAACAGAAACTTTTTGATGGAACTTCATGCAACATAAAGCCAACAGAACGTATCGGCCTTGTTGGTCGTAATGGAACAGGGAAGTCAACCCTACTTAAATGCATCATAAATAAAGACATGCTAGAAGATGGAACGATATCTTACCCTAAAGATTATCGCATTGCTTATATGCCACAAGAAGTCGTCCTCGCTTCTACAAAATCTATTTTAGATGAAGCCTTAACTGCTTTTGATCGCATAAAAGAGTTACAAAAAATGATTGCTACGCTAGAAAAAATTGTTGAAAAAGATCATCATGATGCTAAAGCAATTGACCAACTGATAGCAGCACATGAAGAGCTAATCGATCTTAATCCTGAAAAAGCTGAACAAAAAACAATTGATGTACTACTTGGCCTTGGCTTTTTGAAAGAAAATTTAAACAAGCCTGTAAGCTCACTGAGTGTCGGCTGGAAAATGCGCATTGTTTTAGCAAAGCTTTTATTACAAGATGCTGATTTTTATCTTTTTGATGAACCAACTAACCATTTAGATTTAATGGCAAAAAACTGGTTTGTGGAATTTTTAAAAAAGGCTTCTTTTGGGTATATGCTCGTATGTCACGAACGATATATCATGGAACAGCTATGTGAGTCTATCTTTGAGCTAGAGCTCGGCAGCGGCAAAAAATACCACATGAAATACCATGCCTATGAAGTACAAAAAAAACATGATTATGCCCAACTCAAACAAAGACATGAGCAACAAGACAAAGAAATCAAACAAAAACAACGCACTATCGATCGATTTCGCGCAAGTGCTTCAAAGTCAAAAATGGCTAAAAGCATGGAGCGCTCATTGCAAAAAGTTGAACGTCTTGTGCTACCACCTGATCCTAAATCCATTCGCTTTTCAATGCCTGAACCTACACGCTCAGGAAAAGTTGTTTTAGAAGTTAGTAACGTCAGCCATTCATTTAAAAGCAACCAAACAACAGACCAACCATCACTTGATAAACAATTATTTAAAGATGTTAACTTTGATATCAAAAGACAAGAGCGTGTTGCCCTTATTGCCCCAAACGGCGTTGGTAAAACAACTCTTTTCAATCTCATTACAGAAAGAATCCCTATACAAAAAGGTAAAATAGATCTCGGCTACAAAGTTGAATCGGCATTGTTTCATCAAGACCAACATACTGTTTTTTCTTCTACCGATAGCATTTTTGACAATGTCCTTCAAAGAGTAAAAAACAAAAGTGAATCTGCAGTTCGTGCAATGCTTGGCGCTTTTTTATTTGAAAAAGACACCGTTAAGAAAAAGTTTGGCGTGCTGAGTGGTGGAGAAAAAAACCGCGTTGCAATGGCTACCGTACTTTTGCAAGATGCAAACTTTTTGCTCCTTGACGAACCAACCAACCATTTAGATATCTATGCAAAAGATGTTTTACTACAAGCTTTAAAAAGCTATCAAGGTACAATATTTTTCGTTTCACATGATCATGACTTTCTTTCTCACCTCGCAACACGCATTATTGAGCTTAAGCCATCGGGTATTTTCGACTGGCATGGTGATTACAGCGCACTAAAACAATCAACTGAAGCTCCGAAAGAAGTTCGCTTTAAAGAAAAAAAAATAACCACACCAAAAGAAATTAAAACAAAAAAAACTACCACAAAAAACAATCGAGAAGGCCAAAAAAAAGTTAGCCAACTAGAAAAGAAAATACAACAAACTGAACGGTTTATTCGTCAACAAGAAGCATTATTTGAAAACCTTGAGTGGAATAGTCCTGAATATGAAAAACATAATAAAAAACTTAATGAACTGAAACAAAAGCTTGCCACTGTCAACAAAGAATGGGAAACTGTCATGCAAGAATTAATATAAAAAAAAATTTTCAAGGAAACACATGAAAACTTTATCAACTAAATTTTATCTTTTACTCTCAGTTATTTTTTTAGCTCACACGGCAAAGGCTATAGATCAAGAAGGATTTAATAACCCTGAAGGTACTAATCCTCTACTAGAAGAATATTTAAATCAGGCTCTTAAACATCAATATTCAGGCAAGCTAAAAGAAGAAACAATTGCATCAATAGTAGCAACTCAAGAAACTATAGAAAATCCTGCCCTATCAAAAGAAGAAAAATGGCGCTTAAATATTATGCTAACAGAGCTTTTAAGTAAGAATGGCTATAGTCCTTTAATGGAGCATTTTTTAGATAAAAATAACTATCTTATACAATTCTTGCCTGAAAATTTCTATTATAAGAATTTTAGAGATTATCAACTAGAAGGAAGCAATTTTATGACTGCATCAGTAAGAGGATTTATTGCTACAATGCTTTGCAATAATAGCCTTTCATTAATTGAAGAAACTATTAACTCATTACTGCCCACAGAAGAAACTGCTACTGCACTCGCTTTTTCAGTTCCTTTAATTGTAGGTTTTTTAGTATTTTTAGGATCCCCTACTCAAGATAGTAATAAACTGCTAAAAGAAACTTTTCTTAAATTACACTTCGATTTATCTTGCCCAAAAGAAACATTAAGCACAGATACACAAGCCGTTTTCGATAACAATTTTGAAAATAGTGATGCCATGCTAACAAAACTCATCTCTTATGTGGGACAAAAACATTTGCATGCTCCTTCAAATCAAACTCTACGAGCTATTTATGTATGCATGCAGCTTATTCTTAGAAAAAACAACGAATACTAGCCCATTCACAAAACGAGCTATCTCTTCTGAGCAACAAGAATGAAAAAGTTTTATAAATTCTACCAATTTTTTTAGCCAATAAACTTCACAAACAATTTATCCTGAAATATCGCTATTTCTCTTTTATATGAACTGATCTAGAAGCAAGATTACAACTTAAAAAAAACTTACTTCTGTCAACAAAGAATGAGAAACTGCCATGCAAGAATTAATATAAAAAAAATTTTAAAGGAAACACATGAAAACCTTATCAATTAAGCCTTATTTTTTATTCTTAATTCTTTTTTTAGCACAAATAACAAATACTGCAGACTTAAAAGAACTTGATGCTCCTAGAAATGATAATCAGTTGCTCAAAAAATACTTACGTCAAGCCATTGAACATCAAAATTCGGAAACTCTAAAAAAAAAAACAATTGAGTCAATAGAGGCAACCATAGAATCCATCAAAAATCCTAGCTTTTCAAAGGAAAAAGAATGGCGCCTAGATATTATGATAGAAATACTTTTACGACCATATAACCGTAACGACTTATCAGAAAGCTTTGACTATCAAAACCTTATAGATCACGAGCTAAATGCTCATAATTTTAATAATGCATTTATGAGAGCATGTATTACTACACTATTTTGCCATGCCAGCCTTACTTTAATAAAAGAATCAACTAATTTATCAATACCTTCAGAAGAATTTGCTACTGCGATTTCAATTTCAATCTCTTTAATTGGAGGTTTTTTAACATTTCTAAGTTGCCCTAAAAAAGATAATGATATATTACTACAAAAAACTTTTTATCGCTTAAATGCGGCATTAATTTTTCTTAATGAACCATTAAACCCCAGAGCAAAAGACGCATTCAATTCAAATAAAAAAATCAAAAATTATGATTTTTTTGATACACCTTTTCACCCAGAAGGGAAAGGCTGTCATTTTGATAAAACAAAGCCTGATCTTTATGAAAGCAGCAACACCAAACTACAAAAGCTCATTGCCTATGTAAAACGAGAATATTCTCATACACCCTTAAATCAAACTTTGCGAGCTATTTATGTCTGCATGGAGCTTATTTTAGAAAAAACAACGAACACTAGCCCACGTATAAAGCGAGCTATCTCTTTTGAGCAACCAGAATAAAAAGATTTATTTATTATGCTTTAATGTTACTACTTACGGCAGAATCAATCCATATGGACAAACTATCGTCTATTGCTTTGCAAACAAATTTTTTAAATTTACTCAAGTCGCTTGTTGCATGGGCATGCTCTAGCGATGCAATATAAGTCGCTCTTTTTTCTTGCTTAATAACCGCCGATGGATATCCTGCTTGCAGTAAAATAAAGTTCATTAACAATCTTGCCACTCTACCATTACCATCAACAAATGGACGAATAGCAACTAAATCAAAATGCGCTTTTATTGCTTTTTCCACAGGATGCATTGTTGTTGCATTTTTAAGCCAAAAATCAAATTGCTCCATCAAGCCTTGTATTTTAAAATGTTCAGGTAGTTGTACATCCGATCCACTTATTTTCACAGCAACTTTGCGCCACCTTCCTGCATTTGAATCATCAACTGATTTTAAAATAAGGAGATGTATATTTTTAATAACTTCAACTGTTATTACTTCTTTTTTTTGAGCGAGCTCTTTTATATAATCTAAAGCATGAATATGATTAATAGCTTCCAAATGCTCTTTGACGGTTTTTCCGCCTATTGTTAATCCTTTTTCAACTACAACAGCTGTTTCTGAAGCAGTTAAACTATTACCTTCAATGGCATTTGAGTTATACGTTAAGTCAATTGCAAACCATTCTTGTAAATTTTGAATGAGCTCTGGTGGTAATGGTCGAAGCAAATCAAGCTTTGCTTTTTTTTTATCTATATGCTCTAAAGCAGCCTTCATATTCATCAAGCAACTCCCTTACTCTTCTTTCTCATCGATCTGCTTTATTATTGGATATTTTTTAGGCGCATTCATGCAATATTCATGCCAATAATTATCGATTGGAATATCACCATAGTGAATAAAAAGACCTTCTTCAAAAGAGCCTCTCTTCTGCAGTTTATCTGCTTGTGCTTTGGCAACTTCTTCTTCTGAAATATTTGCTGTCTTTAATAATACCCGAATGACTTCTTGCACATCGGCAATTTCTTCAATTAGCTCCGCATTATTTTTTGCATCAAAAACTTCTTGAGATTCTTCTAAAATCTTTTCCTTTAATGCTTTTAACAATGCCGAACCAGTTAAATTCTCGCATTCAATATCTGCCTTTGCTGCGTCAAAATTTTGCCTTACTTTATCTCGAGTAAGCTTATTAAAGACAAAGCGTGTTTTTTTTACCACTCTCCTATCCTTTATTTTTTTTGCTCATCATTTTCAAATATTTTTTTCATACTTGCAAGAGAACCTATCATAGAACTCGCTTCATACGGAACTATAATCATTTTATCATCTTTGCCTTGAGTCATTTCTGGCAACACTTTTATATATTGTATAGCAGTTAAGTATGGCAATGGATCTGCTCCTGGTATTGCTTGCTGTACCATTTCAATAGCTTTTGCTTCTGCTTGCACAATTTTAAATCGCGCAGTTGCTTCCGCTTCTGCTGCCAAAACTTTTGCCTGCGCTTTCCCTTCTGCTCTCAATATTTCTGATTGCTGAGATCCTTCTGCACGAAGTATTTCTGCACGCTTTGCACCTTCTGATTCAAGAATAATTGCTCGTCTATCACGCTCAGCACGCATTTGCTTTTCCATGGCATGGCGAATGTCTGCCGGTGGATTTACTTCCTGCAACTCAACCCGATTAACTTTTACGCCCCACTTATCTGTTGCTTCATCTAAAATAATGCGTAATTTTTCATTAATTTCATCCCGTGAAGTTAGCGATTGGTCAAGATCCATAGATCCTATAACGTTTCTCAGCGTTGTTTGTGTTAATTTTTCAATAGCTTCTGGCAAATTACTTACTTCATAAACTGCTGCACGAGGATCCGTGATTTGATAGTATAATAATGCATTAATTTCCATAGTAACATTATCTTTTGTGATAACATTTTGCTTAGGAAAATCATAAACTGATTCACGCAAATCTATGCGAAAAAATTGACGACTATAGCGATAATATTTTTTACTTTCCATTTGAGTTACATAACTCCAAATGACTGAACGTGTTGCTTCCATAAATGGCACAATAACATGCAACCCTGGCCCTAGGATTCGATTGAATTGACCTAATCGCTCAATAACTACTGATTCTGCTTGACGGACTAAAAAAACGGATTTTACTAAAACCAATAAACAAGCTGCAAAAAAAACTACTGCAAAAAAGAAGAAAAGTGATGCTATAGTGAAACCTTGTGCCATAACAAATCCTTATTATAAAATTTAATTATTTTTATATTTTTACCTTATTGAACTATTAATCTCGTACCCTCAACTCTTTGAATGTGCACCAATAAGCCGCTTTTTATTTCTTGACCTCTTGATGATTGCGCTTGCCACAACTGCCCTTTTATTTTTACTTGTCCAAGATTCGGTGGAATAATTTCTTTTATAACTAGCGCCTTCTGATTTATTAATGCATCAACATTGGTTGGATGTGAACTCTTTTGGGTAAATCGTACATATTTTTGCAAAAACTTAAAAAAGATGCCGCTCATGCCAAAAAAAATAAATACTTGTGTCGTCATATCTAATACAACAATTGAAGCAAGAGCCGTAAAAGAAGAGCCGAGCGCAAAAGAAAGAAAGAAAAAGAGCCCCGGATGGCCCACTTCTAAAACTGCTAATAATAATGCAAAAATCAACCAACCCAAACTTGGCAAACTTCCGCCAAAAAAAACACATATCAATACTGCTATATAAAAGTAAGTATAAGATAATAAAAAGCGCATTTTCCACCTAAAACAAAAAGCTTTAAGATAATTTCAGTACTGTTAATTCTATCAAAAAATACTAATACTTCCTATTATTTTTAAGGTATTTATTTAAAAAAATATTACAATTATAAGTCAAAGTCGAATGATACAGGCTGTTGCAAGAAAAAAAAGCTCAAGTAAACTTATAAATAAAAGATGTAAATTAATATTATAGGCTCAATTATGAAAAAATTTTTGTTTTTATGCGCTTTATTGGCACAATTTATTTTAGTAGGCAGCACAACACCTAACTCAAAAATAATTACGCTGTATATTCACGGCACTAAAGTGCTTCCTGGCGTTAACTACTTCATGCAAGGGTATTTCCCTGCGGGATTACATCAAGCAGAAAGCCTCTGTGAATCATATCATCCACTTTCATTAATAAGCACACTTTCTACCGGGAAAGTACCTTTATGTAATCGAAAAGATCTTTATTTATACGGCTGGAATGGCAATTTATGGCCTAGTAGTAGACTTAATGCTGCTAAAGACTGCAAAAAAGCTATTTTAGAGCAACTTATAACCAAAGAACATTCACCAGAAAACCCACTTATTTTACGCCTTTTAACCCATAGCCATGGCGGAGCAGTTGGACTATACCTTGCAGGTATCATCGAAGAAGAAAATTTACCTATTGAAATTAAAGAGCTTATTTTGATGGGGTGCCCTATGCAAGAAAGAACTGAAGCACTTGCTGCCTGCAAATGCATTAAAAAAATTTATAATCTTTATTCTGAACAAGATATTATTCAGATTATAGATCCACAAGGAATTTACCCAGATGTATGTAATACTCAAGGTTTGCCACTTTTTTCTTACCGCATATTAAATTTTAGCCAAAAAAATATGTGGAATATAGGAATAAAATTAAATAATAAAAGTTTGGGTCACAGCGATTTTATCCACACTACATTTTTACGTTATATACAGCAAATTATTAACAAAGCTCAAAAACATGAACACGGCCATATTACTATAAATGTTATTGACCCTGAAAAAATTTATATTCCCAACTACACTATCCAAGGACAATAAATTATTATTTTTCTATTTTTTTGATTAATTCTACCATATCGCCTGGTAATTCATCACTGAAAGAATAGACCTCACCCTCAAATTCAAAGCTCATGCTGTGTGCATGCAGAGCATGTCGATTTATATTTTTACAAACTGTTCCATATACACCATCACCAACGATTGGGTGCCCAATGGCTGCTAAATGAACCCTAATCTGATGTGTTCTTCCAGTAACTGGCTGCACTCTGACAAGGCTATGCTTTTTATAATATGCCTCTACTTGATAATGTGTTTTTGCAGATCTTACTTTTCTACCTGGTGCTATTTTTTTAAAAGAAGGCCTTATAGCCTCCATGCAAACCTTTTTTGTTGCATGGCGTCCAATTTCATAGTCAATAGTGCCACTCTTAGATGGATGACCATGAACAATGGCATAGTATGTTTTACTTATTGTGCGATCTTTAAACAAATTTCCAAAAACAGTATAAGCATAATTTGTCCGTGGTATAATTAATAACCCCGAAGTATCTTTATCTAATCTATGCACAATGCCAGGACGATCAACACAACCAACAGAAGAAATTTCCTTTTCGTGCGCAAGAAGCCAGTCAACTAATGTTACTACATTTTTACTGCTTGTAGCCTTATGCACCAATAAACCTGCTGGCTTTGATATAATTAGAAAATGCTTTGCTTTGTAAACAATAGTAACTGAAATCGATTCTTTTACCTGAACAAGATCTACTACTTTCTCTTCAGGGAAATTAATACTGAGGCTATCGTTTAACTGCAGCTTGGCACCCGTCTTGGTCACCACTTGATCATTAACAGAAACACCGCCATTAATAATTATTTTTTGCAAAAAACTACGTGAGTAAAGCGTAAAACATTCCTGTAAGCAAACATCAAGTCGCTTACCTGCATATTTATTTTCTATAATAATGGTAAATGTAGCACCCGAAGCTACCAACGAATTTACTTTCATTGATTCTCTTATGTCTAACGAAAACAGTACGATTGTTTTTTAACTTTCACATTACTATTTACTTAACCGCACAGAATTAAGGGTAATTTTTTGCTGTTTTAAAGTCAATCAACTACTATTCATAGACAATATTCATTAATTTATCTACTTTATAAATAAACTATTATTTATGATATAAAGTAGCAAAAGAAACAGTATTTTCATTTTATGCTACTTATCAAAAATACAATTACAAATGACAACATTGCCAATGAAAAATCCAAGGAGTAAAGATGAATGAAAATTCAATTTTACAAGAAGTAAAAAAAAATCTAAATGAAGTTATCGATAAAAGCTCTCCCTTAGGACAGATGCTTTGGGAATCAATGCTCAAAGTGCATCCTGCTGATTTGGCAAGCTTTTTAAGCGACTTGGACACAGAGTATTTTAAAAAGATTTTTTTAGCTTTCCCTGAAGATTTAATCATAAAAGTTTTTGAAGAGCTTTCAGATCCACTCAAAGCAAGCAGCCTCGCTTCTCTCCCGGAAACCCTGCGAACCAAACTTTTAAATTTATTACATGCTGACCAGCTGACCGATCTTTTTGACTTACTATCTGATGCCGAACTAAACATATACTTAAAGCAACTTCACAAAAATGCCCGCGAAAAAGTACTTTCACTACTTAAATTTGATCCTGAATCTGCTGGTGGCATAATGGATACTGATGTATTTAGCCTGCGACAAGAATTTACCGTAGAAAAAAGCATCGACCTTTTACGAAGATTGCACAATTCACAAGAAATTTTTAATACACTCTATGTTACCAATGACAATCAACAACTTGTAGGACATATTCGCCTAGAAGACTTAGTTCTCAAAAGCCCAAAATCTCGCATCAATAGCTTTATGCTACCAAATGAGTTTGTTGCTATTGCAGAAGAAGATCAAGAAATCATTGCGCACAAAATGGTTCACTATAGCCTTAATACTATTCCCGTGGTGAGTAATGAAAACCATTTTCTTGGAATCATTCCTTCAGACACTCTTGCCCACATTCTTGTTGAAGAAGCAAGCGAAGATGTTCAAAAAATGGCTGCTGTCACGCCACTCAAACAAGGCTACTTTGACACATCATTCTTCAAAATGCTTTATCAACGCGGCTATATATTAATTGTTTTATTAATGATTGAATCATTTTCAAACACTATTTTGCATGCTTACGAATCTACGCTTTCAACACTACTATACGGATTTATACCAATGATTATTTCTGTTGGCGGAAATTCAAGCAACCAAACCTCTGCTGTTGCTATTCAGGGCATGGCAACGGGTGAAATTAGACCAGCAAACATGTTTCGCTTCTGGTGGAGAGAGCTTAAAATGGGCATATTGCTTTCTGTAATCCTAAGTAGTGCTGGATTTGTACGCGTATACTACAGCTCCGGAGATCTGCTTTCTAGTGTTGCTATTAGTATTGCTATTATGATCATTGTTTTACTTTCTGTATGCTTTGCAAGCGGTGTGCCTTTGCTCTTAAAAAAAGTTGGTGTTGATCCTGCTTTTTCCGCTGGACCATTTCTTGCTACAGTAATGGATATCCTTGGCGTTTTGATTTACTGCAGCATTATTAAACTAATTTTAACGTAACTGAAAAGTTTTTCTTGACAAAACATGAATAGACTTATACATTTTAATGGTACTTTTTTGACATTTATATACATAATACATTGATTTATTAAAGCATTTATAAATTACTTGATTATTAATGTAGACGTGTAGTACAACGTAATTATATTAGATAATACGAGCCGTTAGCTCAGTTGGTAGAGCAACAGCCTTTTAAGCTGTGGGTCGCTGGTTCGAGCCCAGCACGGCTCACCATTTTTTAATTAAACATGGTGAAGTTATCAATTTTCTACCTTTTGTCATAAAAGTATAATTCTATCGTAGACGTCCCTATCGTCTAGTCGGTCTAGGACATCGCCCTTTCACGGCGAAAACAGGGGTTCGAATCCCCTTGGGGACGCCATTTCATGCTTATCTAAAAGCTAAATCTGGCTAAAGTAATTTTTTAAAAAATTACTAACAATTAATATTAAACTTATGCAATTTATGTATATTTTGAGCAAACCTAATTTGCTGTAATAAGCTTATTGTGCTATTTTTTTTATTACTTAGATAAAGCTTTGTCTGAGGATAACTGCTTATTTTTTCCTATAAATTAACCTTAAGTTAGCAGTTTAATAGCCTTATGATAAAAAACAATGGGATCGATTTATGAAAAAGATGTTTTTCTTATTACTATTAATTAGTATCAGCTTTCGCGCTACAGCAGCTGAAGAAACTCAAAACACCCCTGCAAAAGATTCTATTGAAAATAGCCCTTCAGAACAAAAACAAGAAAAACCTCGAAGGCAAAGCTATTTCTCAAAAGTTTCTCCCAAAAAGCTACCTTTTATTTATTTTGGGATCTGCAGCTTGCCAATACTCGCTGATATTGCCTGCAATGGATCCAGCAATGCTAAAAGCTTAGGCATCGCTGCTGGGCTGTACACTGCAGGATATTTACTCTATGAAACAATATGGTCGTATACATCTGATAGAAATACTCCCCAAAAACTGCACCTTGAATCACTACAAAAAGAAGCTCAACGATTAGATATAACTGATTTATCAATTTTTCTATCTACCGATGATATCAAAAAAGAGTTTCGCTTGTGGAATAATGAACTTTGGCTTAATAGTGAAATATATCCACTCTTGCCTAATGACTCAACCGACAACCCAAGAAAACTTTTTAACTCAAATGACCCTAAAGTTTCAAGTTTTATACTGCGTCACAAACTTGGTCTCATAAAAAATCGTTACAATGCCTATACATTCCTTGCTCGCTGCACAGGATTTCTCGCTTCATTCATGATTGCAAAAAACCTTTTTGATCAATGCACAATCACTAAAAAAACAGGCATTTTTTACAAAAGTAAACACAGCACTCTTATAGCTGAACAGATTACAGATACGACTACAAAAAACCTCTATAATGCAAAAGATGTGTCTATCTGGCCTTACATAGTTGGTGCAGCTATTAATGGCAGCATATTATTCAGTTTTTTTTCATCATTACAATCGCAAACTATTGATCGATGGCTCCATTGGCATGCAGATAAGTTTGCAATGGAACATTCAACCGATGAAGAAATAAACCTCACTGCAGAATACTTAGAACGCTTATCCAAATATCAAAAAGAGCGCTCTTTTACGTCGCACAATTCAAACTTAACAATGCACCCAGATGACCAAGATCGCGCAAACTATTTAAAAGAAAATACAAAAGAAAAGGTCGCATCATGATACCATCAACAACAATGAAAAAGAAACTTATACTCATCCTTTCAATTCTTTTTTCTTTTGGTCAATATACAACAACAGAGGCAAAAAAAACCGCTTCATTAAAATCATTCCTAACGAAAACACAAACTAAAATTAAAAACGCAGTTCCCTACAAAGCATTACCACTTTTATTTAATCTCGGCAGCTTGGTCCCTGCTGCCTACTATTTGAAAAAGCATGGAATGACCAATGAAATGACTTGCCTAACTGGCCTTGGTGCAATATGTCTAATTCTAATTTGTTCAAAAACTACGCCTATTAATAAGCAGAAAAACTCTGACCTCTCTATAAAAGAAGCGTATACTGATCAGTTTAAAAAAGAGATGCAGCGGTGCGGTATAGACCCAAACTTTGCCTCTGTTTCCCTCGCCCCAGGTAACTCCCCCCATGGCAATGCCTACTGCGTTGACAAAACAATTTTTTTAAATAGCGCAAACTTACTCAAGATAGATGGAAAAGATGGTGATTTAAAAGAAAAAAATCCTGATCAAAATGAAGATATTCTAACTCTTTTTGATGAAAATGAAACACCAACATTAAACTTTATCTTTCGACATGAACTTGCTCATGCATATCACAATGATTCAAAAAAAAGAATTTGGCACTTACACTTCAACACTCTTAACCTCATACTTATGTCAATAATTATATATAATGAAGTCAGCGCTAATTATTTAGATAGTCCTCAACAAGACCTCTCCTTTCAATCTTATGAACCTAATGGCTGTGGGTCATACTTACAAACAACAACTGGTGCAGGCTTCTATGTTTCATTAGGATTTATTTTAAATTACTCATATAATGGAATGATCACTAATGCAGAAGAATATGAAGCTGATAGGTTTGCCATAAATCACTCAACGGCCAAAGAATGCTATGCTTTTGCTAACTACATTGAGTCACTTATAAAGAAAGAAGAAAAATATATCTCTTCTTTAAAATTCCCCTTTAGTTTACTTCCAATCCCTGCAATCACTGAGCATCCGAGCATGCGCGATCGCTGTGAATATCTCAGAGCATGTGCAAAGGAAAAAGAAATTCAAGAACAAAAAGAAAAAATTAGTCTCTAAAAAAATCTACTATAAGGAAAACACCTCTAATCATAAACTATTTTTTGATTTACATTGGTGCTATACTTTTGGCATACAGGATCAATTAAAAACGTCCTTCAACCTCGAAGACTTTTGTTATGAAAAAAATATTATTACATAACTACATTAAAGAGTTAAAAAATTCATTAGCAAAAAAATATCCTGATGAGCGCCTACAAGAACAGACTGCTTGGTGGATGATTGAAGCAATTACTAAAAAAAATCGCATACAGTTTTTAATAAATTCTGAGCTCAAGATCAATGATTCAGAACAAGCAATGATTGACCACTGGATAGAGCAACAAGTGAAATATCACGTGCCACTGCAGTATCTATTAGGATCGGTTCCTTTTTGTTCAACTGAAATAATCGTTGAGCCACCAACACTTATTCCTCGCCAAGAAACTGAAGAGTGGTGCAACTGGTTAATTGAAAAGCTAAGCCCCTTAAAAAGTTCTTCACTGCGAGTTTTAGATTTATGCAGCGGGTCTGGTTGCATCGGCATTGCCCTTGCAAAGGGTTTACCTCAGTCGCAAGTTTATTCTATCGACATTTCAAAAAAAGCTATCAGCCTCGGCAAAAAAAATGCATCTCATAACAAAATTTCTAATATAACATTTATAGAATCTGATCTTTTTACCAATCTTGGCCCAAATAGTACTTTTGATCTGATCATTGCCAATCCCCCCTACATTTCAGATGAATACTGGAACTCGCTTGACCCCAGCGTAACTCGATGGGAAGATCCTCAGGCACTTATCTCTAATAATGCTGGACTTGAAATAATAACGCGCATCATTTCAGAAACTAAAAAATATTTACACTATAATAAAAAATTTATTGCCCTAGGCATTCCACAACTCATCTTAGAAATTGATTCAATGCAATCAAAAACAGTTAAGAATTTACTTATGCAGCAAAAATTTACTACCATTACAAGCAAGTTAGACCTTTTTGGAAATGATCGCATTGTTATGGGAAATATTGAATATGTGGCCACTATTAAAGATAAGAAATGATTCTCTTAACTGCATCTTTACCCCGCGAAAACTTATCCTGAGCTATACTAGTCAGCATGCAACAAATAATAATATTGTATTACATGCTTATGAAGAAATTTCTTGCGCACAAGCTGAACTCGAAAGTATTATTTTATGCAATAGCAGCAGCATTAAAAAAACGATTGAACAATTTATACAAAAAAATAATATTTCAGATGAAACGCCACTTAACTTTGCTCTTTGTGGGCCGACTATTCAAGAAAAAATAACGAATAAAAAAAATCTTATAGATTCATCTTTATATAAAACTTATCTTTATGCACTAGCTGGAAAAAAGTTTTATTATACTGTTTCTATTTCACCAGCTCTCATAATGCAATATCAACTACTTGCAATGGCATTAAAGCAACCTATTTCTCTTATAACAACGCCCTTTATTGCCCAATGCAATTTATATAAATTTTCAAAAAAAAATAGTTTTTCTTCTACTCAACTTGCACAAGATTTACGCAAAAATAATCATCATATTGAACATAGTTTTAATGATGATTACTTAGTTGATCTTTTTTATCACAACAGATCTATGACTATTAATTATCAAGATGACAAGTCTTTTTTACTCACAATTGCAGGGCTTTTTTATCATGAAAGGTAGCCTCCATGGAATTTATTAATTTTATTACTGCCCCCTCAAAAAAAAATCGTCGTGCACTTATTAACTGGCTTTTCATTTCAACTTTTACTTTTTTTATACTCATTACAACACTCAGCTTTTTTAGTTTTTTTGCATATCAAGAACTAAAAAGAACTAAAGAATATCACCAAAAAAATAAATACCTATTTGAGCCTATAGAAAAAATTATGCAGAGACAAAAAAGCTTGCTTGAAGAAAAAAACAAACTTGAGCAACACTCTAAAGAACATGCTAATAACAACCAAGAAACAATCTATCTAGCCACTACAGTTGCACTTTTTCAGCATCCAATCATTCTACAGTTAAAATCTTTACATATTAATAAAAAAAAGCTTACTGCAAGCGCTTTAATAGCAACTTTAGATGAAGCTACAGAATTATTAAAAACAATACAAAAATCAAGCGCGATTAAAAGTTGCCAGATTACTTCATATAAAACATTTGAAGATGCAGTTGAACTACAACTAGAGGGATTAATAAAATAAAAAGCTGTTATTCATAGAAATGAGAATAATAGCTTTTCATCTTATTTTTTTTATTATTAATTAATTTTTTTTAGTTTTTACTGCCGATATTACGAGCGGTAATAAATAAGTGATACCGATCAAATTAATGAAAAACATACCTGCATTGGCAACTTCACCAGCCAGCCAAACCGATCCAACATCTGCTATCGCACCCCAAAAAGCAACTAAGCAAAATAGAAGAATGAAAAACTCTTGATATCTATTACCCGTAAGATAGCGCCACGTTGTAAAAGTAACATAACTATACGTAACTAAAACTCCTGCACCAAAAGTTAAAGATAAAAAGCTCACCAACCACCCTGAAGCAGCACCAAAAACAGTACCAAATGCTGCAATAGTTAGTGGTGTACTTGTTAATCCAATATCCCATACGCCACTCAATACAATACAAAATGCTACTAAAAAACATACCAATGTACTGATAAAAGTACTAAGCATACTGAGGGTTGCATCTTTTATCGGGTTTTTACTTTTAGTAGATCCAAACAAAATACCTGCTGTTCCAAGTCCTGCTTCAGTTGCAAAAATAACTCGTGATATCCCAAATCGCATAGCACTCATCATGGTAAACCCAGCAACTCCTCCACCTACTGCTTTAAAGGAAAACGCATGGTGTACCATAAGGGACAATGCTTGCACAGCAAAAGCTCGATGATAAATAATCAATGTAATACTAGCCGCAAAAAAAGTTACTACTTTAACCGGAACAATTGCTTCATTTACTTTTACTATACGAGATGCTCCGCCAATCATTACATACGCAACAAATCCACCAAGCAATAATGCAATAAAATAAGGGCTAATAGGATAGGTAGTCTGTATACTTTGGGAAATAGAATTTGTTTGAACTGCATTACCCACTAACAAGCCATAACACAGACCAAAAAAAGCATATGACGTCGCAAAAGCTTCTCCATAGGGTAATTTATGCAAGTACCCCATAGGACCTTCAAAATATGAATGTTTGTTATGTATACTTTCATCAGACAAACTTAGATAAACTTCTGCAAAGCGCACAGACATTAATAAAATTCCTGCAATAACTACCCAAATAGCTGCACCTGGGCCACCTAAAAACACTGCTGTTGCCATTCCAGCAAGACTAGAGTTTCCAATATTAGAACTTAATGTATTAATAAACGCTTGCAAGGGAGTCATATCTGTATTGCTTTTTCCTTCTTCAGAAGCAACTGCCATTTTCCACATTTTAAAAAAAGTTCGCACTTGTACTGCTCTCGTGATAATGGTACAAATAAAACTTAAAAATAATGTGTAAATAATAAGGGGCCAACCCAATAAAAACTCAAGCATCTGTGTAATTTGCATAAACATGCTTATCCTTTGATCAAAAATGATTATTATTTATTATATTTAATAATAAACTGTAGTATAATTTAACTATTAAATAATAATCATTTTTTACTAAATTACCAATAAAAACCACGTGCCTTATGAAAAAAATAGCTGCTCTTGACCTTGGTGACAAATGGACTGGCATTGCCATTAGCGATCCACTATGCATGTTTCCAAAGCCTTATACCACCGTCCAAACAAAAGAACTGTTTGATTATTTAGAAATTTTTTTAACAAAAGAGCCGATAAAATCAATTGTTGTTGGACTACCAAAAACCATGCGTGGCTCAGAAAGTGAACAGGCAAGAAAAGTTCGCACTCTTTTTCAGCAACTACAAGAAAGCTTTACAGAAGTAGCTTGGCATTTATGCGACGAAAGGCTTTCAAGCAAACGCGCAAAAGAGCTCAAAAAACCACGCACAAAAGAAGAAAAACTTAGAACACATGCTATTGCAGCTACTTTTATTCTAAGTACTTATTTAATGCAATACTCAATAGCACAATCAATGGAGTAATTAATGGAAAATCAAACAAACTATTTTATTGGTGTTGTTTCACTAGAGCATGCTAAACGAGGTTATGAAGGGAGCTTTACTCAAGCTTGTCACGGGAAAAAAAGTCCACTCATGCGAATGAAAAAAGGTGATTGGTTTGTTCAATATTCTCCCAAAATGACATTAACCAGCAAAGATCCGTATCAAAAATTTAGCTTTATTGGAGAAGTTTCAGGAAATGCACCATACCAAGTTGAACTTTCACCCAATTTTAATCCTTACAGAATTGATATAGCATATATTGATACAAAAAAAGCGCTGCCCTTTGCAATAAAAAATCTTATTCAAAATTTATCATTCATTAAAAACAAACAACGTTGGGGTATGTCATTCAGATTTGGATTTTTAAAGATACCTAAACAGGATTTTCAACTTATTTACCATGCGATGACAGGTAAAAAACTTGCTTAACATAGCAATAGCAGTTTTTATTGAAGTCTCCTTAAACTATTTTATTTGTTGACAAAAATACTACCTTTACACTAGATTAAAACTATATTAATGTAAAAATATTCTATTAAGTATACTTTTTCGCATACAACTCTTTATGATTATTAAAAATTAAGATAATTAAAGTTCGATTTTATTTAAAATCACTAAAGGGAGAGAGTTATGGACTGTAAAAAATGTGGTGGTCTCATGGTACTACAATCGTTTTTTGATCAACTTCTTAACTTTGATGGATGGAAATGCCTAAATTGTGGTAGAATAATATTGAAAAAAGGAAAAGCACTAGAACTTGATGCATTTAGTATATTTTATCAACAACAAAAAAGTAAAAACAGATCATAATCTATGAATACTGAAAATATTTATCTCATAGTTCAACATACTTATGACGAACTACAAATTGCTTTATTTAAAAATAAAAATTGCATTGAAGTAAAACTTTTACACAAGCATAAAGCAAGTGGGTTTTTAATTCCTACGATTAAAAGCATAATGAAAAAAAACAAGCTTTTGCTGTCTCAACTTTCTTTTATTGGCGTTAATCAAGGGCCAGGACCATTCACGACACTTCGTGTTATTATTGCATCCATCAATGCTTTAAGTTTTACTCTGGGCATACCACTTATCGGTATTAATGGATTAGAAATACTAGCAAAAAGCCACAATAGCAAAAAAATATCTAATCAAAAAAATGCTAATCTTACTTTTGTTGCACTACTCAATGCATTCAGCGAAGATGTTTACTTTGCTATTGCGCAACAAAATAAAAAAACTCTTATTGGCTGCCAGAATATTGAATTCCTTCTGAAAGACCTTGTCGCAAGCAATCTTAATGAAAGTTTTGTTTTTTTAGGGGCCGGAGCCATTATGCATAAAGACCTTATTAAAAAACTCCTACCAAAAGCGCAAATAAATGATAAAAAACTATATAGCACTTTTTCTGAAGTTGCCGCTGCAGCACTAAAAAAATGGCATGAAAGAAGCTCTATAACAAGAGAACTAAAGCCTATATATTTAAAAAATACTGTGTATGGAAATATTAAGATTCCTAACGAGCTTACCTTATCGAAGTAAGCTACGCACAATACCAATAGCCAGCCCTACGGCTTGAAAAGATCGTAAAATAGTAGCCGTTAAGCTAACGAACAACCAGTTCTCTTTCCTAAGGCAAGACTTTTCTTTATGCAAAAAGTCTCCTTCGGGACCGATCAGTAAAACCATCTTTGGTGACTGTAGGGCACTTTTTTTTATAGTCTGCACAAAACACCCCTTACTATCAAAAAAAAGCTTTACATGCTCATCTTTGCGGCATTTTTCAACAAACAGCTCTAATGGCTCTAATGATTCTTGCAATACAGGAATAGCATAATTTTTAGATTGCTCTGCAGCAGCAATAACAATTCTATTAAGCCGTTGCCACTCATTTATCACTAATTTTTTACGTGATTTTTCAGAAGTAATGAGCCTTATCTCTGAAACCCCCATCTCAACTGCACTATATACTGCATCTTCTAGTGCAGCTTTTTTTAATAATGGCAAACCTACTACAATATATGGCTGGAAAATATTATTTTTTTGAGCTTTTATAATCTTAGCTTCTACTTTTTTTTTATCTATTTTAATAATTTTGACCTGTGCATGCTCAATTTTATTAAAAAAAACACACCTTTGGCCTACATTTAAACGCAAAACAGTATGCATTCGCTGAACTAATGCACCATCAGCCACTATACAAGTATCACTAAAAATATTTAGGCTATCGACATAAAAAGCAAACGTATGCGAATCAAGAACATTCTTCACTTATATGACCTTTGATAATAAAAGTTAGCTTAATTATTAAAGGATTTAAAAAAATCCCCACAAGCAGTCACTAAGCCCATGATTGTATTTACAAGTTTTGCGATAAGAACTTTAATTTTTGGCTCTGGCTCACTGCTAACATTAGCATTTAACGCTTGCGTTAGCTGAGAAGGTTTAGCGATTCTCTGGTCCTCTTCTGATAAGCTTTCTAGACTACCTTCTTTTCCAAAAATATCCTCTAGGCCTTCTATTACAGTAGAGTGTTCCTGCTCACTAGCTTTTTGCTTAGCACTATTTATTTGCAAACAAAACACAATCATAAAGCTTGCAAAAACAACTATTTTCTTCACTTATTTAACCTTTTTATTAAAATAAAATACAAAAAAATGCTTTTTTTTATCAGTATATAGCAATCTTTCAAAAAAAAAAGAAGCCTATTTTGATATAAAAAAGGATAGCACGTTTTAATTGCACTATCCTTTTTTATATATCAAATAAGACTTACTTTGATTTGTAACTATTTAACTAGACTTTTTACACTTGTGGCACTTTCTACCATGATGCTTTTTACTGCTCATCATTTTTTTCTTTTTATGTTTATTAGATTCATGAGCTTTGCTATCCATATCTTCAAACTTAACAATAGATGATCCACACGGTAGTAAGCCGCAGCCCATATGCCTACCCATCTCTTGAGAGCGACTTTTACTTTCTCTAGCTATAAATGCCAACCCTACACAAAGAGTTAATGCTCCAGCTAAAACAATGTTTTTATTTTTTTTATAATCCATACTAAATCCTTTCTTATTGTAATATTTAAACTCTATCTATTCTTGAAAATAAGCATAACAAAGAAAAGCACAACATTTCAATAAGAAAATAAAAGTTTTTTAATTAAACCTATAAAAAGATTGTTTTTCTTGCTAAAAAACATCTTATAACCCTACTACAAAAGAATTAAATCAATTATTATTAAAATAAAATTAAATATTATCTAACCATCTTAAAGAAGCTTACCATTAAACTCATATCATTGAATTAGCATTGTTAATACTGATACAATAACCATAAAGTTAAAGTATTTCATAACTTATATTTTAAATAAGGAATAAAGCATGACAAGAAACTATAGATTAACGTTTGCCTTCTTAGTACTAAGCTCTGGCGCATTAATTAATTGCACTGAAGCTCAATCTAATCGTCTTAAAAAAGCAAAAACTTTGCTTGTTAACACAAGAAACTATGCAAAAATACTTGCTGACGATTTTCATCAAAGGTCTGGATTTGATGAGCTAGAAGAAATATATCTTAACTTAAGAAGCGCTTCAAACGTTACCCTGGCCCACAAAAAAATAAGCCCTAAAAATATTAATGCTGAGCAGGAATCCAAAATTTACAGCTCTCTTAGCAAATCATTGATTCAAGCAAGTGAAAAAATAGAAAAAACAATTAAAAACACAGCTAAAACTAACACTAAAATTGTTCAGAGTAAGTTAATGATTTTAAAATTACAGATTGAAATCATTGTGGAAAAATTAAAAAAACCTTTGGAGTACTTTAAAGATTAAAAAGCATTTTAACCTAACCCAGCTAGGATTTTAGCGAATAACTTGAAATTCTTATGAGCATTTTGCTACAATTCCTATTAGTAATAATAACCATTAAACATATTAAAAAAAGGATCACTATGTTTAAACATAAAAAACTATTATTTATGGGTATCGCAAGTGCATTTTTTAGTCATTCAATACAAAGCGGAATAACTAATTCAATACAAAGTGGCATAGCTAATTCAATAAATCGTAAAAATCTTACTCTGTTAATAGCTGCTCTCGCAGGAGGAGAAGCTGCTATTGCCCCTATGGTACTTGTTGCTAGCAGCAAAAATAAACCTTTGCTAAAGAAAGCTAAAAAAGTGTTAATGGACAGTCGCCACTCTCTTGAAAGATCATTGAAATCTAAAGTAATCAACAAGCAACAAATAACGCAGCTTGTTCATGACATAAAAGCAAGACTAACGGGTCTCATAGAAGAATTTAAAGGCATCATTTCTTCTAAGAAAACTTCATATCTTTATAAAAAGTCTATGAAAAAAATAATGAAAATTTTCGTAAATATAGTTGATCACAGCCTTGAGAAAGTTATCAAGGAAATGAGTCATTAAATTAATAAGTCGAAAATATTTTTTCTTAAAAAAAGGATTTTTATGTTTAAGAATAAAAAACTGTTGCTTGCTGGTATTGCAAGTGCCTTATGTATTTCACAAGCTCAATGTGGAGTAACCCATAAGAGCAATGATATGCATGATAAGATGCACCATAAAATGAGTGAAAAAGACGCCAAAGACAAAGCAAAAGAAATTGAAAATCGCATGGGAAAAACAAAAAACATGCTTAAGCGATTAGAAAAAATGAGTGAAAGAGGAAAAACAAGCAAAGATATGCTGGACATCTCTCATAAATTAATGGGTTTGCGTCAAAGAGTTGAAAAAATGACTCACCACAAAATAACCCATTTACAAGAAGCAACGCTTAACAAAGAAATTCATGACAAATTGATGCACATGGCAATGCAAGCAAAAAATAAAAAAGGACCTGCGGACAGAAAAACAACAACTCTTGCAAACAAATTGCACTCTAGTGCTGAAAAAATGCTCATGCATAAATAAAAAAAAGAAAGAAGCGGCTAATTAAATTAGCCGCTTCTTCTTTTTCACTCTATCTTTTATAAGCATTTTTCATAAAAAGCAAATGACTCATTTGAGTTTATTTTTTCATATCCCATATATTCATACAGCTTAAGCGCACCATCATTACATAGGCGTACTGCAATTTTTATTTTTACAATGCCCCTACTACCAAGATCTTGCTCGGCTGTTTTTATTAATTTTTTTGCATATCCCTTCTTGCGATACTCTTTTCCCACTACAAGAATATGTATAGTGCCTTCATACTGGCTTTTTTTGTAATAACTAATCCAACCAGCCAACTTATTATTTTCGCGAACTACTTTAATACTCACTTGCCCAAAATATTCTGGTAAAAATAAATTTGGCGACTTGGTATCAAAAAGATGGTCCATGTCATATAAATCAGATCTTGAAAGTAAATAATGGTCTTCATTGAAAAATTTTACCGCTTCAGGCTTATCTGTTGGCTCATAATCACTAACACCCTCAATTAAGTTTTGCGATTTTTTTGTATACTGAGACCAAAGTATCGGTGTAATTATACCTGAAAAAAGTATTGCTGCGCATGCTATTTGACTATAATTTTTTTTATTCATTTTTAAACTCTTTAAACTTAATAAAACACAATGATAAACCTTTTGCTGGTGCAGTAAATCCATAGCTTTCTGCCTTATCACAACTGCCAGCTAACATTTTTTTTATATCATATAATGAAATCTTATCACCTGTTGCATATTGCACTGCTACTCCGACAAGCCTTCGAATCATATAGCGCAAAAAACCTTTACCCTCAAAAACAATACTTAATGCTTTCAGCTCTTCATTGTAAACAAGATCAACATTATCAATCTTTTTGACTGTATTTCCTGTAATATCTGCAGAGCAAAAAAATCTAAAATCATGTGATCCTACAAACAAACTTAACACTTGCTTTAGTTTTTCATTATTTATTTTTTTTACCACATACCAACCATATTTTGCTACAAATGGACTTGGGCGTTCTTGGAAAAAAGTATACTGATACATCTTTTTATCTACCAGTGCATGCGGATGAATAATTTTTTGAGAAAGAGCTACTTCTTTAATGCAAATATCACTGGGTAATGAATTATTCCACGCATACTTTAGGAGGTCTGGCGTGCATACTACTGGCGCATAAAAAAAAGATACATGCCCTTTAGCATGTACACCTGCATCAGTACGAGAAACCCCACGCAACTTTATTTTATACCCAAAAACACGCAAATATACCTGTTCCATTTCTGAAGCAATAGTAGGCCGATCTGGTTGAATTTGCCACCCAGAATACATAGTTCCATCATAAGAAACTGTAAGCTTATACCACTGTTTTTTTTGATTGTTATTCATAATAAAACACAAAAAATAAGAGCTTGTAACATGCATGTTACAAGCTCTTATACATTTTTAATCTTAATTATTTTGTGCAGTATAATTCAAAAGCGCCATAGATCGAGCTTTTTTAATTTCAGTAGTCAAAAGTCTTTGATGCATACAACTATTACCTGAAATACGTGATGGTAAAATTTTACCACGTTCAGTTAAAAATCCACGTAAAAAGGGAATATTTTTATAATCAATTTTTTGTACTAATTCTGAATTAACGCAAAAACGACAATGTTTTTTACTTGTTGCCGCTACTTTACGAAATTTTTTCTTAGATAAGCGTGCACTAATCTTAAGTTTAATCTTCTTAGTCATTGCTTTCTTCCTTTGAAACAGCTTCTTTTGATATTTTTTCAACTTCAGCTATTTGATCTGAAGCAACTTTTTGAACTTCTTTTTTGTCATCCACAGAAGACATTAATCCTTCCATGTTGTTTTCACGTAAAAAAGTTTTCACACTTCCTGCACTAGCAGCTGAAGGTTCATCTTCAAGTGATGGTGGCTTTTCATAAGAAAGAGATGCATTTTTTGCAAGCCTTGTTGTCATGTCACGCATAACAGTATTACTCAGCTTTACCTTACATAAAGTTGCTATTTCTTTAGGTAGACTAGATGCTTCTTCTGACTCAAAGCGTGCAAGCAAGTAAACACCGTAAGGATTCTTTTTAACTGGGTAGGCAAGAAGATACTTTCCCCATTTTTCAAAAGAAATCATCGAGCTCTTTTTGCTCTTAGAAAGAGTAGTTAACGCTGTCTCAATAGACTTAACCTCATCCTGAGTAATGGATGGATCAGCTAATAATAAGGTTTCATAATAAACCATAAAAACTCCAAAAAAAACTAACTGGAAATATTCACCTAGAATACTATAATGCAAAACATACTGCATTATTTAGCTTAACAAACTAAGTTTTAATATAATTTGTTTACTTGATAGTTTAGCAGAATATCGCAAAAATACCAGTACAACAACAAACCCATCATTACAAAAGGCCTGCTTTGCATCTAAGATATTAAAATTATATTCTTATGTTAATTTTTGCTGCCGCTGAACAACGCGACCAATAATTCTAAAGTGATCTTTACCTCTAACCAAGGCTACTGGAGCCTGTTTATGGTTAACTGTTTCAAGAACAATGAAATCTTCCCCGTAAGTCACTAGCATAATTGCTTTAATGGGAGTGTCATTACCGTATTCAACAACAGCAATGTCTCCCGATCTCGTCCATATCTCAGGAGATACGATCAGCAAATCCCCTTTAACAAAGGTTGGCGCCATGCTATTACCTTCAACGCTCAATGCAAACATTGCACTATCAGTGGCATTTAAAACCGGCACAAATAAATCTTTGAACCCCGTTGTTATCTGCATAAGTTGGTTATTATAAGGAGAAGGATTAGATGGTATCTCTCCTACTACTGGAACTACTTGAACTCTCAAGTCCGCACTAGACTCTTCTGGCATAGAAACATTTCTATCAACATTATCAGTACGCTGACGGCGCTGAGCAAAAAGATCGATTGGCGTAATGCCAAAAGCACTTGCTAACAAACGTAAAGAATCTTCATTCCAACGACGAGTACCATTTTTTATATGAGTAAGATAACTTTCTGATAAGCCTGTTTTTTCTGCTAAGACTTTAGTTGTCCAGCCCTTTTCGCGTAATAATTCTTTAACTCTCAGAGTAGTTGATGATGACATCACGTATTCCTCCTGATATCATAATGAAAGGTTAAATGACTGCTTATTTCTAATTGTACAAAAGAGCGCAAGCTTGTCAAACAAAAAAGTTACAAATAGTGCAAAAAACAGAGAAGAAAATTATAAACAAAAGTACTACTTTCACTTTTCCTCATAACTACTATGAAGAAGCGTATTGGAGGGAAAATAAACTTGTTTGCGGTATTGATGAAGTTGGTAGAGGCTGCCTTGCTGGGCCCGTCGTTGCTGCTGCAGCATTATTGCCCGCTAACACTACCTACAAAGACCTAAAAGATTCTAAATGCATGAGCGAAAAGGCTCGCAATACTGCTTTTTCTTGGCTGAAAGAAAACTGTCTCTATGGAATCGGCATTGTAAATAGCAAGTATATTGATCAGCACAACATCAGAAATGCTACCTTACTTGCAATGCACAAGGCTTGCATGCATCTTTTGAGCACTCTACAACAACCACCTTCTGCTTTTCTGGTTGATGCTATGCCTCTTTCCTTTCAAAATTCTGTTTATCAAAACATTCCAGTCTATAGCTTTATAAAAGGTGAACAAAAATCTAGTTCTATTGCAGCTGCTTCTATTATTGCAAAAGTATGGCGCGATGATTTAATCACTCATGTTGACCAGCAGTTTCCTGGATACCACCTATCTCAGCACAAAGGCTACGGGACCGCAAAGCACCGTATGGCCCTAAAGGAAAAAAGAGATAGCATTATTCATCGAACAACATTTTTAAAAAACATACTTTAAAAACAGTCACTATTTCTTCATAGCTTCAGCCACTAAAGCTTATTTTCCTATAAAAAATTGCACTGAAGAGCTAAAAGGGTAATTTTTAACCATTACTTTTCTATTTTTTCTGCTCTATGCTAGCATGCAAAAAAGGAGAATTGCATGCATAATAAAAAAAATGAATTTTTTGCTGAAATTATCGAGAGTTCACTAACAAGCTTTACTGCACGATCATGGCAATGGGACTCATTTCCATCGCTTGGGTCACTCATTTATACAGCACAAGGAGACCGCATTGTTTATGGATTAGTTCATTCAATAAAAACTGGATCTTTTGATGAAAGTCGCACCCCATTTGCTTATAAAAAAACAGAAGCTGAGCTGAAAAAAGAACTGCCCCATATCTTTGAACTTTTGAAAACTGACTTTCAAGCATTAATCCTTGGGTACAAAGAAGCTGAGACAATTAACTATGTATGCACGCCAGAGCCACCAAAAATTCATAGCTTTATTGCCAACACTTCAGCGCAAATGTCGATAGAGTTTTTACAATCTACTCATTATTTATATTTAATTTTTAGCATGCAAAAAGAACTGTTTAACATCGACGAGCTGCTCCTTTCTTTTGTTTACTATCAACAAAAAAATAATGTTTTCGATGCGAATCATATTAATAGTTTCATTGATACTTTCTGCTTATTAAGTGGCAATGATTATAAAAGACTAAAAGTTTTTTTACATCGGCTGCAAGCACTTATGCCTCAGCAAATCAGTACGACAAAGGCTACCGCCTCTGCCTTAACTACCCTTGCTAACTGAAACAAAAAAAGTTTACTAGTTGCAATACAACAGTAAATCCTTCATAATACTGATTAAGGTCAAAGATGCTAAAGAAATGTTTTATCTATTTTTGACAATAAACACAGTATGCATTACAAATATTTACATTTATAAAATATCACGGGGTATTGTTTATGTTTAAAATAAAAACATTGTCATTAAACTTAATAAGCATTATTTTTCTTATGAGCTCTAGCAACTTACTTTTAAGCAGCGATAACGGATCAAGTTCATCAACCAGCCCCGAGCCAAAAAACAAAGGGCCTGAAGCACTTCCGTACGAAGAAGGCGCTAATAATCAAAACTTTGATGAAAATACGCCCAATCAAAATCCAAATATAGCAAAAACAACTTTTTCTAATACTGATCAAACCATTTTAGGTTACTATGACTACTTTTTCCCTGCTACAGCTAGTGACGCCGATGGAAATCCTATTAATTACCAACCTGCAACTCATCAAGAAAAAAACGAAGCATGGCTTCAAGCAGGAATAGATGAGCCAACAAGAGAGCTATTGAAAATGGCATTTAAAGATGGACTAAAAGTTGGACTCAACCAAGAAACTCTGGCTGAAATTTCAAATTTCACTAACAAAATAGACACGATTGAGCCCACTCTAAATGCGACTTTAAATACAGCAGACGATAAAATAAGTAATTTGATCAATGCAGCAGACGATAAAATAAAAAACCACCTAGACCGAGCCGAAGAAATAGCCGGAAACTGCACTGACCGAGCAGAAGATTTACAACGCAAGTCCTATCACAATTTTGGCATTGTAGCAGCTTCAGTTGTTTTTGGAACACTTGGTTCAATGATTTTTTATAAGCATCACTCTGAAATAAAAAAGTTTAAATCAAAATCTACACTGTGGACAGCTACTGGATTTACCATGATGTGTACATCTGTTGGCCTCCTTTATTGTGGACTAAAAGGCAGCACTCCCGCTGCACAACAGTAAACATTTTCAATTAAGTTAGACTTCAAAGTAATATAATATTAGCCTTTAAAAAACAAGTGTTGATTTTTTATGTTTAAAATAAAAACATTGTCATTAAACTTACTAAGCATTATTTTTTTTATGAGCTCTAGCAACTTACTTTTAAGCAGCGATAACGGATCAAGTTCATCAAGCTCTAGTTCTTCAACTAGCTCAAACCCAAAAGACAAAGCGCCTGTGGCAAAAAAACACAAAAGTTTTATGGACAGTTTTGCCGCTAACAGCAATCAAGATGAGCTTTCACCACCATGCAGTCAAAACTCTAAGCAAGAAAAAGTGCCGAAAAATTGGGTAGAACGTGTAAATCATGACCTAAGTACTTCTACTAATAAGACTGAGCAAGAAGGATGGTTTCAAGCAGGAGTAGATAAAGGAACGAGAAATCTGATTCGAGATTTAGCCCCAACAGCAGAAAATATAGTTGCAACGGCGACTAAAAACGGTCTAAAAGCGACATTTGGCCTCGATGAAGAAACCTGCCAAACAATTAATAATGCCTGTGAAAATGGTCTGAAGGCGTCATTGAGCTTGAATGAACAAACTTGCAAAGCAATTAATAATGCCTCTGAAAATGGCCTGAAACATCACTCGACATTAGGCCTCGATGAAAGAACATTAGAAACCTTAAATTCAATTCCTCATGCTATATGTATCTTATTTGCTTCAATTGCTTGTACTACAATCGGCTCAATGCTTATTTATAAAAATTCTAAGATTGAAAAACTCAAATCTTCTAAAACAGCTTTATTAGCTACTGGTGTTAGTTTAATAGCATGCGGCATTGCAATACCATGTTTATTTTTAAAAGGTAGCACTCCCCCTGCACAACAATAAGCATTTTCAATTAAGTTAAACTGCAAAGTATAGTATTTTATAAATATGCTTTCCTTAATATAATAATAAATATTTTATTACAGTATTATATAGGTTTTTATACTTAATATTTAACATACAAAAAACTATTTAATAGCAACAAAAATAATATTTTAAAAAGTTTTTTACATCAACTGCAGACACTTATCACGCAGTAATTTATTAATACAAAAACTACTCCTCTTACTTTATCTACTCCTACCTACTAAAAACAGCGAAAAGTTATGCTAGTTGCAATCTAGCAATAAATCTTTCATAATACTGATCAAAACTAAAGACATTAAAAAATATTTCATCTATTTTTAACAATAAACGATGGAATGCGTTATATATTTTTACATTGTTAAAAAACTATAGGGTATTATTTATGCTTGAAACAAAAGCGTTATTATTAAATTTCATAAGTGTTGTTATTTTAGTTAACTACAATAATTTAACTTTAAGCAGCAACGAGACTTTAAGCCCATCAAGCTCTAGCTTTTCGAAAGATAATAGCGAACTTACTTTGCCAAGCAAAAAAGGAAAAGAGCCTGAAAACGCACAAAAAAAAGAAACCGAAGACACAAGTATAGATGAACCTAACAGCACTAAGTCAACTACTAAAAACCATACCAGGGAAAGTTTTCTGGATAAAAAAATAATTAATTTTTATGATTACCTTTTCCCTCCTTCTGGAACCTTAAGTGATGCTAATAAACCTAATAGTACCAACAGCTCTCTGCAAGATACTAATCAAAAGGAAGGTGCACAATGGTCGCTTCCTCAGATTCAAATCCAAACAGGGCTGGAACAAAAAACTCTACAAATAATTAAAGACGGATTAACAGTCAGAGTTGACCCAGAAACGCTAGCTATCTTTTTAAATGCTATCAAAAAAATAGATGGGTTTGCACCTACCATAAAAGAAACTTTAGATCAAATAGCCACTCTTCTCAACAGCACAGACAACAAAGCAAAAGCCCACACAGACCGCCTAGAAGGGCTAATTAGTAACTGCGCCAATCAAACCCTGGCTATGCAGCAAATAACAATTCATAATATATGCATTTTATTTGCTTCAATTGCTTCTACATCGAGTGGCATAAGGCTTATTTATCAAAACTCTAAACCTATAAAAATCAAATCTTCTGAAACATTTTCACTAGTAACGGGAATTGCTTTGATAGCATGGGGCATTGCAATACCTTCTTCATTTTTAGAGGGTCGCTCTCCCACCACACAAGAATAATCAGTTCCAATTGAGTTAAACCACAAAATATAGTACTTTATGAGTATGTTTTCCCTACTGTAATAATAAGTATTTTATTACAGCGCTATATTAACTTTTAAAAAATAAGTGTTGATTTTTTTATGTTTAACTTTATAAAACAAAAACTCAAAAAAGTTTTTTCTTCTATAAGCAGCAAGCTTTCTTCATTTTGGAATAAATCAACTATAGATGAAAAAGTGCTCAAAGAATTAGAACTTATTTTACTCCAAGCAGATACAGGCTTTGAAACAACAAAAAATTTAATAAGCTCTTTAAAAAAAGAAGCTGCAGCCGGTGACCTTAAGGATGGCAATGATCTTTATAATGAACTTTATAAATTATTAACTTCTCTTTTAGATAAAACAGGTACATTCAAACCGTCTTCTGTTTATCTGCTTGTTGGCGTAAATGGCTGCGGCAAAACAACACTTGCGAGCAAATTAGCGCACAAAGAGATTGGCGAAAAAAAACGTCCTTTGCTTGTTGCTGCGGATACTTTTCGCGCTGCTGCAACAGAACAACTTGCAACATGGGCTGATCGCGCTGGGTGCCCTATCGTTAAAGGCGCCGAAAATCAGGATCCGGCATCAGTTGTTTTTGCTGGCATGCAAAAATTCAAAGATGAATCTTTTGATACTCTTATCGTTGACACTGCAGGTCGACTACAAAATAAAGCTAATCTTATGGCAGAATTAACTAAAATTAAACGTGTCATTTCACGCCATCTGCCAGAAACTACTATTTGCACGCTCTTGACTGTCGATGCTATGCTAGGCCAAAATTCCTTTGAACAAGCAAAACTTTTTCATGAAAGCACTCACTTAAACGGCATTGTACTTACTAAAATGGATAGCACTGGAAAAGGTGGCATTATTTTTAGCATAGCTGAAAAATTTAATGTTCCTATTGCTTATATTTCATTTGGAGAACAACCAACAGATTTAAAACAGTTTAATGCACAAGAATATGTCAAAGAACTTCTCGGCAAATAAGCATTAAAGATCTTATCTATGAAAAAATTACAAAATTGCTACACTTAAAAACATCAATAAGTGCTTTTATACGAGGAATATAATTCATGCAGAAATGCAACCAAAGACACGCATGTGGTTTAATAACAGAGCAACACCTAAACACAGAGCTTTCACTTTCTGGCTGGGTCAATCGTCGCCGTGATCATGGTGGGCTTATTTTTATCGACTTACGAGATCGATCGGGCTTGATGCAAGTAGTTTTCAACCCTGAGTTTAATACCAAAGCACATCAAAACGCTCATAACTTGCGCTCAGAATTTGTTATTAGTGTAAGAGGAAAAGTGGTTAAACGCACCCTTGAAACGATCAACTCACAAATGCCAACTGGATCTTATGAGCTACAAGTACATGAACTTACGATCCTCAATAGCGCACACGCACTTCCATTTCAACTAGAAGAAGCGCACAATGTTGATGAAGAGCTGCGATTGAAGTATCGCTATCTTGACTTACGACGCCCTGCAATGCAAAAAATATTTTCACTGAAAAACAAAGTGCTATTTTTAATGCGCAAATTTTTCATTGAGCAAGAGTTTTATGAAATTGAGACACCAATACTTACAAAAAACACTCCTGAGGGAGCTCGTGAATTTATAGTGCCTTCACGAATGCATCCACACAACTTTTATGCCATGCCACAATCACCGCAACTGTATAAGCAGCTTCTCATGGCAAGTGGAATGGAAAAATACTTTCAAATTGCTCGTTGCTTTCGCGATGAAGATCTCCGCGCTGACAGGCAACCAGAATTTACTCAACTTGATATCGAAGCATCTTTTACTGATGAAAATTCAATTCAAACTACAACCGAAAAACTTTTAGCTGAAATATGGAAAGAAGTTTTTGACGTAACATTACAGCTACCTTTTTCTCGGTTGACTTACAAAGAAGCATTAAATCGCTTTGGATCAGACAAGCCTGATTTACGATTTGATATGGAAATACATCACTGCACAAAGCTGTTTTTAGAAACTAAGTTAAGCTTTATTCAATCACTGCTCAAAAAAGGTGCTCAAGTTGGCGCCATACATGTGAAAAATCATGAATTTAGTCGATCAGAAGTTGATGGCATGGTAGACGTTGCTCAATCATTTGGCGCAAAAGGATTACTTTGGATTCGATTTAAAGATGGCAAAGTAGATTCTCCTGTCGCTAAATTTTTGCCTGAGAACTTTTTTGATCAAGCACAAGAGTTTTTTCCTGAGTTAAGCCTAAAAAGCACTTTATTTTTGGTTGCTGGTCCTTACAAAGAATCTTGGACAATACTGGGAAAAATTCGATTACATCTTGCTCAAAAATTAAATATGATCGACAAAAACAAACATGCATTCACTTGGGTCACCGACTTTCCTCTTTTAGACTATGATAAAAAAACAAACTCATACTCTGCTATGCATCATCCATTTACCGCACCTCAAGAAGGCTGGGAATCGAAAGATCCATCTGAAATTTGTGCACGAGCTTATGATATTGTACTTAATGGAACAGAACTTGGTGGCGGATCAATCCGTATTCACTCAAAAGACATGCAGCAAAAAATATTCAAACTACTCGGACTATCTTCAGAAAAAGCTGCTGAAAAATTTGGCTTTTTACTACGAGCTCAAGAGTTAGGATTTCCACCACACGGCGGAATTGCACTTGGCCTTGATCGCTTACTTATGATACTAACCAACTCGCCTTCAATTCGTGATGTCATTGCATTCCCCAAAACACAAAGCGGTGCTGATCCTTTGATGACTGCACCTACAAAAGTTGAAGAAGATCAACTCAAAGATTATGGTCTCAAATTTATGCCGATAAAAAAATAAACACTGCTTTAAAAAATAAAAAAGATGCCTTTAACTAGAAAACTAAGCGCATCTTTTTTTACATACTATTTAAAAAATTTATTTATCCCTTGATAATGGGTAAATCATTGGAACACAAAGAAAACAAAAAAATATTTATAGCTTTATCAAGAAATTCATTCGTTTCTAAAGATTTCAAAATAACTGCAGCCATAAAAGAACTAAATGTCTTTTGAGCACTCCTACTATCTACCCAACTTAAATCTATTTTCCCAAAAAAAATATGTATATCTGACTGCTCAATAGAAATTTCACTTTTATTGATTGAACACATCCTATCTCCACATTTCTTAAAAAAACTTTCTAGAGATGCAAAAACTTCAAAACTTGCTATAGAAAGAATAGACAGCAAAAATTCATATTTTTTTTGTTCTTGATTATCTTTAACACTATCAAGAACTTTTCTTATATTTTCATGTGTTTCATAAGATAGTTCATGTACACACTTTCCACTAGCAAGATCATATAAGAAACCAATAGCATCTTCTTTTGGGCTTTCAGAAAAATTATTTACTACATCTTCTGCTGGAAAAGCAAATTCGCCTTCTAGCGAAGCCGCAAAAGTGTATCCTGCCTGAATTGAAAAAAATCCGATCAAAAAAAAGCCATATTGTATAATTTTCATGTGATTTCCCCTGATAATATAAAGTATTTATTAAAAACAACTTCATCTATGATATTCATTTTTACCGTAAAAAACTAGCACTAAAAAGAAATTCGACTCGCTTCTTATGCTGTTTTTGCAAAACCCTATCACGCTTTTTTTGAAAAACTTTTAATCTAAGATTACTGCATCATATTACTTGAGAAGATTCTGTTATAAAAATAGTTTACTTTTTTGACGAGCAAGATTACTTACTATATAAAGATGCTAAACTATTTATAACTAAAAAAATGGCTTGTGGATTAATAATGTTTTATAAAAATACGTTATACAGGACAATAAAGGAGAATTTATGGCAGAAAAATGGATTCAATGGAAGCCCGTAGATAATTTAGAAAAATTATACACAGCAAATAGCATTAAATTTATAAATACTGAAATAATAGTAACGCTAACACCCGTAAACCAAAGCAATAATGCTAAGATAGCTTTTAGTGCTTCAGCAGCTGCTTATCGATTTACAAGCAGCCCATATGATTTATCAGCATATGCTAAAAAAGCTATCTGCTATCCTAATACTAATTGGTCATTTTTTCAAGTTGAAAACTCTAGCTACTTAAAATGGCTATCAAAAATGTCTTCTACTTTATCTGATGACCAAAAATTTAGTCACTATGTTATTACTGCAAAAAATAAAACAATAGAAATGATTATTCATCACGAACCAGACATAGATTTTTTATAAATATAATAGGTAAAAACAATATGAAAGAAACTTTAATAAAATGGTATCCCCCATCAGGCTTAAATAGTTGCCATTGGGTAGAAGATATGGGTTATGAAGAAAATGGTCTTTTTTTAGACTTATATCCAGACAATGAAAAAGAGCCTAATAAAGCAGTATTACACTTTGAACATGGCGTAAAAGCATACCGATATACCTATGAAAGTTATGGGTTTGATCTTTATGATAATTATTTATTTGGGAAAAATAAAAATAAGCCAAAAGAGCCTTGGTGGTACTTTAAGGTCAAAAATTCAGAATATATTAAGCTGCTATCTCAGCAAACAAGTAATGTCAATTACAACAAATTAACCCACTTTGTAATTATTGGCCAGGATCAAATTATTGACATCGTTGCTGCAGAAGAACCTAAAATAACTTTTACAAAAATAACAACCAAAAAAATATTATGGTCATAAAAATGACTCAAACGAAAGTCTATAGATAATTTAGAGGAGCTATAGCAAGCAGACACTGAAAGTTCTATAGCAAAAATAAAGTCATGAAATAAAAACAAGCATTACTTAAGTCATTGCATGACATCTCAAAGCTCGCTATAGTAATATTAACAAGCAAGTATCGTAAAAAAATATACTTTTACACCACCTTAGCTCTTTAATATTTCGATAAAAAAGGATGTAAATGAAAATCACCAATGTATATAGCACGCTTTGCTATGATGCTCATGGATTGCCTGCCATAGAATACTCAATAGAAGTTGACAACACCCATACTTCACGATCTATAGCTTCTTTTTTTTCATATGCTAATAATATAAAAAGCGAAAATCGCTACTTAACTTCACAAAAAAAAGCACAAAAAGCATTTGATAACTGCAATGCAATGTTTCATAAAGAGCTTGCACAAAAAGATATAAGTATTGCTCTAAAAATCATTGAAGATATGTATAATGAAAATATTGAAAAAAACGCAGAAGATGGAAATCTTTTTTTTGCTATCAGCTCTGCAATAATTAAAGCTTTATCAGCTTTAAATAATCAACCCAATTATCCAACAATTGCAGAAATTTACTCTATTGCATCTGTATCTTTACCATTTCCATGGGTCACTTTATTTAAATGCAAAAGTTCATCGGGAATTCAAGAATATCAAATTATGCCAGTTGGCAATGAAAGCTTTAGCTTGGCACTTAAGCATTTATCCGAATTTTTTTATGACACACAAACATATCTAGCTACACTACCTAATGCCCACTACTCTCAAGATGGCACCATAATAAATACACAAAAAAATGATGATGGCTTAAAAATTATAGAAAAGCTACTCAAACCTAGGGATAAAAAGTTTAGCCTTTCTATAACTGTTTCTGCCTCTAGCTTTTTTGATGAAAAAACTAAAAATTATAATTTTTATGGCACAAAGAAAACGAGCACAGAGATGATCAAACTCTATCAAAATTGGCATAAATCCTATCCCTTTCTGCAAGGGATTAATGATGGTCTTGCAGCAAATGATAGTAAAGATCACTGGGCACTTCTTACTGCTACCATGAGCACTCTTGAAGTTCAGATTGGAGCCATAGAGCTTTGCAACATTTCAAACATTGAAAAAACATTGGAGCTTCTCGAAAATAACATGGTCACAACATTATGCATCCAAGAAAAACATTTAAGTAAAATAAGCGACCTTATACAAATAGTTCAAGTTTGTAAAAAATACAACTTTAACTGCATACTCAAGTGCTCTGGCAACACAAACAGCTCTTTTATTGCTGATCTGGCGGTTAGTTCCAGCGTTGGACAAATAAGTTTACCATCACTTTATAATGCCCAAAATGCTGTGCTATGCAATCAATTAATTTTTATTGAAGAAGATCTTATTAAGTCAGCTATGGCTGAAAAATAATAATCGGTCATTACTGCAAGTTTTACTAGTAATGACCAAATTTTTTTTATTACGCAGTTGGCGAAGGAATATCTTTTAGCAAGGCCTGAACTTTTTTAACTCTTCGTCTTCTTTTTTGCCTAACATTATTTTTTATAGTTTTTAAGTCACTGCTTTCAGCTAATGGTAAAAAATAATTACTTAAATCTTCTACTTCTTCATGGTTACTTATTAAGTCGTTAGCTACGCTTTCAATATCTTCTTCAGATAAAGCTTCTTCTAATTTATCTTGATCATTATTTAAATAGTCTTCTTGCTGCTCATCTTGAAAATCTTCTGGCTGATCAAATTGATACATTTCAATAGCTTCAGCATCAATTTTTTCCTCTAAAGAACTATCATCACTTTCTTGATCAACAAAATCAAAATTAGTGTCTTCTTCGGGATCTAGCGCCCAGTCATTAACTGACTCCGCAGAATCACTTACAAAAGAAACTTTTTCTATTCTATCTTCTATGTTTTCTTTTGCAATAAACTTTTGCTCTTCCAAAAAGTCTTCCACTGTTTCATTAGCATCTTTTAAATCATTATTAAAAAACCAACGCGTAACCGGATCTTTAAGTCCATAGAAAAGGTCATCTTGAAGCGATGCATTTTTTATCAAGTCAGCATAGACTTTTGTATATTCATCAACTTTTTGGCGTGCCTTTGGTTGAATTACTGTTGGTACAATGAAAACAGAAAGCGCTGTTTGATCCTGAACACTTCTTCTACGCCTAAACAAGTTCCCTATAAGTGGTATACGCGATAAAATTGGCGTGTTAGTAGATACATCATTTAACCCTGTTTGAACTAGCCCACCAAGCGCTAGCACTTCTCCTGATTTAATATATGCACTTGTTTGCACCGTCCTTGTAATTCTATTTGCTGAAGTAACACCAGAATTAAACGGCTGGTCAAATACATCTATATTGATATTTATATCTAATATAACTGATCCAAACATCGCTTCAGTACCATCAAAACTAATACGTGGCTTAATAGTAATAGCAAAATTTGCAGGAATCTCTGAACGACCAACTTTAATACCGGCTACTGCTGGATCTGCAGCATCATCAACTAATCGTATCTCCCCACCTGCAACGGTTGCTTCTCCATTATCACGAATCACTACATGAGTATGATATATAATCTTATTGGAGACTAAAGCACTTAAAACAGTTAAAATATCCCAGGTTTTTCCATCACTATCAGAAATTTGAAGCACCGTTGTTCCTGCTGGAGCATTTAAAGCAGCGCTTAAATCATTAACCCCTATATCTCCGCCTTGTGTAGCATTTTTCAAGCTTGTTTCAATTAAATCTGGAGCCAACGTTGCCCCATCCGCTAATGTTCCTGCTTGATTTGCAGCACAAACCGTATCTTGTGCAATTACTGGTGGTATAAGATGCGCCGCTTGTGCGGAAACATTTTGAGAAAGTGGTATTCCTTCAGGATTACGTATTTGATTAGCAATTTGCCGTGTATCTTCAAGAGTTAAATCTGCAACAAGAATTTCTACCACTACTTCTCTTGGAGGCAAATCCATTTTTTGTATGATAAACTTTAAGCGCTCCCAATCATCATTTGTTGAAGCAATAAGAAGCGTATTGGTTCCATTATACTTGCCATTGCCATTTCCACCTGATTGAACATCTGCTTTATCTGGAATAATTACTGGATTACTAAAAACTCTCTCTACTGATCCACTTTTTTGCCCTCCAATTGATTGTCCTGATGTTTTACCTGAAGTAGCTGATACGATTTCATTCAAAGTTTTTACTGTTTCTTTTGCATTTAAATATTGCAGTTTATAACTATGTAAAACTGATCGACCAGACTCTAATGGAATATCTATATATTTATAAATAAAGTTTTTAACTCGATCGATAGCTTGCTTTCTGCCCATAGCAATCAAAGAGTTTTTCTGATTATAGGCAATAATTTTAATGGTTTTAGAAAAATAAGACTCTTCTTCACTATCTTTACGATCATTACGATAGCGAACAATTGGAGATTGCGGTTGCGCGCTTTTGATAAGACCCTTATTAAAAATATCTGCTACTTGCTGTGCTGCAGTATAATTCAATGGAATAAATTCCATATGCTCCATATAGTCATTTTTATCAATGTGAATAATAAGTTCTACAAAAGCTTTAATATCAGATGATTTTGTCGTAATAATCATGCTATTGTATGTTTTATCAAACTTATAAAATGATTGGTCTGGAAAAAATGCTTTAGCTGCAGCCAATACCTGATTATTATTTTCATCAGCAATTTTAAGATTAGAAAAATAATAGATATAGGTAATTCTTTCATCTGTTTCAGCAAGTTTATTAATATCAGTATTTACAAAAAGTCGCGTTGGTTGTCGTGAATTTTTTATATCAAATACATCTTTACCATTTTTTATAATGATATACATATCTCCCTTGGGAAGAAGACTATAACCAGACATATCTAATAATGTTTGCAGAAATGACCATGCTTCATCTATTGTGATTTTGTGAGGCAATACAAAATCAACTTTTACCTTAAGCTCGTTTGCTCCTGTAGGCAATATTACATTTACATTTAATTTACCAGCAAATTCTGTAATAATTTCAGTAATATCTGTACCAACGAAATTTATGGCAATTTTTTCACTCTCTTTGTGCAAAGGTTGCGCGCTATCTTGCATATCTAATAATACTTGATCACTTGTATGAACGAAACTCACGAGTAAAAGCATATTATAAAAAAAGAAAGAAGGAGTTTTTTTTACGAGCATCATAATAGTTCCTATCTCTGTTCACCGGATTTTGGGAATAATGTTGCAACTTCAATTACCACATCTATAGTATTTGAAATCTTTTTTGATTGTTGCATTTCAACTTTTTTAATAAAAATACGTTTTGTTTGCTCAATTTTTTGAAGCAACTCACAGAGCTCTTTCATATTCATACCAGCAAAATTTATCGTTAAAGTACTTTCTCGATAGTTTTCTTGCTCAGCATTTGAAATCGAGTCAATAACCATTTTTCTTTCTATTTTTAACTCTTGCAACAGACGCTGCATATGCTGCCTAATCTTAAAATTAGAATCTTCTTCTAAAAGCTTATCTACTTCTTTTTGCTCAAAGGCGATCTGCTCTTGTCTTTCAAATAATTTTTTAATTTTTTCTGAGCGCTGCTCATTAATACTTTCTATTTCATAAAAATAGTAACTTCCGCTGCTATAATATTGCCAAAAAAATAGCGCTAATATAACACACAATATACCCAAAGATATGCCCGTATATAAATAAAAATCTTTACGCTCAAGTGAGCGTAAAAAAGTATCTATTTTTTTAATAATTTCCATTTTTTCTCTTCTTTTTAAGCATAATTTCCATAGTGAAATGCGGATCATCTTGCGGTTCAATATCTCCAAACAATGGAGATTGGCTTAAATCAAATTCTAATATTTTTAAAGCATCATAATCACGGACACGTGCTTTTAATGTTATCAAATCATTAGTAATAATAATTTGCTCAACTTTTAATCCTAATTCTTTTGCATTTAATCGCTTGGTGAGCTCCAGCAAGCAGCTTAGTGCAGAATGACTAGATGATCTCAAAAATGCTTTTAATACAGCTTCTTGCTTTTTTATAGACTCTTCTGCCGATTCAATTAGCTCTTCTGAATTTTCTTCTTCTTCATCTATATTTTTAAATCGCTCTTTAATCTCTGTTACTGTTTGCTCTTCTAGCTGCTGCCTTTCTGAACTAAGATTATAATTTTGCATAATCATTGTGGAAATTAAAGTAATAAAGAGAATTGCTATTAATGCCCCTGCCACAATAAGCTGCTTTAACAACAATGTATCACTAGACACAGACAGCTCTTTTTGTCGAAGGTTAAAAAACTCAACTTCTTCAGATGGCAAAGCAATGCTCAAGCTCATTAACATTGTTGATTTAATTACTTTTTGATTAGAAATTACAATAGATGCATCTTCTTGCAACGAATGCATATTAAAGATTGAACAAGACAAGCCTAGTTCTTTTTGTAAAAAACTTGCAAGGCCTTCAATATCTGTTGCTAAGCCTAGTAAGATAATTTTTAAATTTTTATTTTCACTCTTTAGTGGTTCATCTTTTACAAATGATACTATTTTTTCTTCTTTATCTTTTTGCTCTTTTTTAACTGCTGGAAGCATCGCATCTTGTTTTTCTACAACAGAAATCTCTGTGCTTTTTGACTCATCCTTTTTTTCTAAAGAAGAAGCTTCTTCTTTACTTTTCTCAGGAGAGATTGCTACTTTTTCTCCTTTGTCTTCTTCGGATAAAACCTGAGTCGAAAGCTCTTTCAATTCATCTGAATCTTTTTCCAAAATCTTTTGCTCGCTTGCAGCTGACGAAGTTCTTTCTACAAACTTTGCTGCTTTATCTTTCTCTTTTGGATTACTTTCTTGCTCACTTTCTTGCCTTTTTTTAATTTCTCTATTTTTATCTTGTTCATGAAATCGATCTAATGTAAATTGAATTTTCTGCCAGAATTCTTTCATAGCTCTTGAAATAATCTCTTTACTTTCAGAGTCTTCTTGCAAAGTACTAAATTTTATTACTTCATTTACGGCTTTGCCTGGCTCTATATTTAAATCTTTACTAATCTTTTTCACTATGCCGCTAATTCCTTGGGGAACTGAACGAACATAACTAAGCTTTTGATCTTTAATATACGAAATGCTAGTAACTTGCGATCCAAGATCAATTAAGGCAACATTGTCTACTTCTTTTTGATATTCAGGTATTTTTTTATACAAACCATAAAGTGCAAAAAGATCTACCGTGATTACTGCTGGACTTATATCCGCCTTTTCAAACAAACTCAACTGCTTTATAATGTGCTGCTTTTGTACCGCTGCTACCAAAATATCAGTAGACTTCTCTTCTGCATAAGTTTTAGTAACAATAAAATCAACTACAGCATCTTGAACTGAAAATGGTAATAATGGATCTACCTCAAAATCCAATGCCATTTTAATTTTTTCATACTCGAGAAAGGGCATATAGAGCTCTTTAAATACCACTAAAGAACTCGGAATTGCTATGCGCACTTCATTATAACTTGGAACTTGGTTAATAATTTTTTTAACCACTTGAGAAACACGCTCTTCATGCTCATCAATGAGCATGTCTAACTTCTCTTCTATTACTTGCTCAATTATTACTTTTGATCCTTTTAGAAGTATAACTGTTGCAATAACATGGCTACGGTTAATATCAAAACCCACAACTCTTTTAGAAAAGAGATAAAAGTTGTCTACTTTTTCTGGTAACAATACAGAGCGTAATATCATGATTGATCCTCCTTATCTTGCATGCGTTCAACACGACTTGAAACCAAGGACTCACGAGGATTATCTACTAATCGATTGAATACTTTTTGATTGGCATTTTTTTCTTCTGATATAGCCAACGGTTTAATTAAGTGATCAGCAAAAACATCTTCATTCATATCTTTTCTGCTTTTACCCTTCATTCTTCGACGACTTTTTCTTCTGGATTTTTTTGACTTCTGCGATTTTAATGCACGATCTGTACGTTTATTTATTTTCATATCAATATCAGCATCTTTTGGTGTTTCTGTATTAGAACGATTAAAAATAAGATCATCAACACTGTGACTACTATCACCTTTTTTATCTTTAAAGAATGCACGCGAAATAGGATCTCTACTACTTTGAGAGTCATCTGCAATCCGAGATGATTCATAGTAGTTATCCATACGACGCTGAGTAAAGTTTTTCGCATCTTGATCATCATTTGGATCTAAAATCCGAACTGAAACAAGTGCAAAAATATTATCACTCGTTTGTGCTTTTGCTTGATTTTTAAACAACCAGCCAATTAATGGAACATCTCCCAGCACAGGAACCTTGGTGCTTGCATTGGTATTGGTATTTTGTATCAATCCACCAATAGCAAGTACTTCTCCATCAGCAAGTAACGTTTGCGTAGTAATAACACGATGAGTTTTTGCTGCAATTTCAGGTAACGTTGCATCATCCCCTAAAAATGATTCATTTTCAATATTAATATCAAGAACAATCATGCCATCTGAATTAATTTGCGGCGTAATAGTAAGCGTTAAATTCGCTTTAAAATCCTTATACCCTTCAACTGGCTGTGAGGCTGCAACAACTCTGCTAGAAACAACCCTTCGAGTTCTTCCTACAGAAACAACTGATTTTGTATTGTTTGTTGCTACTAAAAATGGATTTGAAATTACTTCAGTGCTGGCAATTGATTCTAGAATATTAAATATTCCCCAAACACCACAGCTGTCTAATCCAAAATTAACAACCGTTGTTCCTGCAGCGGCGCAACCCGGCGTTAAAAGAGTATTCAAAAGATTTCCCAATAAGCGCTTAGCTCCAGTTAACGCATCTCCTAACTTAGGAATGATAGGGCTTCCATTTGAGCGGCCATACCTAATCCCTGATGTTTGAAAATCTACATTCTGTCCTAGCACACCTTGAGGCTCAGCTCTATTTCTAATTTGAGCTCCGAGCTCTTTTCTTTTAGATGTATCAACAGTGATGAGCAGCACTTCTATTGCAGCCTGCAAAGGCTTTACATCAATATTTTTTTCTATGTATTCAATAACTCGCTGACAATCCTCATGATCACCTTTTATCGTTATAGTATTAGTCTCAGCATTTGAAGTAAATGTCATGTTTTTAAAGTACTTATCACCCCCAAGAACACCACCATGCTTTCCCACTTCAGTTTCATTACCGAAAGAAACAAGTTTGTTCATTTTTTCAGCGATGTTTTTAGCTTCTGCATACTTTACTTGATATACAACAAATGGCGCATACGCTTGCTTTAAGTCTATATCGACATGCGTTATAATAAAGTCTTCTACTTTATCAATTACTTCTTTACTACCTAAAATAATAAGTGCGTTTGATCGTGGCTCAGCAATAATGGTAACATTGTCAGGAAAATATAATGAAGTTTGTAGTTTCTTGTGCGGCACTGATCCAATAACTCGTGAACTTGGATCGTCTTTTTTAACAAGCTCTTTATACAATTGCTCAACATCACGCGCTATCGCTTTTTTCAATTTTAAAACCGACATAGCTTCTGGCGTTGCTGCTTGATCAATTTTATACACAATAGGAAGAAGATTTTTAATGTTATACGACTTATCTGTTAAAATAAACGCTCTTAAATCATTCAACTGCACAAGTTGCCCAACAGAACTCTTAAATGAATCTACGATGCTTCCCACTACTTCTGCCTTTGCTTGCTTAATAAAGTAAATATAGCGAATCATTTCATCACTACTTGGTAGCTCATCTGGATGAACACCAATATAAGAAGGCAGTGCTGACTTTCGAGCTTGATCGATAACTTTAATATGATAAGTTTTTGGTAATACTCCTGCAACAATAGCGAATCCTGCTAAATCTAGGAATGTAACAAAAAGATTCCAAGCTTCTTGCTTAGTTAAAGGTTTTTGCGTTCTAAACGAAACCTTATTTCCTTCTAATTTTTTACCTTTTACTTCTGCTGGCAAGGGATCTATGCTTTCTGGCAGTATGAACTTCACATCAAATATTCTCTCTATTTGATTTGCCACCTGAGATAAGCTTGCTCCGTCAAAATTAAACTCTACTACGCGTTCTTCATCTGCTTGCTCGATTGGCAAAACTGGCTGCTCAAACTCAATCGGTATGTGCTTGCTTTGATCATGAAACGAAGAAGCGCCTTTGAGCTCTTTTTCATATTCACTAAAAGATACCTTTAGTGCTTCTTGCCCTAGCACAGAAAACAAATCTTTCTTTTGAGTATCATCTTTTTTAATATACGAATTTAACTCATTAGATCTTGCAAAAGAATGCACAAAAGAAAACGCTATAAATATTAAGAAAAAAAGTTGTGTTTTATTTTTTTTTATACGCATAACTTTACCATTACTTTTCGGTTTTCATTGCTTTTGGATCAAACAACTTACCATTATTTTGTTCTTTTTCCCTTAGCTGCTCCAGCGTTGGTGCAAGCTTAGGCTTCTTATATATTTCTTCTTTTTTTTCACTTTCTTTTATATTGAGCTGATTCTCATCATTTTGATTAAACTGCCTTAGCTGGTACTCAATATTTATTTTTTTATCTGCACGCAAAAGTTCTACGTTAACAATATTGTCTTTTTTCATATGGATAATTTTTTGATAAATTTTAAATCTACTTGGAGTATCTATTGCAGGAGTATCATTAATAGACATAATAATATCACCTCGCAATAGTCCTAACGCAATGCCTAAAGATTGTGGTTCAAGTCTTCCAACTCGGCAACCAACACTTTTACCTTTTTGATATACCGTCGTTAAATCTAATAGATCAATAAACTGCGCTAAGTTTTGCACACGATCTAAAAATTTACCCACCCTAACTTCAAAGCTGCTTTTGTTTTTACGCACAACAACACCTTCCCAGCCAGTTGCAACAATATATGTAGGATCATTTTTAGCATCATACTCACGCAAGTAAATTACCTCTTGTTGACCATTAGAACGCAATAAAATAACTTTATTATTCATAATTTTAATAATATGCGCATCTTCAATCATATCTTCTAAGTAATATGCTTTTTCTTCTGATGTTTTTTTGTCCAATACAATCGCAGTGTTTTTTGACTCATCGTAACCAACAACAATAGTTCCCTTAAGCTCAATATTAATAGGCTCTAAAAATTGGGGCTTTGGTACTTCGGGGATAAATGGATCTTCTGGATGAGGAGGACTAGGAACAGGTTTTATCGAAATTTGCTCTTGCCTATTGTCAATTTTTACTGGCTGAGTTCCAAATAAATCATTTTGATAAATTTGCGAAATATTAATTTTAATTGATGTTTTTTTAGCTACGCTTACAATACCATCAGGCTCAATTTCTTCACGCACTGGAATAGGTATATATAAAAAATAAACCAGCGCAACAGAAATCATTAAAAGTAAAAACAATGCACTGTTGAATATCCATATCGGTTGCCGCATGCGTCTTTTTCCTTTACCAAATTTACAAGTATACGCTCACAATAACTTGCGCACTCTGCTGTTGTCAAGTCTACCTAACACAAACTAATACAAAGTATTCTTTATGTTATAATGCTTATTATATTACTGCAAAAATTATTATGGCGATGGCACAATATCAATAATTTTTTGAATAATATCATCAGTACTAATACCCTCAGCCTCTGCTTGATAAGTTAATAACAACCTATGCCTCAATATTTGCTTTACTACATGCCGCACATCTTCTGGAATAACAAAGTCACGCCCACTTAAAAATGCTTGTGCTTTTGCTGCTGCATTAAGCGCAAGCGTTGCTCTTGGCGATACTCCAAACTGAATATACTCTGCAATAGAATTTAACTTATATGCATAAGGATCTCTTGTCGCAAAAACAATATCTACAATATAGCTTATAATTTTTTTATCAATATAAACAGCTTTAACTGTTTTTTGGGCAAAAAACAGCTCTTTTTTTTCTAATACGCACCTTATTTGCTGCATAGAAAAATCACTTGAAGCAATAAGTGTTTCTTGCTCTTTTGTTAAATATCCAACTTTCATTTTAAACATAAATCGATCTAATTGTGCTTCAGGTAATTGATATGTACCTTCTTGCTCAACCGGATTTTGTGTTGCAAAAACTAAAAATGGCTCATCTAAAATAAAGCTTTTTGACCCAATAGTTACTTGATGCTCCTGCATAGCTTCTAGAAGCGCTGACTGAACTTTTGCTGGTGCACGATTGATTTCATCTGCTAAAATCATATTGGTAAAAATTGGCCCTTTTTTAGTTTCAAAATCTTGTGTTTTCTGATTATACATAAGCGTGCCAATAATGTCTGCTGGTAACATATCTGGCGTAAATTGAATACGACTAAAGTCTAAGCCTAATGCTTGTGCAAATGTTTTGATAATAGTTGTTTTTGCTACTCCAGGAACACCCTCCAAAAGAATATGACCATTACAGAGCAGGGCTATAATAATAAAGTGAACAGTTTCTTCTTGCCCAACAATTACCTTTGCCACTTCAATCTTTAAACCATCAAAGCTTATACTTTGCTCTTCTCTTTTATTAACTTTTTCTTGCGTAGATTGCTCAATCATTTTTTATCCAAAAAAATTATTAATTTTTGAATTTATTCTATCAACTTTATGCTATTGTTACAAACGATAATAACTCTTATAATAATAATTATATGTATTATTAAACATAACCGCATATAGTTATATATTTTTATAACACACTAACCCATAAAGCAATAAAACTATACACAAAAAATACTTTTAAGGAGTTTTTTATGATTTTATCTGGAAAAGAAATTAGAAAAAATATAGGTGATAACATAATCATTGAGCCATACAACGAAAAACAGCTAAACCCAAATAGCTACAATGTTCGATTACATGAAGACCTAGTTGTTTACACAGAAACAATACTTGATATGAAAAAACAACACAAAACAAAGTTATTTCAAATTCCCAAAGAAGGCTTTGTGATGCAACCAGGAGAACTTTATTTAGCAAGAACTTTTGAGTATACGCGCACACAAAATTTTGTTCCGATGCTTGAAGGGCGATCTTCAATCGGTAGACTCGGCCTTTTTATTCATATAACTGCAGGATTTGGAGACGTAGGATTTAATGGATTTTGGACACTTGAAATGTCCTGCTTGAAACCGATTCGAATTTATGCTGGCATTGAAATTGGACAAATATTTTACCACACGATTGCGGGTGACTACGAAAATTATGTGAGTAAAAAATACCAAAACAACCAAGGCATTCAGCCAAGCATGCTATACAAAGACTTTGAACTATAAAAACTACTGCACAGAATATTATATTTGATTAAAAAACACATGAAAGCATTCACAGCCTCGTTCGCTACCCTAAACAGGCTTATTATTTTAATGCTTACTAATAAGGATAATTACTATGAAAAAAATAGTGATTTTAGTTTTTATAATAAATTTTTCATATAATTATAATCTATTTTCTAGTGAACCTTCTTTAATCAAAAGACCTTTAATATTAAAAGATGAAATCTTTAATATTCATAAAACAATTCGACTACCGCCAGCCGATATTGTTATGGAAAAAATGAATAGAGTAAAACACTTTGATTTAAAAAAATTTAAAGAAACTCCGTTTTTTAATCTTGAACTTAAAGAAGAGTCTCCTTATCGCATTTATTTTTTACTTAATCTATTTTTACTGGAGTACGCTAGGCTTATAAACCGCGAAAACCCTCCTAGCATAAAGCACTTACGCATACCTCTATTAAGTATTTTAATACCAGAAAGTGATCTTCTTGTAGCTGTACTAATTAAAAATCACTTTAACGATTAAACCCCAAGCTCTTTGTATCTTGTAAAAATCGACATCGATAAATTTTTTTAAAATTATAAAGAGGTATTTTATTTATACCTTTTTATAATTTTAAGGAACACCATGAAAAAACTACTTATTCTATCTACTGTTGCATATGGCTTTATCCTATCTGCAATAGATACCAATAAAGAAGATTTATCTTTAAATAGTAACCTTCCAGCTTCAAACATTACTATTAATAGCCCACTAGAATTACCTACGAAAGAAGAACAAATAAAAATAACCACTGATTTGGGGCTAGCACATTTTATAGAAAAAACAAATTTTTTTAAGCAGATTAAAGATAATATGAGCGCTTTAGACATTTGGAAAACTATTAAAGATGCACAACTTATCTATGATAAAGATGCAGATAATAATCAGCGCTCAGAAGCATTAAATATGACTATTCCTCTATTACTACATGCAATAGTAAAAGATGATGATTTAACAATACAAGCCATAACAGAAAGTGATGTTGATTTTTATTTGAAAATAACCTACTTATCTATGGTAGGAATGCATATAACACTGAGTCATCTTACAAATCACTACAAATGATTTGACTTAAAAAGACTAAATTTTGCATTTTCAATATTAACCGATTGATAGCATCAGTAGCAATAAGGTTTAATCCTGCTGTCAGCTGATGCAAAATCACCGATAGTTTGATTAAAAAGATTCTTCAAGGTCTTTTTTCTCAGGATTCTCGTTTAAGAATTCAGTTACTCTCTTTGCATATTGAACAGTTTTCTTACATCCTATTACAGTAGGAGAAAAATCATCGTCTTCAAGGATACTAATTGCACGCTCAATAACATTTTCTAATAACAATTCTTCTGAAAAATCGTTATTGTCGCATTTCAAAGCCTCAAGGGCAAATAAATAAATATTACAAATGTTTTGCTTGCTACCTATTTCACTTGCCCTTACAAAAGCGATTAAATAATCTTCTATTTTAAGACCAATTTCTTGCTTTTTGCTATCGCTAATTTTTTCATATGCAAAATTAAGTTCATTCATTGCAGCAAACATTTCTTCTTTTTCAGTACCATATAAAGTATCAACTAACAAAAGAAAGATACCTAAAATAACTATTTTTGTTTTTTGCATTAGCAGCCCCCTATTAAAACGCTCGGTTATAATAGTTTATTTTATAACATTTTTTCAAATATGCCTTCAAGTATCTGCTAAACTTAAATTAAAATTTAACTATCGTTCTGCTTGCATTGGCCCATCAGAAAGCCCCCGCATAAACTGATAAATATAAGGATTTGCTGATTCCCATACTTTTTTGGCATCCCCAACATACTGAATTTTACCATCATATAAAAGCGCTACATTGTCAGCATATTTAAATAAACCAAGGTCGTGAGTCACTACAACTGAAGTAACACCTAACTTTTTCTGCATTTTAAACATAAGCTGATTGATGGCATCAGTAGTAATGGGATCTAAGCCTGTTGTCGGTTCGTCATACAAAATCACTTCTGGATTTGTTATTAAGGTCCGAGCAAGGCCAACACGCTTACACATTCCCCCAGAGAGTTCGGATGGATAACTATATAAAACTTTTTCTGGCAAATACACTTCTTTTAGTTTTTCTTTTACTATAGAAAGCGTTTCTTCACGAGAATAACCTTTTTCTAAAAGCGTGATGCCTATATTTTCAAATATTGTTAAAGAATCAAGAAGAGCTGCAAATTGAAAAACATAACCAAATTTTTTTAATTTTTTCCGTAACTGCTGATCAGAAAGTATAGTAATGTCTTTTTCTTCTACGAGAATTTGCCCTTCAGTTGGCAAAATAAGACCTGCTAGCTGCTTTAAAAGAACGGATTTACCTGCACCCGAACGCCCAACAATTAAAGTCATTTTGCCTTTAGGAATAGTAAGGTTGACACCATTTGTAACCCAACCTTTACCAAAGTTTTTTTTCAAATTAATTAATTTTATCATAACTGCTCTAACATCTTTGTTAAAAAATAGTTAGATATTAAAATCAAAACTGATGCAACAACTACTGTTTGTGTCGTTGCTTGACCGACTCCACGAGCACCATTTCTTGCAAAATATCCTTTATATGTACCAACTAAACTAAGTAAAAATCCAAAAAACATCGCTTTAATAAGACCACTTACAATGTCAGAAAGCTCTATAAATGAGCGAATAGAACTGGTATAATCTTCTGGATTTAGATCAAGTAAGGATACGCTTACAAAATAACCGCCTACTATTCCACAAAACATAGCGAATGCTGCCAAGAGCGGCAATACCAGGGTTCCTGCAATAATTCGTGGCACAATAAGATATTGAATAGGATTTATTTGTAATGTTTTTAATGCGTCAATTTGCTCAGTAATACTCATTGTTCCTAATTCTGCTGCAATAGCTGACCCAGCTCTGCCAGTAACTATCAATCCAGTTAGAACGGGACCGAGCTCTCTTACTAAACCATGCGCAACAACAGCACCAATAAACTGTTCTCCTCCAATGCGCTGAAACCCTACATAGCATTGTAAAGCAAAAACCATACCAGTAAAAGTGCCTGTTAAAACCGCAATAAGAAGAGAATCTACGCCAATACAAACCACTTGCTCTAAAAATCTTTTTAGTTTAAATCTTGTTGTAAATAAAACTAAAAAAAATTGTCCAAAAAAAATAGCCGCAGAGCCTACTTTTTCTACAAAAGAAAGCGCCTGCATCCCAACTAAGTTGAGGAGATGTTGTATCATATATATATCAAATGATTAAAGTTATGATTGCTCTGATTGCTCAGTTTTTATGAACTTAGAAGAGTTCACTTCTTGCATGTTTAAAAGCGCTAAAGACAAAGAACATCCCATAATCAAAACACCCAAGATCCAAGTTGCTTTTTGGAAAATATTTTGTCCACCTGATGCCCCAAAAAGCATCTGATTTTGCCCTGTTATAGCGTTAAGCCCATTACTTCCCTTACTCTTTTGAATCATGACAAGCAAGATAAAGAAAAATGATAAAATGACATAACAAGTGATAAGAATACTAAATACCATAACAAATCCTTACTAATAACTAATTATTTTTAACTTTATTTCTTACTTAATAATACTATGTTTCTATATTTTTGGGAAATTCAACATTAAAACAGCCCTATGAAAGAATAATTATACCTTTTTCTTCTTTAAGACCAATATGCTTTTTGCCTGGATTTTGCAATAAGTACTGCGCAAGAGGAACTGAAATTATTTTTTGAATAACACGCTTGAGTGGACGCGCACCAAATTCTGGACTGTATCCTTTTTCTGCCACTAGTTTTTCTACTGCTGTATCAATATTAATGGCAATACCATTTGCTTGCATACGCTTTTCGAGCTGTTTTAACTGTAGTTTTGCGATATGAACCATATCTTTTTGACTTAATTTTTTAAAAAATATAGTTGCATCAATACGATTTAAAAACTCTGGTCGAAATTTACCATGCAAAAGCCTTTCTACTTCTTCTCGAACTTTATCAGTAATATTTTCTGCTGCCAAAATAAGGCTTGATCCTATATTTGATGTCATAATAATAATACAATTTTTAAATGACACGGTCCTGCCTTTACTATCAGTCAAATGCCCTTCATCAAGGATCTGTAAAAATATATTAAACACATCGCTGTGAGCTTTTTCAATCTCATCGAACAAAATTACACTGTATGGATGCTTACGCACTTGTTCGGTTAACTGCCCACCTTCTTCATGCCCAACATATCCAGGAGGAGCACCAATTAATCTGGCTACTGCATGCTTTTCCATATATTCTGACATATCAATTCGAACCATTTTTTTAAGATCATCAAACAAAAAATCTACCAATGCTTTTGCCACTTCAGTTTTTCCTACCCCAGTCGGCCCTAAAAACAAAAATGAACCGATCGGCTTGCTAGGATCAGTTAAACCAGTCCGATGCATTTGAATCGTATGACTAATCATTTGCACTGCTTCAGATTGGCCAATAACACGCCCAGAAAGTTCTTTTTCCATATTTAATAATCGCTCTGACTCAGAAACTTCTAGTTTTTTTGCAGGCACTCCTGTCCACCGTGAAACAACTTGTGCTATATCTTGTTCATCGACTTCTTGCTTGATTAATGTTGTTTTCTGTTTTTTTAATGATTCTTGCTCTTTATGCAGTCTTTGCTCTAGATCAGCAATTTTACCATATTTAATTTCTGATGCTTTTGCGTAATTACCTTCTCTTTCTGCTGACATATATAAAAGATTTGCGGACTCAATTTCCTCTTTAAATTTATTAATCTTCTCAAGCGGAGCTCTTTCTGTTTTCCACTGATTTAACAGCGCTGTATGCTCGTCCTTAACTGTTGCCAGCTCTTTTTCTAACACAGCTAATCTTTTTTTAGCAGCTTCATCATTTTTTTCTTTAGATAGCGCAACTTTTTCTATCTCTAACTGCCTCATTTTTCGATTTAACTTATCTAATACTTCTGGCTGAGAATCGATCGACATTTTTACCATTGCAGCAGCTTCATCTACCAAATCGATAGCTTTATCAGGCAAGAAACGCTCTGGTATATATTTAGATGAAAGCAAAACAGCTTCTACAAGAGCTTGATCTTTAATCCGAATGCCGTGATGAATCTCATAGCGCTCTTTTAATCCTCGCATAATTGAAACAGCATCCTCTACCGTAGGCTCTTCTACTAAAACTTTTTGGAATCGGCGCTCAAGTGCAGCATCTTTTTCTATATACTTTTTATACTCTTGAACAGTTGTTGCACCAATACAATGTAATATTCCACGTGCCAATGCCGGCTTTAAAAGATTACTTGCATCCATGCCACCACCAGAAGATCCTGCTCCAATAAGCATATGCAGCTCATCTATAAAAAGCACAATATCATTGTTGCTATCTTCAACTTCTTTTAGCACACCCTTAAGGCGCTCTTCAAACTCTCCTTGATACTTGGTTCCTGCAATTAAAAGCCCCAAATCTAAAGAATATATTTTTTTATCACGCAAACTTTCTGGGACATCATTATCAACAATACGCTGTGCAATTCCTTCAACAATTGCTGTTTTCCCTACACCTGGGTCACCAACAAGAACTGGATTGTTTTTAGTTCGACGAGATAAAATCTGAATTACTCGACGAATTTCTTCATGCCTACCAATCACAGGATCTAATTTTCCTTTTTTTGCAAGTACAGTCATATTTTGACAATATTTTTGCAACAATTGATATGTGCTTTCTGCATTTTTAGTATTCACACTTTTCCCCTGACGAATATTTTTCATATGAGCTTGAATATGTAGTTTATCAAATTTTTGTTTTTTAAAGTAAGATTGAATATCATCCGACAAGTGACTTGTTAAAGAAAAAGCTAATAAAAAATGCTCTAATCCAATGTATTGATCTTTCAAAAAATCTGCTTCATTTTTACACTGGGCCAAAAATGCTTGCAGTATATGATCACCACTTATTTGTGATTCTTTTTTTTGCGGCAATTTATCCAAATCTGCAACAACTAAACTATGCAACTTTTCAACATCAAGACTCAACGCTTGCAAAAAAGAACGCGTAAACTCTTGCTCTAACCCAGCTGCTAAAAGATGTATTGGCAACAAAATAGGATTATGACGCAAAGTAGCAATATCTATCGCTTGATTAATTAGCTTTTGAGCAGCATTCGTTAAATGTTCATTATTCATACATTTCCTTTTTTTTTATTCTATACTATAAAATAGTTTTTATTTCACTATACAATATAGCTTAAAAAAGAAATCACATTATGAAAAAAATTATTTTTATTTTCACTTTAACCATTGCTTCTTTTGCCTATACTTATGAAGATACAGAAGAGCTTTTAATTCAATGTAATGTACCCAGCCCCATAGATACTCAGTGGTCACCTAAAAAAAAACTTATACTACAATCAAACGCTTTTTTTTACTGGATAAATGGTAATGTTGATAAAAAAGAAGCATGGCAAAAAGCAATAACAGAAGAGGCCCAAAAACACTCTTCCAATCCCTGCTCAAAAGATTTCTATGAAAATGCTCTCTATGAAAAAATAACTAAGCAACCTAACATTAAAGAATTTTCAGAAACTTATTGTATGTTATACCTTGCTGCTGCAATGGCAGCAACGCCTTATGCTATGCATAATAGCCTAGAGCAAACATTTTTTCTATCATTCATACCTGCACTTATTATTATGCATGGATTTCATACTATATTTCTACCCGATAGGCCAAATCTCTTTACTTCTCCGGCAACAATAGACTTGATTCCTGCACAACTTAAATAGATAATTTTTTATTCTTATAGATTTTTTTTCAACTGGCGCTTTGATCTTTGATGGTTGATAGCAAAATGATGAGCATAGTCACGCAAGCTTGTTAAAAGCTTTCCTATACTACTATGCAAGTCTAGCACAAACCCTTGCGGGTAGATTTCTGAAAAAACTCGCTCTTCTCTCTTTGCCAAGCTGATAATTGGGGTCCCCGTAAGAACTTTTTTTACTGAACTAAGCTGCCCCTTACCGCCATCAATTAATATCAAGTCTGGCAAGTTTTTTTTGTCTCTATAGCGCCTCTTAACTACTTCTTGCAATGCTGCATAATCATCCTGATTATCAAGTGTTTTAATATTAAACTTTCGAAAACTGTTTTTGTCTGGCTCTCCATTAACATACCGTATGCAAGAACCCACAATATGATGTCCTTGAAAATGCGAAATATCAAAGCAATCAATTGAGGTAATAGTTTTTGTAATGCCGACAATTTTTTGTAGCTCGCTGTTCGCTTTTTGATACTGTTCTAATAATTGTGGGGCTGGATTAGCTACCTTAAAAAATTCTGTAAAGTATTTATCATCAGAGTATTTCATATGCAACGTATCAAATATTATTTGTATATCTTGCTTGTATTTGTACAGTTGTTGAGATTTTTCATACTGCTGCTGATTGTTATACTCAACAATTGCACTTTCTACTGCAGATAAAAATGACTTTTGCTTTTTCTGCATAACTTTTTTAGCAAACTCAAACCGAAGGAGATAGTCTTTGGTGTTAAAGTTAGTTAAACAACTCCCGATGCATCGGCCAAGATGATAATCTAAGCATCCATTTTCAATTTTTTTATTACAATGCAACAGCTGGAATGTTTCAATTAAAAATCTATGCATATTCCGAGCCTGTGACTTTTGCAGAAAAGGCCCAAAATATAATCCTTTTTTTTCTTTATTACGAGATAAAACAATTTTTGGCAACTCTTCATCCGTAAACAAAATATACAAAAAGGGTTGTCCTGACTTTAAAAGAACATTGTATTTAGGTTTATATTGCCCTATAAGCTGCGCTTCTAGCAAAGCTGCTTCAATTTCTGAGTGTGTTACAACATATTCAATAGATGAATGATCATCTATTAACGCCTTAATTTTCCAGTCTTTTTTTGCACTTGTTTTATAAGACTGTAATCTCGATTTTAAACTTTTTGCTTTTCCAATATAAATAACTGCCAAGAGATCATCTTTAAAAAAATAAACTCCAGGCAATACTGGCACGCCACTTAAAGAAAAAATATCCATAAAATAACCTTTAAATTTTTCTCAAAAGCTTAACTATCATCAAATAAAATATACTTAAAAAATATTTACAAAATAACTCATAATGTTTACATAGAAAATACTAAATTAATACCCTTTGCGTAATAGATGCATTTTACTTACAATCTTAATGGATAACTTATGCGTTATTTTTTATCTCGATCTAATCGTCTTTATCATTTTCTTATTCATCAAAAAGTGGTTGTTTTATATTTATTAACTATCTTAGGATACATCTTTGTTACTTCTGTATGGTATTTTGGATTTTATCGATTCATACAGAAAAAAACAGTGCTACTGGAAAAAGAATCTAACTACTTTCAAAGTCTTATTTTAAAAAAAGATTCATTACTCAATAATTGCCAAAAAGCGCAATCTGCTGCACATTTTTTAAAAAAAGAGCTTCCACCTTATGGGCACGGCAAAATAAATGAGAATTACTTTTTTTACATCCAAAAAACAACCAGCGATGTTGCCATAAAGCTAAGTAATTGTAGCCTTTTATCTAAAAAAGAAACCGATAAAAATAGTAAGGTTAAAATAAACGTTGCTGCAACCGTTACACTAGAAAATTTAGCACATTTATTCAATGCAATTGTGCTAAAAAAAATACCCATTATATGTAGAAATATTAATATCGAATCTCAGGCACAGCCTAATCCTACTTTTTATGATATGCAGGCTACTTTTTGCCTTTATCAAAAAAAATAATTGCTTGAAAAAAAAGCCCCTCAACTTTTAAAAAGCTGAAGGGTTAGGGGGGTGAGCAATGTGTTACATTGCTCATTTAGGGACATTTTAACTTGCTTATTAATGTTATTATAATAAACAAATATTGATTACTAAATAAGGATAATAATGTTAAAAAAACTATCACCCTTAAAGTTTGATGTCAAGACTCTATTAACTATTATTAAAACAATTATACATCTTAACGATTAAAAATAAGTTCTTTTAAAACTTTTTTATCAACTTTTTTTCGACAATGTGGGCATTCTGTTTTTTTATACTTAAAAAAATATTCTCTACAGCAAACCTTACATATATCGTGTCCACAGGGTGATAAATATATTTGCTCTATGTTACCATCAAAATATTCCATACAAATACAGCATGTTGTTGATGGAAAAAGTTTTTCTATGATTTGCTTTGGCCTAGGCTCTTTAATCATAGAAACTTTTTTTGCAAGCTCAGTTCCATAATAATCAAGCAAAAACCCCATTGGAATTTCTCTCATTTTACCAATAGTTTTTTCTAGATCTTTTTTAATTTTTTTACAAACATATTTGCTTTCTTTGATGGCATATGCCTGTTTCCCCACAAACTCAACTACTTCTTGTAATACAATGCGATACACTGTATCACTATTATAATAACTATAATACCAGCCAAGCCTATGCTCTTCTTTTACCTTGCTCACTATGCTTTTAGTCAATTTTTTAATGTCTTTATTTTCATGCACACCAAAATAAAGCTGTGCAACGACCTCGCTTACATATCCCCTTAACTGCTGAGATTCTACACGGCTTGCATTAACCGCTACAACAGTTGCAAAAGCAAGCGAAAACGCAGCTGTTAATATATTTTTTTTCATAGCTTCTCTTCCTTAAAGATTTTAATTTTATAAAATTATAACCCTTAGTATATAAATAAATTTAATTTTTTAAATACTAAAAAAAAGAACCTACTTCAAATAATAGTTATTGCAGATAAAGCATTAATAGTCTCCCAAAAATCCATCCCAAACAATGACTATTCTAGATAAAGCATTAAGATTTCTTTCCGTATAAAAAGGTTTAAAAAGTATAAACTTGCTTTCTCCCTCAAACAGAATTTCCTGCTCTTTTAAGGGTAAGCCTCTATGGACATAGAGGCTTGCCCTTAAAAAAGTTTCTAAAAGATCCAGCTTATTATCTATTTTCGCGATTTCTCTCGGTGAATAGCAACCAATATTATAAATGTCTTTTTCAATCACAACTCTTCCTTTAGCAGTTTCACTATTGTATCCAATACTTTCAAGAAAAAATTTGATACGATTGTGTATTACAAGAGACGGATAATAATCTCTATCTTGAGCAAGTTCCTCATCGGAATCTAATGCCCACAAACTACTTACTGCAAACAAACTTAAGGCAATTAAAAGTGCTTTCTTTGTCGATCCCATTATTTTTACCTTTATGTTTTTGATTATTTATAAATGATGCTTGGTAAAGATTTTAATACCTAAATAACACTCATTGCGACAGTCTACTTTATATTAAACCCCACAATAACCCAAAAAGTTATTATTTTCTCTAGAATCGTACTCTTTATTTTCAATACATTTTTCAATTATGTGCAGATATATCAGAGCTGGCCGCAAAGGACTCTCATTCTCACCATTTACATCTGGCGCCCTCAGTTCACTTACTGCAAACAAACTCACAACGGCTAAAAGTAATTTTTTGTCTATTTTATGACTTTTCTCTTTATACTTTTGATTATTTATTTTAAATAAACATACATCACACAAACAGAAAAAGCTGCTAACCCTGCGCTCACCACAGCCAACTTTGTATTCTTTTTTTTATTTTTTTTCATAACTATATGTGTTATTGCTGGCACACCAAGAATTAAAGCTGCCATGACAAATTTTTCAGGACGGGTTAACTTACTATTAACATTCTGGAAAAAACCGTTGCATTTAGACTCTTTGTCAACATCATCCTTATCACTATCATCATCTTCACCAACAAATTCAAACTTTTCCAGCTGATCGCCAGGGGTAAACCCGATTAATTCTGGCCCTTTTTTTACAGTTTCACCTTTTAATGTGCCAAAAACATAGAACTTCCCGCCTTCTTTCACCGAACGGAAATCATCCGATTGCTTCTGAAGCTCATCAAGACTTTTAATTGTTCTAGTTGCTGTTGGAGTTGCCCGAAGCTCACTTACTGCAAACAAACTCACGACGATTAAAAGTAATTTCTTTATCGATTCCATTATTTTTACCTTTATGTTTTAATGAATATACTGGGTGCTATCTTAGCATCTACGACTATAATTAACAACCATTAATTAATCTTTGCAAAAAAGCCTTAAAATATTTCTTCTATTAAAACTTTAGCATTTTTATTTTGTATGGTTTCTTTTGTCATTGACTGATAAAAGCTTTCATCATAACTTCTTGTTTCAACTACAACTGGCATTGTAACTGCATGGCCAAGCAACAGTGCTTGTTTTTTTGTTTCTAGTGTTGATAAAATAGCCCGCAATTTTTGTGCACCCGAAACTCCGGAAAGCACTGCTTGGACATCTTTTTCATCACTAAGCTGAGCTACAATTTTTGTGCCGATTTGTGATAAGATTTCCTGATCAATACTTGATGGTCGCTGGTCAACTACCAACAAAGAAACGTAATACTTGCGCATTTCACGTGCAATAATACCAAAAATTGTTTGCTTTGCTGCTTGCGGATTTAAAAATTTGTGCGCTTCTTCAATGGTTATCATTAATTGCTTTGGCTGATCATCTTTTCTTTGTGTTCCTAAAAATTTTTCTGTTTTTTTGATATACAAAGAATGAATTCTTCGAGTGATAATATTAGCAACTAACAAATAACAAAATGAAGATGTATAGTTACCAAATTCAATAATAACGTTTATACCTCTGTCGATATAAGACATCATATCATCAATAACTGACTTTTTATGCAACGTTGCACCTATTAAATCACTTTTTTGCTTAACAAAAAAGGGCAATCGCTCCATGCGCTTTAGCTTTCGGTATAATGCAGCAACTGACTCTGGATGGGCGCCGATAGACTCTGCAAACTCTTTTAATTTTTCTCCCGATTCAAGCAACGCCTGCAACCAGTTTTTTTTATATTTAGCGGCAATTAAATGTGCTACTTCAACTGCTGTTGCATGCAGATTAAACTCTATACTCAGAGACAAAACATCTTCAACTGAAACATCTTGATAATAAAGTGTTATAGCGCTATCTGGGGTTCCACCACGACGTTTAGTTGAAGCGGGATCAAGTGAGAAAATAGCAACCTGATCAGAAAATAATGTTTTTAATCCCTTTACAAATGCGCCATTTTTATTTTCGCTGCGAGATTGCAATCCATACTCACTATGCATATCAAATATTAAGTTAACCGCTTTTTTTTGTTTTATAAGCCCTGAAAGCAAAATACGCGTTAAAAAAGTTTTTCCTGTTCCCGTTTTTCCAAATATTCCGTTACTTCTTTCAGTTAGCTTTAGTAAATTCAAGCATACTGGAACCTCCATATCAAGCGGAGAGCCAATACTAAAGTAATTGTTACTTTTGTCTTTTTCATCACCAAATATTAGCGCAATCTCTTTTTCAGTTGCTTCATATACAGGTGCAAAATGACTCGGAATCATTTTAACAGGCATTAGTCTGTTTCTTTTATCTAGCATTAAAATAAGATTTAATTCAGTTGTTGCATGCAGGCCTCTTTTTTTTAAGACTTCTAGCAACAATGACTCTTCTTTTGATGGCGGAAAAATTAAAATATCTGGATCACTGACCTCAAGCTTTAAATCAGTAATAATAGCAAAAAAAATCGCTTGCTCTCCAGCAATAGAAACAAATTTACCTGTCTTTATTAAAGAAAGTGCCTCTTGTGAGACTACTTTCATCTTAAAGCCTTCAAGGAGCGATCCTGTTAAAATATTTCCCAGCAATGTTGCCACTTAACTACTCTCTATCTGAAAAAACCTTTTTTTACTTCAACCTCTAGTCACTTTCTTTCATGATTTCTACTAAAATTTGAGATTTTTCTTCTGTATCTTTTTTTATTGCTGCTAATAAATGCGCTGCGCCACTTTCTTCTAAACCTGCTCTATTATGACATAACAGAATATCTGCTTTAACAAAATTTTCTTCTAACTCTGCCAACTGATTACTTCCTTTTTCATAGAGAGCACTTCTTTCAACTCTCAACGCCCTTATTCGAAATCTACCGACAAGTCCAAGCAAACCCACCACAGACATACCAGTTCCCATAAGGTTCATTGCCAAGGGAAGCTCATTAAAACTCCCCCCCAAAAGAACTGCCATGCTAGTAGCTAAAGCGCTTAGAGGGAAAATCGTATTAGTATTTCTTATATTTTTTTGTGTTGCAGAAAGATCCCCCGCCACCTGCTTAATTTCTTTAGCCTGCTCTTCAAAACTGTTCTGAAGATTTAACGCTACATAATCTGGATGACTTTCTTTCGGCTTTTGGCTTGAACACTGGCAAAAGACGTATGCCTCTGGTGTGGGCATTTTTTTTAGTTTTTCAGCCAAAAAATCTTCATCGCTGGCTAACGATAACTGTGTTAAAAATAAAGCGGTAAAAATAAAAACTTTTTTCATGTGTTTCTCTTTGAAAAAAATATGTTATTAATTAACTGTTATTGATTAAAAATACTTTATTACTTTTCACTCTTTTTTTGAGGCAATATGATAACTTTTGCTGAATCACGCGTAATATGAGCTATACCTTCACCAACAACTACTGTTTCTTTTTTTCCTGTTGTAAGACAAAAAATAAGCTCTTTTTCTGGATCTAAAATTAAAAACATCGGTTTATGGCCCAACTGTACTACAAAGTTTCCTGCACTTGAATTAAGCTCAACCCAAGAAACAGAAGCTTTTTTTTCATACGTTGGTGTTATTAAATGAAAGTTCACTTATTTACTCTCTTTGAGTTTTTTAGCTTTTTCATATACTTCTTCTAGTGTGCCGACCATATAAAAAGCTTGCTCTGGTAAACTATCACATTCACCTTCTACAATTTTTTCAAAATCATCGATTGCCTGCTCACGAGAAACATAACGCCCCTCAAGGCCAGTAGAAAATTCTGCAACAAATAATGGTTGCGTTAAAAATTTCTGTAAACGCTTAGCACGATAAACTACTTTTTTATCTTCGTCAGAAAGCTCTTCTATACCCAAAATAGCAATGATATCTTGCAATTCTTTGTATCTTTGTAATATTTTTTGTATTCCCCGTGCTACACGATAATGCTTTTCACCCACAACTTCTGCATCTAGTCCTTTTGAGTTTGATTCTAATGGATCTACTGCTGGATACAAACCTTGCTCTACAAGCTTTCTTGAAAGAACGATGTTTGCATCAAGATGCATAAATGTCGTTGCTGGTGCTGGATCAGTAATATCATCTGCAGGCACATACACCGCTTGAATAGAAGTAATTGATCCGTTTATTGTATTTGCTATTCGCTCTTGAAACTGACCCATTTCATTTGCTAATGTTGGCTGATAACCAACAGCAGAAGGCAACCGACCCAAAAGCGTAGAAACTTCTGATCCGGCCTGCACAAATCTAAAAATATTATCAATAAATAAAAGCACATCTTTTTTCTGAACATCTCTAAAGTATTCAGCCATCGTTAGTCCTGACATACCAACACGCAAGCGAGCTCCTGGCATTTCTCCCATTTGACCAAATACAAGCGCTGTTTTATCTAGAACACCGGTACGCTTCATTTCGAGCCATAGCTCATTACCTTCGCGGGATCTTTCACCAATACCTGTAAAAACAGAAACTCCATCATGCTCAGTTGCAATATTACGAATAAACTCTTGCACAAGAACCGTTTTCCCTACTCCTGCTCCACCAAAAAGACCTACCTTTGAGCCCTTAATACAAGGCGCCATAACGTCGATTACTTTTATACCAGTTTCTTGGATCTCAATGCTTATTTTTTGCTCTATAAGTTTTGGCGTTTGTTTATAAATAGAATGCACTTCTTTTGCTTTTAATGCAGGCTTATCGTCAATTGTTTCGCCTAAAACATTAAATATTCTACCTAGAACCTCATCGCCTACCGGGACTTTAATTGGGCCATTAGTATTTATAACAGCCATCTCTCGTGAAACTCCCGCAATAGATTCAATTGCAATGCAGCGAACAACACCATCCCCTAATTGCTGCATAACTTCAACTGCTGGCTGATTTTCTTTTGAAACCTGCACAAGCAGTTTATCATAAATTTTGGGGACACAACCTTGTAAAAATTGTGCATCAATAATAGTTCCACTAACTGAAATTATTTGTCCGTTTGAAGACTTGGAACATTTTCCAGTATCACACTGAGACTTTTTGTTACTTTGTTTATTTTTTTCAATCATGAAGGCAAGCTCTTATTTTAGGGTAAAAGATGCATAGTATTTATGTAATACATTAAATCAAAGCTCTATGCATGTAAAGCTCTGAGCCAATAACTATTTATTTTTAAAGAAAAAATTTCTATTCTATTAATATAATAATAAGGAAACATTATGGAAAAAAAACAGTACTCTTTATCACTCTTTATTTTTAGAAGAGATTTAAGAATAGAAGATAATATTGGCTTATATAATGCACTTACACGTTCTGAAAAAGTTGTTCCTCTGTTTATTTTCGACCCTCAACAACTTGGTGACAAAAATGACTATAAAAGTGAAAACAGCCTCCAGTTTATGCATGAATCTCTGCGCGATCTCTCAAGTCAAATAAAAAAGAAAAATGGGCAGTTGCTTTTTTTTACTGGAAAACCGGAATCAGTAATAAAAAAAATAATCTCTGCAAAAAAAATTGATGCCATTTTTGTAAATAATGATTACACACCTTTTTCACAAAAACGGGATGCTATAATAAAAACTATTTGCAAGAAAAGCAAGGTCGATTTTATCAGCTTTGACGATGCATTACTTAATAAGCCCAAAGATATAAAAAATAAAAGCAATAAGCCCTATGCAGTCTTCACTCCATTCATGAAAAATTCAAAAAACATTCCCGTTAGTTTACCCAAAAAATACCCTGCAGGATCATCTCTAACTAGTATAAAAATTATTGGCAGCTCAACCTTGCCTCAAAAAAAATTCACTAAGGATAACAGTTCTATTTGGCTTCATGGCGGAACTACACATGCAAAAAAACTTATCCTTAAACTGTCTAATCTAAAGCACTATAAAAACACTCGCGATTTTCCAGAAATAATGACAAGTAATCTCTCTGCTCATAATAAATTTGGAACAATTTCTATTCGAAGTGTGTATCATGAAATTAAAAAAAAGTTGGGCGAAAGTTCAATTCTCTTAAATCAACTCTACTGGCGAGACTTTTACTACCACGTTGCTTATCACAACCCACACGTTTTCACCTCTGCTTACAATAAAAAATATACTAATATCCCATGGTCAAAAAATAAAACTCTCTTTAAGAAATGGTCTGAAGGCACTACTGGATTTCCTATTGTTGATGCTGCAATGAAACAACTTAATAGTACTGGATATATGCATAATCGATGTCGTATGATTGTCGCTTCATTTCTCACCAAAGACTTACATATTAATTGGCAATGGGGAGAAAAAAAATTCGCTAATAAACTTGTTGATTATGATCCTTGTGTAAATAACGGAAGTTGGCAATGGGCAGCCTCTACTGGATGTGATGCTCAGCCATATTTTAGAATTTTCAATCCTTGGACTCAACAAAAAAAATTTGATCCTAATTGTACCTATATTAAAAAATGGCTTCCTGAGCTAAAAGAAGTTCCTACTAAGATTATTCATAAATGGGACAAATATCATGCATCTTATCCTACTGATTATCCAGCGCCAATAATTGATCATGCTATTGAAAGCAAAAAAACAAAAATTATTTTTAAGAAACAACTCTAGAGACAAAAGCAGTAAGAAAAAAAATATGGTAGTCTTTTTAGAATTTAATCATCAAAAAAAGGACTACCATCATGACGCAAAAACTTTTTTATTTTTTATTATTGCTATCTTTTTCATACAATACAGAATCGAATTCCTCTGATCATCTTAATTATTCTGCTTATTTTAACAATAATGATCAACTCTATCTTTTAAGTTAACAACTATAGGTTTTTTTATGCTTCCAGCTTAAATGACTTAAGTTTGCGTAAATATACATGCTATTAAAATACTACTAACTAAACTAGTCGTTTGCTTGGCCTTTAATTAAAATAAGATAATCTTTGTAAGTTGTACCACCAGGAGCTAGTTTCACTAATTTCCATGCATCGTTACATTCATTACGTGTTTTTTGGGGATTGTTTTTATAAAAATCTCTCTGAAATTGATTATACTCAAATTGCTTATCAATAATTATTTTTTTATTCTTTAGGCTATCCTTATAGCCCCGCACTAAATCACCATAAGTAAGAGTGCCATCATTTTCTTGCTTTGCAAATGAACGCAAATAATAATTAAATTTAAACTTAGTGCCAATTTTTGAAACAAAAAACAATCTTGTTTTTAAATCATTTCTATAACCTACCACCGTTGTTTGAGAAGTAATAGTATTGTCGCTGTCATAAAATGTTTTTTTTACTTTATTTGTCGCTTTATTGATTTGCTCACCTGTTGATAAATAATATTCTACTCTAGCCACCAACTCCATTTTACTACCATAAGTAGAAATTTTATTTTGCTTGCAAAATGTTATTAATTCTTTTTTAGTCCAATAGTAATTTTTAAAATCACTAATTTTTATAGCTCTAGATAATACAGGCCTTTTATCCACTTGAAACCTCACAGCTAAGCTTTATAAGTTATAATTTATCTTTTATCGATAAAATATCCTGAGAGTTTTTTGTAATTAACTCCTCATCAACCAAATCCTCGACTACACAAGCTGTTCTGTTTTCTTTATCTGCAATATTTTTTGTCAAATCTTTCACTGACATACTTTTTTGCTGTAGAAGTATTTTTATTATAGCGCCTCTAATTTGACGCTTGGACCCCTCAAACTTTGATTGCTTACTATAATGTTTGCTTTTTCGCGATGGATTAAGCAAATTTTTTTTCAAATAAACACCATAGTCCATTAAAGCGTAGTACCACTCTCGAGCATTACTTGTATCAACTGTTTGCTCAATTAAATCTAAAAGTATCTTATCATCAATTTTTTCTGCACTTTTGTTAAAAAATGTATGAATAAAAACAGATCGAATATTAGTTTCAATGAAAATAGTTGGTGCATTATAAGCAAAAGCTGCAATAGATGCTGCTGTTGCAGGACCAATGCCAGGAAGTTGTACAAGTGCACTAGGATCATCAGGTAAAAATCCATCATAATACTCTACAATACGTTGCGCTGATTGATGAAGGTACTTTCCTCTTCTGTTGTAGCCTAAGCCCTGCCAGACCGAAAGAACTTCTGCAAGACTTGCTTCAGACAGACTTTCAAAATCAGGAAAGCTTATAATGAATTCTTCAAACTTCGAAACCACTCTGTGTGTTTGCGTTTGTTGCAACATAACTTCAGAAATAAAAATATAATATGGATTATCACAATTGCGCCATGCAAACTCACGCTTATTACATGAATAAAAGTCCCAAATAACTTTCTGGAAGCAAGCTATTTGGTTTGCTGTTAATTTTTTTTCTTTGTTACACAAAGGTAATGATATTTTTAAAGTTGCTTTTACTTGATTCATTTAACTATTTTTCATAAAACATCAAAGAGTTCCAGTATTTGCTGAAACTCTTTTTAATATAACTTACTTATTCTTTTTATCAGTCGATGTTTCGACTTCTCTACCAACTTTAATAGTAATCATTTTTTTAGTATCAATATGCCTTTTTGCTGCATCTTTAACATCTTGCAAACTAATACTAGAAAGTGTCTCAAAGCGCTTCTTATAGTAATCTTCTGGCAGCTTTAATTTATCTACTTTTAGTAAAGAGGATGCTATTGAGCCATTTGACCCAAAACAATTCACCATAGCACTACACAATGCTCTACGTGCTGTTATTAACTCTTGCTCAGTAATAGTTACTATCGCTTCTTCCGTGACACGTTTTATCTCTTTTTCTGCTTCTTCTAGCCTATCCATAGAAACAAAAGTTCTTATACAAAATATTCCTGGCTGCTCGCTAGCTGCCGTTACAGCTGAACCACCAATAGTATAAAAAAGACCCGTTTCCTCTCTTAACGCAAATAATCGTGAACTCATACTCCCTACAGATCCACCTGCATAAATTTGTGTGAACAAAAGCAATGCATCATAATCCTTATCTACTGCAGAAACAGTTGGCGCTGCCAGCATAAGCATCATTTGATCTCGTTCTATCGGATAATGAACTGTTTTTTCTTTTATTGGATTAATTTTAGGATATTTAATCTCCTGTGCTTTCTCACCATTCCAAGATCCCAGAGCATCATTAAACTCACTCTCAATATCGATTCCTTCAATATCTCCTACAACTGCTATGCGTGCCTTATCTGGAGTAACATATTTTTTATATGCTTTAACTAAATCTTTACGCGTAATTGAAGCAATCGATTCTTTACTGCCTAAATAATCTTTTGCATATGGATGATCACCATAAATTTCATTACAAGCAAGGTGATATGCAATGTATCCTTGATTGTCCCAAGCTCCTTTTATGTGAGTGAAAATATTAGTTCGTACTTTCTCTATTTCTTCTGTAGGAAAAGTTGCATTAGTAACAAGCTCTTTAACAAAAGCAAGAGCCTTTCCTAAGTCTTCTTTTAATGCATTTACTACTATTACTCCTTCCCCAGGACTAATAACTATTGCATCAGACTCTATAGCCTCTGCAAATTCTGCCCCTGAATAGTTCTTAGTACCTTCAAGAAGCATACTCATCATAAAATTATTTAACCCTTGTTGACGAATCGGATCAAAAGTAGGATCTGCCTTAAAATCAATAATAATAGTTACTGTTGGCGTTGTGCTTTCTTCTACAAAAAAAACCGGTACATTGTTTTTTAATATTATCTTTTTGCTTTGCTTAAAATTAAAGTCTGCCGGATCCAATGCTTTCACTTGCTTGCTATACTTAGCCTCTTCTATCGGCGCAGTTCTTTTACGCTTTTCTAAGAATTCTGTATCTTGAGCATCTGATTCTTGTTGCATTTTTAGCCATGCTTCACGCTCTGAATCTGGCAATGATAAAACATATCCTTTATAAACGACGGAACGTCGTAAATACTCTCCCGCAAGATCTTTTATTTTTTCACCAATCTGCTTTAAGGGTTCTTCAAGATATCTAAAAACAGACTCTTCATCTTGCGTTGCAAGATACTGCGTGCCAATAGACATAGCCTGCTGCTGAATACTTTCAAGTAATGCATATTTCTGTTTTTTTGCGACCTTAACTGCTTTTTTAAGCTCTTTTTCACTAAGTCCACACTGCGCAATAGACTCAAGTTCTTTAAAAATAATTTCTTCTACTTCTGGGATCACAGACTCATCAATAGGCTGAAAGTCTACACCAAAAATTCCTGCGTCAAACAACGGCATTGCACCTGCCGAAACTCTCGTTACCAACTTCAGCTCATCAACAAGTTTTTTATGTAAACGAGAACTTTTCAGATTTGAAAGGGCTATAGACAATACATCCCAATATTCTTGGAGCTGCGTGCTTGTTCCCGGCACTTCAAAAAACATACTTACTATGGGCTGCTTTACTGCGCGATATAAAGTAATTGATTTTGAAACTATATCTTTTCCGTGATTAAAAAACTCTTTTTTATAAGAAGGATCTTCTTTTAAGTCGCCAAAACTATATTCTGATTCTGCAAAAACTTCTTCTGGGTCAACATCACCAGTTACAATAAAAGTTAAATTATTCGGGACATAATGCTTCTTATAAAAGTTTTTTAAGTCTTGGCTATACATATTCCACAAGTCTTGCTTATAGCCTATCACTGGATAATTGTATGGATGATCTGGAAATATTGATCGTAACATTTGTAGCGCTAAATCATTTGAAAAAATCTCTTTTCGCATTTTTAACTCTTGAATGACCGCCTTCATTTCAGAATTTATATGCTCTTCATTAAAAGCAGGCTCTGTCATAATAGACCTAAATGCTGGCAAAGCTAACTTCCAATGCTGAGTCGGCAGATAAAAATAATAACCAGTATAATCAAAACCTGTAAAAGCATTAGTAGCTGCGCCAAGCTCTGCTGCTAAATTAGTCATATCAGGTTCAAAAAATAATTTACCGTCGCCTTTAAAGATCAGATGCTCTATAAAATGAGCGATGCCCTTTTCACCAGCTAACTCTTGCTTTGAGCCAACATTACACCAAACAGAAAGCATGACTTTTGGAATACGATGCGACGGGTATACTAAAATGGTTAGCCCGTTTTTCAAAACTTTTTTTCTTATCTTATGTGCTTTCTCAATGTTTTTTTTTGCAACGGAGCATGTCGTATCTTTTTTCATATATTCCTTATCTCTTTTCTGCTTAACGCTTTTACTAGTCAATACTGTTAATCCAATTAAAAATATAAATATAATTTTTTTGCTATTCATTTTATACCTATCCTTCATTACTGATCTTTTTCTTGCATCACTTTTACACACGGCCAACTTTAATCGTTAAAAAATTGCCTGTACTTAATAATCGCTTTGCAGCATCTTCAACATCTTTTAAAGAAATTTGTTTTATTTTTTCTGCTCTTTCTTTTAAATACTTACTGTCAAGCCCATATTTATCTAAAAAAAACATGGTTTGTGCTGAATTTTCATTAGTACTAAAAAGCTCATTCATGCTATTAAGCACTGCATTTTTAGCTTCTTGTATCTCATGATTTTTTAAATTTTTTGTTGTATCAATTAAACAGTTTTTGATCATCTCTTGTGCTTTTTTTGCTCGATCAGGAGAAACTATAGTTTTGATCATGAGCATTCCAGGCTCTTTATCTGCATTATATACAACTGATCCACCAATGGTATAAAACAGTCCTGTCTGCTCTCTCAGCTGAAAAAGTCGCGAACTCATTGAGCCCAGCATGCCGCCAGTTAAAATCTGATCAAAAAGAACTAACGCATCATAATCTTTATTCATTCGACTAATAGAAGGTGCTGCAAAACACAGAACTATTTGATCTCGATCAATTTCATAATCAACTACTTTTTTTTGCGCAGAAGGAATTACCGGGTACGCAATGAAATCAAAAGCCTTAAGTGGCCACTTGCCTAATGTTTGATCAACAGCTTCATACACTTCTTCTTTATTAACAGCACCAACAATAGCTATTGTTGCACTAAAAGGAGTTACATATTTCGCCCAGAACTTCTTTATATCACTTCTTGTTATAGTTTTTATATCTTTTATTATACCAAGAATACTCTTTCCTTGAGGATGACCTTTGTAAATATCACCTTTTGCAAGTAACTTAATAAATTCTGTGGGAGTATCCCAAAGCTCTATAATCTCTGCAATAATTTGATCCCTAACTTTTTCAATAGCTGTTTGCTCAAAAATTGGAAACTGCAACATTTCATGCAAAAATTCAAGGCCTTTATTCAAATCTTTTTTAAGAACAGTTAAATAAACCGCTCCTGGAAAAACTTCCAAGCTCATACCATGCTGCTCTAATATTTGTATCCACTTTTGCCCAGGATATTTCTTGGTTCCAGCAGAAAGCATGTTATAAACAAAGTTACAAAGCCCTGATTGACTCTCAGGATCATATTCATGGTCTGCTTTTAAATTTAACATTATATCAATAGTATTTACTCGATCATTATACGTAGTTAATACCGTAAGCCCATTATTTATTTTTGTTGAATTATAACCATACTGCTTAGGAATGCAAGCAGCTTTTTCTTGTACCTTATCTACATAAGATCCTAACTCTACTAAGCTGGATCGCCTTCTTTTTGATAGGATGTCATGTGCTTTTTTATCTTCATTTTCTTGTTTTTGTCGCCAAGCTTTTGCTTGATTTTCATTCATTTCCAAGATAGCGCCTTGATGCATTTTTTCCGGCGTGAAATATGATAAAAGATCATTTACTTGCTGAGTTATATCATTTAAATCATTCTTTATATAATTTAAAACATAGTCTTTATCACCTGTTGCAAGAAAATATTGTCCGATGCTATAAGCGAGCTCTTGTGTATCTTCAAATAGCCCATAATGCTGCATGCTTACTTGATTTTTAGCACGAGCAAACTCTTTAACGGTAAACGGCTTGGTTTTTAGAAGCGTCAACTGATCTTCAATAATTTTTTTTATTTTAGCTTGATCACGAGAAGACTTTGCATAAATACGAATAAAGAAGAGATCTTTCTCAAAGAGACCTTCAAAAAACGTCTCTACTTCAGTTGCAACTTTATGCTTTTCAACTAACTCTCTATAAAGACGTGATCCATTTCCCTCAGCTAAAAGCCACTGTAAAATAGCTAAATAAAAATGCTTGCCTACAGAAACACCCGGAATAACAAACCCAAACAATAAAACTGGCTGATTAACACTACGATACATTTGAATTGAAGCGGCTTTCTTTTGCGCCTGGAAATTTTTCTGTGGCTTATATAAAACTAAAGGCTTTTTTGCAACGCTACCAAAATACTCTTGGGTTTTTTGGTAGACTTCTTCGGGGTCCAAGTCGCCTACTATCACAAGAACTGCGTTATTTGGCATGTAATGTTTTTTATAAAAAGATAACAAAGTGGCTTGAGTTACATTATACAAGTCATTACGATACCCAATAATTGGGTGTTGATATACGTGCCCCTTAAATATTTCTGATATCATCTGCTCTGTGAGCGCTGTAAGATAATCATCCTCATACATTCGCAGCTCTTGCATAACGGCTTTTAATTCTGAGTTTAAAAAGTCCTCACTAAAAATACAGTTTTGCATACAATCAGCAAAAAGATCTAATGCATAAAGCCAATTTTGCTTAGGGAAATCAAAAAGATATCCAGTATAATCATATGAAGTGAAAGCATTTGTATAGCCAGAAAGCTTATGCGTTATCAAATTAATATCAGACTCAGAAAGTCTTTTAGTACCTTTAAAAATCATATGCTCTAGTAAATGTGCTAACCCACGACTTTTATCGTTTTCATGCTTAGATCCTACATTGTACCACAACTGTGCTGATACTTTTTCTGCTTTAGAATCAGGATGCACAATAACTGAAAGACCATTTTTTAATGTATAATGAAATGTTTTTTTGATCACATAAACCTATCAATAATAAAAAAAGAATTACATCTTTATAAAAGTAAGTTAATTTGCAGCAAAAAACAATGTAAAATACTTATTAAGCCTTTTTAAAAAATGCCATGCTCCTTGCCCCGACGATTCACTGAAGAACGATTAACACCGAGAAGCGTTGCAATTTGACTTTGGTTTTTAAACTTGTCCCACAAGAACTTCATTATTTTTGGGTCTTTCATCGCATGCTTACCAAGGCGTATTGCCGCTGCGACTTCTGGATTATTACTACTCGGCTTCTCAGTAAAATCAATATTGCTTGTTGCATTGCTTTTGTAAGATTTTTTAGTCAAAGTAATGTGCACTTTGTGTTTTAGTTTCTGAAAACTTATTGGGCGTTTTTTCAGAATTTTATTTTTATCTACTGCAGTTAACTCTAATATGTTTTTAAAGT
>Ga0316209_1000107_pt1 | contig 171836 bp, 167 predicted proteins | sample 6monopyrite_MG_FD_204945 | JGI IMG/M metagenome (GOLD analysis project Ga0316209, IMG submission 204945) | Microbial mat bacterial communities from mineral coupon in-situ incubated in ocean water Damariscotta River, Maine, United States -... | ecosystem: Environmental > Aquatic > Marine >... | reverse complement strand
AAAATTCCGGATTAATATGCGGAACTGGGTTTTTGACCAAGTCACGCTCAATAATTTTAGCATCGGGTGAGGCTGCTTTTAAATCAGCCACCGTGACAGCGCCAATCTGACGTGTGACAGAGCTTTGTATATCGCTGCTTGATGAAATGTGAAGAATATTTGTCATGAATGTGCCTCTTGTCTATATATTTAAGTTAAGGTACTTATAGGTACTTAGTGCAATATAGTAACCACCAAAAACAATTACAAGAAGGCACAAAAATGTCATTAGGTCACACAGATGTTCCCCCCAATACTCAGGATAAAATTCAACATGGCTCTAACTGCCCAAGTGGTGTTCGAGAGGTGTTAAGCCTTGTCGGTGATAAATGGAGCATGCAGATTGTAGGTGCACTTTGTAATACACCAATACGTTTTAATGAATTGCGCCGAAGCATCGATGGAATTTCGCAGCGCATGCTCACACGCACCTTACGTGAACTAGAGCGCAGCGGGTTAGTCTCACGCACGGTAACTCCAACCACCCCCCCCAGCGTAGAGTATGCCTTAACGCCTTTTGGGAAAACTCTGATAGAGCCCGTCAAAGCTCTTGCTGACTGGGCGGAAAAAAATTACCCCACCATGAGTAAGGCACAAGAGCGTTACGACAAGAATGTAAAATAAATGCGTTACTAGCAGTTATATATCTAAATATAAAATAATTTTTTAACCTCAAAAAACTGTAAAAACTTCAATTTTTTGCATACCAAGTCGCGCGCGCTTTACCGTGGCGCTGAATGCGGCCAGAAGAGACCAACTCACGCAAGCGCACTTTCAGAGTGTTCTGGTTCGCTCTGGTATGCTCTACAATCTCGGCAATACTCAATCGCTCATGCTGTTTAAACAGTTCCAGTATTTGCACGGATAATGCAGGCAATACGGTATCATCCGATGCCTTTTCTTTCTCTACTTTTGCTGCAAGGTTTGCTTTTTGCTTTTTCAGGCAACGAAGGAAAAACCCAAGCCAAGGCTCCCAATCGGGCTTGTCGCCTTTGAGGGTCGTTTGCGTCCGGCGCAGCGCCTTGTAATATAAATCCTTGTTATCTTCGACCACACTTTCCAGCGAAGCATACGGCACATAACTATATCCAGCCCGTAACAGCATGAGCGTAGTCAAGATGCGGCAGGCCAGATCGCGGGCTTTGGCGTAAAGCTTTGGGTAATCATTCAAGACTGGGGGCAAGGCGAAGAACTTTATGGTAAGAGGTGGGAAAGCTTTGCAGCCAACTCTGGACTTATGCAAGCTTTTGGAAACGTAGATTTAACCACCACAGAATATCTATCCAAGCGCCTTGGAAAAACCCGTATTGAAAGTACCCGTGATGGTGAAGTCAGCGCAGATCAACGTGCCAAAGGATTATCTGGTCGCTCTGAAGCTAACGAATTGTATGATCTGCTGACGCCAGACGAAATTGCCCGCGTTTTCAGCCGCGATGATCCCATGCGCCGCCAGCTTATTTTGTATGCAGGTTACAAGCCAATGGTTTTGCAGCGTGTGGAATATTATGATGAAAATGGCCCCTTCTGGGAACTGTTCAAAGGCAAGATTGATTGAGTGCATGCTATAAAGATGCTGTTTTATTCAAAAATTAGTTGCTTAAAATATCCATCTAATTTTTGATTAGACACATCGATAATTTCTTTAAAATTCTCAGCTCCATATGAAAGTTCAATTATATTTCTAAGGTACTGATCACATAAAACTGAAACTTCAGACGCTTTTTCAATTTTATTTTGTGATAAGTGATCACCGTGAACCAGTTTCGACCTAATTTCGTAGGCTAGTTTCACATTATTGAAAACATCAATCTTCTTGTAACCATGAGCAGACAATACAAAGGCCATTCTTTCTGATAAACGATATGATAATTCTGAGTTTGATGTAGCAAACAATGCCTCCATTGCACTGACATAGCTCGCAATCTTGAACCCAATGTTATTAGCCTGCCTTGCAACTTCAATAAACTTTAACGCCTTACCTGACCGACAGTGATTTTTATCTAATAAAAAAGATAAACTCCCAGAATCATTATCGTATAAATATCTTTCAATATTATCGTGCAAACACTCCCATTTTTTCAGATCATTCAAAGACATTTCAATTCTCTCTACTCTACAGTCAGAGAAAGTGTACTTCTTTGCTAAATAATTACTGTGACATGCTTGTAGCTGACCGTCTTCGTAAATAAGCAAGTACGCATTTTCACATGCAAGGCTATGATCTTTAATCACCCAAGCATGGTTAAATAAACTTTGAACCCAAATTAAAAACGTCTGCAACATGAGTTCGTAGTTATCATGATTAAACGTTTGTTCGTCAAATTCACTAAAAACAAAATTATTTGCTTCAAATAAGTGCTGTGCTTCAATAGCGCCAATAAGGTACTGAACTTCTTCTGTTAAGTATGTTTTCCTAACTTCATCATCATTGGAAATATTAATGCCAGGAAGAAGTATAAATTCCTCGACCTTCTCCTCTAAAGACAAATTCCTAAATGTTGTAAAAAACTTTATAGTTTTCAAACCCGTCACCTACTCAATTACCACGTTACCCGCATTCGGGCCGTACAAAATAATATTACCAGCCTGTTCCATTTCCTTTTTCATCAAGAAACGGCCAAGCACGAAATCGCGCGCCACTTCATAGGCCAGCGTTGATGGATAACGACCTTGAAAATCAGTGAGTGTATAATCCACATCTCGCTCTTTCAGCGCCAAGTGAAAGATGCGCCTGACACCTAATCCTGCCGCAATGTGCAGGACAGTGCCACCTGTCTCAGGATCACGGTGATCAAAGCTGATACCGTCATCAAAGAACACTTTTGGCTCCACGATCACACCTGCTTTTAGATTATTGATAAATAGCTGTGCATTCATTGCCGCAGGATCACCTGCTAATCCGCTGACCGTCGATTGGCTATCGTTTATCAGCTTACGCGTTTGATTATATCTTTCTTGATCAACTGCCATCGCTTTATCCCTTCTTCGCTTCTGGAAGCTTTTGATAAAGCCATTTTTCAACTGAATAATTCTCTAATGTTTGGCTTGGCATATCTGACTTGATGTTAATTTGATTATTCACCACCGCTGCCTGAAACCAGTTAACTGTTTGCTCGCCTGCTGTATCGGTGACCAAGCAAATATCTGTCTTACCTGTTAGACCATCCTTTAAAAATATTGTTAGCTCATTACTTTCAGACGGAAATCCATATCCCTTCTGAACACGAATTTGATCTCCGTATCTTTTTTCAAGTTCTGCATCTGAAAGACCTTCGTAAAGCCAAGTGAAGTAGCGTTGATCAACCTCAAACATGGCTTCGCTATCGTTAGAGCGAAAGCCCATTTCATAGCGAGTAAAGCCATCTAGCCCCTTATAATCTGATTTAGTTTCGGCTCTGTAATTACCTGTGATTTTGTTTAAGGTCTCAGTGGCTGTCGCTGCCTTCCTAAATAAATTCCTTAAAGATAGAGCCGCAGTAAAATCCCAAATGCCATTCGTTAATTCATCATCGCTGAGGAATTTTTGATCTTTCAGGAAACTGTGTATGTCTTCAAGCTTATCGTTACTTGGAATACTGCTACCCGCAGCAAACCTGCGCAGCGCTTCTTCTTTAAATTCTGGGAAGGAACCATCGGCTGGATATTCATGTTGGGTGGCATAAGAAACTAAAAGGTCATCAATAACAGACTTCCATGCACGCATACGACCGTTCGCCCCCTTTTGGGCGCGGTATTCGCAAAGCTTTCTTCGCAAGCGATCAATTTGTCCATCCGTATAAGCCATTCAACTCCCTTCACCCTTCCTGTCCTGATTATTCACCGCCACCTCGTCTGCGAGGAATGTGCGAGGAAAAGAGCGGCCCCAGCCTGCCATAATCAAACCTAGAAGGAATGGCGTTAACCATACCAGAAAACAGCAGGATATTCGACCATGAAGATGAAAAAGGCGATTTTAAAACAGTTATTTAAGGGACAGCCTAGAACCGCTTTCTCTGTAAATAAAACAGGTGAACCCAGTGCTGTGGTCACAATAAGTGAGCTCTCACCGTTTAGAGCAAAGCTTGCTGATGGTGTTGCGAAAGCACTTACTTGGGCTGGATTAGGCTTTACTCTTTTTGAGACGATGCAGTTAACTGGTGCAGACTGGAAAGACTGGCTGGCCGCTATTTTAATCCCAGTGGCTTTTTATCCCTTAACCCGTTGGTCTATGCGGTCAACTTTCAAAACAAATACAATAGTGCGTTTTGACAAAGACACATTCCGTATTGGTCATTGGCCCTTTGGTCAAAAATTTGATCGTCAGCTTCAGCACAGCTTCAAGCTTTTACCCCATGACAAAAGGGAAGAAGCAAAAGAAAAACATCAATTGAAAGCCATGCGCCAGCGCAATCGCGGTCAATTTGCTGAACCAGAAGAATATTACAGCAAAAGCTTCAACCTGATTTTTGAGTTTCTCGGTGAGCGCATTGATATCACCGAAATATGGGGCGAACGCGAAGCCGCTCGCGCATTGGAACGGCTGAACACTATCGACAATGTGATCAACACAGAAACAGGAAGCGGCGCAGGATATGCGCTTTCCCCTGACAGGGAATGGAATCCTCAGGCTGGCGACCTAAAGGATTAGGAGAAGAAAAATGTTGAATAAAAAAATGAAAACAACAAACGCAAAGCTCGACCGCCTTATTGGCTTGAGAAAAGTCAAAGAGCAAGTAGAGCGTATTGCATGTGCTGCACGGGTGAACGCACTTCGCATTGCCAATGACTATAAGGTTGCTCAGTCAACCCAGCATATGGTCTTCACAGGAAACCCAGGCACTGGCAAAACAACCGTTGCCAGAATAATGGCCGAGATTTTCAGGGACTATGGTGTTCTTCGCAAAGGACATCTTGTGGAAGTTACCCGAGCTGACTTAATCGGCAAGTATATCGGCCACACTGCCCAGAAAACCAAGGATGTGATTGAATCCGCTCTTGATGGCGTTTTGTTCATTGACGAGGCCTATAGCATTACCCCCAAAGAATCTGGAAAAGACTTTGGTGCTGAAGCCATCGCGGAATTAATCACTTACATGGAAAATTACCCAGATCGCCTCGTGGTGATTGTTGCAGGTTATTCCAATGAAATGCGCCGCTTTATCGACGCAAACCCAGGTCTGGCATCACGCTTTAAAAACACTATCGAATTTGAAGATTATAATGAGCCAGAGCTGTTTGAGATTTTCAGCAAGATTGCCTTGGAACATGACTATTACCTAACACAGTCAGCCCAGCGTGCTTTGGGCAAACAGATCAAATTCATTTACCGCAATCGCGGCAAGAATTTCGGTAATGGCCGTGAAATGCGCAACCTGTTTGATGATGTCATCATCAATCAAGCTGTTCGCATAGCCAATCAATTTCTGAAACCAAGCCGAACTGATCTTGTGACTATCGAAGCGAAAGATATTCCTGGCGGTCATGATAACGGCTTCAATGATGGTGACGATTATATTCCACCAGATACCAATATCTTTGTTGATCCCAAAACAAAGGATTTGGCGGATTCTGGTCTGATCAATCAACTGAAATACGGCATCAACAAAAGTGTCTTTGGGGAAAGCGAATGGCCTTTAAGTGTCAAACGCCCCTATGACCTGATTAAAACACCACAAAAGAAAGGAGAGAATGATGCATAAATTTACGACACACATAAGCCTTGAGCTTTATGAATTTGCCGCCTTTTTAGCGGGACCAAACGGCGATGCAATAGACGTTCTAAATGGTTTCCTGAAAAGTAATATTGATAGCTATATTGCGCTAAAATATTACCACCAGTCACATTGGGATAACGCTTGTCCTCATGATGTTGAGATATTGGATCGCGGGTATATCCAAGTGACTCTAACAATCTGTGGGCTTGTCTGGGAAAAGGCGGCAAATACATTTGCCTCTGAAGGATACTTCGGCATCGAAGATTATCTTCTGGGTATTCTAAACAATCGCCTGATGCAGGCTATGGCTGATTACGATGATGATCTGGATAGCTGGGAGCCTGATTGGCGGCCTCTATGGCTGCAAAACTGGCTAAACGAAAACAATGGCTTCAAGCCTTATATTGATTTTGACGGTGATGATGACTTTCCATTCTAAAACCAGCATAACCCAAACAAACATTTAGGGCGGTTACTGGCATTCAGTAACCGCTCTTTTTTCAAAAACTATCAGATCATTTTTTCTCCGCCCCTTAAGCCCGTCCGTCGCTTTTTCTGACCAAATTGGCTCAGGTGAGCCTTTAAAAACAAGTTAGCACTTCTTCACTGCGTTACGACCCCAAAACGAAACTGGGGTGTTTTCAGGCTCTCCCAAGCAAGTCGGATGGCGAAAAGCACGGCTGATACGGGCTTAAAAACAAAGGAGAAAAACATGTACGATCTAATGATAGAATTTGAAAAAACACAACGCGCTTACATCGAGCAAGCAAGAGACCTCACCCGCCTATGGTATTTGTTGGTTTATGCTGAAGAAGTGGAAGAAGAACACAAAACAAAAGCCAAGATCAAAAAATATCAGGCTATGGCTGAAGCTGAACTAAAGAAACGTAAAGCGACAGCCCCAAAGCCGCCACGTCCCAAGTTTTAAGATCATCATCTGTTCAGGCCTTTAGTGGCCTGAACAGGTTAAAACAGCTCTCCTTGGCGACTGGATTCCTCGAACTTTTTCCACTCAGGTGTTTGGGCTTCATGATTGAGCCAAGCCAGAACATAATCGGTGGCAGAACCATATTCTTCAACGTTAATACGGTGAATAAAATGGGATTTATAGCCCGTCTCGGTGATAGGCAGCGGATGGTTTTCAGGATGAATAACCGACACTTCAATATGTGCCATCGCATCGTCACCCTCAAGGGCGACGCAGTAACTGGGAATATAGCGAACTTCCAGCTCAATATTGTGCCATGTGATTATCTCTAATGAATAGCTCATGATTAGCACCCCCACACGATGTAGGAAGTGCCATCAATATCCAGTTCAGAAATATCACCGCCCAGAACCATGTCACGGGCAAAGGCTTCAGTATCGAAATAGAAACGCAAGTTTTCAGGCATTTGTTCTAAAAGCCCTGTATCTTCGATATAGCTTTCAGCGTATTCGATAGCCGTGCCTTCAAACAGGCAAACATCATCAAGCTTGTCGATCATATCGTCGAGGCGGTAGCCAAGGTGATCAGCCAGATAAATGGCTTTCACAGCATCGTCTTCATCCATGGTCTCATAGCGCTCAAACCAGTCTTTAAGGTTAGCCTGATTAACGCCAACAGCTTTAAAAAGGGCTGAATTATCGCCGTCAATAAACTGAATTTCATATTCCTCAACGGGATCACCATATTCGTTACGGTGCTTAGATGCTTTCTCGGTATAGTCTTCATAATCACTGAAGTAAAAACCAGTGTAACCGTCCGCCCAATCCCCTTATGCAGCTTCTTCCAGCTCGGTTTTATAGAAGTTCCAAGGCAGCAGCTCATGGATACGGTTGATGGGGTGGTCCGCAATGGTGTCTAACACCCAAGTTAGGTAAGCTTGAGGATTAATACCGTTCAGTTTGGCTGTTTCCAGAAGCGTGTATGCAGCAGCGGCCCGCTCACCGCCTTTGTCTGAACCGATGCGAACACCTAGACACACTTATAACCAGCTCAAATCAATCGAGATAGGTGGGGTTCGCCGGGCGTTTACGCTTCAACCACAATCCGGCGTTTGAAATCGTCCGCATACCGTCGACGCGGTACCTTGCCTTTAGCCATAATAAGTGTCCACTTAATTTAAGCGGACACTAAGCCCGCTACCAGTCATTCATATAATATGGCAGGATAAGCTACGGAAGGTGGAGATCACCGGGCGCTTACGTTGAAGCGAATGCGGCTGATGTAAAGTTAACCTGCATACAGAAGAGAAAACGGGATTTTCTCGTCGCCCGATCACTAGCTGGGTAGCATAACAAATAATTGTTTCCATGGAAACATATAATTGATAAGGTCAACTCATGAGGCTTATTTTCCAATATCGAGGTATAAATGACGAAGTCAGGTCAGGTTGAACGATCCTTTAAAGATAACTCCCATCCCTTGTTTTCTCTGCTAAAACTTCGTGATGTTAACGCAGGCGGTGCACAAGTGCGTGCATGCCTTCCCTATCAAGAGAGCTTCACTGACGGAGCGGACAAGGGACTGGCCAAAGGATGGTCGGTCATCACGCTGGATACACTTCTTGGCATGGCCGTCTATGGCCGGTTGCAAGAAACCAGACCGATTGCAACCATCGATCTTGCTGTAGATTATCTGGAGCCTGCCGGCAAAGGGGCAGATTTAATCTGCGAGGCAAATTGCCACGACATCAAAGACAATATTGCCTTTGTCAGCGGCTGTATCAGCGATGCACGAGATGGTTATCAAATCACCAAAGTCGCCGCCAAGTTCATCATTAAAAACCCTCTAAGACCGCAAGGAGAGCGAGGTTCGTCGCAGTATATACCGCAGCCATGGGAATTGCCGCAGGCAGAGCTGTGCCCTGGCTTCGAAAAGCTGAAGTCCAATGTTCCTTTTGCCCGCTGGCTCAACCCTGAGCGATACACTTTCAACGGTAATGCTGTTTTCGCCCTTGAATTCAACGACAGCCATATCGGCGACCCTTACGCTCGTACCGTCCATGGTGGCATCTTGACAAGCCTGATGGAAACAGCTGCGGTAGGCACTCTTGCGATTAATAAAAACGCCAAGGAACTTGCTGATCCTCTGTCGCTAAAAGTGCAGTTCATGCGTCCGACCGGAGCGCGGGACACTTATGCATCTGCCTCGATCATACGCGACGGGAAAAATATTATTATAGTTGATGCGCACGCATGGCAGGAAAGTCCCGACAAACCGTCGGCCAGAGCTACATTTTTGTTCAAGGCGAGCAATTGAGACCCGATTCGGCCCTGTTTAACCCTGCTCAACTTCGCTCAATAGCCGCTTTTTGGCGTCTGCCAGAAAATCAATGATCCCTTCTCTTTTTTCTTCCGCCAAGTCACCCCAAATATAGGCGAATAAATCCTCTGCTTCGTTCTGTAATGTCGGCAGGATATGCTGAATTTTGTCTGTCAGATAAATTCGGTTCGCCCGCTTGTCGGTGGCGTCAGGCAAGCGTTGCACCCAATTACCTTTTTCAAGCCGCGACAGCATTTTTGAAAGCGGCGCACGTGCCATGTCCATCTGATCAGCCAGCTGCTGCTGGGTCAATCCATCACACCGGCGCAGGCTCGCCAGCGCAAACCATTGTGCGGGTGTCAACCCAGCATCTTTGATACGGCGGTCAAAAGCACATTTCATCAAACGGGCGACATCCTGGATAAGGAAGCCCAAATTTCTGTCATAATTTTCCATAATCAATCTATATCATTAAACATGTTGTATCCATGGAAACAGTATTATAGTCTTTTAACTAAATAAACACATATCAGGAACGACAGCCAATGCACCCCTTTTCCCGACTAGCGCTTGCTTTGCTGATCTCCGGGGCCTTTATTATATTGCCTTATGGTCGCACAACTGCCGTAGCGAGCCAAGCTCATGACGCCTTTAACTCTGTGCAGAGCGAAGAAGTAATCGTCGCGACCGGCGTCATGAAATCCAGGCGTACAAGTATGCTTGGCCCGGTTGTGCCCGGTGTGTTGGAGCAAACCTTTGTGAAGGTCGGCGACATTGTTACAAAGGGCCAAGCCCTGTTCAGGATCAGGCCGGTCGACTATGATATTGCGGTTCGAAAGGCAAAAGCCGCACTGGACCTGGCGCGAGCTCGTGTCGTGCTGCAAAACAAACGTTTTGACCGCGTATCAGAGCTTTTTAAAGACAAAAACGTGAGTGAAAGTGCGCTCGAAGAAGCTAGAGCCAGCCTTGATGTCGCGTTGGCCGAGCAAGCGCTTGCCCAGACTGATCTGGATAATGCAGAGCAAATATTGTCCGACACCATCATTCGAGCTCCTTACGACGGCGTGATTACAAAAAAAGTGGCGGACGAAGGCGTTTTCAAGACGGTACAGGCCTTCTCTGGCAACGGCGGCGTTGTAGAGCTTCAGGAAGCCGGGATTATGGTAGCTATTTTATTTGTACCCGTCAGCCAGACCGCGCGCATTGAACTGGGCCAGAAAACATTGCTTTCCATCGACGGCCTAGATCAGAGATTTACAGGTGAGATTGCCGTTATCAACCATCAGGCCCACGTGAGCTCCAATATGCTTGAGGTTCGGGTAGCTGTCATCAATGACGGCCTCGCCATCAAAGACGGCCAAACGGTAGTTGCTCGTATTTATGCGGCGGAACAGGTGAGCCAGTAATGAGCCTTTCCGATGTTTCAATTAAAAGGCCTGTGCTCGCCGTTATGCTGATCGGTGCGCTTGTTGTTTTGGGCTGGCTTTCCTTGCCCCGGCTCGGCGTTGATCTGTTTCCGGATGTGGAGTTTCCCTACATTTCTGTAACCACAACCCTTGAAGGGGCATCACCAGACACGATTGAGAGCGAAGTTACCGATGTCATCGAGGAATATGTTAGTACAATTTCAGGGCTGCGCCAGGTGCGCTCGACCAGCACGGAAGGCGTTTCGCAGGTCGTACTTGAGTTTGAGCTTGATGAAGATATAAGCGAAAAGTCGGAAGACGTAAGGGATAAAATCGCGCGCGCCGTTTCTGACTTACCGTCGGATGCAAACGCACCGATTGTTGAAAAAGTTGATCCCGATGCCGCCCCTATCATGACACTGATTATCTCTGGCGACGCCGATGTCGGCGCTTTAACAACCTACGTTGACGAGAAAATTGTTGCCGATCTGGAACGGCTGCCTGGTGTTGGTTCCGCCAAAATCCTCGGAGGCCGCTTGCGGGAAATGCGAATCTGGCTTGATCTTTACCGCATGCGCGCCTTTGGCGTTACCTCTTCCGACATCAGAAATGCGCTGACCCAAGAGCATGTAGAACTGCCCGGCGGCAGGCTGGAGGTAGGGGGAGGCGAGCGCGAATATATCGTAAAAACTGACGCAGAGGCCAGCACGACCAAAGAATTTGCTGATTTAGTTGTCTCCTTCCGTACCGGCACAAGACCAGTGAAGTTGGGGGATATAGCAACAATTGAGGACGGGCTGGAAGATGAGAGAAGTGTCGCGTTTCTGAATGGCCGTCCGAGTATTGCCGTTGAACTACGCCGCCAATCCGGTAAAAACACCGTTTCTGTCGCCAATCTTGTCAAAGACTATATCACTCAGAGCACTGAGCGGCTCCCCGACGGCATGTCAATCGAAGTTTCAAGGGACGTATCCCGTTTTATCGAGTCCTCAATCGAAGACGTGCAGAAAGACCTGGTTATCGCCATCCTGCTAGTGGTGGCGGTTACATTCTTCTTTGTGCTCAATCTAAAAGCAACGCTGATCGTGGCCCTCGCCATTCCAACATCGCTTATCGCAACATTCTTTGCGCTGTATGTCTCAGATTTCACGTTGAATACTCTGACATTGCTGGCATTGACGGTTGCGATTGGTCTCTTGGTAGATGACGCAATTGTTGTGGTTGAATCTATTCAGAAAGAACTGGACAAGGGATTGGAGCCGCACGAGGCCGCCTCCGGGGGCACCAGGAAGGTTTGGCTTGCGGTTATGGCGGGCACTGCAGCGACGCTCGCTGTTTTTCTGCCTATCGCCTTCATGTCCGGGATCGTGGGGCGGTTTTTCATGCAATATGGGCTCGCGATTGTGTTTTCCGTTTCGGTTTCACTTTTGGTGGCGCTTACCCTCACACCCATGCTCGCTTCCCGGTTTATGGCGAAAGCCTCGGTTGGCGGCGGTCTGCTGCATCCTATCGAGCGGTTTCATGAATGGCTTGTCCGGGCTTACGCATCCGCTCTCAAAAAAGCTATTCGCTTCCGCTATATTGTCATGGTTATTGCGTTTTTATCGTTTGCTGGCGGTATATTGATCGCCCAACAAATACCAACCGGGTTTTCTCCTCTAGCCGACCGTTCCGAATTCCTCGGGCAGGTCGAACTGCCGCTTGGTATTGGCATTGAAGAAGTGAAGCGAGCCGCAAACACGCTCAATGAGGCTCTTCATGCCGTCGATGAGGTAACGTATGTGCTGATTACCGCTGGCGGGGGCGCGCAGCAAAAAATCAACCTGCTTGATTTCTATGTCGCGCTGACCTCCAAACAAAGCCGCGAACTCACCCAACTTACCCTGATGTCCGATGCACGAAAGGCGATTGCGAGCGCTATGCCATCTGCCCTGAAAACGTCGGTGTCCGAGGTGCCGTGGGTTTCAGGTGGCGGGGTATCGAGCAGTAAGATGGAATATGTTATTCAAGGGCCAGTGCTTGAGCAGACAAATACCTATGCGAATACGCTGGTTGAGAAAATGAAAGTCTCCCCTTTGTTCGCTGATGTGCGCACCAGCTATGAAGCTGGAAAACCGGAGTTGAAACTGCGGCTCAACCGGCGCATGTCTGGAGAACTGGGTATCAGTGCGCGCGCTATCGCACAGGATAGTCAATTGATGATTGGTGGTGCGGACGTGGGCACGTTCGAAGCAGGAGGGCGCAGGTATGACGTGCGGGCCAGACTGCGCGCGGATCACCGCGACGAGCCTGGTGACCTACAATTGATGCAGTTTCGCGGGGCTGCGGGTGACCTGCTGGATGCTGGTGTTTTGCTTACCTTTGAAACGGGGACCGGCCCGTCTCAAATTGACCGCGTTGACCGCGGGCGTAAAATTTCCCTTTTCGCAAACCCGGCTGGCGGCGTTTCACTGGGCACAGCATCCGATGCCTTTGCACAGGTGATGCTGGAAACACCTTTACCAGATGGCATGACACTTATTGTTGAGGGAGAAGCCCGCCGCCTTGCGGAAACCGTCGAGGCAATCAGCTTTGCGTTCATTTTAGCAATCATCGCGCTATACATGGTTCTTGCCGTTCAGTTCGACAGCTTTGGTCAACCCGTTATCGTTATGTTGACGGCGCCACTGTGTTTTTCAGGTGCTTTCGCCGGTCTTTATCTCGCGGATTTGGAAATATCACTTTTTTCCCAGATTGGCCTAATCGCCCTGATGGGGATTGTGATGAAAAACGGTATTCTTCTGGTTGACCGGGCAAACCAATTACGTGCAGACGGCTTGACACGGCTTGAAGCCATCAAACTTGCTGGACCGGAGCGGCTAAGGCCCGTATTGATGACGGCCCTGTCTGCGGTGTTTGGCATGATGCCAATTGCGTTCGCCACCTCGGACGGTGCTGAATGGCGCAACAGTATGGGCTTCATTATTATGGGTGGGTTGTCTTCCTCGACAATCCTCACCCTGTTTGTGATCCCTGCCGCTTACGGAATCATCACCGATGCCGACAAGGCCGTGGACAAAGTACGTATGTATTTCGCTGGCAAAAAAAATTGGCGTAGGTGACTGAACTGTCTCCTTCATGAACTTTCGCCATTCATTCCGAGGTTAAGCGTAAGCGCCAGACGGAGTCTGTTTAAGCGGCTTCTTCCAGCTCGGCTTCAGTGAAGTTCCAGGGCAACAGTTCATCAATACGATTGACCGGGTGCTCTGCAATGGTGTCGAACACCCAAGTCAAATAGGCCTGCGGGTTGATACCGTTGAGCTTTGCAGTTTCCAGCAGTGTATAAGCAGCGGCGGCCCGCTCACCGCCTTTGTCAGAGCCGTAGAACAGGAAATTCTTCCGGCCCAGAGCTATAGATCGCATGCACCGTTCCGCCGGATTATTGTCTATCGCAAGACGACCGTCCGTGAGATAGACCTCCAGCCGCTTCAGTCTGGTGATGGCATAGCGAATGGCCCCGGCCAGAGCGGATTTGGCGGGTATCTTGTTGAGCTGCTGGGGTAACCAAGCTTGCAGGTCTTCAAACAGAGCTTTGGCCTTTCTGTGTCGGACCTGTCGTTTGAGGTCGGGCGGTTGTTGCCTGATCTGTTTCTCAATACCATACAGGGCAGCAATGCGTTCCAGTGCTTCCTTGGCAATCAGTGATCCGTTTGCTTTGTGCAGGTCGAAGAATTTGCGTCTGACATGCGCGAGGCAAGCAACTTCTGTAATTTTGCCGCTGCCGTATAGCTTCTCGTACCCTGCATAACCGTCCGCATGCAGAAAGCCTTCATAATCCTTGAGGTGATCCTGCGGCCGCGCGCCTTTTCTATCGGGAGAATAACGGTAATATGCCGCAGGAGCAGCAACACCTTGCCAATCGCGCTCGTCGCGCAGATAAGTCCATATTCTGCCGGTTTTGGTTTTGCCTGTTCCCGGTGCTTGCACGGGCACCGGGGTATCGTCGGTGTGAATGGTAGGGCCTGCCATTACATGCTTGCCAATGGCGTCCACAAGCGGGCGTACAAGCTCCATGCTGCGGCCAACCCAGTCAGCCATTGTGTTGCGGCTCAGGTCAACACCTTCGCGGGCATAAATACCGGATTGCCGATACAGTGGCAAATGATCCGCGTATTTTGATACAAGCACGTTAGCTAAAAGACCGGGGCCGGGTTTGCCTTTCTCAATTGGTAAGCTAATGGCTGGTGCCTGCTTAATGGTATCACAGGCTCTACACGCCATTTTTGGCCGTACATGGTGTTTCACCCGGAAGCTTGCAGGTACATAATCCAGCACCTCGGTGATATCTTCACCAATCTTATGGAGTGCTTTCCCGCAGCAGTCACACATGCCGCCGTTTGGCAGGTGCTCTGTGACATCTCGTGGCAGGTGTTCAGGCAAAGGCTTGCGAACCGGCTTCTGCTTTGCTTCAGTGTCATTGATGCTTTTATCAACATCAGGATCATTTTGCAGGATGGCCGCTTGCTCAGTGATCAGGTCTTCCAGCGTTAGCTCCATCTGGTCGACGATACTGTCGATTGCCTCAGACGAAGAGCCAAACTTCGCCCTGCGCAAGCCCGCAATCTGCAGCCGCAACTTCTCGATTACATAGTGCTGCTCAAGCACCAAGGTGTTTGATGCTGCAAGGGTTTTGGGCATGGAAAAGGGCGCTTCAATCATGGCCATTTTATAGCTCATCAACTGCCTGAAAGCTATGTACAATGTCAAAGAACGGGCAGAAAATATGACATGAAACCAACAAAGTTTAGCTGCTCATTCAGCCGGCTTTCAGCGGCTTCCAGGTTTTCTTCTGAATCCGCCAATCAATACCTTCAAGCAGCATCGAAAGCTGGGAAGCACGCAGCGTAATCTTGCCGTCTTCTGCGCGGGGCCAGACAAACCGGCCACGCTCAAGCCGTTTGGAGAACAGGCACGCTCCCTGATTGTCCCACCAGATGATTTTACACAAATCACCGCGCCTGCCACGGAAGATAAACAAGTGGCCAGAGAAAGGGTCTTCCTCCAAAGCCTGTTGCACCAGCATGCTCAGGCCGCCAAATCCTTTGCGCATATCCGTAACACCCGCAGCCAGCCATATCTTTGTATTTGAGGGAACCGGGATCATATATTGCTGCTCGATGTAGCGGGCTTCAGTTCAGCGAGTGCAACAGTGAGGAAGGCTGGATTAATAGTGCCGCCGCACCGCAGCTTTGATCCGCATGGAAAATCTATCTCAAGGATACCTACTGATGCGGGATCGCTGGTATTGACGGGTGTTTCATCCAGAGCTGCTTTAACCTCAACCGGTAACAGGCAGACTTCCTTGCCAGTTTTTGCCGTCTCTTGATCCTTGAGAAACTTTTGCCGCCAGCTATATAAACGCTTCGGGTTCAAACCGTGACGCCGCGCTATATCCGACATGGGTTCATCAGACGCTTCAGCCTCAGCAACTATACGACGCCTGAATGCCTCACTCCATTTACCACGACGCTTCTTGCCTGCCATAAATCATATACCCCATATCCAAGCAGACACCGTGCCGGCTTTGCTGAGATATCTTTACGTGAAGAGGAAGGGCTTGGGTATGTGGGTATCACCGGGCGCTAACAAACCAGTGGCTGAAATGTCATAAGGTGTTGCGTGATAAATGTTGGTCATAATTTCCTCCTTTGCTTTGAACGCAGAAGGAAAAACGGGTGGCACTAAGGGACAGACGCAACTGCCTTCACGGGGCCTTCAGGCCGTGGCGCGGAAGGACGGTTGTGACTGACCCAACAGCCGTTAGTTATGCGGATCAGTCAAAGCGGGAGGAAATTATATACCGTATTTTAATCGCCTTTTTACAAATGCAGGCTGGGAGCCTTCAAGAACATTGACAATTCTTTTGTTTGTTTGGGGATTCTCAATTGAACCTGTTTCATATGAAAACTTATAGTTATTAGCCTTATCTAAATTGACGTAGATAATTTGCTCAGCATCCGAACCAACCGCTAAATTGGGGTTATGTGTAACCATCACCACTTGACGACGCTTCTTAGCTTCTCGAATGCAATTGGCTAAAACTCTGAATATGCTCTCGTTATCAAGGTTGTCTTCAGGCTGATCAATGATAAGAGGTGTATTCTTGCGATCCAGTTGAAGATAGAAAATCAATAACAATAAGCCTTTTTCGCCAGGAGATAACTCATTTAGATTTTTACCCCCCAACCGTAACTCATACCTTGATGACAGGTAATCTAAGGAGAAAAGAAAGTCATAGAACTCTTTTACGTTATGAGTTTGATCAGACAAATCTAAACCATCCGACCTCATCTCAGACAAAATTTGGTTACAGAATGTCAAAATTGAAACAGGATCGCCCCATTCCGTTTCACTTATGAAAGCGTTTAATTTTTGTATGGCGTCTGCGTTATTTCTAAATGGGCCACGTTTTCTTTGATCAATCTGATTTAAAAATTCGCGCTGAAAGTCTTTATTCAGAATAAATGAAGCTTGGATTTCTATACCAAAGCCATCGGTGCGCACTGCATCAAGATGCTCATCCACACTATTCTTAAGGTTCTGATAAAACTGAAGAAACTCCCTTTTACTACTATAAATATTATTCAGTATTTCTCCACGGCGTTCATACTGATTATTTAGGTTGGTGGCTAAATCTTCATCAATTCCCTTCAATCGCTTTTTTAAACCATTCAAAGTGCCTACTAAGGGGTCTTCTTCGTCACCGAGTATCTCATTTCGCTTTGCTGTCCAAGCTGACAAACGATCTACATAAGACTGGTATTTTCGCTGTGGAGTTCCAAGCTTTTCTTTGAGCTGGCTGATTTGTTCTTCAACAAAATGATAAGCATTTTTCAAATCAGGAATCGTACTGAGCTGACTAAAGTTAGTATCTAGTGAAAACGTAATCCCATTTTCAGTTTCAATGATAGAAATCTGCTCTTGAATTTCACTAACTTTCTGGTCCAACGCCTCTGTATTTAAACTATGCTGAACGATCGTTGCAGCATCCAATTCTAACTCTTGAAGAGCTGGTATAATTTGCACAATCTCTTCATTAAACCCTGCATCAAGACTGACCAGCCGCTCCTTTACAGTCACTGCCTTCTGTAACCTAGATTTGTGGCTGGTTAAATTTACAGTTTGGCTTTTCCCTTTTTCACTAATTGAAGCAAGAATTCCACCTAACTTCCCGATCTCAGCAGTAAGTGCCTTTTGTTCATCCGATTCTTCATCAGGTTTCCCAACTTCTTTAGGTTTGGAAGTATCTAATGCTTCTAGCTCTTCTTCTTTTGCTTTGATTTGAGCTGTAATCTGTTCCCGAAATTGGGGGGAACTCTGCTTTTCTAGCTCAACAATTTCAAAATTCAGCTCCCGCAACTGCCGTTTCAAAGAACTAATTTCTACTTTACTTTGCTGGGTCTTCTCTTCCTCTAATTCCGAAAATGATGATTTTCCCAGCTTTTCTGTTTCTTCAACATGCGAGAAGACCACATCTTCAATTTCATTTCTAAACTGCTCAATTTCTATTTCATTAGTCAGCTGCTCAAAATAATTTTGAGGCAAATACTCTACGGTTTCTGGTTTGTTTTGATCACAACTCTCATCAAGCGATTTCTCCAGCACCTTACCCGTTTGCCAAGTGATTGAAGCGATGAAATTTTCGGCATACCCTCTTTGTCTAAATTTCTTGCTCTTTGAATCGTCAGTTAAGAACGAAAAATAGCCTTCCTGTCGGCTTTCACCTAACAATCCCAAAATATCAACAATCGCGCTCTTACCACTGCCTTTATTTCCTATGATTGCTGTTAATTCTGGGTTCAAAGGAAATGAAACTTCCTTAAACCACTGGCCATTACTTTCGTCGTAACCAGCAATCTGATTAATAGACAATTGCCCCAAAAACTTGGTTCCATCCTGGTTTAATCGGTTCATTACATCAGGCTCGGAACCAATAAAAACACGGCTTTCTGGCTCGTGACAAATTTGTTTAAGTCCCAAGAATGTTAGGTCAGACTTGATCCATGTAGACGCAAAACCAGCAACATCACCGCTTAGTCGTTCTAAGTCATCAAAACTATGAGCATCGCTGCCAGAAACTACAGGTTTAGGGTCAGATACGCCTTCGGAGTATCGATCACCTCCCAATAAAAAATCACGGTTTTCATTTTTACCAAAAAACAAGTCACAGGTGCGGTCAATACGATCAGCTAGACTTACTTTTCTAGGGGATGAACTATCCGTTGACCTTAGACCATTATTATTTGCTGGGAACGCCAAAAGGTAAGGCTTTTCATCACCAAATGTAGCGTTCAACGCTTCTAGCATCCCATCCAAAGTAACTGTAGCTGCCATAAAATCAGCCTCAGAGGTCAAGTCAGAACATCTTTGCCTGACACTTGCGTCATCCAATGACTGTGTTTCTAGGTTGGTTAAAAACCTGACTATTTTATCTTGGTCAATTTTATCTGTGTCATTATCAAAAATTACATGGAAGTCAGGATGAGTTCCATCTTTACTAATAGATTCAGATAGACGGAATTCTATATTTAGAAAGAACTGTTTTTTAGTTTCTGAATATTTTTCTTGATACCTAGATTGTAATTCAAAAAAAGTGTCCGCCGAAAAATAATCAGTGATGCCAAACGCTTGCACATCTGATGTTTCCAGAAGGTCCATAAACTTGTTCCAAGTTTCATCATCTACTGAACCGTATGCATTATTTAATTTGGTGCCTGGGGGATGAACATGCAAATCCCACCTACGCCACAATGAACCAGTTTCACAAAAACGAATATCACTCATTCCAACGCCTCCCATAAAGAGTATTCCGCAGGATCATCACACTCTCCCATACGCGGCCATAAGGCCTGCAAGCGTTGAGCTTTCTTTGATCTCATCATGTGGCACGAGGGCATACAGCCATTTCTTGCCGCCGTTTTCGGCAGCATGCGCGTTAGCATGCTCGACCCACTGACAAGCGGCACGGGCTTTTGCTAATACGATCTCGTCTGTCATTTCGTTCTTGGCTTTCACCTCAACGATTAACTTCTCGGTGTCTGTTTCCACCACAAAATCGGGCTCATAACCACGGCCAGCCAGATATTCGATCTGAAACTGTTTAGCGCCAGGTTTCATCCAGCGAATAACACTGGTTTCATGGTCAGAATCTATGATGACCGCAAAGCGCCGCTCATCATCTGAATCAAATTTTTGGAATGGATAGCAACATTTCTGGAAGCCCAAAAATACGTGCTTCTTTGTGTCACCAAGCGGCATAACAGGTGTCTTAAAATTCTTTACCCTTGAAGGGTCAGACACATTGAAGGCTTGCGGGCGCAATACCTGAAACCCACGAGAAATAGTGGCGCGGTAATCGGTCGTTGTTTCCCAGTAGTTTTTCTTCATCTGTTCAAAGATAAACCGAGCCAGTTCTTTACCGTGTACTAAGCAAACATTTTCAATATCTTCTGGCACGGATAGATATGACCTAACCCGCGCGACCACTTGCCCTGCAAGCTTATACAGAAGATCAGACTGGCTATCATAATCCACCTGATCAAATTCAATCAGGTGCCGTACGATATAATTTTCCATCACATCTTCACCAGCCCCCTCAAAGGACCGAGCAAGAAATGAACGCGCATCTGTGCGCATATTAGTGATCATGATCTCGTCTGAAATTGGCTGCTTTGAGATTGTCTCAAGCCCATCAAGATCAAAATCTTTGTAACCAAAGGTGACTTCTCGCGTAGGGATCACAACGATCTCAGGGATTTCGATGATTTGCTCAACTACATTTTCCGTAACCACAGATACAATTTTCTTGATATCTACATCTTCACCCATTCCTTCCATTTCCGCTTGAATGGGTTTCAGTGCGGCCTCCACATCTTCAACTAAAGCTTTTTGAATTTCTGGGTCTTGCAACTGGCCAACACCGCGTTTCAATTTGCGCTCATATTTATGTTGGATAAGTTCAATCGTTGCTTGGGCGGCTTGTTGTTCTTTTGGTGTTTCAAACACATAAGGCGTTTGTGGCTGATCTGACAATCCCGCCATACCTGACGTTGAGCCCGTTAAAATACTATCAAGCACGGTTGGTGCCTCCAGCACTTTTGCGCCAGCGCCAGAAACGTCTGCGTCATCACCAATGGATATTTTCTTAATCTTAAAGGGTGAATCGTCTTCCCGCGCTCGCTTGATAACTTCATCAAAACGATCATGAGCAATGACGGTTAGGGTATCAACTGCCTCAACGCCTGTTCGCTGACCATATGGCAGGCGTAGACCACGACCAAGGGTTTGTTCGGTCAGAATGTCTGATGCCGAAGCACGAAGTGGCACAATGGTGTAAAGGTTGGTTACATCCCAACCTTCTTTCAGCTTGTTAACGTGGATAACAATGTCAGTATGGCCACCTTTTTCCAACGCGACTAAGCGTTCTGATGCTTCATCGCTTTCAACACCGCTGGTCTTTGAATGGACCTCAATGACTTTGCCCTTATAGCGGCCACCAAAAAAGCCATCGCTTTCAATCTGTTCGCGCAGAGCTTTTGCGTGTGTGGTGTCTTGCGCTACTACGAGCATGAAGGGATGAACCTTCTCCCTGCCGCTATCGCGGGCGTAAATATCCAGCTCGACCTTCACATGTTCATGGTAATGAATACCGTCTTCCAGCTTGATCTGCTCAAGCTGGGCTGCGTCCACAGACGCTGGATTAAAGTTGGCTCGTGTTGCTACTGCTGGCTCTTTAACAAAGCCATCTTCCATGGCATTACCAAGGCCGTAGTCAATGATTACATTTTTGAAAGGCTTGGAACTGGCCCCAACTGTTTTGGGTGTAGCGGTTAGCTCTAGGCCCAAAACAGGCTTCAATTCTGCCACCGCCTTCATACCAGCATTGGCGCGGTAACGATGAGCCTCATCCATCATCAACACCAGATCAGGCAATCCTGCCAGATAGTCAAAATAAGACTCGCCGATATACTCTTGGAGTTTCTTAATGCGGCCTTTGTCTTTGTTAATTTTATCGACGTTGAAAATATTGATGATCGGTGTATTGCCGAACAGATCACTGCCTTTAACACCGCGCCCATTGTCCCAGTTTTCACCTGTGACCAATAGCGGCGGATTTTGGGCAAATTCCGAAATACCCTTAAACACATATTTGGCCGTGCCAGGGGTAAAGTCCTGAATAAGCTTTTCATAAATTGTTGTATTGGGCGCGAGCACAAAAAAGTTCGAGGAACGGCCAGACAAAAACATGAAGGCGGCAAAAGCACCCATAAGCCGCGTTTTACCAACACCTGTAGCCAGCGCAAAACAGAGCGACGGAAAGTCCCTTTCAAAGGCTGTTACACTGGGGTATGCCGCTTTTATAGTCTCAAGCGCAGCTTCAAGGTCAATATCCTTACCCAGTTCAATCTTTGATGTTACATCAGCCAAAATGGCAAGCGAGCGTTCCTGCGGTGATCGCAGTGAAAGGCGCTGTGTTATTTGTCGTTGAATTCTCTCGTTACTAACCATGGCCTATGCCTCCCCCTTCGTGTCGTCTTGACCGAAGAGAGGCAACTCTTCCCTCAAACTCTCTTGTTCTTTTTCAGCTTCGCTTTTAGCCATCGGCAAGTTTTCAACATTTAAGCTGTAATCATCCTGCCCCCACTCACACTTGGTCAGTACCGCATGCGGAATTTTCTTGATGGTCAAGTTATCAAAGGCATCTGCGTCGGCGTTAAAGGCCTTACAGCACACAAACAGCGTGCGATCTGGACCTACATCTTCAGAAAGCTTTTTCAACGCAGAATGGGTCATGGATGTAGTAGTGACAAATATGAAGTCAGTCTCGGTCGAATGACCATGCCGCCAATATTCATTTTCGTCTTGGCTCGGGTCATATGTGAAGCCCATGTTCTTACAAACTGCTTCAGCCAGCATCGTCGCGTTATATTTTTGCGAGATAACCCAATTGCCATATTTGTCTTTTTCAAGAAGGGAAGGAGCTAGATGGTAATAACGAAATCCACCACCGCCGCCCCAATTAACTTCGGATGTAATACCCCCCATATCACTTCCATCGATAACTTTTTGCATTCTAGGTACAACAAAGCTTTCACAATGGTCTCCTAGCTCAACCATAATCCACTTACGCTTCATCTTATGGGCTACAGCTCCAGTGGTTCCCGACCCTGCAAAGCTGTCTAAAACTAGATCATTTTCTTCTGTAGCAACTGTAAGAATTTTTCGTAGTAACCGTTCGGGCTTTGGTGTTTTAAATAACTCAGATGTTGCCATTCCAGGAAAAAGCTTTTTCAATTCATATTTTGCCTGACGATTATGCCCTGTATCTGAAATATCTGACCAAAGTGATGAGGGTGACAAACCCTTTTGGTCGGCCAAATATGTTTTACGCATAATTTTCTTGCCATCAGCGACAAACACAATTTCACCGGTTGCAATTTTTTCGTCGACTTTTTCTTTACTCCAACGCCAGCCGTTAGAGGGCGGAGAAATCGCATATCCAGAAGGGGAAATAATATCGAATTTCAGATTTTCCCTTGGGTTTGGAGATGATAAATTACCTTGAAACCAAGGCCCTTTAGGGTCGTTATCCGGGTTTTTATAATGCGCGTTAGCTTCTTTGGTTCTAGGTAGTGCATTAGAAAGCCAACCTGGCTCAGCGGAATAAATAAGCACTGTATTGTGATCAATTGAGAATTGTTTGGCATCATTATTAGATGAATCTGCTGCCCGCCAACTCAAAGATGTAACAAAACACTGTCTTCCGAACAGTTCATCCATCAAGACTTTGAGATAGTGAATTTCATTATCATCCAGATGAACCCATATACTTCCATCGGGTGATAGTAGGTTCTTCAAAATAACTAGCCTGTCGCGCATTAAGGACAGCCATAATGAATGTTCGAAACCATCTTCATAATGGGTAAATGCTTGGCCTGTGTTAAATGGTGGGTCAATATATATACACTTTATTTTCCCAGTATATTCAGCTTCCAATGCCTTGAGCGCTAATAAATTATCACCTTTAATCAAGGTGTTATCAAAGATATCACCGTCCGAGTGTCGCTCTGCTGCATGATGGGACAATTCAGGATCTTCGATGAGGATACGCGGCTCCAATTTTGGGCGGTCATCCTTACCGATCCATGTCAGTTCCAATTTTTGTTTTTTACGGCTCATGCTACGACCTCCCAGCGGATCGTGAACAGTGGCTCTGACACTGGCGCGGCATCCATACTTGTTGCGATGTCATCCAACATCTGATTGACTTCATCGCGAATGCCTTTACGGCGTTCAAAGGTTTTTAACTTCATTTCATCCCGCTTGTCTTCCAGGCGTTGAATGCGCCTTTTCTCTTTTAATTTATCGGCCATGGTAATGCCCGTATTGGTGCGCAGTGCTTTTCTGGCAGCGCGTATCTCTGTATCTAATTCTTTGATCTCTGCCTCTGCTGCTTTTTCAAGGTCATCAGCATAAGCGTCCAACTTATCTGTCTCTGCATCCAACCATTCAGCATTCTGTTCATTAGCCTGCTGAATAAAGTTATTCTTTTGATCTTCTGATAAAGCATTTAATGCCAGTTCTGGCTGCGCCACTGTCACGCCTCCCAAATCCGTTGCAGGGACAAGGAACATCCGGTCCACCGTTTCAGGATGTACCTCAACGCTTTGATCAGTAATACAAGCCGCAACAATATGCTCTCGGGTTGACTGCGGTGTTTTAATGCTAAGTTTGGAAAGCTTAATCCAGCCAGATTTACCACCTAAATCACGTACATCTGCCAGCAACCCATCATGGGCTGAATGATCGAACCTGATATGCGCGATAGGCATATGTCGGCCTTTTGCTGTTTCAACTATACCTTCTGCCAAATTACCATCAGCAAGGCGGAAAAATTGCCAACCCTGATCATCAGCAAGCGGCCATTCTGTTGTGAATGTTTGTCCTTCATGGTCAAAACGCGGACTGTGATCACCATGAAAATGCGCATCAGGCAATTCAGCGCGGGCAACTATCATTAACCGCTTTGTAAAATCATCGAGCGAATGTTCTATCGCGCCCTTACGGGACTTAAGGCGACTGACCACATCCTGGTCCATATGCTCCATCAGCTTTTGGCGAGCATCCAGCATGTCGCTGTCGATCTTGTCTTCCATCTCTTTTTGCAGGAGGTCAAAAGACATTTGCACTTCATCATCGCTGCGGGCCTCTTGTACGATTTCAAGAACCTTTTTCTCGAAATCGATACCGCGTTCAATGGTTCCAAGCACTTCATCGCTGGCACCAAATACGCCCTCAAACAATTTGAATTTTTTCTCAAGAAGCTCGTAAACCCGTGCTTCGGCTTTGTTCTTGCGGTTAAGCAAGTTCACAACGGTCACATCAATTTTTTGGCCGTATCTGTGACAGCGGCCAATGCGCTGTTCTACCCGCTGCGGGTTCCAAGGCAGGTCAAAGTTCACCAGCAAGGAACAGAATTGAAGGTTGATACCTTCTGCCCCTGATTCCGTTGAAATCATGATAGTGCGCTCATCACCTTTGAAGGCTTCAACAATCGCGGCTTTCATATCGGCACTTTTAGAACCTGATATAGCATCAGTCCCTTGATGACGGGCTAACCAGTCCGCGTAAATTACTTTGCTTTCAGCATCGTTATTGGAGCCGTTCAACAAAACGATCCGCCCATCAAAACCATTCGCTGTAAGTACTTCAGCTAGATACTTTTGTGTTCTTACAGATTCAGTGAAAATGACTGCTTTTTCTTGGCCACCGCGTTTGACAATCTCAGACAAGATTTCTGGCAGCTTCTCAACCAGCTTTTCGCCCTTGGCGTTTGACCCAATGGATAGAGCCAAGTCACGGAAACTCTTCACCTCAGCAATTTCTTCCGCTAATTGCTTGGGGTTGATATCTAAAGCACCTTCTTCAGCGTCCCCGCCTAGTTCTTCGGCTAGTTCATCAATGATATCAATATCGCCTAAAGCACTTTCATTAAGACGCTGTTTTTCCTCAAGCCGATTTATAATCCCCTGAAGCAACTGCGAGATAGCAAAGGTGGATGATCCCAATATTTTACGGGCCACCAATGTCATCAGGTGATTGGCGCGGTCACCAAAAGCAATGGTGTCTTTGCGTTTCAGGTAAAAGGAAACTTGTTCATACAGCAAGACTTCTTCGTTACCCGGCTCAAAATCAAATGTACGCGGCAAGCGTTTAGTGTAATTGATATGCCCAGCCTCAACGACTTGACGGCGCAGGGTTCGCTGACAAACAGGCTCTAATCTGTTTTTAAGCATTGCCAAAGATGCTGGACTGGGGTTCGCTCCTGCATACATTGTACGAAATGAATATTGATCACCAAAATGATGGTCGTCTATCATCGACACAAGACCAAATAATTCCATCAATGAGTTTTGTAGGGGCGTGGCAGTAAGAAGCATTTTGAAGGGACGTTGCAGGGCTTCCTTTAGCTTTTTCGCCCGCATTGACCCGCTTTTCTTGTAAACATTTCTCAGGCGGTGTGCCTCGTCATAGATAACCAAGTCCCAGTCTATGACTGCAATATCATCGGCTTTTCCTGCGGCAAACTCATATGAAACGATTACGACTGCATTCTCTGCCTCAAATGGACGGCGAATGCCTGCTTTTTTTCTTTCCTTGTAAGTCTTAGCATCAAGAATGACACTGCTCAGAGAGAATTTCTCTTGTAGTTCTTGCGCCCACTGCTTTCGCAGGGATGCTGGTACAACTAACATTACTTGGCGTTTACGCTCTGCCCATTTTTGGGCAATGACAAGACAGGCCTCAATTGTTTTACCCAAGCCGACTTCATCACCAAGGATAACGCCCTTGGACAAAGGCGACTGAAGTGCGAAGAGTGCAGCGTCTACTTGGTGAGGGTTCATATCCACACGAGCGGTGGATAATGATTTCGCGAAAGCCTCGTCCCCCAATCCTTCTAACGTAATCTTATTAGCCAAATATTGGCTATGGTAGTGCGTATATGAAGTCATGCCTTTTTATTTACATCCTTTTAGCCTCGCCTGCTATTTCACGACACCTTTTAATATAGTCACGCATAAACTCTCGCAGCACTTGGGCTGCTGGTTTATCTTGAGCTTTGCAGACTTCCAGAAACTCCTCCCGAAGGTCACGCTCAACCCGAATTCTAAGTCCCGAATCTTTTGTCATAGATCACAGTGTAGCCAGTGGATACACATTGTAAAGAATCAATTATCCCTTGTAGAGTGAATACATGTCACACGCGCATAAATTTCCTGCTTCGTATGGAGCCGCTTATCGCCCTTCACCCATGAATTGGGGCGATAACGGAAACAGCGAACAGGTATTCCTGCTTTGGTGGAGGGTTTAGAGCTTTTAGGTTTTGCCACAAATTTGCCACACGGCGAAACAGAGCCATTCAGAAAACGGCAGATAACTGCGGGTTTAAGATGTGGCAAAAGGTGTGGCAAAAAGCGGCCCCAGAGGGCCGCTTCTTTCCATAGTATTCTTCTAAGTTATTGATAAATAAATGGCGCGAGAGACGGGACTTGAACCCGCGACCTCCGGCGTGACAGGCCGCGCAAGGATAGGTAATTCCAACGAGTTAAATAACTTACGCCACAGATATGCCACATCAAACTACTGGTAACTGAGATAGAAGACCAATGCGTTGGCGTTTGGTTTCATTCTTTTCAATTAAATGGCCATATGTATTCAAAGTCGTTTTGATGTCTTCATGTCCCATTAGCGTTTGTACATGCTTCAAATTAAGTCGCTGCTCAATCAACATAGAGGCATAGAAGTGCCTTAGGTCATAAGGACTGTATTTGGGTTTACTAAGAATCTTACCAGTTTGATCCTTTTCACGAACAACCAAACCCGCCTCAATACATGCTTTGTAAAAGCCCCTCTTGCGCCAATTATCAGTCTCTTGCCAACGGCCTGAAGATGTTGAGAAAACTAAGTCATATTCATTATCATGGCTATTTCTCTCTGCGTATCTAGTAAGCATCTCATATGTTTCAGGGCTCAGATCAATAAACCTGCGCCCAGCAGGAGTTTTAGTGACTGAAATTTTTCTACCACCACGCTCTATTGCTCTTTCAACTTTAACGCCGCCGTCTTTAAGGTTTGATCTCGCAATCGCAAGATACTCTTGAGGACGCATCCCACTATCTACCGCAAGATACAAAATGGGCCGATAACGCTTCCAACTTTCTGCTATTCTTTTATTGGGTGATTTGGCTAGACGGTCTGCCGCAGCCAATAATGTAGATACTTCTTCAGGTGTCGGAATAGAAATTAAGCTGTCATAACGTGATGTAGCTCGAATAGTTACTCCTGCGGCAACATTGCTAGCAATGTGCCCTCGCATAGCCATTTCTTTAATGACTGCATGAAATGAGGTTAGAGTTTTTCTCGCAAGGTCCCTACTATAACTGCGCAGCAACCATGAACGAAAAGCAACAACATCAGGCGTTTGAAGATCAGCAAGTGATTTGTCCCAATCATAAGTCTTCATTATCTCCGCTCTGCGGCTATAAGTTTTATAGGTATAATTAGTTACTGGGTCTCGGCCATCTCTGCCTTCCTTTAGGCAGATATCGAGCCAACGGTCTATTGCTTGATCAACTGTGCGTACTGAATGGTCTATCGGGCCAGCATGAATATTGCCAATATTGTAATCTCGAAAATTACGCGCTTCTTTCAAGGTGCTAAATGTCTTGAAAGCATAGCCTGACTTGGTTGAACTACTGGGATAACGAACCTGATAAGTGGTTCCTTTTTTGCCTGTTCTTTTTCTTATATCTGCCATGTATTCAGTAAATCATGGCAGGATTCTGGGAAACAATGTCTGTCTAGGGTTTATCCACAAGATTTAGGCTGGCCTTAAATTCCTTGTGGCTTGAACATGGCGCTGTGAATAAGCATTGATGAGCGCTTGTCGCTCGATCTTCAATTTTCCGTCAATGGGATCAACAAAGAAAGGAAGCTTACGTCTGCCTTCTGCGTCCATTTCTGCGGCTCGCTGCATCTGCCGCTCGTTTAATTTAATGCCCATATTGGATAGAAGCTCTCGCGCTTCTGATAAGTCTACATAGTATAATTCTGCCATCAAAGCCTCCTATGGATCATAATCCAGACAAAAGGGTCGATAATGAAAGGTATCGATCTTATTCACTCGTGCGCCGCAATCTCGTCTTGCAATCAAAGGCTCGCCGTATTCATTCGTAACAGGAATTCTCAACCGCACATTTTCACAAAAGCGCACGTTAAACTCTTCTTTTATTGCCTGAATGTCTTCGATTAGGGCGTGAGCCAATTCATCAATAGAAATTGTACCTAAGCCTCTATACTCAATTAAAACTGCTGTATCTTTTCTTTTTCTACTCATAACTCATACTAACTACTTAATTTCACCTTATATATTCAGGATGACGGGCGAAAATTAATGACTTCTTAAAATCTCAGAACAAGATGTGCTGCACCGCACAAGCCTAAAACGTGTATTGACAGGTCGCCGCAGAGGATTCACACTCTGCATTACTCCGCCTCGCTCTGGTGAGGAATCCACGAGGAAAACCTGAATTTTCTTCTGACATAATGGGTGCATGGTAAAAAATGCATCACATAAGCGTAAGGATTCAGGTCCGCAGAATAGTCCAAAGGGCATAGACCCTAGACTGAAGGCTCTTGTGACTTATTTAGCCGAATGGGCAGCGGAACAAGATTATAAAGCACTCCGCAAACAAAAGAAGGATGCACCTACCGATAAAGGATAAGACCATGACTACTGTCGCCATATATGCTCGCTATTCCACTGACATGCAAAGAGATGCCTCTATTGAGGATCAAATTCGCATATGTCAGGAACGTGCTGAACGAGAAGGCTGGACAGTTTATCAGTGCTACACTGATCATGGACAAAGCGGGGCAACACTTCTTCGCCCTGGCATTCAAATGCTGCTGCAAGATGCCCAGCAAGGTAAATTCGACATAATCCTATCAGAAGCCCTTGATCGTATTTCTAGGGATCAGGAAGATATCGCGGGGGCTTACAAACGCCTTAGCTTTGCTGGCGTTAAAATGGTGACCTTAACAGAAGGCGATATCAATGAACTTCATATCGGCCTGAAAGGAACTATGGGCGCTTTATTCCTAAAAGATTTAGCTGACAAAACGCGCCGTGGACTACGAGGCCGTGTGGAAGCAGGCAAGTCTGGTGGCGGCAATGCTTACGGCTATGATGTCGTCAAAAAATTTGATGCAAATGGCGAAGCTATACGCGGCGACCGTACTATCAATGAATTAGAGGCTGGCATTGTAAAACGAATCTTCAATGCTTATGGCAAGGGACAATCCCCGCGCTCCATTGCCAAAGAACTCAATGGAGAAGGGATTGAAGGGCCAACAAGAAAAGGTTGGGGGCCAAGTACCATTCACGGCAACCGCAAACGCGGTACAGGCATATTAAACAACGAGCTTTATATCGGCAGATTGGTATGGAACCGTCTGCGCTATATCAAAGACCCTGATACAGGAAAGCGTGTGTCACGTTTAAATCCTGAATCAGAATGGATTATCAATGACGTGCCTGAACAGCGTATTATTAGTGATGAACTATGGCAAAGCGTCAAAGACCGCCAAAAAGGTCAAAGCGCATCTCCATTCAGTAAAGCTGGTCCTAGTTACTGGGACCGTAAACGTCCCAAATATTTATTCTCTGGCTTGGTTAAATGTGGCTCTTGTGGCGGTGGCATGGTGAATGTCAATTCTGAGCGCGTTGGCTGCGCTAATGCTCGCAACAAAGGTACATGCGACAATAAACGGACTATGCGCCGTGATGAGCTTGAAAACATGGTTCTTGATGGCCTCAAGAACAACCTTATGGAACCTGAGCTTTTTGAAGTTTTCTGTGACGCTTATACAGCAAAGCTAAATGAACTGCGCATGATGAAGAACGCTTCGTTAAATGCAGCCAAAGCTGAACTTAAACGAAATGATCGTGATCAGGAAAAATTGGTTGATGCTATTTGCGATGGCGTCCCTGCCCATAAGGTGAAAGACCGTATGATTACTTTAGAGGCGCGACGAAAAGAACTGGAAGCGCTAATTGCAAATACGGACGAGGAACCTGTCCTGATCCATCCTAATATGGCAAATATCTATAAAGATAAGGTTGGTAAACTAACCAAAGCTTTAACTGATGATAGTCACCGTGCTGAAGCTGTAGATATCATACGCGGTCTAATAGATCAAATCGCTCTTACCCCTATTCACAAAGACGGCAAAGATAGCTTAGCTGTTGATTTACAAGGGGCTTTAGCAGGAATGCTGCAACTGGCTACAGAGTCAAAAAGGCCACTCGATGAGAGTGACCTTAATGAGTCTACAAAATTGGTTGCGGGGGTAGGATTTGAACCTACGACCTTCAGGTTATGAGCCTGACGAGCTACCGGGCTGCTCCACCCCGCGCCAATTATTTACCCGAGCGAAAAGCCCGGTAGCAGCTTTGTTTTATTGCCTTGCGGCAATGGGCGGGCTGCTCCACCCCGCGCCAATTATCTAACCGATCGAAAAGCCCGGTAATAACACGGCTAAGCCAACAGTCGAGACCAGCGAGTCACTACACTCTACGTCGGTTAGGAAGCGTGTTGTAGCGGTTTTTTTATGCTTGTGAAGAGGCTTTCTTCACAAAAACAATATTTTCCAGGACTCTAGGCAGCACGCCGCTGAGGCATCCCGTTTAACATATCTGAACGAACATCTGTTCTAGCTGAACGCATAGCGGCCATGAATGTTCCGTCGACTAAGTCCACATGAACATCATACCCCTTATCACACCAGTACGCTTCGATCCGTTTTTTCAAATCACGAGCGCCTTCCGCATTGCAGAAATCACCAGTCATGGCGGTCATCCTTAATTCTCTACATCAAAAAAGTTCAATGCAATTACCTTACACTGTACGGGAACTAGTTATTAGTTTTTTTCTCAGTGTCAACATGTTTCTTATATTAATTTTTAATAATATACAAAAAACTTATATTTTGCATAACCCAGCCTACAGAACTGCTATCATTACAGTTTACGGCTTCAGTGATTTATTTTTTCACCTAAATTACCCTTGGTTTTACCTAACATCACTTACCATGAATGATTAGAAAACTTATATTCAGCCTATCCATTACAAGAATTATGTGATTTAACTTAAAAAAAAGGGGAACTGGGGAACAATAATGGCCATCATAGGCAGGCGGATCAAACACGCTCGCAAGAAGAAGAAGTATAGTCAGGCCCAACTAGCAGACTTAGTTGGCGTATCACAACCGACCGTCGGTAATTGGGAAAGCGGAAACCATATACCACGACTAAACACGATGAGCAGCATCGCAGATGCTCTTGAGGTTCGTCGTTTGTGGCTAATTAGCGGAACAGAACATACCGCTGGTGGGCCACAAAGCTCAGACAATTCCACTTACCTGTCAACGCCACTTGTTCATGTACCCGTGCATGCTTGGCCAAGACACGCGGATGAATTAACCCATAATCAAAAAACTGCCCTACACCATGTTCCAATATCTTTATGGGCGCTGGAGCCATTTGCACTTAAAATAGTAGATAAAGCAATGGCTCGCGAATTCCTTGAGGGCACCATCGTTATTTTTGACGCAGCACTAACAGATCTTCACGATGGGCGGTTATATTTATTTAATTGGAACGGATCAGTAATTTTGCGTAGATGGCGAGATAACCCCAGCCGATTAGAACCCGCTGCCAGCCCCGGTCAATTCGAAACACTGTTTCCAGATGGAGAGCCTGTAGTTATCGCCAGCGCGTTGCAATCCATTCGAGACCTGTGGGAGCCATTGCCCAAATAAAATAAAAAGTATACATCTAAATTGCAGCTACTCCGATACGATTGATGTAAAGAATTGAAATGAATAATCCAAAACAAATCTCCAAAATCATATTGGGCGCGCTTATAATTGCAGCCTTAGGCGTGGGCGTGACTTTGACCAATGCATCTTTGAATCAAGACGATATTATATTGACCGGCTTTACTCACAGCACATCAGAAAACCTACCAGGTGCAACAATACAAATTGAACAATCGCCTTTATCACTAACTTTTTCCGACTTAATCACCACTGATAATGATCTTTTTAGTCAAGACAACAAAAACAGTTTAGGCACCTCGTATAGTACAAACACTTTTCGAGGGGCTAATAATATTTCTTGGGCATACCCTCCTGAGTTAGAAAAGCCAGCAACATCACAAAGATATTATATGGTTTTAAAGCCGTATGCCTGCAAACTCATCCCCCAGAGCTTATATTCGGCTTTTGCAAAATCCTGCCTATCACCAAAATATATCGAATTAATCAGGCAGACACCGGCCTACCTTGCCTCAATTGGCATCGATAAACCCGATGGATATACAATTGCTGGACGAACAAACTTAGCTCTCCCGATGAAAGTTGACATTCAAAGTCAGGCGGGCATTCAATTTAAGCCAACAGAAATTAAGCCGTACCTATCCATACCCAAGGAAGTATATGACAGGCTAAAGACCAACAATCCGACCGTTCTCGAGGCTGTACGGTTGACAAATGTGTTTTACTCAAAACCAATTCGTGTTGGTACTGCAGGCATTTCACAAGCACAATTTAATGCTTTGCCTATCGATTCTAGGCTTGATCTTATTTGGTCGGGCAAATCAGCATTTCAATGTGCGGGATTGCGCGATATGTGGCTTGAAATGGCCGCATCCTCAAATATCATACCTAAAGTTAGACGGGTTGGCGCGTATAACTATTACCCTCCGTTTCAAGACTTAGTGCCATACTCCCATGCTTTAGCAGAGTTTTGGGTTCCAGAATGGAATAAATGGGTTGGGATTGACCCTTGGTACGGGATGATGTTCCGACTAGATGGAATCCTTCTAGATACCACGGAACTGACTGAGCTTTCTGCAGAAGATAAAGAACGCGTAGAAATGCTGCCAATCGTACCCAAAATAAAGCAATACACCCAAAGCCTAGATGGCAAAAAATCCTACTCATCTCTGTCCGTTAAACAAAATGCCCCTGCATTGTCATCCAAATGGGCCAATGGCTCCTATTCAATGGGATATATGGACTACTTTAATACCGTCGATCTTGGCGCTTCAATGTCTGCCAGCAAAGCAACAGAAACAACCGACGAACCGAAGGTAAACTAGATCAAGCGATAGCTCCGGTTCGTACTACTCGCCAATTTGCCCCATCAGAAAACACTAACTCACCGTTAGTGCCGAGATCGCTTGCAAATAAAAGCGCGCCCGCCCCTTCTATGGCCGGATTGGGTAAACTTACCTGAGCAGTTTGTCCGGGGCGGATGCTACCATTTACGCTCAACATAGCCGAAGCCGTAGTTGTGCCAATACTTATCCTGCCATCAGCCTGGATTGTCATACGATCAACAGTGTCAGTTTTGAAATAGATCGGCTCTGTAGCATATGTTCCAATAACCATTGTTGCATTAGTGATGGCATAAATAGTTCCCGACCCATAAAGCTGAAACTTGAAATAATTCCCGTTGGCAGCATTCAAACGTAAGACCGAGCTAGCATTCACCCCGGTATTATAGTTAGCAATTGAGACGCCACCGGACAAAGGCGTATCGTGCAAAACTGCCAACCGGTAGCTGGCCACAGGATTGGTGCCTATACCAACAAAACTGGAGGCCGCATCCAGTATTATTGCATCAGAAAAGTTTTGTCCGTCAGCGGAAACTTTGAAGCGAAAGTCATTATCGCCAATTAGTCCAATTTCTGCGTGACCGACAAAGCCGGACTGCAAAACAATAGACGCAGTGTCAGATATGGCCTCTTTACTCAAAACGGTACGGACATTACCCGTCCCACCACTTGCAGAGTTCAGCGACGTAAACAAGGTTGAATTGGATTGCACAAGTAATCTGTTTGTGCTGTCAGCCGCCGCTCCAATTCCCAATTGCTCCACTTGGTCCAAGGCGGTTACGTTTTCCCAAACTGTGCCATCAAAGACAATTAGAACGGCTTGATCTTCCACCCAACTCTGCCAGCCAGTGTTCGGAGGAAAAAATGCCCATGCCCCATCTTGATATGCGGCAATTTGCGCTTCTTTGCCCAACCAAACTCCCGTTGCGCCCGCACCAACAATATAGCGATCACCATCTAATGGTGTTGCCGGAGCAGTTACCTGCGTCTGGCTTAGAACCGATAACTGCACCAAAGCATCCAACATTCGCAAGGCTTCATTAACAGTCACATGTTTTTGCGCTTGGTCGGAGACTAAATAGCTGATACTTAAATTTGGAGAAATTGTCATGGCAGACTCGTATTTGTGAAACTAGAGCCAAGTTTAGGCTTGCATCTCACACTATCGGATAGATTTTTGTTTAGCTGCCGGACAAACAAGACTTTTGGAACTCGAGTGCATTAGCATTTTGAGTTCAATTTTTATTATACACCATCAACCCAAAAGTGGGCCGGGTTTTGGTTAAGTTGATGGATCACAAGGTAAACTATACTAAGATACTGTTTAATTTAAGTTTTAGTATAGCAAATTTATGGAGCCGCTACAGTGGCAAAAAAGACTATCCTCGTTCTTTATTATACCCGCGGTGTCTATCCATTGAGAAATACCATTGAAACGCATTTGTATGCGCTGCGACGGTACTCAAAGCATCATACAATCTACATAAATGTAGCGCTTGGATTTCCTTGGGAATATGTGCGTTCTATGTCGATCGATGCCATTATTTTTCACACTAGCTTTTGTGGTATGCGCTGGAGCCACTCGGTGTTTTTCAAATTCACCGCAATGATACGCGAAATATCAGAGCTTCCTGCGTTAAAGATTGCCATGCCGCAAGATGAATTTATTCACACAGATTTATTGTCTAAACTCATCGATGACTTAAAAATTGATGTGGTTTTGAGTTGTGCAAATGAAAGCCAATGGCCAATAATCTACAAAAAAGTAAAACGAAAATCGTTGAAATTACAAACAGTATTAACGGGATATCTTGACGAAAAAATAGTTCGAAAAATCAAAAAATTCCATAAACCACTAGATAAACGGAAACTTTGGATTAGCTATCGGGCTTGGCGAGCCGCGTTTTGGTTAGGAGAGCGCGGCACCCATAAGGTCAAAATCGGAGATATTTTCCAAGCTGCCGCTCAATCCAAAAATATTCAGACAGATATTTCGCTTAATGATAAAGATACAATCTCTGGAATGGATTGGTTTAGGTTCTTAGCTAATAGCCGATCGGTAATTGGCACCGAAGGTGGGGCTTCAATTATTGACCGCGACGGATCATTAAAATCCAAGGTTGAGGAATATTTATCGGAACATCCAAAAGCAAGTTTTGAACAAGTTAGGTCTGCTGTATTTGAACAAATGGAAGGTTCATTACAATTACATGCTCTATCTCCGCGCCACCTAGAAGCCGTGGCAACCAAAACCTGCCAAATACTATTAGAAGGCACATATAGCGGTGCCTTACAGCCTGACATCCACTACATTTCTGTAAAAGAAGATTATTCAAATATTGATAGTGTGTTTGCGCGTTTATCTGATACGAAACAAGTTCAAGAGATGATCGACACTGCGTATCGTGACATCGTTAAAAGCAATAAATTCACCTATCGTGAGTTTATAAAAAACATTGAAGACACCTATTTTGATCCATTACCTACCAATAAGTCATCACTAAAGGATGCAATAAAGCGCTTTGTGCTAAATCGACGTGATTGGATGAATTGGCGAATCATTCATATGGAAGTGACATATTTACGAAATCCAAAGCGCTATCAGGTTTTTGCGAAACTACTAAAACCAGTTTATCGTTTGTTCGTCCAACCAATTTAATTGCAAGGCCTATTGTGACACAACCCAATCGAACATCGCAAACCTTGCTTGTACTATGCTGTCACCCCCCTGCTATAGACCCACGCATAAAATGGAGCGCAGAGTTCGGGTGCGACTATGGATTAAAAACTTCAATAATAGGTTTTTCTCACAAGCCAAATAAGCAACCAGCACCGACATCAGAAATTCCAGAAATAACTTTGTCACCAAAAGACCCCGGAATATCTAATCGAAAGATCCTTTGGTTGATGCTAAGATACGGTATTTCACCTCACGGGTGGGATTTATTGATATTTGTTCCTTTTGCGATCATCTTTGGATTTGCAGCAGTTTTATTATGGAGTTTAAACACAGTTTTACGCGGCGCTATTTTTGCATGGAAATGGGCCTTTAGTAGCTTGCGATTTCTGCCAAAAGGACAGGCAATTATCAACTTGTCCAGCCTGTACACACGGCGCTATCTTAGACCTGTTTTCACCTATATCAGCCAATTCCCCGCAAAAACTTGGCGCGTTCTACTCGGAGGAAGATTTCGTCCACTGATTGAGGCCCTGCGCGGATATTATTGGTATTTCTTTTCTCATTCAACACGATTCGCAGCAGCTTTGTTGCACCTGTATCCAGCTGGAACTAGTCCTCCAGACATTATTCACGCTCACGATCCAGATGCGCTTTTAGGCGCCATTCTTTTACGTGCAAAATATGGATGTAAAGTAATATACGATGCCCACGAATATGGCCCTGATGCTTATATAATTCGCCCACGTCCACGGTTTTTATTCTTTGCATTTGAGCGACTTTTATTAGCGCATGTAGATGCGGCAGTAACAGTTTCACCCATTCTGATGGATATGTTTAACAAACGATTTAGTGGAAAACCTGAGTTTCAGCTACTGCCAAATGCTTCGCCACTTTCAGATAGAGTATTCACTTCCCCAACCAGTTCAGATTTAACACGCTTAGCAAATGGCAGAATAGCGGTATTGTTTCAAGGGGGGTTTTCAGAGCATCGAGGTGTTGAATGGATCATAAAGGAATGGGCATTGCTAGCGCCAAATACAGCAGCTTTATTCATCCGGGGTCCTATGAATTCCTATCGTGAAACCCTGTTGGAACATGCTAAGAATACCGGGTTACTTGGTACTTCAATATATTTTTTGGACTCTGTGGATGAAGATCAGCTCATTGCCGAAGCCAGCATAGCTGATATCGGCATCATACCATATCATTCACATATTGAAAACCACCACGGCGCATGCCCCAATAAATTGTCTCAATACATGATAGCAGGATTGGCGGTTATTAGTTCACCATTGCCCTATGTCGAACAAATAATAAAAGCAGCCCAATGCGGTAGAGTGTTCAATGATCAGATCGTAGGTAACTTCGGAGAAGTTCTATCAGAACTACTAAAAGACAAAGAAGTCATTGCCAAACTAGGGCAAGCTGGAAATACCTATGCCTATTCCCATTTCAACTATGATATTTGTGGCAAAGTCCTTATTGATCTTTATAAACAGCCAAATCAAAATTGAAGGTTCACAGAAAGGTTTGAATGTTTTAACTGCTATTTATCAATACAATGAATTTTAAGAGAGATTGACCTTGTTTGTTTCCGAACAAAAACTATCACGCAAAGAAAAACAACGATTGCGAAAAAAAGCAATTGCCGATCGAGAAATATTTATTACGGATGCCGCTCGCCCCGGCTCGTCTAGCTGGGCAGATATAACCACGATTTTTAATCGTTTCGGAGCTATTATTCGTGAAGGATCAGATGATGTCTTGTCTCGCTATCGCCGGTCATTTCTAGGGCCCATATGGAATATGGCCAATACATTAGTCTTTGTCGTCGGCTTCATGATATTAGGGCGGTTTTTGTTTAAAATTACCGACGACACTTATATTGTATATGTAGCCTGCGGCGTAGTATTTTGGAGCTTCATCTTCACTTCCATTTCCGAAGGCGCAGCAATGTACGGCAACCCCACAGCCGCCAGCACCGGGTTTCACCTGTCTTTTGCTGAAATACCAATCAGACTTTTAATTCGGAACCTGACAGTTTTATCATTCAGCGCTCCCATAATATTTGGCGTTTCATTTTTCTTTGTCGGCTTTCAATGGCAACTTTTATTGTTTTTCCCTGGGATTTTACTGGTGATACTAGTCCTAGTGCCCACAGGAATTATCTTGGGTGTATTTGGGGCTAGGCTGCGTGATCTTCCGTTAGCAATTGCAAACTTATTGCAGTTTGGGTTTTATTTCAGCCCAATTTTCTGGAGAGCATCTTTAATTCCAGAAGGAAGGCCTCATTTGATCTTGGATTTAAATCCATTTTATCACTTCTTGGAAATCATGCGCACCCCATTATTGGGCCGAATCCCCGAAGCACAACACTATTACATTACAGCAGGATTAGCTGTTGCGGCATGGCTACTGGCAGCTTTAGTGTTTTTGAAGTTTCGCCGCCGCATCATTTATTGGGCCTGAATTATGGAAATCACCCCTCGCCTTTCAGCAACCCATGTTCGGGTTGCATTCCCGCTACACATAGCGGAAAGCCGGTCATTCAAAAACAAAGTTGGCGAGCTTGTCGGCATTAGAAAACGTTTGGGACGAAGATACAAAGTAGCGCTACAAGACATAAGCTTTACCCTTCGCTCTGGGTCTCGTTTAGGGATTATTGGCGCTAATGGTGCTGGCAAATCAACCTTGATTAATACACTATTGGGAACTTATGAACCAGAAGTAGGTAAAATAATTCGCATCGGTAAAGTGGCCGGCTTGATCGCTGCTGGAACAGGTATGGATCCAGAACGAACTGGGTTCCAAAACATATATAGACGCGGAAAACAAGCAGGATTAACCAAGACACAAATTGATAAGTTTGTCCCTAAAATACTTGAATTTGCTGACCTTGGAGATGATATTTATCTGCCGATCCGCACTTATTCAACAGGCATGGGAGCTAGGCTTGGCTTTGCAATTGCAACCAGCATGTCTGCGCAAATATACATACTCGACGAATGGATAGGAGCGGGAGATGCACGGTTTGTAGAAAAGGCCCAACAGCGAGTTGAAGAGATGTTTCATGAGGAGCATATTTTGGTGCTAGCAACTCATGTTGATGCTCTTATAAAGCGATGGTGCAATATTGTGTTAGTATTACATGAAGGACGTCAAATTGCTTTGACCGATGTTCCAACTGCTCTGGAGATAAAGAACAGAATTCTGCAAAGTGAACCGATACCACAAATACTAAAAGATTTTAATTTACCAGCAAAACCCCCCTTAAATAGAATAGAAACGTAGTCTCTAACTTATAACAATTGACAGGAAAACACTTTGACGATCATCCCACAAGAAGATTGGACTCAGTTGAAACAGGACTGGCAGGAACTGATTGCAAAAATTCCTGAAAGCAAGAACAATGCGTTTGTTCAGATGATTTCCAATCAACTTGTACGCTTTTCCGAAGTGATTGAAAGCAAAGAATCAATTGAAGAATTGATAGCTAAGTTTGATACACTGATCTCTGAAGGTGCAGGGCCAGAGCATTGGGTCGCTACTTTATCGATACTTAATTTGCTTCCATCAAGCGAAGTCAAAGACTCTAACTGGCTACGGCTTTTAGAATCTTTACGAATACACGCAATCAATAAAAGTGTAGAGCAGCACTTAGCTAAAACACCCCCACAAACTGAAGCAGAAAAGCGTCAGTTTCATGAGCTGCAAATATTACAAACCGATGTACGTAAACTGCCCAATCAAATCGTTGGGCCCGCGCTTACTGAGATATACCGAAACTTGGAGCCGATCTCAAATGCAACAACACAGACACAAATCAGCCTTAATGCATTAACAACCAAATTAGATGGCTTGATATCGGCAATGCCGACGATTATGCAGGATAAAGCTGCGACTGCAACACAAATAGAAGTAACTCCGCACTTACAATCCATCCAAGCCAGATTGGATGTACTGGAAATCAGCCAAACCAAACATGCCTTTCAGCATGAAACGGAATTTTGCATATTAGAAACAGCTGCAATTGCAAAACATTCTAATGAAAATACGATCAAAAAACCAGCTGCAGTTCTGAATACTTATAAAGAAGATAAGATTTTTGATAATTTAAAAAAGTTCAACCCAAAACTATTCCCCACTTGGAAAAAGCTTTTTGATGCTGCCAAAAAATCGTATATTGAAGCGCCTAACCAAAATTGCAGCACATGGACATCGCCGGTCGCTCGGGCTTTTCGTGCTTATGTCAAACTTTTCCAAACTGGCAGGGTGTTAGATATCGGATGTGGGCCATATGCGGATCCCGTCTATCTGCAAGGACTGCCATCAGAAACATTAACCGCCATCGAGCCTCTTGATTTGCTAGTTGAGCCTAAATTCCGTGTGATTAAAGCGTTAAATGAATTTATTCCATTTGGGAAAAACAGCTTTGAAACCGTAATCAATGCCACCTCACTGGATCATGTAATTGATGTGGAACGGGCGCTGATTGAAACCACTAGAGTTATGAGCCCTGATGCTCATTTCATTATTTGGTATGCGAATGTGAAAACAGCACCAAACCCTATGACTGAATATGACGGCCCGCTTGATGACTACCATTTGTTCCACACTAATGATGAATGGTTCTTGCCGCTACTTGATCGTTTTTTCCACACTAATGATCGCCGAGTATTTGCTGCCAACCCAACCCATGATAATGTATTCGCTTGCCTAACGCTGAAAAAAGAAAATTAAATAAATTCACCGAACCACAATCAACCAATACCATTTGCTACGGGCAACAAGCTAGATAGTTTTTGGCTTTCAAGACCATTTTTCTTCATCGCCGATAATAAATCCATATAAAAGTTCCGGGTTCCATATCCATCATAGCTGTAATCAAAGGGATTGCCCTTGTTACCGATTACATTTGCTTTCACCGATTGATAATAAGAAAAATTCGGCGAGTTCAGCGCCAAGTGCAATGGATGAAAATCAAAAACATACAAACCAGGTTCAGTAATAGCCTTATCGATCAACTCTTTACTAAAGGGTCGATGTCCGATTTCTGGCCAGTTCTCTACAGTACAAAAGTCCATATTATCCATATAATATATTGGAAGCTCCCAAACTCCCCAGGGCTCACGATATGGCTTAATTCTGGTTTCACCTAACCTGGTGGTCATGCTGGTGTATTTAAATCCTGCATCTTTAGCCGCTAATGATATCATGTGTGAGGTAACACAGGAATGTGTGCGCACACCAAGCGGCGGATTTTTTCCTGTTAAATCCATACCTATCGATGCGGAATACTCGCGAAGGAGAATCTCTGGATCACGCACATCTTCATAATGGGGATGTGGAGCAGCCTCATGACCACGCCAGTCATATTCTGGGAATGGCTTCCAAAGGAAAAATGTTCCTTTACCAGGAATCTCTATAGTATCAAAAAACTGTGTCATGCCTTCGGCATACATGTGGTCAGTGTCAAATGTTAAATAAATCATGGCTGATATATTGGTCTTTCTTGTGCTTCAAACTGAAGAAATTGTCCGGTATTTAATCTTGTACGTAAATCCTCGGTATCCGATGGATCATCATTGGGCAATATTTTCTGACAATGAATAGCTTTGCCATCACCGCACGCAACAATAAATCCTCCAGATTTAACAATACTAATTGTTCCTGGCGACATATCTTTTGCAGGTGCGCTTGTAACTACTGCCGGGCCAACAATATTCCACTCACCTGAAACTTTACTTTTGGAGCTAAATAAAGACCTCGCAGCTGGATGCGGCGGGAATGTCAAACTATTGATAACCGCAGCAATTTGCGCCGCAGTCGCTCCCCAAGGCACATACCGATCATAAGGAAATTTCATGGAATGATAAGTAACAAGCTTTTCATCTTGCGCACTGGCGGGCATTACATTTCCGGCTTTCAGTTCTTGCCAGTATTGCGTAAAGGCTTCTACGCCAAGTTCGACGCATTGCATTGTGGCTTGTTGCGCAGTTATGCCCTCCAACAACGGCATTTGTTTCTTTAAAACAATGTCCCCATCATCAATGCCTGGAAATATCTTATGTAAGGTGGCGCTTAAAAACTGTTCCTGCTGCGCCATCGTCCAAACAACAGGTAAGCAACCACGATTACGCGGCAAGTCAGCAAAGTGGATATTCAAGCTGTGAATCTTTGAAAGATCAATGACTTCCGCGGGAATGATTTTGGCATAGGAGCACGAAAGGATCAAATCAGGAGAAAAGTCAGCAATCAGTTTAATATCTTCAGGTTTTCGCAAGCCTGCGGGCTGTTCCACCTGACACGACCAGTTTTGAGCTCGCTTTTTAAGAGACAAAGCATTACCACGATCAATGCCATCATCATCAGGGTTCAATATAACCAATAGCTCCGCACGCAGATCGTCATTTAGCATTTCACCAATGCTAATAGACATGGCTCGATTGCCAAGCAGGGCAATTTTAAAGATTTGCTGCATTTCACCTAAACCTTTTGATGTAATGTTCTATTGCATTTGGATTAGCATTAACGTCATTTCTCACCTACCATTTACAAAACCATTTGTGTATAGACTCTTTTGTATAATGGAGTGTTTTAATGAAAACTTTTATACTATTGACCAATGAAAACTGGGGGCGTTCACTAAACAGTATTGTAAATGCCGCCGGAGCTAAGGCCGTTATTGCCATTACTAAAAATGACCTATCTGCTACCATCAAAGCATATTCCACTGAAGACGAGCAACCAACACTAATTAGCTTTGCCACAGGAGTCATTGTTCCAGAAAGTATTATAAATCTTCTAGCTGGAAGAGCTTATAATATTCACCCGGCATCGCCTGAATATCCAGGGCGCGATCCACATCATTTTGCCCATTTTGATCAAGTTCAAACCTATGGTGCTACAGCACACTATATGACAAGCAAAGTAGACGCTGGCCAAATCATTGATGTAGAAGAATGTGCGGTGTCACAAAGTGCAACACCTCAAGAATATATGGATATTGCCGAAAGTTGTGGGGTAACCTTGTTTAAAAGACTAATTGGCAAATTAGCGGACGGAGCACCAATAACACCTATCGATAAGCATTGGGGAGAGCGAAAAACAACCAGGCTGGACTTCAAGAGTTTTTGTCGTATTTCCCCGCTTGATGACCCTGCTTCCGCACAAGCGCGGATAGAGGCCGTAGAGGTTCCGGGGCATAGAAATGCCTATTTGGATTTGAACGGCCACAGGTTTCGCTATGAAGGCCCGACGCCAGCCACAGATGTTCACAAAAGAGACCAGAAGCGCTGGGCCGACTTCACCGAAGATAAATACCGGAGAATGTTGCTGGATACGCAAAAGAGCTACACATTCGCCAGCTATTTAGAGGGGCGCACCGGTCGCCATGTTATATGGCGCCATGATCTGGATTATTCCATTCATCAGGCTTACGAAATTGCGAAAATCGAACATGACCTTGGTATATCCACCTCCTATATGTTCACACTGCGGCTCCCCTATTATAATATTTTGGAACATGATACGCAGAAAATCGCCCGTGAAATCCTAAAAATGGGTCATAAGGCCGGACTGCATTTTGATGTGGCCGCCTATGAGAAAGACCGGTGGACAGAAGCCGAGCTTGAAGACACCATGGCCAAAGAACGCGATTTGTTAGCCCAAAGCCTTGATGCGCCGATCGAAGCCGTCAGCTATCACGATCCGACCTGCGGCAATCTGATTGCCTTTGACAAGGATATCATGGCGGGCATGGTCAATTGCTACGGCAAAACATTGCGTGACGATTATGGCTATTGTTCAGATTCCAACGGCTATTGGCGTCATAAACCGATCCCTGAGGTCATCGCATCTGGTGAGCATGAGAAATTACATGTGTTAACCCACCCCGAATGGTGGACACCCACCGCCATGCCGCCGCGCCAGCGTATCGAACGGGCGCAGCTATGGCGGGCGCAGGATATTATGAAGATTTATGATGACCATCTGGCACGTTCTGGCCGCGACAACATCCGTTAACGGGCTGTTGCTTTAGCCTCAGATTCAGGTTCAGGCTTGGGCGGCAATATAATCACCCACATGCTCGGCAATAGCCAAAGAAGCGGTCAATCCCGGAGATTCGATGCCAAACAAATGGGTCAAGCCCGGACAGTTGTGGGTTTGTGCGGTTTGAATGACAAAATCCTTAAACCCCTCACCTTGGGCGGCAAGTTTGGGCCGCACCCCCACATAACCGGCATGAAGACGGGAGGGATCAAGGCCTGGATAATATTTTTTAATCGCCGCAACATAGTTTTTTGGACAAGTATCAGGCACAGAATAGTCAATCTTGCTCGTCCACCTGGCATCTGGGCCAAACTTTATTTGTCCTTGCATATCAATGGTTGCATGAACCCCAAGCCCGCCGTCTTCCGGAACCGGATATATCAAATGCTTGAACACCGGACGACCGCTCAAAACATAATACCGCCCCGGCACATAATAAAGCGGCGGGATAAAACCCGTATCATAGCCAGTGGTTTGCTGGGCAATAGCTTGTGCATCCAGCCCGGCGGAATTGATTACATGTTTTGCCGTAATCTTGGTACTTTGCGCATCGTCGATTGTCACGGTTAGCCCGGTTTCGTTGACGGCAATACTGTGTACTGCGCAGTGCAGCACAAGCTGCCCGCCGCTATTTTCTAAATCACCTTGCAAGGACAACATAAAACTATGAGAATCAATTATTCCTGTCGAAGGCGACAAAAGAGCGACTTTGACAGATAGGTGCGGTTCCATTTTGGTAATTTGCCGTAAAGACAAATCGCCAAGGTCATCAACACCATTGGCAAAGGCTGCGGCTTTTATCTCTTGTAGCTTCTCGGTTTCCCCATCACTGGTGGCAACTATGATTTTGCCGCATTTATGATGGGATATGTTTCTATCTTGGCAATATTGATAGAGCTTTTCCCGGCCCTCAACGCAAAACCGGGCTTTGGCAGAATTTTTCGGATAGTAAATGCCTGCGTGGATCACCTCTGAATTTCTGGAGCTTATTTGCGTGCCAAACCGGTCTTCTTTTTCCAACACATAAACCGACATGCCGGCGGCGGCGAGCCTGCTACCAATCGCCAAACCAATGACGCCTGCGCCGATGACAATGCAATCAACATCAGTGCTCATTTATTCATAAATTTCATCAACATCCAACGGAAACTTTCCAGCCTTAAGTCGATCATATACACGCTCGAAACGTTCAGCGCAGGCGGCTGACGAGTGCCATTTCATGGCAAAGGCCCGACCGTCTTCGCCAATTTTTTTTCGTTTTTCGGGGTTGATCACCAAGTCTTTAAGAACCTCGTAAATTGTTTCTTCGCTGGCATCAACTAAGGGGCACTCATTCAATGCCAATGAAGGTTTGACACCATTTGGTTGCTCACGAACCACGCGGCAAATTGTCGGAACCCCAAGCGCCATGGTTTCACGAGCCGTCGCCCCGTAACGGCCATAATTGATCTGATCGACAATGATATCTGCCTGAATTTGGTAATAGCGCATATCTTTGGAAGGCACGCCGGTTTTGAAGATCAATTTAACCTTATGCCCTTCTTTTTTCAGGCGATCCATAGCCGCCAAAACTGCGGGTGTGCCTTTAATATTCCTGGTTTGAGATTGCCGATCTTTTAAATTGCCGACAGCATGAAAAACCAGAACTTCGCCGGGTTTTCTCTTGAAGCGCTCTATGCGTTCCGGAATTTCAATATCGGGATTCCATAGCCGTTCACTGAAGCAATAGGTCAGTGGGTCATAAAAACAGTTCTCGGTCAAACGTGAAGTGTCACCCGGCCAATCAACCTCAAGTGCGTTGAGATCGCAAATAAGCTTTATGCGCTCACCCGAATGAAATTGTGCCGCCTCAGAGCATACATCAGGCCGGTTCTGCCAGACGCATTTATCACAAACACCACTACTTACTTTATTAAACACACTTTTTCTTTGTCCGGTTAGGCACCCGCTCATGGAGTGACCGATTTTCACCCCGCGCGCTTTCAGCTCTAAAAAATCCCAACCAATACCGTCTCTTTCACTATTGGAGCAAAGCAACCCATCAAAAATAGAAAACCGAGCATCACCATGAAAATGTAGCATGTCAAAATACTGCGAAACGACATGAAATAACTCACGTTGTAATTCCAAACGAACATTGAAATCATCATGCCATAAATTTAAATCTTCTCCGTGATAGTATGGCGCATTTCCACTTTTTGGATCTTCTGTAGATACACACCAAGCATTCCAGCCTCGGTCTCTTAGTGCATTGGCCAGATGGAAAAAATGGTAATAGGAGTGGTGAATAAAAACCACCGAGCCGCGCACTTTACTTTTTGGCCGCATGATTTCACTTAACGGTTTTCCAAGCGGGGATTGAAATGCAGAATCCGGGTTTTTGTCTAGTAGCTTCCCGGTGTTCTGTCTGCTATTTTTTTCCTTGTCCTGAGCTACCAAAGCCGCCCAGCGTTGTTTAAGTTGCGCGTTTGTCATCGGTAATTGAAGATGCTCATAGGGCGGTAGTGCGGTGCCTGAAAAATGTTCTTTTGCATATGTGTGTGCAAGATTAGGAAGTAGCCAGGGCCTCTCTAGACCTTCGCGCATGATGTCAATATCCTCATGTCTTGGTTTTAAGTCGGGACGTATTTTGTCTTCCATGGATTTATCTCCTGTAGTGAGTAGGCAATGATACCGTAAACATTACAATTCTCGCTGCATTAAATAATCAATTACGGACAACCCCGCCATATATTTTTTCGGGTTGCCGTAAGGTTGTGGCGTGAAGTTTTGGTAGACCAGATCAAGCCCAGACATTTGTATTTTTTTGTCGTCCTGATACCCTCCAGCACCGCCGCCGGCCAGATACGCACTTGCTCCAACAGCTTTGCATATTTCGATCAACACATCTGTACTGGATTGGCTGGTACCGAGTTTGGATTGCCAAACAAATTTTGTCTCAAACCCAAGCGCCTTGGATATTGTGACTATGGCATGTGTGTTATAATCCGACAAACAAAGCGTAGGGTTCATGAGCAATGGTTCTAGGAGTTCCACTGTAGCTTGAAAGTTCGGAGCTTTCGCATAATTTATCTGTAAAGTTTTTAAGGCTTTTTTTTGCCAGTTTGGATCATTGCCAATCAAAACATCTTTAATTCTACCGTTACCAGTTTTCTTATTCACCGGGCAACCAAACCATTGGTCATTGTTTTGGATGTTTATTTTTACCCGGTTTGACCATGACCCCATGCCGCCACTACCGCTTTTTGGATAATCCACATCATCCATGAAAACAAAAATATCGGCTCGACGGATTTTATCAAAATACCCGAGCCACGGGAAAAAATTGGGTTGATGTATAGCACACAGCATTATTTCACCCTAGATGTTTTTTGACGGCTGGGTTTGGTTGTTTTTGCGTTTATAATTTTACCGGTGCTGGCTTTGGATTTTTGAGTTTTCTTGCGGCCTGATGTTGGTTCATATATATATTCACACATATCCCACCACGTTTCCAAGTCTTCATAAGTGTAGGCCTTCTCTATCGCTAATTGAGAGACATTTTTTAGATTTATTGGGTTCGCTTTTATATATTTACAAATCGCAATCATGGTCGCTGCATATTCAATATTTGTGCTCTTACAATCGGATTCTTGTAACAGAGATATGGCAGAAGCGCATGTCGATAATTCGCCAGGCAGATCAAAAGCTGAGCAAATATATTCAGAACTATCGGCGTAGGCAGCGTTAGCTAAGACGCGCCGCCATAAACGTTCATAAAACCCGCCAAATTGGGTTTTAATATTCAAATAAGGAGCAAGCGCATTAAGGTGACCGTTTATGTTTCGTATATCGGTTTGGGTGATACCTTGTTTTGAACTTTTGATTTCTGCCAATACTTCAGGCACAAAATTTGAATAATCAAAATCATTTGTTGCAATTAATTTTTGATAACAACTTTCTACCATTGCGATACATTTGCTCTCATCGCGCATAAGCTCGAACACTTCATCCAAATTGGATAAATCCTCCTCGAGGGGGATGTAGTCAACATATTCTTCTATGCCACCAACATATTCATCTCGAATTAGAATTTGGCAGGTTTTTAAGGCGGCCGCTTCAAATAGACGTGGACTTACACCAGCAAAAACATGCTGGCCGTCCAAACCCGGAAAACATTTTTTCTCTACCTCTGCAAAACCTGCATTTGGGTTGTTCGTGAGATATTTAGTGATTTTATGCCTGAGCTTGCCGTAAGGGTCATTGAGGCTCGACCCGCCTTTTGACCCTAGTGTAAACTTGCAATTACCCAAAAACTTAAGCCAATCACTACCGAAAATAACATCTTGCGGGTCTGTTGAGATATCTGTTTTAAACCCAGCAATGTCGGCCGCATCACTAAAATCTTCAGCACTTTCGCCCTTGATACGTCCATACCGACCAAATTGAGGAGGCAGAAAACGAACGCGGGTCCCTACATCCACGCCGCGTTTCTTGAATGGTTTGACAAACTTACGATATTCTACCAGTTGGGCATTGTCTGTGTACGCGGTGAGACCCAATTTAAATTTCGCCTTACCCCAATTCAATGGATATAATTTATCAACCCCGCTTTGAATCGGGCTGTATATAGTCGTGACCTTCATAAACTCCAGCCATTCATCTAGGAAACCGCTGTCGGTATAATCATCTTGGCAAATTGCAATCTTGGGGCATGTCAAATTTCGCAACCACGCATATTTGGTTTTTAAAATAGGATATAATGGCCCTGCTCTATACCCCAAAAAGCAATAGTTAATTATGACACCGTCAAAATTAATTGACTTGAGCGCATCGGTAACAGGAGCATTTGCTGCATGATATAAGTACAAATTTCCTTTTTCATATTTTGCAAAATTATAAAGATGATCGCGGTTTGTGCGGCGGGAGCCAACAGAAAGATCATGTAAAATCAAAATTCTTTTAGTCACACGATACCTCTGAAGTTTTTTGTAATTGCAGCTCTAAAAACTTTTTCCACTCTGTCTGAGCCAAAAGTAAGCTTTCTGAATTTGCAAGCATGTTTGCCGTTTCTACGCGCTGTTCGTACATACTTTGGATGGCCCTATAGCGAACGATTTCTGTACCGGGAGAAAGTGGGAACCTCCTTGCCTTTTTCCAAGCTTTTTCTAATAGTGTATTGTTGTCTAGTAATAGGTTGTCGGCCTTGTTGAGCAAAGTGCGAAACCGTAAAGTGCGAAAGTAGAACGCTGCATTTACCTTCCTATCCAAGGCGTAAAGGGCAGGGTTTAATTCTTTCAACAATCCAAGTAAGCGCCTGACTTCGTCTAAATTATTGGCATTAGAATATATTTGACAAGCGCTCAAGATGCTCCCGATTTGAAATTGGGAACTCCTAAAATAAGACTTAAGCTTGGTTGTATTTTCAAGTTGACTGGGACGTTCAGTTAATTTCCGAACCTCAATAAGCAATGCTTCGAGCTTTAAAGCATCTGGAAATTTTGCCCAAAGCTTGTCATCAAGGGATAAAGGAATAATACCATGAGCTAAAAATCTGAGTGCCACTTCGCTATTTATTGCCGTACGAGCATGATGAAGCATTGCCAGCCAAATAGGGTGGCGGTATTCATTTTTTTTTGAAGTTCTCACATGTTTGGATATATCTTTAAGTATATCGGCAGATTGGTCCCAAGTTTTGGAGCCAGCGTTAAAGAGGTAAAACTTCAATTTTTGCATCGCTATATCTTGTGGATCGACATTGCGAAAGGCTTTATCATCAAGTGAAACATCAATATAATTGTAAGCACTGCGTTCAAATCGACGCTGAACATCATCATTCATTGCTTGTGCGCCAAGGCTATTTTTGAATGAGCGCCTCGGTAGTTTCAATACGCCTGCAAATATTTTTGTGGTAGAATGATTGTTTGCCGCCATAAAAACAGCCCCATGAGAAAATTTGTGAAGTGCGAGAATGCGCAGGAGTACCAGAAGAATTTGGAAAGTAAAGGCTTGTATTAACCCAACCTTTACGATACGTGACACCCAAATAAAAGCCGTGTTGGGGCAATATCATGACGACGAATACTAACACATACTTATACCGGCATTTAGCTAAAGTGTATTTTGATACAAAAGAGCATACAAAAGCGGCTGCGGCTTTTAAGGTGGCTATTGCCGTGCCTTTAAATCAACTTGAAGCATCAATGCTTGATGAGGGCAAAGGTTTAGAATCCATTGATGTGACGGTCCTTGATAGCTACGCGGTTTTTTGCAGATCCCCCCAATTTGAGCAAGAGCGGCATGAAATGTATGACAAACTGTCAGATTACAGTTCATTTGAAAATTTAGATGTGGACGCGTGGTTGATGCTAAAACTGCTCATGCTTAAATTTTCTGACACGATGGATGGTGAGAATGGGGCAATCGCTACGTATGAAAAAATTATTACAAAAATAGCGTTGGAAAAGGGACAAAATTCGAATGCAGTGCAATCCGTGTATTTATCATTTGCTGAATTCCTAAAGCAAAGAGGGACAATAGAAAAACTAGCAGATACGATTAAAACTAGGCTTCAAAATTTAGTGCCAGGTTATGATAGGGTTTTAGCCTTAGATGTAGTTGCTAAAGGTCGCGCCACGCTTATCGCCAGGCTTTCCAATCGACTGACAAGGAATACAGAGCGGGTGGCGGAAGCCGCCGAACATTTACGCGCAGCTAATGAGGCACATAATAAGGGTGAATATGACGAGGCGTTCCGTCAACATCTTGAAGGCATGAAATTAGGGAGTGTAAATTGTGCATTTTGTTTAGGCACATTTTACCAGCTGGGCATTGGCTGCACTGTAGAAATGGGGCTTGCTCGCAAATATTACCTTAAGGCGGCGGAACGTGGACACGCGAATGCACAACACCATTACGGCGCATTGTTACAAATGGGCTTGGGGGGGGAAGTGGATGTGGAAAATGCTGTAAAGTATTACCAAAAAGCAGCCCAGCAAAATCATATCCCTGCTCTTCAAAATTTAGCCGCAGTTTATGTTTCTGGTCTGCTCGGCAAGCCAATGTATGCAGCAGGCGTCCATACCTACTTGCAAGCGGTGGCATTGGGAGACGAGGCATCTTGGACAAGTTTATTGATTTATTATTCGAACATCAACGAGCAGGTGTAAGCAAGTTTCCCGCCAAATTACGCCGCATTACCGGTACAATATCAGGCGGGTCTTGTCGTAAAAACGCGCTTAATAATGCGCCTCTCTGTTGGCGTGCATGGGGTCAGTGCGTATAATATAGCCCGTTCAACTTGCTTCGGATGCTTATGGGACGATTTTATTTTCCGAATGTAATCTGCGACAGTTATGAGAATTTCTGCAGTTTCTTCCCAACTTTTAATGCCGATATTATATAAAGAAAATTGCTGCAGATGAAGCCTTGCCCATCGCTTTACAATACTTGGCAACACCTATTGCATTATTACGCCAAAACTAGCAATTGGTTTTAAAACAGATAACTTTATTACTCTTTTTTGTTTTCAAAAATGCTCCTTAACCTCTTCACCTGCACATCTGTTGCAGGCGTAAGCACGTCTTCAATAACGCGCAAGGCAAATTCAGGATCGTGTTTAGCCATGCACGTTAAAGCAGGCAGATGGTAGTAAAGGTCTGCGCTAGAGCGGAAGCTGTCTGGCTCCCCGGCAATCGGCCAATTAAAAATGGTGGAGCTAGCAAAATCAGCTAGCGGAAAAGCAAATGCAAGATCGATGACGATTTGCGCATCACCAGCATGCAATTTTTCAGAGAATTGCTGACGAATATCAACAGGGGAAACCTTGCTTCCATCTCCCACTTCAGACCGATACACGTCATCGGGGTTCTGTAACAAAAACTCTCTGTCACCAATAAGTACAATTTTGTTAGGCTCTAATTTTAGCCGCACATTAAAAGCTGTACCTGATAAATTAACCCCGCTTTGCACGGACTTGATAATCCCAAGCAGCAAAATGTCCTTTAAGATAGCCTCAGGGCGCAACCTATCCCCTCTAGGCAAAAGCCCCCGAAGCAATAAAGACCTGAATGTCGGAAATTTTAGAGCAAGTTTCAAAGCTGCCTTTGCTTTGGCCATTTTTTTGACTGGCACACCACCGGCTCTATTCAGCATTTGGCCAATGACCGGCAATTCTCGCAGACGATCATTTTCCAATTCTATTGCTTTTAGTTCATCGGCCTTGAAAGTATCGAGATAAATCAGCCCTTCTGCGCCCATGGTGAAACTTTGGTCGTGTCGCCAAACCATTTGATGATAAAATGCAGTTTCATCAACAACAAACGGACTAGCCATCGACCTAGATTTCGGCAGATGGGCATCGAAAATCTTATCAATGCGCTCCACATGCGCTCGGAAATGGTATTTCTCACTAGCAATTAAATCCGCATGCGCCCGCTTGGCAATGGTTTCGCAAAGTTCAGCATCACGGATCTGCTCAACCACATCAGACATGTTTGAATAATCAGCCTTAATCTCAATATAATGTTTCCCGGGCTCTAAAATTCCGCCGTAATAGCCCTCAAGCTGAACCATGGCAGTTCCGGTGGCCGCAGCCTCAAAAGTTCTTGGAGACACTGTATCAATGCCATATTTGCCATCATACCGAGACAAAACAGCATCAAACACTTCCTCAAACGGAACGTGCGGGAAAGCTCGCCGATATGAGGCGGCAGTTTTCATTAACTTGCCATCAAAATCAATAACACTCGAGCCACTGGGGGTGCCTAACTGAGTGCGGCAACTTTGTAAAAACTCTATCCAATTTTTCCCAGACAAACGATCTTCTTCATTTACTGAGATATTAGTTACCAGCCCTTGCTCTTCAGCAAATGAGCCGAATTTACTAGCAATGCGATACTTTTCATGTCCAATCTTACCCAGAAAGTCCGGCGAGACTCGAGAGCGAAACCCGACATCATATTCTTTGTTGTAAAGCTGAAACATGCCAGGAGCTGTCATTGCATCCGAAACATAGCCGGTTAAAACCCCATATACAGCTTGCAAAGATTTAATCCGTTTTTTTGGGTAAAATATATCGAAATCTTTATCAGCAATACAACTGAACATGAGATCGACACCGATCTCATCCATCACTTTGTTAATATTGCGTATTTCTTGATACTCGTCTTGTAAAAACAGAGCCTTTAATGCTTTGGTTTTTGCCAAAGCCTCGCGCTGTTCTTCATTCAAATTCATCGGCCAAAAATTATGCGCCATCATAATGACGTCAAAACGATCAAAATCTATGGTTTTCGGATCAAAATCATAAATGAAATTATGAAAAAAATAATTGTGCCGAGAATAATTCTTATAAGCGGCCAGATATTCTATCATCTGGCTCATATGCGTATACTGATACATAGACGACAAAACGAGTATGTTTTTTTTATAATGCAATTCCACCTCGATTATTCAGTCTATACTTAAAATGCACTCAAGACGATTGGGTCGCAACCATGTCCCGAATACCACCGGCAAATGTAATGAACTTCCTAGTGTCTAACTTGGATTTCAGATTCTGCAAGCTCGGAGATAAATTTATTGGGACTTCATCGACGGTTATAAACTTGGGAGTTTTATTTAAACAGATTCCGATCAGATCAGCGACCTGTTTTAAATCAAAGGACTCGATCCCCGCAACGTTGAAGAAGCCCTCCCACTCATCAATAGATGACATTGCGATAATATTAGCCACATCAATCACATGAATAGGTGATACATTTGGGCCCCTACCATTAGCCAGCGTTATGCTTTCTTCGCATTGAACCCTGTGGATAAGGTTCGGCAATAATCGGTTCACTTGCCCCGGGCCATACGGCATGAAAATTCTTAATGAACAAGTTTTCATCAAGCTGGCATAACTTCTAACCAACATTTCAGCCGCAGCTTTTGTGCTGCCATTGATTGATGTTGGCGTTAAAATACTTTCCTCATTCAAATCGCCATTATATGGCTCATATACTGATCCGCTTGAAATATGACAAAATGCAGATGCCCCAGCCTTAACTGCATATTGAAGAAGTTGACCTGTAGCCATTACGTTAATGCGCATAACATCCAGAGCTTGCGCTGGAAAATCTTGATAATGTAGGGATTGTGCGCAATGGACAACGCGATCAATGCTTTTGGGAAAACTCGACAATAACAGTTCTTTCCCCAAATCAGCTTTGATCAAACGAACGCCCGCCCCTAAGCTTTGCTGCACCTCAGATGTATCCCCGCGAACAATTGCAAAAATTTCAGCACGTTCACCAAAAGAACGAATTACTTCTTGGCCAATAAACCCGGTCGCACCGGTCAACAAAACTTTCATACCGCTCACCTCAATCCTGCGGAGCGTTGATTTTCCACCACTCGTCCAAGTATAGCAGTGACCATATCAATAATCGGCTATTTTTTTTGCCGGTCAAATGCTCATTGACCAATGATTTAATTACACTTGCGTCGAGTGCTGCATTTACCGGTGCAGGATCGTTATCAACCAAGCGGTTCCGAACATAATCTATACTCTCCCCCTTAAACCAACTGGCATCTGGTGCTGAAAACCCCTGTTTGATTTCATCAGTTACCTTTGTTGGGATATGTCGTCGCATAACTTCACGTAGCGCTAATTTACCGTCTTTGGTTTTTTTGAAATATTTGTTGGTTTTTCCCCCAGGATCATTCTCATCCAATGCGATTACTTCCTTAAGGTTGCCAACTTTCATGCTAGCAGGCAACCGCATAGCAAAGTCTGCTAGGTCGTTGTCCAAGAATGGCAGTCTAGTCTCTAGGCTATGAGCCATAGATAATTTGTCTTCCATCACCAACAGGCCATTTAAAAATGTCTTAGCCTCAAAATACAGTGACATGTTCAAACAATCTTCTGGCCGAAGTTGTTTAGGTGAATTAGGTTGGAAAACGTCTCTGAAAACCTCTTTTGGATTAACATCGGCGACCTGATCCCATATTGGGCCCAACAGCTTTTCCAAAGACTTACCAGGAACAAGCCGCTGCCAGAAATCGTAATATACATCTACATAATCATCAAAATTTTTAGTACCAGAAGCACGATAATAACGCCAAGGATAGCCCCCAAACAATTCATCACCGCCACCACCGGAAAGCACTACTTTTCCAAATGCACTTGCCAGTTTAGCCGCATAAAAATTTGGATAACACTGCCCGACCCTAGGCTCATCTTGATGATACACTAATTTCGGTAGCGCTCGTTCCATATCACCAGATTTTAACACGCTTTCATAATGTTCAGTTTTGAACATATAGGACATAAACTCTGCATTAGGTCGTTCATCAAAACCCAATTCAACCCCAGATGCAGAAGTCAGGTCAAACCCAACTGTAAAGGTCTTCATATACGGTAAGCTCTTTGAGGCGATTGCAGTGATTGACCCGGAATCAATTCCTCCTGATAAATAAGCACCAACGTCTACATCACTGATTAACTGTCTTTTTACTGCCTGTTGAAATAAAAAATCCAACTCATCAATTAATTGCTCATGGGAACGAGGGTTTTCTGGTTCTTGAAAATTAAAATCCCAATATTTTTGCGGCTCAGTAATTTGTCCATCCGCAGCAACCCGCATAAAAGTTCCCTGCGGTAGTAACTTTACTCCTGCATAAAGGGTTCGTTGCGACAAAAAATTCTGAAAAGTAAGGTATTCAACTAGCCCGGAATTATCCACCCGAACAGTAAAGTCCGGGTGTCCGTTAAACGCCTTTATTTCCGACGAAAAAACAAAGCTGTTTTTCAAAGAACTAAAATATACTGGTTTTACACCAAACCTATCACGCCCCAATAGCAAGGTTCGCTCCTGCTTATCCCAAAGCGCAAATGCGAACATGCCATTAAAACGAAGCAGAGCCTTTTCACCCCACTCTACCAGCGCCATTAAAAATACTTCGGAATCACCAGAGCTACGAAAAACGTGCCCCTTCTGCTCTAGCTCAGATTTCAATTCCTTATAGTTATAAAGCTCTCCATTATAAACCAGTGAAAACCGGCGGTCAGGCGAGAACATTGGCTGTGATGACGCATCGGACAGATCAATAATTGACAATCTTCGATGCCCAAGACCAACAGGACCATCACAATGATGGCCCTCACCGCCGGGGCCTCGATGCGCAATGATATCCGTCATACGCTTTACTACGGCTAAATCAGCCGGTTCGTTATTCGTATTTAGAAAGCCAGCTATTCCACACATATCGTGTTCGACCGTTCTACCGGCTCATCTCACGGCGCTTTGCCACTTCTGCAATATTATTACGACGCCATTCGATTACTTGCTTTAAGCCTTCGCGCAATTCTACTTTTCCAACAAACCCGATTTCTTCTTCGGCTTTTTTGGGGCAGCCAATCCGGTTTTTCACAAATGTTTGCCCTTCTGGCAGATACTGGATTTCTAGGTCAGAACCAGTCAACTCCAACATTAATTCCGCTAATTCTTTAATAGTTGTACGCTTACCAGTGCCAACATTATAAAATGAAGCTGTGGTATCTGCTTTCATGGCGCAAACATTGGCTTTGCCGCAATCACCTACATAAATAAAATCATAAGCCTGGCTGCCATCGCCATAGACTACCGGAGCAATTCCCTTGTCTATGTTATCGAGAATTTTCATGATAACCGCAATATAAGCACCGTGATAATCCTGACGCGGGCCATATACATTCATGTAGCGCAACCCAACAGCGGGCAGATCAAACCTATGTGCAAACGCCGTTAACATGGCTTCACCGGCAATTTTTGTAGCCCCGTAAAAGTTGGTATTGTTCAACGGGTGCGCTTCTGTCATTGGCTCCTCGACAGCATCACCATAAACTGATGCCGATGATGACCACACCAACCGCTCGACATTATTTTTTGCGCAAGCTTCAAGAATATTAAAGGTACCCCTAACATTCACGTCAAAGGCTGCTCGTTGATATTCTTGACACTGCAACAACCAAAGGGCCGCAAAGTGAAAAACTCCATCAGCATTTTTTACCGCTGACTCAAGAATATCAGACTGCAAAATATCACCACCAATATCATAAACACTTACCCGTGGATCTTTTAAAGCGTTGTCAAGATTGCTCATTCGTCCACGAACAAAGTTGTCATAAATGACAATTTCTTTTACATCTTCTTGTATTAGCGCATCAATTGTATGAGATCCTATCAACCCAGCACCGCCAACAACAACAAACTTCTTGCCTACAATATCCATCTTATTATCCCAAATAATATTTTAAGCCTGTCAAATAAGTCCATCCACCCAGTTCGTCAACAAATGAAATACTCTTTAAAAAAAATGCTGTTGCACTAATTTTTTGAATTCCATATAACGTGCCATCAAAGTTTCGACGCACGATTATCACCACTCCCATATAATTACTGTCGATTTAACTAGTTATGGGGGACACTTGTTTTGGAGAAACAAATGCGCACTCATATTGCTACGATGAACACCAAACTTTTTCTCGGAATATTTGTGGGATCGGTATTGTTATCGGCATGCTCTGAAAATCCATTAAATTCAGAAACAGTCATTGTTGATGAAAAAAATAAAAACTTAGAAAACAGCGATATAGCGCTTCCAGAAGAAACCATCGCACTCGAAGATGAGGTTGGGTATGGATCTAATCCAGGACTTGCCACAAGCAATGAAGCGCGGGATGACTTTGAAAACTTTTACAAATCTTCTGAAGGCGTTACAATTATCCGCAACGTCGCTAAAAACAGAACTGGCGAGCAACGCACTGATCAATTATCCATGGACTATAACACCTATATCGGTCTTTACAGGACTGATATTCCGGTAGTCGCAGGGACAACATTCAATGGCATGGTTGACATGTGGACAAACCCCGGCGAAGAAGCCCGAATTGTTCTTCAAATCTCAAACTTCTGTACCAGTGAGAACCCTGAAGTAAGCTCTGTTTCTGCAACACTGACCCAAACACCCTCCATCATTGATATCTCGCATACATTCGAAAATGAGCATGGCTGCGCCTTGTTTAGAATTACCAATGTAACCGAAGGCGGGGCTGTTATTTATGCTGCTAGCGCTACGTTTAGTGTTGATGAGCAAAAACGATTAGATGAGCCAGCCAACAACGAATAAAAACACATAACAATTTTAGCAAAGTATATCAGGTTCGTTATGTTTCTGATGTACTTGCTGGGGTGTCTATTTTTACCTCAAAAGATTGAATCACCGCCGACTTGTCGTGTCCAGCATTAATAAACATGGCAGTCATCGGCGGTGATATAGTAAACTTCCAGGAAACCTCTTGCTCGTCAATTCGCTTTCCGATTCGCATGGACTCTAAATCAAAGTTCGAAGCCGCATGACGGATACTGGCGTGTACATGCTCAGGTAAAATGTGACGAAGTGACATTGCAACCGTTACGACAAGGGGCTCTTGAGTTAAAAAAGTAATCCGCTTTGAGACCACAGGGCCCCGACCCCAATATTTACCTAATATGTGTGCATAACCTACATATGACTCGCCATAGCCAAAATCCAAATGACTGGTAGAGAGTTTAGCTTCATCAAACAAGACATGCTTGTCTGAGGATGCCACAATAGTAATCTCGGACTCATAAACACTATCGTCAATTTCCAGCACAAGGCTGGATAAAAAATAGGTGCCTTCAATAGTTCCCAACGGCCAGTCGCCTAGAGGGTGAATCAAAACATCATCTTGCAATTGCTCCTGTGTTCTTTTGGCCGAGCGAATGCTCTTTCCTAAATATGGCGGTTGCAAAGTTCGCATTACTTTAACATCAGGGAAGTTCTGACGCGCTTGCAATATAGATAATACATTGCTCTGGTCTGTCGCCGATACTAGATGGATGCCAAAAGTTGGATCAAAAAAACGCCAGCGTCCATCAACAAAAACTTCAGTACCCACATGGGCTAGCTGCACAGGAACATTATGAAACGCAACTCTACGTGACTTCCATCCCAAGCAAGTAGAAATATCACGAAACAAATTATCCCTGTGACCGCATGAACCATTCATCATCTCAAGAGTGACATCAACAGAATCGTCTAGCCGACCCTTTACCGAGAGCGCCAAAGACCCGTAAATCCATGCATTCAAATACACAGCACGATCAACATCTGTACCACGAACCCGGCGGATCATTTTCGCCAGCTTTTCTACTTTATTATTACTTGTCAATTGTTTACCTAATCCCTATCGGCTGCATTGGCCTGATCAATATTACCCTATCGTCGCCCGATTAGGCGATCCCACCAAGTAGGTGGACTTTGCCGAAGAGCTTGCACCCTTTTAATGCCTGCTAACTCAGGGTCAATAACATCCAATACCTCCAATTGTTTTTCTGACGCTCCCGCATGGCCTAGCTCTGATGCACGCTGATAGAAATTAAGGGCTTTTGGTAGTTTTCCTGCCCCCAACAAGCCCGCTTGATATAATACACCTAAATTATACGCACCGGCAGCATGATCCATATCAGCAGCCTTTTCATAAAATTGCGCAGCTTTTTCAAAATCCACAGCAACTCCCCGGCCAAGTTGATAATCCACGCCTAGTTGAAAAACCTGATTAGACGTTTCTAGACCCTCATCAACGGCAACATTTTCATCTGCTAATGTCGTAGGTGTCTTAATCGTAGTAACCTTTGCTGCCGACATGAAGTCACGATCATATTGCAAGTTTTTCTGATCATTCAATAACAAAGGTAATTCACTAACTGTTTTTGAATATAAATCAATCAGCCCCTTCATTTGTGAAGCAGCAGAGCAGTCATTGGCAAAAGTTCTGCATGCATCTACCAGCTTGTCCTTATCGGGCTTTGAAATACCGTCCAAATAGGACTTCAAGCTTGCTCCTTCCAATGGAAACGGCAATACAGTGCCGATTTTATGATGACTAATTATTTCCTGAATCGCTTGCAGGTCTGTGCCAATCACCGGAACATTAGCTGCAGGATATTCATATAGCTTATTCGGTGTGCATAAATTGTGATTAAGTAAACCTGGTTCATAAGAAATTATCCCAAAACTTGCACCAGAGACCCAATCAAGCAGATCATCATGAGGAACAGGAGGCAAGAGTTTGACAATTTCACGCCCCGCTGTTTTGTTTGTGCCCTCAGCTAGCTCCTGTAACTTACCCTGCAACACACCCCAGCCCATCAGCACCAGTGCATAGTCCTGTGGCAATTCACCTGCGGTACTCACTAATTGTCTAAGCCCTCGCTTGGGCGATAATCCTCCATGGAACAAAAGAATTTTCTTAAGTGCTGGCAAACCAGCCGCCTTGTGCAACCGCCCATCATATTTACTAATTACTCGATGCAATGGAGCATTGCTCATAATCACAGATTTAGGAAGTTCTGGGTAATTTTCGCAATAATAAGTCTGTAAGTACGAGCTTGGGGTCAGAACACCCGAAACATTCGGCGCACACCTTTTGATAATTTTGCAAACATATTTTTTTATGGCTACCGAAGTATAGGCTGTATCTGAGAATATTTCACAACCATCAAAAAATAGCTTACTAGTTTTGCTGGAAATGGAATATGCCGCAACATCAAGCGCTACATAATCTAGTGCATGAACAAAATGCGCACCAATTTGCTTCAATTTCTTTGACACTCGGTATTTTTGAACCCGATATGCCAGTGCCGAAGCAATAGATGAACCACCCCATTTAGGCTTTGCTATTACCAACCCATGCACAGAATTAACATCTGCTACTGGAGGAGACAGTAGTAGCAATAGGGTTTTTGCGCCAGCTTCCTCTAGAATTTTTTTAGTTTTCAAATACCTGCTAGAAAAAGTAACGTCTTGAGAACTAATCAATACGACCCTTCGACCTTGCAATGACTTATTTTTTTTCAACTCAAAATCCGATTGCGTTTGTTCTTTCAACAAGTATTCTTAGCAGTCTTTAGCCAAATAGGCATAATTTATATACCATGAGTTGGAAAATGCCTGTAAAAATTTTACTTATTGCCCGGCATTTTCCGCCCCATGTCTCCGGAGGCGCTCGTCGTCCCTACGGCTTGTCTGTTGCTTTGCAAAAACTCGGAGCAAAAGTGCAGGTGATCGCCCCTGCCCTACCACAAGACGTGGGTGGGTTGGCGGTTCATCATGCCAACGCCAATCCCAACGCCGAAGAACAGCCTGAAACAACTACTCCAGTGCGCAATTTTGCAAGAGAATTGCTATTATTGCCGGATCCAGATGTGCGCTGGGCGCGGCGCGCGGCAAAAGCGGTTATCCAAGCAAACACACAGACTCCGGACTGGATCATCACTACCAGCCCCCCTGAGTCCATTCATGTGGCCGGAGCCATTCTAAAAAAACATTTCAACTGCCGCTGGCTGGGAGATTTTAGAGATTTATGGTTACAATCACCGCTGCGCCTTGATCGAAGTAATCGGCTGCGCCAATTTAGAGAAACTAGAATTGCAAAACGACTACTGGCGCAAATGGATGGCTTTGTCGCCGTTGATGAACATATCCAGCTTGAAATGTCTGGCTATGCACCGCTTGGGCTGCCAAATGCTATCATCCCGAATTTCCCTTTGAGTCCGGATTTATTACCGCAAAGCCAAGCCCCAGTTTTTTCAACCAAATATCGGAACATTGTTTACACAGGCAGTTTCTCGCTGTCTGATCCTAAACGGCAAATCGAACCTGCATTGGCCGAATATACCCGCAGTGCCAAAGTCTCAGACTGTTTACATATTGCCGGTAGATTGACGCAAAATGAAATAAAAATCATCGAAAAACTTTCCGCCTCCATAAACATTAATTATCACGGTGTGTTAAGTTTAGCTGATGCAATGGCCATGCAAAAATCAGCAGATATCTTAATGTTGTACGCAGCGCCTCATGCACTGGCCCCTTCGGGAAAATTTCATGAATATGCCGCGCTGGCAAAGCCAATACTGGTTGTCGGCGATGGGCCGTGGCGTGAAGTAGTTGACACGGCGAATTGCTCATCCAGAGTGATCACCTCTTTAAGCCAACCTACTCCAGAGGTGAAAAGCCTGCCTGAACAACCGCAGGAAAACCCACTTGGCTTTGCAAAGGATTTTCTGGCATTGATGCGAAGCTGTGAGCAGGATTAGTAATGCCATGATACTTAGAGAAAAATGGATCCGATATCGTTATCTGGTTTTTGCGCTCATTGCTATTGTACTTGCACCTTCGATTTGGGCAATAACCACTAGCAAGGATATCCAGCGAGATAAATCTATTCCGATAGCTCTGACAAGTGATCTAGCAGCATTGGGCAATGCCGGCCCTAATTTTGTTTTTTCTAAACTTGTCGGGCCTGCGCCGACTCATATGAAAATACAAGACTTACAGGCTGGAAAATTCCAGCTACGAGCAAACGGTGATATTTGGAACTTTTCCCTACCCATAAATTGGGCTGTGGATCCATTTAATGACCTGAACTGGCGTTATGAATTAAACAAGCTGGTAATGATTGACCCATATCTGGCAAAATTTGAAAAAGACCGAGATAGTAATGCGTTTCGCGCTGCCGTAACCATTATTCTGGATTGGCAGGACTTTCATCAGATAAAACAACAAACAAGCTCGGTTTCATGGCTGGACATGGTTAGTGGTCAACGCGCAGCCCGCTTGGCCTATGTAATCGGGAAAGCAGAATTACAACCTGACTTGCTTAACAAGGAGCAAATGCAAAGACTCATCAGCTTGAGTGATTTTCATGTCAAGCGCATGCAAGGGCCGGGGTTTATGCCAGATGACAATCATGGAATTTTTGACGCTTTAGGGCTAACCGCGCTTTGCCAAACCTTAAATGAACTTGCCGCTTGCCCAGAAGCAGAGGCCAAAGCCCGCAGACGGATGCGAGAAATTTTCTTCTTACAATTCGCCGAAGATGGCGGACATAAGGAACATTCTCCTTTGTACCATTTCTTTGCGGTATACGCGTTTAATCAAGTATTTGCTAGCGGTCTGTTTGACGATGACGAACAAATAAGCAAACGCAGAAAACTTGCTGCCGGACTGCAACCATGGTTTTTGGATGCCACCGGCAGATCACCAGCAATCGGCGATAGTGAAAGAAACATCGCATATGTCGGCGCTGGGCTGAGCTGCGAAACCGGGGTGCAATCGTGTACAAAAACCCGGCTGTTAGACAAAAGTGGCTATGGGATTGTCAAAACTGTATCTGCAGACAAAAAACACCAAGGATCGTTGATTATGACCTGTAGCTTTCATAGCTATATTCATAAACATCTTGATGAGCTTAGTTTTGAATGGGCTGAAAACGGTAATCTGATTTTGGTTGATTCAGGCAAATATGCCTATGACCAAAATCCAATGCGCACCTATATGCTATCCCGTCCTGCCCATAATACTGTAGCATTTAAGAACGAGAAATTCTTACTAACAAAAACAAAGTTTCCCGGAAATTGTATGGTCTCCTTAGACGCCGAACAATACCCGATCAAACTGCAAGGTGAGTATCAGGTTCCAAACACAAAAATCCAGCACAATAGAATAATCGAGTACACCCCGGCCAATCAATTACGGGTCAAAGATAATTTTACGGGAAATGATGGTGGCTCGCCTGTAGCTTTTTGGCATTTTGCACCAGATTTTACCTTAACGAAACAAGACGCCTTTACGGTAATAGCCAGCGGCAAGCTGCAAACGGTTAGCGCAAAGCTGATGACAAAAAATTGCCGTATTGAGATACAATCCGGCCAAAAACTACCGACTTATCAAGGCTGGGTAGCTACAGGATACCGCAAAGCTGTTGCAGGTAACGTGATTATTACCACCTGCCCGGCTGGCACCAAAAAGATAGAGACTGTATTTCAGATACAGAACCCACAATCGCCACCGGCCAATATCGAAGTTTTCACTTCCAATTGACCGGCATTTACGAAAATTAGACTTTTGCGATTTTTGTGAGTAACTCTTTTGAAACAAACCGGCTAATATTACGACTATCAACCACCAAAGGGACCAGTTTAGTCAAACGCTCATAATTGACATCAGTATGATCAGTTGCCACCAATGCCGCATCGTAAGTTGCGATCACTTCTTCATCCCATTTAATGCTCTTTAGTCCGGCATATTGCGGGTACTCATGGTTTGGCGGAATCTCTGGAACATACGAATCCATGTAATCTACTTGCGCGCCGCTTTTCTTTAGCAAGTCCAACAATTCCATTGATGGGCTTTCGCGCATATCATCGATATCCGGCTTATAGGCCATTCCAGCCAACAGAATTTTACTCCCGGCCAAGGCTTTCTTCTGACGAATATTTAACTCTTCCATTAACCGACCAATTACATGGCGAGGCATTTGAATGTTAACTTCACCGGCCAGCTCAATAAACCTAGTTGATACGCCGTGTTCCCGGGCTTTCCAGGTCAAATAATACGGATCAATACGGATACAATGACCGCCAACTCCCGGCCCCGGATAAAACGCCATATAGCCAAACGGTTTGCTGTCTGCGGCTTTTATTACTTCCCAAACATCGATGTCCATCTTGTCGAACACCATTTTTAGCTCGTTCACCAAGCCGATATTGACCCAGCGGAAAATATTTTCCGTTAATTTTGCCGCTTCGGCAACACGAGTGTTTGGAACCAAAACGGTTTTGACAATGTCGCGATAGGTTGCATCGGCCATTTCGCGCTCATCCTCACTATCAGCGCCAACAAGTTTTGGAATGGTTGAAGTTTCATAATGGGCATTGCCAGGATCTTCACGTTCCGGCGAGTAAGCCATCGCAAAATCTTCACCGGCAACCAGACCACTTTCTTCGAGGATCGGGGCCATAATTTGCTCGGTAGTTCCGGGGTATGTTGTTGATTCTAAGATAACAATTTGACCAGGGCGCAAATGAGTTTTTAGCTTATTACAAGTACTAATCACATAAGAAAGATCCGGATTGTGATGTTCATCCAACGGGGTTGGCACACAGATCAACAAAGCATCGGCAGCTGAAAGAACATTTTGATCGGCACTTGGCTCGAACAAACCGCTTTTTAGCATTTTCGCCACGCGCTCATCATCAATGTGCAACATGCCAGATTTGCCAGACTTCATCTGTTCAATTCGTGTTGGGTTAATATCATACCCAATAACCTTCATGCCTTGCCGAACATAAGCCTCGGCCAGTGGTAAACCCACATAGCCCAAGCCAATGACACAAATAATCAATTTCTTGTTTTTTGCTTTTTCTAGAAATGCATCTTTTGATTTCATCTTACTTCCCCCGCAATATTCTGCTTCACGCCATATTTGCTTTGGCGGTTTCGATAATCATATCTTGTGTGTCTTCGTCCAAATATGGGTGCATTGGCAGACTAATAATATTGTCAATGCAATCTTCAGTATTTGGCAAGCCACCAGGCTGGCTAGGAAACATATCATAAGCCGTTTGCATGTGAACCGGCTTTGGATAATACCTTGCTGTTGGAATGCCTTTTTCTTTTAAACCAGCGGCAAAAGAGGTTGGGTCTGATACCTCAATAGTGAATTGCGCCCAAGTAGAAACCACCCCGTTCAATACAGTTGGCACCCGCAGGGAGTTGCTGCGTAAACCATCAATATAACGTCCTGCAACCACATTCCGCTTTTCAATCTCATCAGCAAAAATACTCAATTTTGGTAACAGGATTGCAGCTTGGATAGTGTCTAATCTGGAATTCATGCCAATGCGAACATTGTCGTATTTGTCACTACCTTTGCCATGAATACGCAAAGAATCAATCGCAATGGCAGTTTGCTCATCATTTGTTAAAACCGCACCACCATCACCATAACAACCCAAAGGTTTTGCCGGAAAAAAGCTGGTGGTAGTTACATCAGCCCAATGCAAAGGTTGTTTTCCATCTTGGGTGGTGCCAAAACCTTGCGCGCTGTCGGCAATGATTTTGAGACCAAATTCAGCGGCTATCGGCGCAATCGCCTTATAATCCGCAGATTGACCAAACAAATCCACCGCAATAATTGCACGCGGAGTTAATTTACCTTCGGCTTTAATGGCTTCGATAGCCGCCCGTAATCCTGCTGGATCAATATTGTAGGTTTCGCGATCAATATCGACAAATACCGGCGTGCCGCCCATAACTGCAATTGCCTCGGCGGTGGCACAATACGTAAACGACGGGCAGAACACTGCATCACCGGGGCCAATTTTCCACGCCATGATTGGCAAAATAAGCGCATCGGTTCCATTACCACAGGCAATCGCGTGTCTGGCTTCGCCAAATTCGCCTAGCTTTCTCTCAAATTCCTTGACTTCCGGCCCCATGATAAAACGGCCATGCTCCAGCACATTTTGAATCCCAGAATTAATTTGCTCGCCCAATCTGGCGCGCTGCGCTTTTAAATCAATAAACTCAATACCCATGACAGGCTCCTTAATGCTACTCAGCCTTGCGGCAAATTTGGTGTTTCTAATACGCGCAATACACGCAATGCTTCTTCTGCGTCGGTAAACGGTTTTACGCCGTTTGCAACAGCATCAATAAAGTGCTGACATTCGCTTTTCAATGGCTCGCCCTGCGGCACATTAACATAAAGCACATCGGCTTTAACTGGCGCAGGAACGCTTCCAGACATATCAACTGTATGATTATAAAGGGCCAGTTTTTCATCCCAAGGCTTGGTATCATCAAAAACCGCCATCGCCTTTTCGCCGACAACTACTAAACGTTGCTCTTTGAAAGGGTGTAGCCAAGAAGCAAAAACATGGGCGCGGGCGCCGTCTGCAAACACCATATCAATCCGTGATTCATCAGCAATACCGGGGGTAATGAAATCAAGACCGCCGCCACGCACTTCCACCGGCTCTTGCCCAAACAAAGCTAAAATCATTGACACATCATGTGGGGCCAATGACCAAAAGGCATCTTCTTCCAAACGAAACTTGCCCATAGAAAGACGGTGCGAATATACATAACGCAATTTGCCTAATTCACCGGCTGTTACCATTTCGCGAAGATGCGCGAATACCGGGTGATATTGCAACAAATGACCAACCATCAAGGTTAAACCGGCAGCATTAGCAGCATCCCGCATTTCTTCGCCATCTTTAACGGAAAGTGCTAACGGCTTTTCTACATAAACATGCTTACCCGCAGCGAAAGCCTCTAAAGTCAGTTTTTTATGCAATTCTGCCGGTGCAGCAATTGCTACCGATTTGATATTGTCATCGGCCAAAGCCTGTTCCCACGTCATAGCCTCAACACCATTGGCCTCAGCTTGAATACGCGCCGTATCCGGGTTGGGATCAACGATTGCCCGTAATGCACCCAGCCCAGCAAAGTTGCGCGCTAAATTTTTTCCCCAATACCCACAGCCAACAACAGCCAAATTCTTTAGATCACTCACGTTTACAACCTCAAGTTTTTGTTAATGCTGAAGCCTGTAAAGGTCATTCGTGACATTGACAAGAAACAATCTCGTTTTTTTCAAGAACCGACTTTTCTTTTTAAGAAAAACAAATAAATCCGTTGAATACTCGCCTAAAAAGCTAGCTTCTGCGTATAACTCTCAATCTGACTTAAACCATCATCCTCGGCCGACACCAACATAAGCAAAGCCAACAGCTCGCATTTCGTTTGGGCGATAAATATTTCGCAAATCGACAATTTTCTTTTGCTTAAGCAATTTTGCCAACCGTACAAAATCCAACGCCCGAAACTGATCCCATTCAGTTATTATAACCAAAACGTCCGCACCAAGCGCGCAATCATAAGTGTCCTCACACCAAGTTACATTAGGCAATAGCGGTGTTGCCTCAGCCATTGCCTCAGGATCATATGCCCGAACATTAGCGCCTTTGGCTTGCAGGAACGGAATAATTTCTAATGATGGTGCATCACGCATATCATCAGTATTTGGCTTAAATGAAACCCCCAAAACAGCAATTGTTTTGCCCTCAACATTGCCATCTACTGCCGCAATAATGCGGTCAGCAATTTTTCGTTTTCGTTCTTCATTAACGGAGATAACAGTTTCCACAATATGCACAGGAGAACCTGCTTCACTAGCGGTACGGACCAATGCCAGAGTGTCTTTTGGAAAACACGAGCCACCATAACCGGGGCCAGCGTTTAAGAATTTCGAGCCAATGCGTTTGTCCAGCCCAATGCCGCGCGAGATAGCCTGCACATCGGCACCGACTTTTTCGCATAGATCCGCCATTTCATTGATGAAGGTTATTTTTGTCGCCAAAAACGCGTTAGCTGCATATTTAATCAATTCCGAAGACCTTCTAGACGTAAAAATAATCGGAGTCTCATTCAAGTAAAGCGGTCGATAGATTTCCTTCATCACCGGAATTGCTCGGACATCATCCACCCCGATAACAACTCGATCCGGACGCTTAAAATCTTCAATCGCGGCTCCTTCGCGCAAAAACTCTGGGTTGGAAACCACGGTAATGTCAGCATCTGGGTTGGTAGCTAAAATTATTGCCTCAACCTCATCGCCAGTTCCAACCGGTACTGTGGATTTATTGACCACAACAGTAAAACCCTGCACTGATTTAGCAATATCCTTGGCGGCTTGTTGAACATAGCTCAAGTCAGCAAACCCATCTCCGCGCCTCGATGGGGTGCTAACCGCAATAAACACTGCATCCGCTTGTGCCACCGGATCGCTTAATTGTGTCGTAAAAGTTAAGCGCCCCTCAGTTACATTATTGCGAACCAATTGTTCTAATCCCGGTTCAAAAATCGGAATATTGCCTTGTTTTAGAAGCTCAATTTTTTGTGCGTCTAGATCAATACACGTTACATGATGCCCAAAATCTGCAAAGCAGGCCCCTGAAACCAAGCCGACATAACCTGTTCCAACCATTGCCACTCGCATATATGCTCTCCTGCAACAACCAATAGAAATTTTCAAAAACCACTATGACATGATCAATCCTCGCCTGCATCTACGAAATCAAGCCTCTTGTTCACAATAAATTGCGAATTATGGTAAGAGAGCTTACACTTTACGCACTGAATTCTAAACCCTAATGTTACCCGACATTTGACACTTGGAAATTAAAAATGGCAATTCTTATCACCGGAGCCGCCGGGTTCATCGGAAGCTCATTGGCCCGGCGTTTGCTGGAAAAAGGCGAAACCGTTATTGGTCTTGATGCCATGACCGATTATTATGATCCAGCATTAAAACAAGCCCGCCTGAAGCCATTATTGACCGCACCAAAATTTTCATTTCACCAGCAAAACATCGAAGATTTTGACGCACTTGACGAATTATTTGACCGGGAAAAGCCTAGCCATGTAATTCACCTTGCCGGGCAAGTCGGCGTTCGTTATAGCCTCTCTCACCCCGAAGCATATGTAGCGGCTAACATTGTTGGCTCTTTTCATATAATTGAATGCGCCAAACGACAAAAAGTTACGCATTTGCTTATGGCCTCCACCAGCTCGTCCTATGGCGCTAACACTAGGTTCCCTGCCCAAGAAACTGACCGGGCTGACCATCCTCTTACCATTTACGCCGCCTCCAAACGTGCATCAGAATTAATGGCTCACTCTTACTCAAGCTTATACGAACTACCCGTTACCATGATGCGATTTTTTACCGTTTACGGGCCGTGGGGCCGCCCTGATATGGCACCGTTTCTGTTTTTGGATGCGATTTTGAATGATCGCCCGATTGATGTGTTTAATCATGGTAAAATGACCAGAGATTTCACCTTTGTAGATGATCTAACTTTGAGCTTGCAGAAACTCATGGACTGTCCACCGATTGCAGGAAAGCCAGTTGCAGAATTTGACTCGCTAAGCCCCGTGGCTCCACATCGCGTCGTCAATATTGGCAATGCAAATCCGATAGAATTGATGGACTTTATTCAAGCCATTGAACATTCAACCGGCAAAAAATTTGATATGAACATGCGAGAAATGCAACCCGGAGATATGGTTAACACTTGCGCCGACACCCGACTGTTACAAGCTCTGACCAAGTACAAACCAACAACTTGTGTTAACGACGGAGTGAGGCAATTAGTCGATTGGTATCGGCAGTTCTATAAGCTGTAATTCATATTGGCTTACTGATTCTGATCCGCGAGAAAGCTCATGCCCATGAAACCTGAAAAGAAAATCGCATTTATCACCGGCATCACCGGACAAGACGGAGCTTATCTAGCAGAATTATTGCTTGCCAAAGGTTATACTGTTCATGGACTACGCCGGCGCACATCCTTGTTTAACACCGACAGAATCGAACATCTTCGTCATGATCGTCATGAAAAAAACAGCCGTTTTTTCTTGCACTATGGAGATATGACCGATGCTACCAATTTAATCAGATTGCTGAAAGAAATTGAACCAGACGAGATATATAATCTGGCGGCACAAAGCCATGTTCACATCAGCTTCGATTCGCCGGAATATACCGCCAATGCAGATGCTTTGGGTACATTACGACTGCTGGAAGCGGTTAGATTATTAGGCTTTGCTGATAAGACTAAATTTTATCAGGCCAGCACCTCTGAGCTGTTCGGGCGATCCCCGGCACCGCAAAACGAAGACACCCCGTTTCGCCCATGCTCACCTTATGCAACTGCAAAATTATATGCCTATTGGTCGGTAATAAACTATCGCGAAGCCTATAATATGCACGCCTCCAACGGCATACTTTTCAATCATGAAAGCCCGGTTCGCGGTGAGACTTTTGTCACCCGTAAAATAACCCGCGCGGCCTGTGCCATTAAACAGGGGCGCCAACAGCAATTATTTCTTGGAAACCTTGATGCCAAACGGGACTGGGGCCATGCTAAAGACTTTGTCCGGGGCATGTGGATGATAGTGCAACAAGATAAACCCGATGATTTCGTACTGGCCACAGGCATCACTACGTCGGTTCGGGACTTTGTGCATCGGGCCTTTTCCCATGCCAAGATTGATTTATCCTTTGAGGGCGTTGGCATAGACGAAATAGGCCGTGATAAGGCAACAGGCGAAATTCTTGTCCGCATTGACCCAACTTATTTTCGGCCCAATGAGGTTCATGATTTACGCGGAGATGCAAGCAAAGCAAAGCAAATATTAAGGTGGAAGCCTGAAATCACTCTTGATACCATGATAGAAGAAATGATTACCGCCGATATGCGCGAACGCCGAATACGATAAAATTCTTGCTGACTATCAAATCTAAACCTTTTTAGGTTTCACTCGCTCTGAATTAAGAATCGGAGCGACTAATTTGCGGCAAAGAGAGAACATATTGGAAGAATACCTCCAATGGTGCCGCGCTGTTTTACTGCCATTTTGGTTAAAGCACGGAATTGATACAAAACACGGCGGGTTTTTTGAAACCTTACATATGAGCGCAAATGCTAACCGAGAATCCACACGCAGAGTCCGGGTGGCATCACGACAGGTTTATAGCTTTTCCCACGGCCATCATTTGCAATGGATAGAAGCCAAAAGACAGATATTAAATGGTGTGGATTGGCTGATGGATCGCGCTTGGGCCAAAGATGGCGAACCGGGTTTTTTGCACATTGTCGATGATAATAGTCAGCCTCTTGACCACACTCGTGACCTTTATGATCATGCCTTTCATATTCTTGGACTAAGTTGGGCTTATCGCGCTACCAAAGACGCACAAATTTTAAGCGTTGCCGAGCAGGCTTGGTATTTTATTGAAGATACTCTGGCCGCCAAAAACGGCGGTTGGTACGAAAATCTGCAACAAACACAAATCCGGCGCCAGAACCCGCATATGCATATGTTTGAAGCGCTACTATCCATGTTTGAAGTAACCAAGGATACTGCATATTTAATTCGTGCCGATGATATCGCACAATTATTGCTTGAACGCTTCATTGATCAAAAAAGTGGATATTTATTCGAAGAATTTAATAACAATTGGACGGCAATGACGCCGGCCCGAATTGAGCCTGGCCATATGATGGAGTGGACATGGTTATTACATCAGCGCGCTCAAATTCCCGCCAAAACCGCAACCACTTCTTGTCAGATAAACTTTCTACAACATGGCGAAAACCTTGGACGACAAGAAAACGGGTTACTGATCGATAGTTGTGATCCAAACGGTGATATTTCACAGCATAGCTCCAGATTATGGGTGCAATGTGAATGGCTAAAAGCCTTGTTAACCAGCAATGACCAAAGCCAAAACCTTGACCAAAAAGCTAATGATCTATGCGAGAGACTCTTTACCTATTTTATAAACCAAGATCATCCGGCTTTATGGATGGATGCGGTTTCAAAGAATAATCAACCCCTTAGCAATCGGGTTCCGGCCAGTATCGTATACCATCTGGTCAGCGCCGCAGCCCAAGTTGAGCAATTCCTGTCTCAACCACAAACTTTGGAGTCCTCATGTCCAAGCCTTTAATAATCCCAGTTATCATGTCTGGTGGGTCTGGAACTCGGCTTTGGCCGTTATCAAATGAAAAACAGCCAAAGCAAATGCACGCTTTATTCACTGAGCGAACCTTACTTCAAGAAACAATAGCTCGAGTGCCGGTTGATTGCGGATTTAACGCACCCATCATTATCTGCTCAAGCCAACACTGTGATGAAGTAAAGCAGCAATTATCTGCGATCGGTGTGCAGCCTTTAGTCATAATTGGCGAGCCAACAGCCCGCAATACCGCCCCTTGTGCTTATATCGCTGCCAGAGCCGTATCTGAGCATTTTGGCGAAGACGCCTTGATTTTGTTACTTGCTGCTGATCATTTTATCGCAGACCCGGTCTCATTTAGGCAAAGCGTACATCAAGGGGCAGTAGCGGCCACAGATGGCAATATTTTAACCTTTGGGCCAAAACCAACTCGTCCGGAAACTGGATATGGCTATGTGTTGGCTGGGGCAGAAATCAAGCATGGGGTCCATAAATTACAAAAATTTGTCGAAAAGCCAGACATTAAAACTGCAAAATCTTACTTTAAAGATGGTCGGTATTTATGGAATTCAGGCATGTTCTTGTTTCCAGCTAAGCTAATGCAAAATGAGATCCGCAAGCACCGACCTAAAATCGCCTTGGCCGCCAATCAAGCCTATGAACACTCCTTAGTTAGCGATGCCAAAATGTTATTGGACCCGAAATTTTTTGCAACTTGTCCATCTGAATCAATTGATACTGCCGTGATGGAAAACACGGATATTGGCGCGATAATTCCCCTTGATGCCGGATGGTCTGATATTGGCTCTTGGGAAACCATCTATGAATTGTCGCAAAAAGACACCATTGGAAACGCCATTACCGGCCCAATCATTCCAATAGAGACCGAAAACTGCCTAATCCGCTCTGATGGCATTCGCATTGGAACTGTGGGCATAAAGGACCTTGCTATTATTGCCAATGGTAAGGAAATCCTCATCACTGCACTTGCGCAATCGCAAAAAGTTCGCGATGTGGTTGCAACGATGGGCGAAAATAAAGAATAACCTCCAGCTTCAGGGAGTTAGCTTGCTGGACGAATACCGTTCAAGCTGTCATAAACCGCGCCGAAACTTGATCCATTACGATATTTAACTGGAGAGAATTGATGAAGGGGATAATATTGGCTGGTGGATCGGGTACACGCCTGCACCCTATGACCTTGGTTATGTCCAAGCAACTCCTGCCCATATATGATAAGCCGATGATCTATTACCCGCTAACCACGCTGATGTTAGCAGGAATTCGAGAAATTTTGATCATTTCCACCCCTCATGACTTGCCGGCTTTTGAAGCCTTACTTGGCGATGGCTCTAATTGGGGTTTGTCTTTGTCTTATTTGGTGCAACCAAAACCCGAAGGATTGGCGCAAGCCTATACCTTGGGGGCTGATTTTGTTGACGAGCAACCTTCGGCTTTAATTCTTGGCGATAATATTTTCCACGGCAGCGGTCTAGCCAAATTGCTGCAAAACACAATCAACAATTCCGGTGGTGCCAAAGTCTTTGCCTATCAGGTTAGAGACCCTAAACGCTATGGAGTGGCTGAGTTTGACCAGCAAGGCAATGTGCTAAGTCTAGAGGAAAAGCCCAAACACCCCAAAAGTAACTGGGCGGTAACCGGGCTTTATTTTTATGACCACAGAGCTTGTGAATATGCGGCTAATCTAAAGCCTTCGGCGCGCGGGGAATTAGAAATCACCGATCTAAATCGTAAATACCTTGAAGATGGAGCCTTAAAAGTTGAAAAAATGGGGCGTGGGTTTGCGTGGCTAGATACCGGCACGCCAGATACACTTTGCGAAGCCGGTGAGTTCATCCATACCCTACAACATCGTCAAGGCTCGCGCATTGGCTCACCAGAAGAAACCGCCTTTCGTATGGGTTATATTGATGCCGATCAATTACTTGCTTGCGCAAACAAAGTTGGCAATTCTGACTATGGCACTTATTTACGCAAACTTTCCCAAGAGCGTCCGCAGACGGCAATTTAAGAATTATTCTTCAACCAAGGATCCGGCCATACAATGAAATTTCAGCGATTAGCACTTCCCGAAATTATTTTGATAACACCGGACTTCAATTCAGATGAACGCGGTTTCTTTTGCGAAACCTATCAACAGCAGAAATGGATTGCTGGCGGAGTAGATGGCAAATTCGTACAAGACAATCATTCGCTATCGGTAGATGCCTTTGTCGTACGCGGTTTGCATTTTCAGATCCCCCCTAAGTCACAAGGAAAATTGATCCGGGTTAGCCGTGGTCGCATTTTGGATGTCGCAGTCGATATTCGCCATGGCAGTCCAACATTTGGCCAGCATATATCAGTGGAATTGGATGCGAAAACCGGACAGCAATTGTGGGTTCCATCCGGTTTTGCCCATGGTTTTTGCACACTGCAACCCAATACCGAAGTACAATACAAAGTCACCGAATTTTTCTCAAAACAACACGATGCCGGAATTAAATGGAATGATCCAAAACTAAACATTGATTGGCAAATTCCCAGTGGATCGGCAGCAACCGTCTCGCCCAAAGATCAACAAAACCCGGTGCTTGACGATCTTGAAGCTATTTTTCCATATGAGCAGTTCAAATGAGTTCTGAGCAAAAAACCTATCTAGTTACCGGCGGGGCTGGTTTTATCGGATCGGCACTGTGCCGATATTTGATTGAAGACATCGGCGCCAAAGTTATCAATCTGGACAAACTAACCTATGCTGCAAATTTGAACTCGCTGGAGAAAATCAAGAACCACCCAAATTATTCCTTCATTCAAGCTGATATTTGCGATCGCAGCCGCATCTCCGCAATTTTGGCAGCAACTAAGCCCGACGGTATTTTTCACCTTGCCGCTGAAAGCCACGTTGATCGTTCAATAACCGGGGCAGCAGACTTCATCCAAACCAACATTGTCGGCAGCTTTACCTTGCTTGAGGAAAGCCTGCACTATTGGCGCAACCTGCCTACTCCACGCCAGGATGATTTTAAGTTTTTAATGGTTTCCACCGACGAAGTTTATGGCTCATTGGGCGCCAATGGCCTGTTTCATGAGACCACAGCTTATGACCCGTCTTCACCCTACTCCGCCAGCAAAGCTGCCTCTGATCATCTGGTTATAGCTTGGCAACGAACCTATGGGTTTCCGGCGCTGATTTCTAATTGTTCCAATAATTATGGCCCGTGCCAATTTCCAGAAAAACTGATTCCATTGATGATTTTAAGCGCAATTCACAATAAAAACCTGCCAATTTACGGAGATGGATCACAAGTCCGCGACTGGCTTTATGTAAAAGACCACGTCCGAGCTTTATATCTAGTGCTAACCAAGGGAAAACTCGGCGAGAAATACAATGTTGGCGGAAATAATGAGCGCACAAATTTGCAGGTAGTATCCAGAATATGCGCTTTATTGGATAATTTGCGCCCGGCAGGCAAGCCCTATGCCGAGCAGATCACTTATGTGAATGACCGCCCCGGACATGATCAACGTTATGCAATTGATGCTAGGCGCATTGAGAACGAATTGGGCTGGCAAGCACTAGAAAATTTTGATAGCGGAATGGAAAAAACCGTAAAATGGTATCTGGATAATGCAGATTGGTGGCAGCCGCTAGTCGCATCCGGAGATTTGGGCCGGCGCCTTGGCCTTCAAAACATCAAAGTCGAAAGTTAACCCTATGAATATACTGGTTACTGGCGGTGATGGGCAATTAGGACATGCGTTGGCTGCGGTTAAATCTGATCATCAAATTCATGCTATTAACCGACAGAAATTTGATTTGTGCAATTTAAGCTCAATGCGCCGAGAGCTCGAACATACCAAGCCGGATTTAGTCATCAATTCGGCAGCATGGACCAATGTAAAAGCTGCCGAAGATCACGAAGAAGAAGCATTCGCAGTAAATGCCACCGGCGCCGGAAATCTGGCTGGTTTGTGTGCAGAGCGCCAGATCGGTATCATCCATATTTCCACAGACTATGTATTTGAAGGTGAGCAATCTGGTTCTTTGCGTGAACACGACCCAACAAATCCACAAACCGCTTATGGACGAACTAAGCTAGCCGGGGAAAAACTGGTAGCAAATGCCAATGCCAACCATGCAATTGTCCGCACCTCTTGGGTTTATGGCGCCCATGGCTCAAATTTCCTAAAAACCATGTTACAAATTGCCGAGCAAAAAAATACTCTTGATGTGGTTTGTGATCAATTTGGCTGCCCGACCTATACCCCGCATTTAGCCGCCGGCATTATGCTTATTGCTGATCACCTAACCACAGGGCGCCAATGCGGCACCATACACATGGCAGGCAATGGAGAAACAAGTTGGGCCGAGTTTGCGCAGGAAATCTACCGTCGATCAGCACAACAAAACGGCCCCTTTGCCACAGTAAACCCAATTTACTCAAGCCAACGTCAAGACGGAATTAAGCGACCTAAAAAATCAAGCTTAAACTGCACAAAAGCACAGACAAAATTTAACATTGTTCTGCCGGATTGGAAAATCGGAGTAAAAGACTGTATAAAAACCTTGCAAAAACTAAATTGATTTTAAGCGCATTGCTCTATTTTAGCTTCTTGCGCAACCAATATGAGCCAGACAATAAGGGACGCTCCAGCAAGACGAAGGTCACTTGACCAATAACCAAGCTTATTGCCAATAATATCGGCAGCATAAGGACATTATCAAGTATGCTTGGAGATGCATACCATCCCCAAATTCTACCGAACAGACTCAAAGTCAATAAATGAGTGAGATATAAGGAATAGGATTGATCACCAACCCAGAGCAAAAACCTGGGAAATATTTTACCGCTTTTTTCCATAACAATAAATCCAAAGACAAATAAAGAAGCCGCTGGCGCAAAGATAAAGGGCCGCAGCCAATGGTCCCAAAAATTACCATCGGCAAAGAAACCAGAAAACACTATGGCCGCCAAAAAAATGACCATCCCAGCGCAGGTTATCCACTTCCAATTCGCAAATTGCCAACGCAAGACAGCCATTGCTATTAATGCGCCGCCGATGAACTCAAAGATTAAAGGGGAAAATATAATTCGCTGAACTGGTGCAAATTGCGCAGCAAAGGCGCCATAACCAATAATAGCTGCACCAGCAAATAACAGCAATATTACCAGCATGAATTTACGCGGAAATAAAAGCAAAAACCCAAAAATCAAATAAAAATACATTTCATGGATCAAAGTCCAACCGACGGGCAATAACGGATCGCGCGCCGCCGGGAAAAGTAAAAAGGATCGCAATATATCAGGAGACATATTTGCGCTTGCATACACCAAAGCCGGCTCCTGCAACCAGACTAATAATAAAGCAAAACTAACCACCCAGTATAATGGGTAAATCCTAGTCACTCTTGCGATTAAGAACCGAAGTGATGATTTAAACCCCGGCATGGTATGTCTGGTGACATAGACCATTATAAAGCCGCTAATGACAAAAAACAGATCAACACCAGAGAACCCAATAATCCACCAATCGCTTAACAATCGATCACTGGAGAAATTCCGCTCAACAGCCATTAAATGTGAAAACAAAACCAGCAAAACTGCAATTCCGCGCAAAGCACGAATGCTATCAAGCCGGTCAATGCGCAGATTGTCCGCCACTATAAAATCTCATCAGAAAGCTTTTCATTCTCCAGCATGAATTCCCATATTTCATCAGAAAAATAAAACAATCGCCGTTCTGAAGCTCGACGAATGGCATTGGGTTGTTTTCGCAGTTTCTCAACCGTATGTATTCTTTCAGAAAAAGCAATTTCGCTCATTTCTAATATTTTACATGCAGCTTCTGTATTAGCTAATACCCCGCGCATTTTAGCAACCAAATTGCGATTTCCCGCAATATATTGCCCCTCTAATGCCGCTTTACATGAAATCATCTGACTTGGCGTTTCAAATTTACTTACATCTTGATAATGTGGTAGAGAATTAACAATAAAGTCAATTTCTTCACGCAAAGAAGGGTGGCGCAGATATACTGATTTTAGTGGCAGCAAACGATTTTCTATCTCGGATTTTAAGCCTTGATCATCGGTTTCAATAATGAAAATCAGATCAATATCAGAGCCCCTGACCATTTCACCTGTAGAGCGCTCCGGCCGCTCTACTTCATGGGCCATATCCCTGCATACGTCCCCAGCAATCATTACTCCAGTTCGTTGTAAAATCTCAGGGTCTAGCGCTTCTAGAATAAACCGAGCAGCGGTTTCTCGTTTTTGCTGAGAAACCTCACGATGATATTGACGTTTGCGTTCGCTATCTTGGATTGCGACTTTCGCATTGTCCAAAGTAGAGATACGATTATAAGTCAAGAAATCTCGCAGAATAGACGGACTCAAGCGGGCATATCCGGGTATTTTGGCGTCAATACGCAAATAATACTGAGCAAAATCGATATTTATCAACACTTGCGAATTAATGCATGTTTGCCAAATATCAAAGTATTTTTCACCCAAAGCCGCGCACACGCTGGCTCCAGAAACTGAGCCATCTGCAGGTAGAAACTCCAAAATTTTCTTTTCTATATCAAGATCAATCATCGGGTCACGACCTGTTAATTTTAAATACTGTTAGCCGGACAATCAAATCCTGCTTTGCTAAAAAATACAATTAATTTATCGGGTTTAATTGCACCGCCTTTGCTTTACTTTGAACCAATACGAATTTGGGAGCCAGTTTTTTCTATGGTTCGCCCTACCACATAGCCACCAAGACCCATAGTTAGCAAACCCCACATTCCCGGCGGAATTTCCAATACAACAGCAACACCTCCAAAGGCCTGCACATAAGGTGCAATCAAATAATTATTTGCGATCACCGCCACAAAGACTAACATCGAAACTGGTCGCCAATTTCGTTGCAGCCAGCTTTCGCCCTTGGCTTCAGCCACAACCACATCGCGCCCCGCCAGCACGTATTCTTTTTCCTGCTCGATCAATAACCGCTCAATTTGGCGCTCAAGCGCAAATCGTTTATCGCCATCAGGTACAATTTCCCGAATGATTTCTGAAACCGGCGCTATCAATGCTTTGAAAATACTCATTTCGGGTAATCCTGCCAACTCAATTGAAAGTGCGGCCCATCAGGGAAAGTTTCCCAATCACCGCCCCACTCTAGCCTCACCCCTTCTTGATGCGCCACTTTCAACATCGCCGCTGCAATTTTGTGATATAGCGGCCAATCCCAACGAATCTCGCCTGATACCCACGCACCTAAATCAACTGCATGACCGCTAATATGCCTTGAGTTCATTGTCGAACTTGCACCGGATCTGAATAATTGCTTTTGACGTGACAATGAGCGCTTACCTTCAAGCACGCTAAAATCAATTTCAGTTTGCAAAATTGCCAGATGCACAATTTTTTGCAAATCCGGATGAACCAAAGCCAATCGCTCCAGCGAACGGCTGGAAAGAGAAAATGCCATATGAACCACTCCTGCCTATAACCTGACTTGAGTATAAATTGCTCAAGGCAAGGTGGCAGAGATTGCTTCTTATCCCCTTGGTCGGTACGCTAAGAACTATAATCCAGCGTACAGGTAAAAATAAGCAAGCCTGACTAATTCAACGGCTAAGTATCAGCACAGCTTTTTGCTCAACCGAGAAAATGACATCTCATCAGTAAACAAGCCTGTTCCAGCTTCTTCAAAAAAACTGATTACTTCAGCAGGGGAGTTAATAATCATTGCAGTTTCCTCATCCCCCTTTAATCGGCCGCTTTTTAACGCTTCGGAAAATATGCTAGTATTTAGCGGTCGCAATAAAAGTTGGTCGTCTAATAGCGAAAACCCCAAAACATAATAGAATGTTTTATCGTCTTTTGTTTCTTTGAAATTCAGGAAATTACCAGCTCGGGTCTTTGACACATGACCAAAGATTGTTTCTACTTCTAAGCGTCCGCTTTGTTTGAGGCTAGTGCTGACTAATTCAAACTCACCGCCATCACCCCGACCAAAATGCAAAATCAAATCGTCTTCATCCTCATTATCAATCGCACCAAGCAACCAAGCGCCGCTTAAACAAGGATCGTAGGAATTTACAGACAATGGGGTAAGAGGTTGTTGGAAATTAGGGTAACAGCCACCAAGGACAATTACCAGAAATATGCTCGCCATCCAATTCATCTGGCAATTGTACTACATTTTTTAATAAAAGCACTAAAATATTTATGCTCGAAATCATCCATCAATTAGTTTTTTATCCCGAATGTTATAAAATTGCGCCACAGGAGTAACGGTGATAATTCCATCGCCCTCCATGCCACTATGGGCGGCATCCATAATTGTTTGTACTATATTGTCTGTTTGATCATCTGTAGCGATTACTCGCACAACACTGTGGCGTTGCAATAAATCACGCCTAAAAGCATTTTTATGCTCCCCATAACCCTTTACCGCAGAAACTGTCATCCCTGGAACATGAATTTTGCGCAATTCCCGCCGAACTTTTTTCATTGCCAACACATCCACAGTCGCAATTATTTCATTATAAGCCATCGTTTTTCCTTTTTATCGCTTATTATCCAATTTGAACAATTCCATTGTCCCGAAATGCATATGGCGGCAGATCCAAATTTCGCGGAGCAGGCCCACGCCGCACCCGCCCAGCCGTGTCATAAATTGAGCCGTGGCAGACACAATACCAGCCATTCCAATTTCCTCGGATTTGCGATGGACGCTGGCCAACAGGAACGCAGCCTAAGTGAGTGCAAATACCGATAACGATCAGCCATTCTTTTCGCTGCACTCGTTCACTATCGGTAGCTGGATCAATTAGCTTGGCGGTATCATCAGCTTCGGCCTCGGCAATTTCTTTTTTAGTACGCCTTGAGATAAACACCGGCTTGCCACCCCATTTTACTGTGATGCGTTGCCCAATTTCCATAGGCTTTAGATCCACCTCAATTTTGCTTTTTGCCATAACATCCGCAGAAGGGTTGAGACTGTCAATAAAGGGCCATGCCGCAAATGCAGCGCCGACACTAAGTCCGCTGCCAGTGGCAATATAAATAAAGTCACGACGATTGGGCCTTGTTGATTCTGATTTTGTTGAATCGGGTTTTTCTTTAACGGTTTTATTCATTTGCCTAAGCTCCACACTGTTTCGCTGCAGGCAATACCCGCAGCCAGATCACGAACCGCACAAGAACAATACCAACCTGTGCTTTTCATTCCCAGCCAAGTCGTAAGCTGAGTTTTCCATAACCATACTCATTGGTCAATGGACACGGTGTCACATAGAATCGTCACAGATTTACCCGCATCCGATACAGCGCAAATATCTATTGGAGCTTAAATTTTAGCTTTAGTCTTGGATTTTTTTCTCGTAATAAAGCCCGGGCGAACCGAATAATCCACCGCTAAACCATAATCTGGATCATCATCACTATCGACTATTAACTGCCCTGCACGCTTGAGTAATTTATGGCAGTCTCGTGAAAGGTGACGCAATTGCAGAGTTTTTCCGTGCTTGCGATATTTCCCTGCCATAATTTCAATTGCCTGTAAGGCTGACTGATCAACAATCCGACTGCGAATAAAGTCAACAACCACCAAATCCGGGTCTTCTGCCGGCGTGAAAATTTCAGCAAACCCATCAGTAGATCCAAAGAATAACGGCCCGACTATCTGGTAGATTTTCTTACCTTCTTCACTCTCGTCTATGTCGGCATAAATGCGCTTTGCATTGCTCCACGCATAAGTCAAAGCCGAAACAATCACTCCAACGATTACCGCCGAGGCCAAATCGTGCCAGACCGTAACTGCGGTCACCAATAAAATCACAAACGCATCTGAAAGCGGAATTCTGCGCAATATCCGTAAACTCTGCCAAGCAAAGGTTCCGATCACCACCATGAACATCACACCAACTAAAGCTGCCAGTGGTATTTGCTCAATAATACCAGAGCCAACCATAATAAACGCCAGCAAAAACAACGCAGCAACCAATGCCGAAAGCCTTGTCCGTCCCCCAGATTTCACATTGATAACCGTTTGACCAATCATGGCGCACCCACCCATGCCGCCAAACATGCCGGTCACCGTGTTGGCCACGCCTTGGGCCAGACATTCCTTCGAGGAGCCGCCACTATGCTTGCCGGTCATTTCACCAACTAGATTTAAGGTAAGCAGGCTCTCAATAAGACCGATCATCGCCAAAATCAGCGCATAGGGAAAAATAATCTCCAAAGTTTCAAGATTAATCGGCACCATAGGAATGTGCAGGCTAGGAAAGCCGCCAGCAATCGAAGCCAGGTCACCAACCCTTGGTACATCTAGGCCAAATCCAATAACCACTGCCGCCACAAATGCGATTCCAGCCAACGGAGCGGGAATGGCTTTGGTGATTTTTGGCATGACCCAAATAATTATCATCGTTAATGCCACAAGGCCAAGCATCATCGCCAATGGCCAACCCTGCATCCATTCCTTAGCGCCCTCAGGCCCCACTTGAAACTGCGACATTTGCGCTAAAAAGATAACAATCGCCAGACCGTTGACAAATCCCAGCATTACCGGATGCGGCACCAGACGGATCAATTTGCCAAGACGAAACAATCCGGCCAAAATTTGCATTAGCCCCATCAAAACCACGGTTGCAAATAAATACTCAACCCCGTGAGCGGCCACCAATGCCACCATTACTACCGCCAAGGCCCCGGTTGCCCCGGAAATCATTCCCGGCTGCCCGCCAATGAGCGCGGTAATCAAACCAACCATAAAGGCAGCATAAAGACCCACGAGCGGGTTGACGCCGGCAACAAATGCAAAAGCCACCGCCTCAGGAACTAAAGCCAGTGCCACTGTTAAGCCAGCCAATACTTCAATTCTTATCCGCTCGGGAGTAAACCCGTTCAAACGTGAACGTCGCCACCCAGTAATGGAAAGCCGTTTAGCGAACGCACCTAAGGTCGGTTTCATGAGTTAAGCCTGTTTTGAAAAGAAAAGCGGTAAAATACCGCTGCGCTCTCATAACGATATGTTTGCCAAAGGCAAGACTTGTTTCGAGCAGATAGTGCTTGGCCGCATCCTTAAATCCCTAAAACAGCCAAACAGTTGCACGCTAGTAACTAGGTGCGACCGCGCCTCGGGCGGTCAGCCCGCACGTCGTAGGCCGTTGCGTAGCAACTTGGCCGCGAGACATAACAAAAGCGCAGCGATAGGACAGGTAAACAACCAACCCCCTTGGGTTGGCAAGGGCGACCGCCCGCCGCCCGGTTCCGTTCTCAAGTAGCGAAGCGGTAGGACATCAAAAGACTCCGCCTGTCGTAGGCCGTTGCATGGCAACTGGCCGCGAGACATAACAAAAGCGCAGCGATAGGACAGGTAAACAACCAACCCCCTTGGGTTGGCAAGGGCGACCGCCCGCCGCCCGGTCAGGGCGCACGTCGTAGGCCGTTGCGTAGCAACTGGCCACGAGACATAACAAGAGTCCTCAAGCAGCAAAGCGTTAGGACAAACAAAAGAGGGTCACTCTCAAGGGTCAGTGTCAAAAAAGACCCTACCCTTGAACACCCTTCTTGCACCATATGTTCACAGTACAAAAAACCTCCTTGTCCCTTAACCTACCCTAAAAGCACCCTTAAATACCCTAAGTGACCCTACATAAGCGGGGATAAGTTCGAAGCGTCCGCAAGAAGGCTGAGTTTGTTATAATGGGGCTTAACGCGAGTACCATGTATTCGCTATTGCTCTTTGACATGGTGAATCATCGCAAAAAACCAATGCAACATGGGTTTGTGTGTGGCTGATTGCAGAATCAACCTTGCAAGTAATCATATTGCCACTGAAGCTTTTGCGTGTTTTGCAACGGTCAATCCGGCGGGAAAGTTGTTACGAAAGTTTTTTACGCAGCGCCGCCATGTAAAAGCCATCAGTTTCGGCGGTAAATGGCGACAGACGCAGATCGCCCGCATTATTATACCCCCTTTTAAGTTCTTCGTTTGCGAGCCCTCTCTCCCCAGCCATCTCGCCGCTGGGGAGAGGATCGAGGCGAGGGAAAGTGCAGGATTCTAGCATTTGCATTCCAGCCTTATTTAATAAGCCACCAGCTTTTGCCACTTCACTCACCGACAACCGTTCAAAATTAACGTGTTCAGTCAAAAATGCATCCACCCGATCTTCGTTTTCTTCGCACAAAAACGAGCAGGTTACATAAAACAAGCTTCCACCGGGGCGCACAAAAGGCGCAGCTTGGCGTAATACTTGATTCTGTTCGTTAATCCGGGTTTGCAATTGGCCATCGCGCAACCGCCATTTAGCGTCCGGATGCCTGCGCCATGTTCCAGTGCCTGTGCAAGGAGCATCAACCAGCACCGCGTCCATCTTGCCAAGCAGGTCAGCCAGAGGATCCTCATCGCGCGGGTCGCGCACTTGTGCATTTCGCACACCAGCTCGCTTTAGCCGTGCATGGATTGGAACCAAACGGCGGCCATCCCTGTCATAGGCAAAAATCTGGCCCTTGTTTTGCATTTGTTGCGCCAGTGCCAAGGTTTTGCCGCCGCCGCCAGCACAATAATCCAGCACTTGTGCGCCCGGCCCGATACCAGTGCAAAGACTGACAAATTGCGAGCCGGCGTCCTGTACTTCTAACCAGCCCTTGGCAAAACCCGGTAAGGACTGCACATGGCCAGAGCGGGTATCCGCAGCAGGGGCAGCAATCCGCGCCGCCGTCGGCAGCCAGTTAAGCCCCTGCCCGCCGATTTTGGCCACGGCTTTTAAGCTGTCCGAGGCCGGACGTTTTAGCTCATTTAGCCGCAAGTCCACCGGCGCACGAGTATTTAAGGCTTGCGCCTCGTTCAATGCATTTTCCCCAAAGGCGCGGCTAAAATGCGGCCATAACCATTTGGGCACATTGGCTTGCACATAATACGACGCATCAAGAATATCGGCAGTTAAGCCAGATTTTTCCTCAGCACTCAAAACCTCTGGCGCATGTTCGCTTTGGGCAAAATCTGCATCAATCTGTTCGGCCTTATGCCCCCAAATCCGGCCCAGAGTACCAATGACCAGCGCCCGGGGCGTCTCGGCACCCATGGCGGCAGCAATGGCGCTCTTGTGACGCAGTGCATCCAACACCAAGCCGGACACGGCAGCACGATCTCTAGCGCCAGCGTAACGCGCCGATCGCCCCCATGCCTTCAACGCCACCTTGGCCGGGCGTTTGCTTTCAAACATATCGGTTAGCACCAAAATGGCGGCGGCGGCTTTGGCTCCGGCTTGCATTGCAATCAGCCCCCAGGCGTCGAGTAATTGGGAGCTTCTCTGGTCATGGTCACGTCGTGGACATGGCTTTCGCGCAAACCGGCATTGGTAATTTTGACGAACTCGGCACGTTTGGTGAATTCTTCCAAGTTTGCAGCTCCGGTATATCCCATCGCTGCACGCAAACCGCCCAACATCTGGTGCAGGATTGGCGCTACCGGGCCTTTGAACGGAGTTTGGCCCTCAATGCCTTCTGGCACCAGTTTCATAGTATCGCCGACTTCCTTCTGGAAATAACGATCAGCCGAGCCTTGAGCCATAGCGCCGACCGAACCCATGCCGCGATAAGCTTTGTATGAGCGGCCCTTATACAGAAATACTTCGCCCGGGGTTTCGTCGGTTCCAGCCAGCATCGAGCCGACCATCACGGTAGAAGCACCAGCCGCCAGCGCCTTGGCCATGTCGCCAGAATATTTTATGCCGCCATCGGCAATAATCGGGGTGCCACTATCCTTGGCCGCACGCACTGCGTCCAATATGGCAGTAAGTTGCGGTACGCCAACCCCGGCCACAATGCGCGTGGTACAGATGGAGCCCGGCCCTATGCCGACTTTAACCGCATCGGTGCCAGCATCAATCAAAGCACGAGTGGCATCATATGTCGCCACATTACCGGCAATGATCTGTGCTTTGCTGGTTTCGCGGCGTAAGCGCGCTACTTGATCCGGCACCGCTTGGCTAGCACCGTGGGCGGTGTCGATGACAATTGCGTCGGCCCCGGCCTCTATCAATGCCATAGCACGTTCAAAGCCTACATCACCGACCGTGCTGGCAGCACCGGCTAACAAACGGCCATGACTATCTTTGGCCGCATCAGGGTAAGCGTGCGCCTTCTCAAAGTCCTTAACCGTGATCAGGCCGCTACAACGACCCTCATCATCGACCACCAATAAACGTTCAATTCTGTGTTTATGCAACAAAGCCTTGGCTTGTTGGGCGCTGGCACCTTCGCGAACCGTAACCAGTTTTCTGGTCATTAAATTTGCGACCGTCTCGTTCATGTCGTCAGCAAAACGAACATCACGATTGGTGATAATGCCGACCAGCTTCTGATTGTCTGGATCAATTACCGGAATGCCGGAAATCGAGAACCGTTCGGTCAACGCCTTTAGCTCGCCCAAAGTAGCATTGGGGTGAATGGTTACCGGGTTGATCACCATGCCGCTTTCATAACGCTTTACCTTGCGCACTTCTTCGGCCTGCTCGTCCACACTCATATTGCGATGAATAATGCCAATACCGCCGGTCTGAGCCATGGCAATCGCCAGTTTTGCCTCAGTCACCGTATCCATAGCCGCCGAGATCAACGGCGCCTTTAGGCTAATGGTTCTGGTTAGCTTAGTCGTTAAATCTGCGTCCGCTGGCAGCACATTAGAAACTAAGGGCTGCAAGAGAACATCATCAAACGTAATGCCTTCACGAATCTTCATAAAACCCGTCCTTTCTCTTGCGGTGGCGGTGTAGCGCAAAGCCAACAAAAGGGAAAGGGGGCAGTTGCGTAAAAAATTTAGCGCTCAATAGCAGGAGTGAAACGATGCAATTGCCCAAAAGCCTGCAAAGTATGTTTGATTTCCTCAATCGGAATTCCATCTGGATCGACACCTGCGCTTCGCAATTGCCAATACACTTGCACACTCTTTTCCAACACTTCCATTTTGTCTACCGCATCAGCCAAGTTCGTGCCACTACCCAATAATCCATGATATTGCCATAATACCAGATGGTGGTATTGCATCGCTTTGGCCGAGAGTTTTCCCAATTCTAGTGAACCGGGCAGTTGATGATCAACAAAACCAACCCCTTCGGGCAATAACAATCTGGCCTCGCTTTGCAAACTTAAAATCCGATCGGAAATTGCTTGTTTCGAATCCATACCCTTAACATGGCACAACGCAATCAGTCCCGCCGGATGAGTATGAACAATCGCCTTGTCCGCTGGGCGCGAAAGTTCCAACTGGTCGTGGATGGCGCAATGGGCCGGCAATTCCATTGTTGGCTTTTGATTGCCCGCCAGCCAGCAAAAGCTCTTTGCATCGGCACCAATTCGGTACAAACCAATGTGAGGGGTCGGGTCCACACCGATCTCTCTGGCCCGGGTGCCAGACCCGGTCAGAAACAATCCCATGCCAGCTAATTCAGGCACATGAAGCGGCAACGGCTTATAGTCGACACCATCTGCTTCGCCAATATCAGGTATTCGCACTGACATATTGCCGCCAGCGGCTTCCGACCAGCCACGAAAAGCCAACCAATGGGCGCTGGACTTAAAATCATCTAATACCGGATGGGTTTCAAAAAAGCTTGAGATTGGCTCGGTCACAGCATTATGTCCTTAAATTTAGCCTTAAAAATAGCGACTTTCAAAGTCAATTGTCCACACCGGTAGGCTCAAGTTTTTCTACTTTAGCAAACAATATCTAGTATTTGCACGATGTTTGGACCCAAAATTACAGACCTATTGCCTTTAGCTGCTATTTCCGGCAGGTTTCACTCATGCGCGCACCATTTTATATCAAGAAACTAACTGATAGCCTAGATCAATGGATTGAGGCCGGATGGGTTCCAGAAGCATCGCGAAGCAAAATTATTGAACATGCCAAAGCCCAAAAATCCGGCACAAATTTAGTCGGTGTATTGGCAATTCTAGGTGCAGTGCTATTGGGCTTTGCCGCAATTAGCTTTGTTGCCTCAAACTGGGCTAATATGGGCAAAATGATGCGCATGGTTGTCATGCTTAGCGCATTGTGGGCAGCATTTGGTATTGCTGCAATTGCAGCATGGCGCAACGTAATGGTCTATGCTCACGCATTTGGATTGCTTGGAGCCGCGCTGTTTGGTGCCGCAATTATGCTGATCGCCCAAACATTTAACATCCAAGCCTATTATCCCGGCGGCGTGCTAATTTGGTTTTTTGGGGCTTTAAGTGCTGCTATTATTTTGCGCTCCAATCCAATATTGATATTCTCCGCCCTGCTCGCAGGGTTATGGATGATGATGGCCTTTGAAGGCGATGTTCCAGATACCACGCAATACTGGCTATTTCCGCTGTTTGCTATCGGGGTTGGCTTTACAGCAAGTCGTTTCAAATCCATTGCCACTATCAACATATTAGCCATATCAATTCTGCTATTTGTACCAGCATATCTGGTGGCAGAATTTGACTACCGGCCCTTTACCGATGGCCTGTTATTACCATTAAGCGGGGCCGTATTTATCACTGTGGCGTTGCTAACCGCCAGCCTAAAGCGTTTCATATTCGGTTCTGGTGCCATTATTGGTTGGATGGCTATTAGCGCACTTTTGGTTGGTTTTCTTGTGCAACTGGTTCTGGCCGATGGTAATTTAGACAATCAAAGAATCTCAGACCAATGGCATTTGCATACGGTAGTTTTACTGGTACTGATCGCCGGGTTATTACTTTGGCTAACCCTTAAAAAACAGATGAAACCTGTATTGGCCATCGGAATTTTATTTGGCACGGCATTGATGGCATATGCCCCACTTGTGCAAGCTCCAACATGGAATTTGCCGATACAAATGCTCTATGGAGCCGCATTTTTTGGGATTTGCGTTGCCTTATTGATCAGCGGCATGACTACCCACAAAAATAGTCTGACGTGGATCGGCGGTGTCGGCTTTGGCGCTCAGGCGCTTTATGTCTATTTTGAAACTTTTAAGGATTTACTCAACACCTCCTTGTTCTTCTTGGTTGGCGGCTTGCTGCTACTTGGGATTTCGCTATTGGCCTTGCGATTAAACAAACAGATAAAACAGGAGGCAAAGTCATGAAAACTCGTGCTTTGTCCCTATTGGCGTTATCTGCGGTTTTAACTGGCTTTTTGTTGTGGATGGTCTGGGATCATGAACGCGCCCGCTCTAATGGCGCCGAGCTTGTTCTAGACATGGAGCCGGTGGATCCACGTTCTTTGTTTCGCGGTTATTATGTAATCATCAGAACACCATTGCACCGCTTGAACCTAAACGAATATGACAGTGATAATGGCTTTGAAAAAGGTGATCCAGTTTTTGTAAGTTTAAGCACAAACCAAGATGGAAACTGGACACCACAAGCTATTAGTAAAAACCAACCGCAAACAGATGGCATGTGGATTCAAGGTCGAGTGAAAGGTGTAAACAAACCAAAAGACGAAACCCAATGGATCCGTATTCAATACAATATTGAGAGCTATTTTGCTGACAAGGACAGCGCCAAAGAGCTGGAGAAAAAAATTGAAGACAGCAAAATGCGGATAATCCTATCGATAGATGCCAAGGGAAATGCTGTTATTCGCGGTCTGGAAATTGATGGTAAGCGTCTAATCGATCGGCTTTAACAATCAAACAAGTTACGTTTTCCCTAGTCTAATCCTGACTTTTACCTGTTTTGCTGCCAGTACGAAATTGCGAGTGCATGGTGTTATCCAAAATATGGTCGGATTTACCAATTACATGATGAGTGCCACCAACAATCAGTGGGTCAGGGCCGCGCACCAGCTTCTTGTTTTTATTGGGATAAGAAAGACTAGCCAATATATGCTGCATGCACTCCAACCGCGCCCTTTTTTTATCATTTGATTTGATAATAGTCCAAGGCGCATCCGCCGTATCCGTATAGAAAAACATCGCCTCTTTGGCTTCTGTGTAGTCTTCCCATTTGTTTAAAGACGCCCGATCAACTGGTGATAACTTCCACTGTTTTAGCGGATCAAATTCTCTGGACTTAAATCGGCGCAATTGTTCTTCGCGAGTTACCGAAAACCAGAATTTGAAAATACGAATACCAGAGCGCACTAACATTCGTTCCAAATCTGGTACTTGGCGCATAAATTCAAGGTATTCCGCTGGCTCGCAAAAATCCATAACTCGCTCAACCCCAGCACGATTATACCATGAGCGGTCAAACAGAACGATCTCACCTGCCGTTGGTAAATGACGAATATAACGCTGAAAAAACCATTGGTTTCGTTCACGATCCGTAGGCTTGGCCAGTGCAACCACCCGCGCTCCCCGAGGGTTTAGATGTTCGGTTATTCGTTTGATCGTGCCCCCTTTACCAGCGGCATCACGACCCTCGAATATCATAACAATTTTTTGGCCACTGTCTTCGACCCAGCGCTGCATTTTCAGTAGCTCAACCTGTAGGGCCGCTTTGTATTTTTCGTAGTCTTTGCGCTTTAATTTGTTCGGGTAAGGATAAATTTCATTTTCAAACTCGTCGCGGATAGCCTCTGAATCATGGCGTATTTTGGCCATATGCTGCAGGGGCTTCTCATCTATGTGTTGAATTGAATCGTCCATAACTTGCGGCGCCTGTTCGTCATCCTTGTCTTCATCAACAGATAAATTTGATTCTGACTTGGCCGTAGTCATCCATGCTCTCCACAATAATATTTTTTTGACGTTAATCTCCCCGCAAGGAGACAATATACCTATACCCTAAAACTCAAATATAATCTAACAGATACCAAGTTAAAATTTTCTGATACCGTAGATTCGGTAAAACTTTGACTTTTTAAGGGCAGAAATCGTGACATTAGCAGTTTTGCAATTATGGATCATTGGCGCATCGATTATCGCAGTCATTATTGCTTATGCGATGGAGCGATATTCAATTGAAATTGTATCAGTTGTCGCCATTGCATTTTATCTGATATTTTTTCAATTATTTCCGGTCGCAGATACTTCGTTTGGCCCGGCTCAAATTTTATCCGGATTTGCCAATCCAGCGCTGATCACAATTTTAGCCCTATTGGTGGTGGGCCAAGGCATATTTCAAACCGGAGCTATGGAATCGCCTTCACGGTTTTTAGCCAAAATGCACGACCGAAGGCCGGTTTCAACCATTGCCGCTTTGTTCTTTTTTGTGATGATAATCAGCGCCTTCATCAACAATACCCCTGTGGTCATAATGTTTATCCCGGTGCTGGTATCGATTGCAGCAAAAGTCGGAACCTCACCATCTTCGGTGATGATTCCATTGTCGTACGTTTCAATATTAGCCGGAATGGTAACCCTAATCGGCTCTTCAACGAATTTGCTGGTCGCTGACGTTTTGACACAAGAAACTGATTTGAGCCTTGGGTTTTTTACTCAAACTCCGTTGGGGTTGGTATTAGCGGCGGTTGGACTGGTATATTTAGCCACTATTGGCCGCAAACTAACCCCTGAGCGGGTGCCGCCAGAAAACGACAGCGGTACTGGCCGGCAGTATATTGCGCAGATTGAAATTACACCCGGGCACTCCCACGAGGGAGATACGCCAATTGCTGGCATGTTTCCGGATCTAAACACGGTTACAGTTCGTCTAGTACGACGAGGAAATAAAAACTTTCTGCCGCCATTTGCTGACGAAGCCAAATTACAGGCCGGCGATATTCTTACCATAGCCGCCACCCGAACCGCATTGTCGGATCTACTAAAATCTGATGCCAGTTTATTATCCAGCATGTTGCGCACCGGAGCCAGCGAAGATGATGACAAACCATCAGGAGAGCTAGCGTTAACCGAAGCTGTGGTTGCTCCCCACGGACGCTATGTAGGTCAAAGCCTTGCCAGCACCGGATTTCGTTCGCGAACCGGCTGTATTGTGCTGGGAATTGAACGAAAAGCCAAAATGGTGCGCAAGCCGCTATCATCTATCCGTCTACAAGGAGGTGATGATTTATTGATATTTGGCACCCGCAAAAACTTGCGCGATTTGCGCCATGACCGGGACTTATTGGTCTTACTTTGGTCAATGAGCGAAGTGCCGGATATCCGCCGAGCGCTGCTGGCCCGGATTATTTTCGGAGCAATTGTACTACTCGCCGTTACCGGAATTTTGCCGATCCTGCATGCAGCTTTAGCCGGAGCCATTGCCATGATTGCCAGCAATTGTTTGAACTTGCGCCAAGCGGTGCGAGCCCTTGATCTACGCATTTTTCTACTTATCGGAGCTGCCTTTGCAATGGGCGGCGCCCTACAAGCAGTTGGTGCTGCCGATCTTATAGCCAAAACTGCTGTTACTCTGGCCTCTCCGTACGGAGTAATCGGGTTACTTATCGGGCTGTTTGGAGTAGTGGCCTTGCTGACCAATGTGATGTCAAATGCTGCGACAGCAGTATTATTTGCACCAATTGCAGTGCGAGCAACAGAAGCTTTTGCTAATTCCCCAGAGGAACAAACCAAATTAGCAGTAGCCGCAGTTTTAACCGTAATTTATGCGGCAAACTGTTCATTTGCAACTCCGATAGCCTATCAGACAAATTTGCTGGTTATGGGGCCTGGGCATTATAAATTTCTTGATTATGTTCGAGTTGGCGGGCCGTTAATCTTGATTTTATGGCTTACTTTTGCGCTAGCCGCCCCGTTCTTATTAGGGATATGAAATGAGCTTTCAATTGCCCTCCAAACAAGTGCAGTTTTTTGTCACTGCTCCAGCTCCCTGCCCCTACCTGCCGGATCGGGATGAGGTAAAACTGTTTACCTATTTGAACAAAACCGATGGCTCCGCATTAAATGATCAACTTTCTCAGCTTGGTTTTCGTCGGGCCCAAAACATCGCCTATCGGCCGGCTTGCCTGTCTTGTGATGCCTGCAAGTCCAGCCGGGTTTTGGTGCAGAGATTTTGCCCCTCGGCCTCCATGCGGCGAGTTTTACGCACAAATGTCGATCTGGTTCGCTCAATAAACCCGCCAATAGCCGATGGGGAACATTACGCGCTCATCTGCAAATACCTGACCTCAAGACACAAAGACGGAGGCATGGAGAACATCGAAGAGTCTGGTTTTGCGGAGTTGATCGAGGAGACATGCCTTACCACAGAATTAGTCGATTATCGTAATAATGACGGAGAACTGATTGCCTCAGTCCTCATTGACCAACTAACCAATGGCCCGTCAATGGTCTATAGTTTTTTTCGCCCTGATATGTCAAAAAGGTCTTTGGGTAACTTCATGATTCTAGATCATATTGAACGAGCAAAATTAGCCGGGAAAGATTATCTATATTTAGGGTTCTGGATCGGGCAAAGTCCCAAAATGAATTATAAACAACGCTATCAGCCCTTAGAAATTCTACAGGGTAAAAAATGGAAAATATTAGGGGAAACAACAAATGAGCAAACTTGATCGCCGAAAACTGCTAGCGGCAGGAGGACTTGGATTAACCGGATTGCTTGGCGCTTGCTCTGAAGCAGGAACAGCTACAAATAACGCCGAAAACAAACTCTCATCACCAACTGTTCACACCAAAAAATCCCGCAAATTACGAATGGTCACCTCGTGGCCCGCACAATTCCCCGGCCTTGGCACAACAGCTGATACCATCGCAAAAACCATCAACGAGCTGACAGAAGGCTCGCTTAATATCAAAGTTTATGGAGCAGGAGAATTGGTTCCGGCCCATCAAGAGTTTGATAATGTGGCCTCAGGCGCCGCAGATATGTATCATGCCGCAGACTATTACTGGCAGGGAAAGTCCAAGGGTTTTGCATTTTTTGCTGCGGTTCCCTTTGGCATGACCGCCATGGAGACTTTATCATGGATGCAATATGGAGGCGGTAATGAATTGTGGCAAAACTTATCGGCTCAATTCAACATTATCGCTATGGCTGCCGGCTCTACCGGCTCACAAATGGGCGGATGGTTCAAAAAAGAAATAAACACTATGGACGATTTTCGCGGTTTAGTAATGCGCATACCCGGGCTTGGCGGTGATGTAATCAAAGCCGTCGGCGGCGTACCAAAATTGCTATCAGGTGGTGCCATTTATCAAGCCCTGCAATCTGGTGCAATTGATGCCACAGAATGGGTTGGGCCGTGGAATGATTTGGCCTTTGGATTTTATCGTGAAGCCCCGTATTATTATGGCCCCGGGTTTCATGAACCAGGCCCGATCCTCTCTTTTGGCATCAATTTAGATGTCTGGAACTCGTTTAGTCCTACCGAACAATTAGCCGTTCGTACTGCTTGCGCGCAAGCCAATGCCAATACTCCGGCTGAATATGCTTGGGAAAACCAACGAGCGCTAAAGATTTTGGTGGAACAACACGGCGTAAAAATGCGAACTTTTTCTGATGACATTTGGAAGACATTAAGTGCCGCCGCCAAAGATGTGTTGAGTGATGTCGGCAATGCTGATGCTCAAACAAAAACCATCTATAACAGCTATATGTCAGCCTTGGCCGGATCAAAACAAATGACTAAATATGGAGAAGGCGCCTATTTGCGTGTACGCGAATTGTGAGTAAATTAGATTTTATTTGGCTATTCTTGCTAATCAATCCGCTATTACTCACTGCATTAGCATTAGGGCTTCGTTCATTTTGGCAGCAAAAACCAGCTCAGTTAACAAAGCTGGCTGCAACACTGGTGCGCGGCGTTGATCTGTTGAGCAAAACCATACTGGAGTGGGTAAAGTGGTTCGCATTGCTTATGGTTCTTATAACTACCGCTTTGGTAATTAGTCGTTATGTGTTTGGAGTTGGCTCGTTAAAAGCGCAAGAATCCGTCATCTATTTACATGCCGGGTTGTTCCTGTTCGCAGCAGCAGGTACTTTGTTATACGATGGCCATGTGCGAGTTGATGTCTTATTTAGCCGACTAAATACGCGCGATAAAACTATAATTAATTTACTGGGCTCGTTGTTTTTTCTAATTCCAATGTGTCTGCTTATTTTATTTTTCTCGCACGGTTATGTTGCACAATCATGGAAATTTCTTGAAGGCTCCCCAGAAGCCGACGGACTACATTTAGTATTTTTGCTAAAATCTGCGATCCCGGCATTTGCAATTTTGATGTTATTGCAAGCTTCAGCGCAAGTCTTGCGAGCAGTATTATATCTAGTAGGACAGCCGCTTACCCCAGTAAAACCTCATACGGAGATGGTGTGAGATGTTGGATGCATTAGTGCAAAACCTCGACTTACTGATGTTTGCAGTAGCAATTTTAGTATTACTTTCCGGTTATCCAGTAGCCTTTACCTTGGCCGGAACCGCTTTGGTATTTGCCGGAATTGGTATTGTTACCGGCCAATTTGACGAAGCATTATTGAACGCTTTTCCCAGTCGAATTTATGGCGGCATTATGACCCGGCAAGTCTTGGTGGCAGTTCCCCTGTTCGTATTTATGGGGGTGATGTTAGAGCGCAGTAAAATTGCCGAAGAATTACTAGAAACCATGGGTCGGCTGTTTGGATCATTACGTGGCGGCCTCGGCATTTCAGTTGTTTTGGTTGGCGCATTATTGGCCGCCTCCACCGGCATTGTCGGAGCAACAGTAGTCACCATGGGGTTATTGGCCCTACCGACCATGCTGAAACGTGGATATTCCCCACAATTGGCAGCAGGCAGTATCGCCGCATCAGGAACCTTAGGACAAATTATCCCGCCTTCTATTGCTTTGGTTTTGTTGGGTGATGTCATGTCCAACGCCTATGCAACCGCCCAGCGCGCTCAGGGACTATTTTCACCAAAAACCATCTCGGTCGGTGATTTGTTTGCCGGAGCTTTGTTGCCGGGACTGTTATTGGTGGTACTTTATATTTGCTGGGTGGTGTTTATTGCTATTATTCGCCCGGACAGCGCTCCTGCCATTGCGCCATCAAACGAGAAAAAGACCTCTTTTGGCGAAATAATTTCTGCCTTATTTGCGCCATTAGCTTTAATTTTCGCAGTTTTAGGTTCAATTCTAAGCGGCATTGCCACCGCCACCGATGCTGCAGCCTTAGGCGCTTTGGGAGCGACCTTACTTGCTGGATATCGTTTATCAGAACCCATCAACAACAGCCGGCAGTTAATTATCTGGGGTGCAGCAGCACTTATTGCTTTGCTTGCGTTAAGCCAAATCGTTGACCTGCGTTTGGGGCGGGATCAAAACTCCTACATTGAACAAGCAGCAATTATGTTTGCATTTATACTGACATTATTGGGCGTACTTGGCACAGCAGCCGCTATTTATTGCCTGTGGCCTTCCAAAGTAGTGCATCAAGTCGGACGCAAAACCGCAGAAATTTCATCAATGGTGTTTGTTATCCTTATCGGAGCCACCTTATTTTCGTTGGTTTTTAGGGGGCTTGGCGGCGATGAAACCGTAGCTGAGTTTTTAACCCAAAGCGGGTTGGGAACCACTGGTGCCATTTTGCTAGTAATGGCATTGATGTTTGCACTTGGTTTTTTCCTCGACTTCATTGAGATCACCTTTGTCGTAGTGCCGATTGTCGGACCGGTATTGCTGCAAATGGGAGTGGATCCGATATGGCTTGGAGTGATGATGGCTATTAATCTGCAAACCAGCTTTTTAACCCCGCCATTTGGCTTTTCCCTATTTTATTTGCGCGGAGTTGCTCCCAAAGAAGTCACCACTACCCACATTTACCGCGGAGTAATTCCGTTTGTCGGTATTCAAATTTTAGTTATGGGTCTTGTCGCCTTATTCCCGCAAATTGCCACTTGGCTACCGACCGTAATTTATGGAAATTAATCAGAAAATTATTTTTTCCATATTATCGCACTGCCACTATCCGGTAAAAAATGTTATGGTTCTCACATTACCGCCGTGATGGAGAAAATACGATGGAGTCGCCAAAATTTACCGACCATTTTTTTAGCACTGAGGACGGCCCCCGTATTTCCTATCGCATCTATCCAGCCACAGGCGGTGAAGAAACCGGCGCTCCTATTCTTTGCATGGCCGGCCTGACCAGAAACCTTTCTGACTTTGACGAATTAGCCCCAAGATTGGCAATGATGGGGCGACAGGTTATCACCACATCGCAACGCGGACGCGGCAAATCCGATATTGAAACTGATCCCAGCCGCTACAACCCCATGATCTATACCGGTGATATGCTGGCGTTACTTGACCATTTGGAGATAAAAAAAGCGATTTTTATTGGCACCAGCCTTGGCGGTTTGATGACCATGTTTGCCGCATTTGGCGCACCTGAACGCATTAAAGGTGCCGTTATCAATGATATCGGCCCGGAGCTGGATCCAAAAGGAATTGCCAGAATTGCCAGCTATGTCGGCAAAACCGACCCGGTAACAGATTGGGATCAAGCTGCAATACGGCTTAAAGAAATAAACGGTGCGGCATTTCCCAAACGCGATGATATGGAATTTTGGCTTGATCTTGCAAAAAAAACTTACCGAAAAACCGAAACCGGAAAATTGGAATTAGACTATGATCCGGCGATTAGTGCTGCTGCAACAAATGTTGCAGACTTCCCCGATTTATGGCCGTTCTTTGACGCCCTAAAACCAATTCCAACTCTGGTAATTCGCGGCCAAATCAGCGATCTATTAAGCACTGAAACATTAGAGAAAATGCAAGCTAGGAACCGGAAATTAAAAACCGCAATTGTCCCCGATATTGGCCATGCGCCATTTCTAACTGAAGAACAAAGCTGGCCAGCCATTCGTGATTTTATCAAACAAATAGTTTAAGGATGAGATCATGGTTTGAGCAAAGCAAGCTCAAGGTTTTGCAGCGCCTGCGAAGCCGCACCTTTTAGCAAATTGTCCAAAACTACTACTAAAGCTGCGTGATGACCGGATTGATCAACACTGATCCCCCCAATCTTTGCGCCGGAAGAAAGGGCGATTTGTGCAACTTCCGGAATTTCGTCGGTCACTTCAATCAAATCTGTATCTTGATAAAATTCCCGCAGCTTATCCGTAAGCCCCTGTTCACTCTGCTGATCAGTAAAATCCATATGGATAGTTAATGACAGACCTCGAAAGAATGACGCTACATGCGGACTGAAATGCACATTTTGCTGCAAGTGGCGAGAAATTTCACGTTCATGAATATGACCGCTTAAAGTATAGGGCAGCAGGTTTTCCCGCAAATTATCAGGGTCATTGCGCGGATTAGGAGTAGCCCCAGCCCCAGAATAACCAGAAACACCGAATATGCTTGGTGACGATGATAATAATTCTCGCAAAGGAAACAGCGCTAATTGCGCAGCGGTTGCATAACATCCAGGATTAGCAATCCGAGTTGCATTTAATAACTGTTTGCCGTTGATCTCCGCTAAGCCATAGACCCAATCATCACAAAACCGATAATCGGCACTAATATCCAAAATACATAAATCAATTTTAGCATTGATAACCGCCTGCACCCAATTAGCTGCCTTACCATTGGGCAAAGCTAAAACCAGAGCATCAATATGAGCAAAGTCCACAATTTGCTCAGGCTGCAACGAAATGTATTTCTTATTCTGTCCGGCAATGACCTCGCCGGCTTTGCTTGAAGATGAAGCAAAAGCCAGTTCCAACCATGGGTGTGCATCAAGCAAAGCGATTAGCTCAGCACCAACAAACCCGCGCCCCCCGACCAATCCTATTTGCAAATTCCCCACTTATGCTTCTCCTTCAAATGCATCCGGCAAAGCGGCAATTCGTGAAAGATTGTCTGATATACTGTCCCAATTTACTTCACCAATCCAAAACACCTGCCAATTATTAATGCGCGCACTGCCATCAGCTTCGGCAAAATAAAACGAATTAACCGGGTTCCCAATGCGTGAACGCCAGAACAGTTTTGGCGTTTGATCTAACAACTGCCGCCACACCGCAGCACCAAGACCCTCACCTCGAGCCTCTTCAAGCACTGCGAACTTGTCGAGATAAGGTATCCCATTTAGCTGGGTAACTAATGCAATCGCACGATGGCTGTTAGAAGTAATGGCAAATTCAAACCCAAGGTCGTTCCAATAAGATTCCGTCAACTTACGACCAAAGGACTTTTCAATCAGCGCGCAGGTTTTTTCCCGGTTCAAGGCTAATTTATCTCTCTTAACCTCGATTTTTTCACCTTTTCGGATCAAGGTTCCAGAACCACTGTGGGTAAATAACTCCTTTACCAAGGCCCCGGGACTAGTAATTGCTACCGAAGCGGTCAGTGGTAATTCTGATAGTATTTCACTGATCTGCTGCAGCTTTAATTTCATTCCACCCTGCAACCAGTCTTGCGCCATCAAATAGTCATACTCACTGGTTAGGTGAATTACCGAAATCCGGCGTTGCTCTTGATCAAGGATTGCCCCTGTTGGTGTTAAAAATACAATTTTCTGTGGCCGCAAACCAATTGCTAATTCCCGCACCAAAGCATCGGCATTGATATTAGCTTCTTTGCCATCACTAGCGATGGCGACACTGCTCAATATTGGGATATCCCCCCGTTGGGCGATTTGCGAAATTGCTGCTAAATCTATTTTGGCTGGCACCCCAACCCTTCCCAAATTGTCCTCGTCCACCAACTCTGCTTGCACCATTGATGCCGGACAAAACTCGGCCTGTACCCCATGTGAATTAAGTGCAGAAATAAAATCAAGACTGGCGGCGCGTAACGCTGAAGAAACTACCGGCATTGCCCTGTCATCAGTAATCCTCAAGCCGTCTCTACGCCCAGTTTCTATCCTTGCAAGACCTAAAGCTGCATCAATTTGCGGGCCGCCGCCATGAACTATAATCGGAGATAAGCCCAGCTTTTGCAAAAACGCCAGACTAGAGCAAATTGTCGTCAATTCATCACGCAAAGTTCCGCCGCCGATTTTGATAATCGCAAACCGGCTACGCTCTAAACGGCCAAATTGTTTAAGCCAAGCCCGCACTTCACGGCCCTCAGTCATGGCTCCCAATAATTCTCGAACCACTTTTTGAGTTTGATTATGAGTAATGTTGCGCTTAGTCATTTTGAGCAAAAACCTTGCAAAATACCTGATGAGCTATCAGCAATTGTTCATGACTGACCCATTCATCCACGGCATGAGCCTGAGCAATATCGCCGGGGCCAAATACAAATGTCGGCAAGCCTGCTTCGGCAAACAATGCAGCTTCGGTCCAAAAGTTCACAGGCTCCCCCGTAGCAATACCCAAAGATCCAGCCAAGGATTTTGCAGCGGCCAACTGCGCAGGTGACATATCCAAAGCCGGGCTACCATAAGTTTGCTCAAAACGGGTAAAATGCGCTGCTGGTGCCAAACCCTTTAACTTTGCCGCCACTTCTTCCAAAACAAAACCAGGCCCAGGACGCAAGCCAAAATTCAAACGGCAATCTGGTGCGCAAATGTTTGGTTTAATCCCGCCTTCCATGTGTCCGCAATTAAAACAAATACCGGGTAATGAACCACCTCCTTGGCGCTCCTGCTCCGCATATTCACTGGCCGCAGCAATCCATTTACCAGCACGATGGATCGCCGAAGCCTCCAGTGCGTCCCATTGCGAGGAGTGCATGCTAGTTCCGGCAAATTCCACCTCATAGGCCCCTAAACCACGGTGCGAAAAAATCGCCTTAGCATTGGTTGGTTCGCAAACGATTACCCGCTCAAATCCGTGATTGCTTTTCGCAAAATCATCAACGCATCGACCTTTGCCGTTTTCTTCATCGGTAGTAAATAATAAAGCAAAATCATTATTTTGCGCCTGAGCGGCAATGATAGCGCAAGCTGCGGCGCCTTTGATGTCACAAGCACCTAACCCGAACACCTTATCTGGCGCCCGGTACAAGCTAAATGGTGAATGGCTCCAGCCATCAGCACACGGAACCGTATCCACATGGACATTGATCAGCGTGCGCGGCTTGCCCCGTTGCAACAGAATTTGCACACAACCATCACCAAGATCCGCCACCCTTAACGTCTCATCCTCAAATCCTGCTGCCAGCGCTCCAACAATCGGATGACTAGCATCCATGTCTCTGGGCGGGTTGCGAGTATCAATCGCCACCAATTTTTCCAGGCGCTCTAAAATAGCGGATAGATATTCAGTCATCAGGTTTTGCCTTTCGAGCTTTGGTGCTGTCTTTGGTTCTGGCTGATTAGATTGGAATTTTCAACGGTAAATCGCTGTAAAGCTGCTAGTTATGAAGTTTACCTGCTTTCAATTGCTCTGTTTTGATCATTTTGAAACTACATGATTGCTCAAAACCGCCAGCCGTTATAAACTTTGGCTCAAAATGGTGTTGGGGGACTCATTGGCCAAACTATATTTCAGCTATGCCGCAATGAATGCGGGCAAATCAACAGTTCTGCTCCAAGCGTCTTATAATTACCGCGAGCGGGGTATGAATACCTTGATAATGACCGCGGCATTAGATACCCGCGCTGGAAAGGATCTGGTTTCTTCTCGTATTGGGGTAGACGCCCCAGCGAACCCATTTACCAGTGATATGGACATATTTGAATTCGTTCATCAAAAAAACACCGAACAGAAATTGCAATGCGTATTAATTGATGAAGCACAGTTTCTGCAAGAACAGCAGGTCTGGCAATTAGCAAATGTCGCAGATACGCTCGGCATCCCGGTCTTATGTTATGGTTTGCGAACTGATTTTCAAGGCCAATTATTTACCGGCAGCGCCGCCTTGCTGGCGATTGCTGATACTTTGCGAGAAATCCGCACAATTTGCTGGTGCGGCTCCAAGGCAACTATGGTTTTACGCTTAAATACAGACGGAGAAGTCATTGAACACGGTGAACAAGTAGAGATCGGGGGAAATGAAAGGTATATTTCCTTATGTCGTCACCATTGGTCGCAACGAGATACAGGTCTGAGTTCATGAAAAAACTATTACGCTTTGCATTTTTATGCGTATTGGCTGGAACCATTACCTCATTGGCAGTTAGCGCCGCCAAAGCTGATTGCACTACAGATCGCCTGATCGGCGTTGGCAAAGCCAATGCACTTGATGCAGCGATGCTCAGTTATGATACAAAAGCAACAGCCTATAATCAGAGCATAAAAGCGGCCGACACTGCTTTTGCTGCCAATGAAAATATTGATAGTATTTGGCCAGTGGTACTCGTCGCCAGAGACGGGTTAGTACAAGCTGGGCAAACCGCTTTACTGGCTTTGAGCGACATGAACAGATTTAATCAGCAATATATATCATCAGGCTGCTTTAATGCCGATGCCGCAAAACTTGAACAAGAATACAAAAACAACAAATCAACATTTGATAGCGCCTTGCAAACTCTTGGAAAAGTACCGGATAATTGGCAAGATCGATATGGAGTTGCCGCCATTTGCCGAACTATAAAAACACGTGATGAACAAGCAAATATCCGCGGGGCGCAATGGTCGGCTACCCATGACCGATTAATCAGCGCCTATGATCTGGCTAGAAAAAATACTCTCGCACTACCGAATACTGACCCTGCTTATCCAGAACTTCGCAAGAAATTGATTCTTGCACGCGACCAAGCTCTGCCAGGCGTCATTGGTTATCCGGAAATTATTGGTTCCATTTTTGATTTAACATTGTTGAACTTGGATAATGGGTGCTTTGCAATGACTGCAGAAGCTCTAAAAACCTATCGTCAGCAACAAACAACATTACAGGCGGAAATTCGAAAAAAACTATCAGAAATGCAAAGTATCGAGAGTGACTTCCCATTAGTATCTACATTATCTACTAAAACATTGTCGGCAGTTGAACAAACTACAACACCCAGACCGTCGTCAATTAAACCCGCACCAAAAACACCAGCTATCGCATTGCGCAAACAAGCTGAAACTCTGCCATCCATGGCCGGTAATATTTCGTTTCGCAACCGAAGTGGAGATGTTTTATGCCTATTTGACGCTATTTCCAACGAAACGCTGTGCAATCTAATGGCTGGTGTCAGCCGCACGATAACCAGCACCCAGATCACTGCTTTTGGTGGTGGTTATTGGACCCCAGACGGTAAGTATATGGAGATGAAAACTTGCCGTATTTTGAAACCGTCTCTGCAAAAGCAAGCTATTTTACCCGGCAAAGACCCACAATGCTCGCCGCCATCCCTATAACAAAATAAGCAGATTAATTGAGTTTTGACTCTAGCTGCATGTTTGCGCTTTTGCCGCCTCATATTCTGCAATCAGAGCAGCAACTCTATCACCGGCTGAAACAATACTGTTCACCGCACCAATTCCCTGCCCGCAACCCCAGATATCTTTCCATGCTTTGGCATCGCTATCACCGCCCGAGCCAAAATTCATCGCATCAGGGCCACTTGCCGGCAGGTTAAAAGGATCAAGTCCAGATTTGGCAATGGACGGAGCCAGATAATTGCCGTGAATACCGGTAAACAAGTTTGAATTTATAATATCCGAGCCATCACTATCGACCACCATTTGCTTGTAATCATCGACTGCTCGCGCCTCATCAGTAGCGATAAACATCGATCCGGCATAAGCCAGATCAGCACCCATGATCTGCGCTGCTAAAATTGCCTGCCCAGTTGCAATACTGCCCGAAAGCAATAACGGCCCATCAAACCAGCTACGAATATCCTGCAAAAGCGCAAACGGAGACAATGGCCCCGCATGCCCGCCAGCGCCGGCAGCAACAGCGATCAGGCCATCGGCACCTTTTTCGATGGCTTTATGGGCGAAACGATTGTTAATAATGTCGTGTAGACACAACCCACCATAAGAATGAACCGCGTCAAACACTTCCACGCGGGCGCCCAACGACGTAATAACAAGTGGTACTTTATGTTTTACGCACAATTCCACATCCTGCTCCAGACGAGCATTTGAACGATGAACAATTTGATTAACTGCAAATGGAGCAGATAATTTATCGGGGTTAGCAGCATCCCAAGCCGCCAGTTCTTCTTTTATTTGCACCAGCCATTCGTCTAATTGTGCAATCGGCCTAGCATTTAGTGATGGAAAAGAACCAACAATACCAGCTTTGCACTGGGCAATTACCAATTCAGGGCCGGACAGAATAAACATCGGCGCACCAATTAGCGGTAGCCGCAAATTATCTCGTAAAATAGACGGTAATGACATGAAAACCCCAATTGCATAAAATTATGTACGCAAATATCTATTGCTTTGCAAAAAAATGCCACAAAAAAACACCCCGGTGCAAATGCACCGAGATGTTTGCATTGTAAATTAGTTTATTCTGCGCCGTTAGCAGCCTCTATAAGGGCGGTTTTAATATCACCAGGAGCGCTGGAAATTTTCATAAATGTGCCCATAGTTAAGGACGGAAAGCTTTGAGCAATGCGAAACCGCGCCCCTAGCATGTAAACATTATTTCCAGAAACCAGCATTTCATAAGGAAAATGCGGTGTTGAACGAGGCGTTTCTTGATCGACAGTTGCTCGCACATGAGCGTCACCGCCAGTATTTGCACCAGCACCCAATGATACCCCAAATACTGTTTCTTCCTTGCCTGGCACATCAACCCGGTAGACCTTAGCCACATCATATTTACCTTGCGCCAATCCAGCTTCGACCGCGGTAAGAGCCGCATCATGGCTGCCATAACTGGCAAGATTCATATGCCCCCCAAAACCCGGCATGCTGATCATATAGCGATAGCTACGTAATTTTTTAGCGCTAAGCCCCTGTTTGGCACCAAACTCACCCTGATTCCCCAAAGCAGCTTCTAATGCCGATCGTACCGAAGCCAAGTCTGAGCTCATTTTATAAATGTTAGAAATATAATTAGGATTATTATAAGCAATTTCCCGCTTGCCATCGACTTCGGTTATAGACACCCGCATTGCGGCGCCATAACCACCAAAATCAGACTGGCTAACCGCATTTTTTAGATCATCGTTGGTTACGACAATAATCTGCGCCCCAGCATAAGGTGAAAAATCACCGACAATTTCAAAACCAGCACCAGTTAATGCCGCTCGAACATCCGCCGTATCAGGCGAACCTTGAATATATGGCATCATGGTTTCTTCTGCTTTAGCGGCAAAAGCCGTTAGCAACATAAAACCTGCCAAAAAAGTACCAAAAAACGGAATTATTTTCATTATCACATCCTCCCATGCGTTATCCCTAATATAAGATAACGCTAATGTGATGCAAAAAGCAAATCGTGGGGAATAAAGCTGCGCTTAATTCTTTACCGCAAGATAGATTTTCCAGCATAAACTGCCATATCGCCAAGCATTTCCTCAATCCGCAGCAATTGGTTGTACTTGGCCAAACGATCACTACGGGCAAGTGATCCGGTTTTGATTTGCCCGCAATTCGTTGCCACTGCCAGATCGGCAATTGTGGTGTCTTCGGTCTCGCCAGAACGATGAGACATCACGGCACTGTACGAGGCACGATGAGCCATATCCACGGCATCTAAAGTTTCCGATAATGTACCGATTTGATTAACTTTAACCAAAATTGAATTGGCTACACCTTTATTTATGCCTTCGCCCAGACGTACTGGATTGGTAACAAATAGGTCGTCACCAACTAATTGCACTTTACCACCCAATACTTCAGTTTGGATTTTCCAACCATCCCAATCGTCTTCATGCAAACCGTCCTCAATCGAGAAAATCGGGAATTTATCACAAAGTCGCTTTAGGTATTCAACCATTTCACCCGAATCAAAGCGCACGCCCTCGCCTTTTAGGTCATAAACCCCGTCAGAATAAAATTCCGAAGCCGCACAATCCAGCGCAAATACAAAATCATCGCCAACACGATAACCGGCCTTGGCAATCGCTTCATCAAGGAATTCTAAGGCTTTCACTGCCGAACCAATATCAGGTGCAAATCCACCCTCATCACCAACATTAGTATTTAGTCCTGCATCCTGTAATTTTGACTTTAGGGCATGAAAGACTTCCGCACCCATTCTTAGAGCGGTTGCAAAACAATCCGCACCCACCGGCATAATCATAAATTCCTGAATATCAATCGGGTTGTCCGCATGTTCACCGCCATTGATCACATTCATCATTGGCACTGGCAGCGTTCTAGCATTAACCCCGCCCACATAACGAAACAACGGCAACCCCTGAGCTTCAGCCGCAGCTTTGGCCGTTGCAAGAGAAACTCCCAATATCGCATTTGCCCCTAATCTGGATTTATTAACTGTCCCATCAAGCGCAATCAAAGCATTATCAATCCGGCGCTGTTCAAGAGCATCAAACCCGCCAATAGCATCAAAAATTTCGCCATCGACATTGGCCGCTGCCCCTTGCACACCTTTGCCGCCATAGGCCTTCTCGCCGTCGCGCAGTTCAACAGCCTCATGAGCGCCAGTAGAGGCACCAGATGGTACAGCAGCGCGCCCCATAGCTCCGCATTCCAGCACCACATCAACCTCTAGGGTCGGGTTTCCTCGGCTATCCAAAATTTCGCGGGCGTGAATGTCAGCTATGCCTGTCACTTGTCATCTCCTGTTTAGGGGGGGGATCAAAAAAAGTTTACGCTCTATGGCGGTCAAGGAAAAGCCTAAACCCGGCCATAAATACAAAAAGCGCCACTTCCGATCTGGAAATAACGCTTTTTAGAAACTCAAAATACCGAAATTCAGTCGTCTTGCGCAGGTAATATCTGCTTGCCGCGATACATACCGGTTTTCAAATCGATATGATGCGGGCGACGCAATTCGCCAGAATTGGCATCTTCAATATAAGTAGCGGCTGCCAAACGATCATGGCTGCGACGCATTCCACGACGGGAGCGGGTGATTTTACTTTTAGGTACGGCCATAACAATAGTCCTGATCTTGAAAAAACTGGGGCAGTGAATTAATCACTGTACGGGCGGGCAAATACCCCATCTTGCTGCCCTCGGCAAGGGCAAATGCGACATTTTGACAAAGGGGGTGCAATTGGGCAAAATTTGTGCTATACAATGATCTCGGTCGTCCCCTTCTGACGCACGATCGCAAACGACTAGAGAAAATGCTATAAAGGGTCGTGGCGGTTCAGACAGGACGACCGTACTTTTTGGCAAAATACTTCTTCTTTTGGTAAGACACTTCACCAAACATTCTCCCAGATATTTTGCTCACATATTTCATCCGCAGCTATTACCCGCATCGACTTTACGTCCGGCAATGCCAAAAAAGTAAAAACCTATACGAAAATCCCTGCTCCAAAGGAACAGGGATCATCGCAAAAGATTGGTTTGTTTAGCTGCTTGTCCTTACACAACCAAAACAGCTAAACTTGGTGTTAGGCATCAGCCTCCGGCCAAAACCGCCAACAATAACAATGCTACGATATTGGTGATTTTGATCATTGGGTTTACAGCCGGGCCAGCAGTATCCTTATAAGGATCGCCAACCGTATCGCCTGTGATTGAGGCTTTGTGAGCTTCGGAGCCTTTGCCACCATGAGCGCCATCTTCGATGTGCTTTTTGGCATTATCCCATGCACCGCCACCGACAGTCATTGAGATAGCAACAAACAGGCCATTAACAATAACACCTAACAACATGGCGCCAACCGCTGCTAATGCTTGGGTTTGGTCAGCTACAGCATTTACTGCAAAGTAAAGTGCTATCGGCGACAAAACCGGCAATAATGACGGTACGATCATTTCGCGAATTGCAGCTTTGGTAAGAATGTCCACAGCTTTGCCATAATCAGGTTTGTTCTTGTATTCCATAATACCTGGAATTTCACGGAATTGGCGGCGTACTTCTGTCACCACAGCTTCGGCCGCTCGGCCTACAGCCATCATTGACATGCCACCAAACAAGTATGGCAATAAACCACCAAACAACAGACCAGCAATCACATATGGATTTTCCAACGAAAAGTCAGGTTTGATATTGAGCAAGTGTTTTACATCTTCGGTATAAGCTGCAAACAAAACTAACGCACCCAAACCCGCAGAACCAATGGCATAGCCTTTTGTAACCGCCTTAGTGGTGTTACCAACGGCATCCAGTGTGTCAGTGGTTTTACGCACATCATCAGGCAGGCCTGCCATTTCAGCAATGCCGCCAGCATTATCAGTTACTGGGCCAAAAGCATCCAGCGCAACGATAAATCCAGCCAAAGCCAGCATTGTTGTCACTGCAATCGCAATACCGAACAGACCGGCAAAAGCATAAGTGCTCAAAATAGCAGCAATGATGATCAAGGCAGGAAGCGCCGTAGATTCCAATGAAACCGCCAAGCCTTGGATGACATTCGTGCCATGACCGGACTCAGAAGCTTTAGCTACCGAACGAACTGGACGAAAATTAGTACCAGTATAATACTCAGTCACCCATACGATTAGCGCAGTAACCACCAAGCCAACCAGACCCGATAAGAACAGATCCATGCCGGTAAATGCTGAACCCTCAATGGCACCCATACTGTTGGGCAACATTTTGCTGATCACAAAATAAACTGCAAAAACCGACAAAACGCCGGTAGCGATTAAGCCCTTATATAAAGCACCCATCACATTTTCACTGTTTTTGCCTAAGCGCACAAAAAACGTACCAATGATTGAGGTGACAATACACACTCCGGCAATTGCCAATGGCAGCAACATCATGATGCTTTGCAATTCGCCAGTAAAGTAAATCGAGGCCAAAACCATTGTGGCGACAATCGTCACCGCATAAGTCTCAAACAAATCGGCGGCCATGCCAGCGCAATCACCAACATTATCACCAACATTATCAGCAATAGTTGCAGCATTTCTGGGGTCATCTTCAGGGATACCTGCTTCGATTTTGCCAACCATATCGCCGCCAACGTCTGCACCTTTGGTAAAAATGCCACCGCCTAAACGAGCAAAAATAGAAATCAGCGAAGCGCCAAAACCCAAAGCAACCATGGCGTTAATCACAGTACGCGAGCTAATTTCAAGACCCATGACGGAGGTTAACAGATAATAATAACCAGCAACACCAATTAGAGCCAAACCTGCAACCAGCATTCCCGTAATAGCACCAGAACTAAATGCAACAGAAAGCCCGCCGGCCAGTGTTTTACTGGCGGCTTCTGCAGTGCGCACATTAGCGCGAACTGAAACCAACATACCAACAAACCCGGCCATACCAGACAAGATCGCACCCAAGGCAAAACCTACGGCAACCAACCCGCCCAATAAGAAGAGAATCCCGGTAAACACCACAACGCCAACCGCACCAATGGTCAGGTATTGGCGTTTCAAATAAGCGTTGGCACCTTCTTGAATTGCTTTGGCAATTTCTTGCATTTTTTCATTACCGGCACTTGCTTTTAGCAAGGACATGGTTTGCAAAATGCCATAAATAATGGCGAGGAAACCTGCGCCAATGACTAACAAAAGTTCCATAATATTTCCCGTACAGTTTTTGTTCCAGACAAATGGGACTCCACATGAGCCAGTGGCTCCGCCCCCCTGCACGCGGGCTTAGCGGGAACTTCGCACAAGCGCAAGCCCGCTGGTAATGTAGATGACGAAATTAGAGAAAGTTCAGGTTAAGAACTATAATAAATTTACTCTAAGCTGCTGCGTACATATTCCATTATAAGCCCGTGTTTAATATCTTTTACCTTCAGATTGGTCTTTGATATGTGGGGTATTTTTTAATACGAGGCTGGCTGACTAAGTACTGATGCCTCCATAAACCCAGCGATATCTTCGCTGACTACATCAGGTATTACCGGAGTTATATTTATATGACTGGGTTCTTCAATAAAACCATCTTTTTTCTACCGATCACTTACTAGTGCCTTGCATTTGATATTCTAGTGAAATGTTTTTTTGCTCGGCGTAACTTTTAGAGACCAGCACTAAAATAATTGACCAAATACGGATGTGCTAAGTAGCATTCTTGTCATCTGATAAACCCCTATAATCAAGAGATAATATCACTACCAATCACAACTAAAGAATTAAATTGCCACTGCGGGTTCTATGGTCACGCTAATACCACACCCACAAGCATCGGTTTCATTGGGATTCTTAAACACAAACTTGCTGTGCAGGGTTTCAACTTCATAATCAATGGTTGAGCCAAGCAAAAATAAAACCGCTGCGGCATCGATAAGAATTGTTACGCCTTTGTCTTCTATCTGTTCATCAAGTTTCGCAGGCTCGGCCACATAATTCATGGTGTATTCCATGCCTGCGCAACCACCATTTTGAACCCCGACGCGTAAAAAGCCCTGCCCCTTTTCGGCTAAAAGCTGCTTTACTCGCTCCGCGGCTTTGTCGGTCAGGCTTACGATTTGCGGTATCTTGCGTGTCATAGCCCCAAGATGGGCAAAGCTGCAAGCAATTGCAAGCCTTGCCTACACATGTCTTGCATATTACTCAAATTTAAGTGGCTTTTTATAAAAAACCCCGCAATACAGTTTTACTGAAAGACCTACGATCTGGAAAACCATATGCGAACCATCGTCTCATTTGCTGCTCTTATTGTGATATTTAGTGCCGGATCAGCTTTGGCTGGGTCAGACAAATTAACTAAAATCATGGGGTTTGGTGGCGTTTGCTCGGATTGCAATCTGTCCAAAAAGAACCTCTCTGGCGCCAAGATGAACGGAGCTAGCTTCCCTAGATCCAACTTTACTGCGGCAGATTTAAGCAGTGCTGAGTTAAGCGGCTCAAATTTTTCACGAGCAATATTTCGCCGCGCTGATCTGTCCAGTTCTACTGTTAGTGGTTCAAATTTCTCATGGGCTGATTTCTCCGGAGCTACACTTGATGCGATGAAGGGAAATGGCAATAATTTCTCTCGCGCCACATTAAACGGGGCCAAAGGCAGAGAAGCCGACTTTATGGCCACAAACTTTAGTTATGCTAAAATGCTTGGCGTTACATTCGAAGACGCACAATTTGAATATAGTAATTTTTCTAATGCCAATTTGTCCGGGGCAAAACTACGCAACTCACGGTTTGAGATGTCAAACCTTGCTTTTGCTGACTTAAGCGCCGCTGATTTGCGTGATGCTGAGTTCACCCGTGTGGATTTCAGGAATACCAAATTTGGCAGCTCATCTCTAAAAAACACTATGTTTACCGAAGTATTTCTGGTCGGTGCGGATTTATCAAAGGTACGCGGCTTAAACGAGGAGCAATTGGCTTCTTCATGCGGAAATGCGCAAACCAAACTGCCAAGCGGGTTTAGCTTAAAAGATTGCACAATTGTCAGCTGGGCCAAAGAATTTGGCGTTTCTGCTCATGGTGATGAAAGCTTTGCTAAAGCCTTTTTTGTTGAACTCAGTGATGAAGACATTGCCAATATTCGCGAAGAAACCAGACGAACTGTTATTGAAGGACGCAAAATATTGATGGAAGCCGGGCGAGCTTTAGCCGAAGCTTTTGAAGAAGCCGAGCGTGACGACTTCCAAAACCAATGGGACGAACATATCTCCCCAGACAGCCCATTGGCTTTCCAACGCCAAGAGCGATCATTAGTCCGCGTGGTTCGATCATTAAACCGACTAAAAGTAAGTTCTGCCCAAGCTCAACAGGAAATTGACCAAGCAATTCTTAATCTAGAAAAAGCCCGTTATATTTTGAACAAACAAAACAAAAACCAAGAACTGGCTGAAAAATAACCGCCACGATATCAGCTAAAGCTAACTGTCCTTCTTTGGCGGCTCAACGGCACGGATGTGCAACTCGCGCAATTGCGCCTGATCGACCGTATTTGGGGCCTGCATCATCAAATCACGGGCCTGCTGGTTCATCGGGAACAAGATCACTTCACGAATGTTCTCCACACCTGCCAACAACATTACAATGCGATCAATGCCCGGCGCAATACCACCGTGCGGCGGCGCGCCAAACCTAAATGCGTTTAACATGCCACCGAATTTATCTTCGACCACTTCTGGGCCGTAACCGGCCATTTCAAAGGCTTTTAGCATAATTTCAGGGCGATGGTTACGAATAGCGCCAGAGCTAAGCTCAACGCCGTTACAGACGATATCATATTGATAGGCCAATATTTCCAACGGATCGGTATTTTCTAACGCTTCCATTCCGCCTTGCGGCATTGAAAACGGGTTGTGGGAAAAATCCACCCGTTTTTCGTCTTCATTCCACTCAAACATCGGGAAATCTACGATCCAACAAAAGCGAAATTCATCATCAGAAACCAGACCAAGGTCATTGCCTATCTTTGTCCGTGCCGCGCCGGCCAATTTGGCGGCATCCCCTGCTTTTCCTGCCGAAAAGAACAAAGCATCGCCAGCCTTGATACCGGCATGAGCTGCCATGCGAACCAGCGTATCAGCCGGGAAGAACTTAGCGATCGGGCCTTTGCCGACCAATTTCCCATTTTCTTCTTCAAACCGAATATAGCCCAAACCCGGCGCCTGCATTTCCTTTTGCGCCCATGAGTTCATTTTATCAAAAAACGAACGAGGTTTATCGGCGACATTGGGTGCCGGGATTGCTCGCACTACACCGCCTTTTTTGACAATGTTCTTGAATGCGCCAAATTCTACTGCGTCTTCAGTGAAGAATTCTGAGACATCGCAAATCTCAAATGGAATGCGCAAATCAGGTTTATCAGTGCCGTATTTTAACATTGCCTGCTTGTATGGTATCCGCACAAATGGCTCGGTTGGAACTTTGCGTCCATTGGCAAATTCTGCGAACACATCACGCAGCATTGGCTCTACGGCATTAAACACGTCCTCTTGGGTGCAGAAACTCATTTCCACATCCAATTGATAGAACTCGCCGGGAGAGCGATCAGCACGGCTGTCTTCGTCACGAAAACACGGGGCGATCTGAAAATATTTGTCAAAGCCCGAAACCATAATCAATTGCTTGAACTGTTGCGGTGCTTGCGGCAAAGCGTAAAACTCACCGGGATGAATACGAGACGGCACCAAAAAATCACGCGCCCCTTCTGGAGAAGACGCGGTTAAGATCGGAGTTTGAAACTCCATAAACCCCTGATCGGTCATCCGACTACGAATCGAAGCAATAATTTGCGAACGCAAAATAATATTTTTATGCAGGGTCTCGCGGCGCAAATCCAAATAGCGATAGGTCAGACGAATATCATCTGGGTAGTCAGGCTCGCCAAACACTGGCAATGGCAATTCTTGCGCCGTAGATAAAATTTCAAGGTCATGCACCTGTAATTCAATCGCTCCGGTTGGCAGGTTTTCATTTATTGTCTCGGCTGAACGGGCAACCACTTTGCCGGTCACACAGATCACCCCTTCAATGCGCATGCGCTCCAGGGTTTTGAAATGCTCATTTTCCGGCAAGATCACACATTGGGTCAGGCCATAATGATCGCGCAGATCCACGAACAACAAACCACCATGATCACGTTTTCGATGAATCCATCCCGAAAGTCTAACGCTGTGGTCGACCTGTTCGAGCCGTAGCTCGCCGCAGGTGTGAGTACGAAAGTCGTGCATGATTTAACCTTAAATTGCGTGTGATCGAATGGGTGCGCAAATGAGAGTCAAAGTACACAAATGTCAAGCAGGACAATGCTTAAACTTATCACTTCGCAGCAATGCTACCAGTTGCTCACAACAGTTATTTCATTATACTTCCAATGATTTTTCAGGTGGGAGAGGTGAAATGAAATTCATTCTTAGAAGTATTGGTTTGGTGCTTTTATTATTAATTGGTTACTTACTCTTGTGGCCGGTTGCTATCAAACCAGTATCTTGGGTCTCTGAAGCTGCACCGGGGTATTCTGGGAAATGGGCGCAAAACAACGATTTGACTGAGCTTGATCACATTAGTTTGGGAGAGTTTTACGGCCCCGAAGATGTGACCGGAACCATTATTGATGGCAAAACAATCCTGTTTGCGGCCTTGCACGATGGTAGTATTGTAAAAATTGATAGTGAAAGCAGAGCGGTCTCAAAATTCGTCGAAACTGGCGGTCGCCCATTAGGACTAGAATTTGACAATGCTGGCAACTTAATCGTCGCCGATGCCATGCGCGGCTTATTGTCGGTCTCACCGGCAGGAGAAATCACCGTACTCACCGATCGCGTCAGCAATGGCAGCAGCTTTTCATTTGTTGATGATCTAGATATTGCTGCCGATGGTCGTATTTTTTTCACCGACGCATCCACTCGATTTTCAGCAAAGAAATATGGTGACACCTTAGCTGCCAGCGTCCTTGACCTGATGGAGCATTCATCCAATGGCAGACTATTGGTATATACCCCATCCACCGGCGAAACCAAGCTCGTAAAGGACGGGTTTAACTTTGCCAACGGCGTCGCCATGTGCCCTGATGATGCTTGCGTATTTGTAGCTGATACTGGAACCTATGCGGTATGGAGAATATGGCTAAATGGCAATACTGCCGGGCAAGTAGACAAGGTTCTGACCAATTTGCCGGGCTTTCCCGACAATATCAACCGATCCAGTGATGGCACTTATTGGCTGGGACTAACCAGTCCGCGTATTGATGCCATTGACAAGCTGGCTGACAAACCTTTTTTGCGTAAAATTGTCATGCGCCTGCCGGAGCGTTTCAAACCAGCGCCCTTGCCTTATGGAATGGTGATCAATTTCGGTTTTGACGGCCATGTGCTAAATCAGTTCCAGGATCCAAAAGGCGTCTACCCAACGACCACTGGCGCTTATGATGCTGGTGATGGCTGGCTCTATATCACGTCATTAAGCGCCGATACTTTGGCCCGCAAAGGCTGGAGTAATACCAATCAGGAAACAACACCAATACCCGGCAAAATTCCTGATATCTCAAATGAAGTCAAAACAGAAGCAGACACACCTGATGCGGCCAAAGAGCCTTAAAATAGCAAAGCGTTAGGACAGGCAAAGAGTCCTCAAGCAGCGAAGCGTTAGGACAGGCAAAGAGTCCTCAAGTAACGCAGTGATAGGACAGGTATTGCACGCTAATAACTAGGTGCGACTGCGCCTCGGGCGGTCAGCCCGCCTGTCGTAGGCCGTTGCGTAGCAACTTGGCCGCGAGACATAACAAGAGTCCTCAAGCAGCGAAGCGTTAGGACAGGTATTGCACGCTAGTAACTAGGTGCGACTGCGCCTCGGGCGGTCAGCCCGCACGTCGTAGGCCGTTGCGTAGCAACTTGGCCGCGAGACATAACAAGAGTCCTCAAACAGCGAAGCGTTAGGACGAATATTATACGCTAGAAACTAGGTGCGACTGCGCCTTTAAGAGTTGGGGGGCGATCGTTCGCCGCCCTACCGGAGGCGTGAGTGTAACGAACTGCCGCGAGACATAACAAGAGTCCTCAAGCAGCGAAGCGGTAGGACAGGTAAAGAGTCCTCAAGTAGCGAAGCGATAGGACAGGTAAACAACCAACCCTCTTGGGTTGGCAAGGGCGACCGCCCGCCGCCCGGTCAGGGCGCACGTCGTAGGCCGTTGCGTAGCAACTTGGCCGCGAGACATAACAAGAGTCCTCAAGCAGCAAAGCGTTAGGACGAATATTATACGCTAGTAACTAGGTGCGACTGCGCCTCGGGCGGTCAGCCCGCACGTCGTAGGCCGTTGCGTAGCAACTGGCCGCGAGGTCAAACAAACAGTAACTAGGTGCGACCGCGCCTCGGCGATCGTTCGCCGCCCTACCGGAGGCGTGAGTGTAACGAACTGCCGCGAGGTCAAAGAAGGCTCACTGACCCTTAAAGACCCTACCCTTGAACACCCTGCTTGCACCATATGCTCACAGTACAAAAAGCCTCCTTGTCCCTTAACCTACCCTAAAAGCACCCTTAAATACCCTAAGTGACCCTACATAAGCGGGGATAAGTTCGAAACGTCCGCAAGAAGGCTGAGTTTGCTATAATGGGGCTTAACGCGGACGTTGTAGCGCGACACTTGTTTTTAGAGTTCATGACACTTGGAGTTAGAGCACTTTCCTTGTAGATTGCGTCCTCTTGAATGGCAGCGCTGGAATTTCGAAGTCGCATCGGCGTTGGCGTGTTGATTGCTTTGCCGTCTTGTCGGGTTCGGTGACATTACTTTATGTGATAATTGCGCCATTGCTGTTTTTGTGGTGGTTGTTTACTGGCAGTAGCTAATTACTAATCAACAGCTCTCCTACCTGTTTATGGTCTTTGCCATTGATCGAATACCTGGTTTTAACTGCCTCAATATCGAACAACCCGAACAATTCGCGTACTTCTGAACGGTCATTCAAAGACAGTATGAAGCGCCCTCGAAGGCCTTTCAAAGCCCTTTCCAGACGGGTGAAGTCATCGCGGCAGAACATCTCTTTGCCGTAATCATCTTCGCAACCCCAATATGGCGGATCAAGATAGAACAACGTATCTGGCCGATCATAGCGATGCAAGAATGCTTCAAAATCCAATTGCTCAATCGTTCATGCACGTCCTCAAGCATTGGAACCAGCTTGGTTAGATCAAACCGGCTCGGCAGGCCAACGCTTACCCCGAAGTTTTTACCGGATACTTTGCCACCAAAGGCGGTGCGTTGCAGATACAAAAACCGCGCTGCGCGCTCCAGATCGGTCAAGGTTTTAGGATTGGTGTTAACCAAGCGGGCATAATCTTTGGCATTTTGAGCGATTGGCTTCATAATTGGTTTCACTTTTTCCAACCAGTGCCGCCAAAGGCGCGCACTGCGACAAAGAACGCCCAGCGGGTTAAGCGTGGCACTTTTAATACGCTCATTGCTTCAAGAAAGATCACGTCCCACCAAAACCTTGATGGCTTTATTTTGCTGCCATCTGGTAAGCTCAAATCACCATCGGCATAACCCCAATCATGCACCACGGCCGCTTTTGCCCAAAGACCATCTGGTGGAAACAACCAGCGCAGCGCCCAAGGTACTGATGCCAAATCGGTAACAAAACCCTTTGGCACATCAACCACCAGCATCGAGCCGGGCGCTGACAAATGATATTGAAACGCACGGGTTAATCGATAACCGGGAAATATCCGCTTTTCATAATCCAACGGCGTGGTAAAACTGCTCATGCGCTTTAAATAACCTGCAAGCTGGCCAGAACGACCATGAATGCAGTTGTCGCGGCTTTGGCACTCGCAATATCAATGGCAGCATCCACGGCTCTTAATGCTGCTGCTTTGGCTCCGGTTAATGCCGCTTCGACCAGTCCAAAACTTTGCGATTTTGCGGCCCAAACAGTCATCAATTCATCAGCCGTTTCGCCCAAGCCCCGTGCGGCCGCTTCGGCGGTAGCTCTGGCAATATCTTGGGTCGAGGCAGCACCGGCGGCAAAGCGATCGGCGGTGGCGGCTTTTAAGCTCCAGCCCGCGACTTCGATCTCGTCGGCATCACCAATAACCGCCTTTCGAAAGGCTAATGCCGCAGCAACAATTTGTTGTCTGGCATATGTTTTGGCCGCTGGTAAATCAAAACCAAGATAAGGGTCAAAATCCGCAATCGGTAGGGGTGCAATTACCTCTCCAAGTTCATCAAATCCGCCTTCAATCAGTAATCGATAATCGCGATTGTTCAAATCTTTTGGCACAATACGAACCATACCATTTTCTTCAACCCGAATTTTACTTTTGGCTTCATCCGCCCAATTTGCTGTCTTTTGCATCGTCAAATCTCCGCATCATAATTGTAAGGGCCAGCACCGGTTTCGGTTGGAGTCGCTCGCATTTGATGTGCCAGATCAGTAGCCTGTCCAGTGGCTTCTTTAATCTGGAAATAGCGGCGGCAAAGCGCCAATTCCACTGCCAGCGGTCGTTGTTCAAATGCAGTGGCGACAGATCCAACTTCTAGCTGGACGTTGGCAAGGTCGATTACTGGATCTACCGGCCCGGCTGGAGTGTAAAACACAACGGATATATAGTCACCAGCGCCTACTATTTTGCCGGTTAAGTCTGGGAAATTTAAAATAAAACTATATTTAATCCAGTTATTTGACAGAACATTGGTTTGCCCACCAACACTTATAACAGAAGATCCACCGGTTCCAAAAAGTTGATCTACCTGCGCGGTCACAGTGGAACCGGTTGGTGATTTCGCATAAAAGCTAAGCGTCACGGTTTGGCCAGAAAGGCGACTTAAACCCTCAAGCGTTGTTTCAATAATTGAATTACCACTAGTTCCGGCGCCTGTAGGCTTGTACCGCAACCAGTATTTTGGCCCTCCCGGAACTGCTGTTTGACCAGTGTCAAACGCCTGGCGACTCATACTATGGGTACGACCACCGTCTGATAATGTGCGCCAGCGATCTGCGCCGAAATCACCAGCAGCTAGGAGGACAAAACTGGTTCCGCGCTGCCAAATGTCAAAACTGCCATTGATCAATAAGTTGCGAAATGCACCAGCTCCAACCGCCACCGACCCAAAGGCCTGAATAATAGCACTATCGGCGCTATATTTCTGCGCTACTTCTCCGAGGTCTTTTAATGCAGCCGGAAAATTATCCACATGGCCGTCGGCATCAAGGCCGCCGGGATTACCGGCGGAAACCGGATTAGAATTATAATAGCTGGCCAAAAACTTAGCCACTGCTGCATCAAAACCGCTCATGCGAGTATCTCCTCTAATTTTAGTGTCGTTGCGTTTAAAGTAGCCAAGCCAAAGCCGGCGCCGGGCAGATCAATCAAGCTGGCTGGAAATGCCTCTCGATACAGGTTGGGGCGATCGTCCTGATCGGGAATAAACAGTATCGGCTTGGCCGATCCATTGTGCTTGCCCATGTCAAAGATTCGCATCACTTCGGCATTGGACAGGTTGGAATAATCCAAAGAATGAACACGGCGCGCCGCACGCTGATTAATGATCCTGCGACCACTAGGGGTTTCATCAATTAGGTCACGATTGGAAAGGCTCAAAGAACGGCCAAAATCAAAATTCCACTGCGGACTAAAAGTTTCGGCGACAAACAAAAATCCCAAATCAATAAACCCATCTGGATTGCCGGTGTCGTCGATCTCAATGCGGATTTGATTAGCCAGCAAAGCATCATCAAACGGCAGCCATAAATGCCGTGGATACAGATCAATGTCAGATAAATCTGGCCGTCCCGTCCACCAGCTCGATGTGCGCCACGGCAATGATGTTGACGGAAACATCCGTGGCCAGATACTTTCCCAAACCGGGGAATTTGCCGGTGAAGCAAAACCAGCCGATCCGGCCAACGTGATTCTCACCTTGGCATTGATTGATAAATTATGGTACAAAATTGCCACCATCGATACCGCTGCCGAGCGGGTAAGCGTCACATCCAGCTTTGACTTAGCCAAATCCGTTGGATCCTCGCATCGCGCCGGTGCGCCCCACATTCGCAAATCGGTCAAATTGGACAGTGGCAAAGCCGCCGCCCAAGTGCCGTTGCTAAAACCAGCTCCTTCAGCTAAATTGATATTGGCCAATTTTCCCTTCATCCGAACAATCTCCAAGTTAGTTTGCTGGCATCGGGCCGCAAAACTTCTTCTTCAATCAGAGTGAAATCCCGATCAATGCTAGCTGGTGGGAATTTTACCCGCACCGATTGGCCAAGATCCACGGTTAATGCTGCGCTGCTTTGCTCTCGAACGACGCGCAGAACTTGTTTGGGTGTTCCATCGCTGCGCGGGCCAAACAATGCAAGAAGCCGGGCTGCCAGTGCCAATGCATCCGCCTCATCAATCAGTGCGCTTTCAATGCGAAGTGATCTAGCTCCGGGCCAGCGGTCTTTGGTGGTTTGGACAAATTTTCTAGCCAAGCGCCAGTCCTTTGAAATGAATTCTTCGCGTGTTGTGGCGCGGATCGTCGGAGCCACATTGTCGCCGGTTAAAACCTGATAATTTCGGGCATATAGAACTTCGACGTCCCAAACCGGGATTTGCATTTCGTCATCATCGGCTTCTAATGAAATGATCTCATCAAAGTCGATGGTATGACCGGCCCCGCCTGCCGCTTTTAATTCAACCCAACGCCAAACTCCGGCGCGATCTGGCAGCACAGCCGCAAGGTCGCCGCGTGCCACAAAATCCAATGCGGCGATTACCGAAACAGCATCACTAATCCACAACCCAGCTTTAGCCGTTGCTGCTGCTTCGGCCGTTGCAAAGTCTGCGCTAATATCACCCGCCGAAACTCCGGCTTTTTGCAAAATCTTTTTGGCGATCCCAGCCAATTTGTCAGAATAAGAACTAGCGGCATCACCAAGAAAATCAAAACCAAGGCTAGGCCCAGGCGCACCGCCATGTTTGAAAAGTCCGCGCGCCAAATCCATTTGATAGTGCGCCGCCACCGGCGTGGTGCTATCAAAAACGGAACTGGACAGATCACCATCATCAATCAGACCAGACGCTAGATCACCGCGTTCAGACACGGCCTCCGAGCCATTGATTTGGCCATCATGAAGCTGCCAAATGTAGCCGGTATCGTTGACCAGAACGCCCGGAATATGAGCTTTGGATAGATCCCCAAATGCCAAAGGTTTTGGTCTGCCTTTAATACCGCCCTCTTTGCCCTCGATGTCGGCGGCATTGGCATTGGTTCCGGCGTAAAGATTATCCTGCAGAGGCCGATCAAACGCCCCTCGAAGGTCGGTTAACGGCACCAGCAAAGCCTGTTTGCCATCGGCGTCGATCTGCCAAACCGGTGCGGCCGCTTGCCCAATTAAAATTTGCTGCGCCGTGGAAAACGCACCTGCAGTCCAACGCCAAACCGTTATTTTGCCAAATGCGCTACTTTGCAAATAATCCAAACCACCATCGGCATTACTGGCACTAAAATCACCAAATCCAGCATCGGCGGACAATGTCGACAGATCGGCAAATAGCGATCTTCGAATGCTTGGCGGCTCTAGCAGCCGGTCGTCAAATTGTGCATTGGGGCGTTCAGTATCGTTAGGGGCAAACGGACGGATCGGGCGGTCGCAAAGCCGTAATACCGAAGCCGCGCCATTTTTGTCTACCAGATTTACTTCGAGCAAAATTACCGCGCTCATGTTACCGCTCCACGAAGTCGCGCCGAGATCCGCGACAACTGATTGTCGGTTCGTCGCTGTTGATTAGCACTCTCGCGGGTAGCGCGGGCTTGTTGCTCTAGCGCCCTCGAAAGGGAAGCCGTATTTTGTTCACTTCCCCGGCGCAATTGCTCAAACAAACGATTTAATTCATCAATTAGAGAGTTTTGGCCTTGATCGCGTATCTCAATATAACCAGCTCGGTTAGTTCCGATTTCAAAGGGAAGTGGGTCAAATGGCGGCGGCGGCCGAAAGCCAATTTCTGGCGCATCAATAACGTCTATTTCCGGTAGGCCGTCACCATTATTTCCGGTTCCGCCTGGATAAATTATCCCACCAAGACCTGGTGGAAGATCGGGGTTTGGTTCTCGGTTGCGTATTTCAAGATTTGGATCTTGCACCCCACCAATGGCATCAACCAATTCGATGGTTTGCTGCCCAATTGCATTTACTACCGGATCACCATCATCAAGCGCTAACGCTTCCAGATCGGCTCTAACTTGCGAAAACAAACTAAGCCGATCAATTGCCGAACTAGTGGCTTCTCTATCTAATGCCAATAGTGTATCGGCAGCACGAGTGATTTGCGATAAAGCATCGGCATCACCGCCTTGGGCCAAAGATAACAATTCTTGATATTGGCTTTTGGCATTGCCCAATCGCTCAAAAATACCCAACGGAGTATTATCATTTACCGCTTGCGCTGCTAGCCAGTTCGAAATTCCTGATCGCGCGCGGAAACCTGCGCTTTCTACGGAATCACCAAAGCGCCTTAAAACTTGTTCCAGCTCCAACGCCTCAATCTGTGAAAGGCTGGCATAAACTCCATCACTAACCAGTCCTAAAGCTGCCAACCGATCCACTTCATCACGGCGTAATTTTTGCTGATCTAATAGTTGCTGTTTTGCCTGCTCTTCTGGATTTTGGAAACCCAATAAAACTAATTCTAATTGCCGCTCTAAATCGCGCGCGGTGACCACATCGGCAATTGCCTTGTCAAGATCAGAAACCGAATTAGCGGCAGCCAGTAAAGCCAAAGCCGCATCTTCAATCGGGCCGGAAAATGCTTGCTGGATCATTTGTTGGACAGCAAATTGCACGGAACGAAATATCGCATCCTCCGGCGTTTCAAGTCCGGTAAAAGTTGCACCGGTGGCAAAGCCGCCATCGGCACCGGCAAAAAAGCCTTCGCCCAAAGCATCCGAGCGGCCAGAGGATAAACCAATCGTGGTGTACGCGCCGTTTCGCAAATCCCCCGGCGCCAAACCCAAAGCAGCCGCAATTTGGTTTAAGGCCACAGCCACCGCTTGCCCGGCTGCATTTACATCGTCGGTCGGGCCTCCGTCCAGCGACTCGGTGCCGCCGACAATAAACTGCCCGTTTAGATAGTTCACATCAGCCCGGGCGTAAGGATAGTCGCGATCGGCAAACAGGGTTCCCAAAGCTTGAGAGATAACGCCGCCAATAATTGCTCCCAGCGGGCCACCGGCCAAGAACCCAAGTCCACCACCGATAAAATTTGCACCGGCCTGCACTGTGCCGTTTTGGTAGCCGTTCAAGCCCAATACTTGCCCGGCCAGCGTGCCGCCAAAAGCCCACGGTGCGCCAGCAATGCCAAGGCCAAGACCAGCGCCGATTTGCGTCGACAAAGTTGTGCCAACACCGACACGGCCAAGCAAGGTTGCCACACTGCCACCAACTTGTAGAGCTGCCGCTTCAATTCCGCCCAAGAGAAGTCCCAGACCGCCGAATAGGCCGACATTGCCACCGCCAGCGCCAAGCAGACCAACAGCGCCTGCTGCACCCGGCACACCGCCGCCGCCAAGGCCAAAGATCGGTTCCAAAATGGGCCGGATCAGCGGCTCTAAAATCATCTTTTGCAGCCATAATGCGACCGCTCGGTCGATCATCCGACCAACCTGATCCAGTGCATCACCAGCGCGCCCGGTGAACAGATCCCACACGGCGGTTGAAAACCCGCGCAAAGTGCGCTCCATCACCCGGCGCGATTGTTGGACAGATCGCTGCACCTGTGCGTCGGCTTTTCGCGATGCCACCACTGTCTTGGCGATGAGGCGCAATTCGTCTTCGGTTAGGTCTTTGTTGGCCAGCAAAGCCAGTCGTTTTAGCTCCAAATAGATCAGTTCTTCGGCACGGGCTTCTGCGGACAGTTTTGCCAGTTCGGTTTCTTCCGATAAAAACGCCAGATATTGATCGTACTCAGCTCTAGCTTCTTTTAACCGCTCTTCCTCATCAATCAATTCAAGCTTGGCTACGATCTCGGCCAAAGTGATATCCTGACCAGCGGCTCTGGCAACGTTAAGTAATTCTTGCGCTTCAGCCAACCGGCTCACATCATCCGGGTTCATGCCGGCATTGCGTAATCTTGTTTGCAGATCAATTTCAATCTGCGTCCATTCTTGTACCGCCACCGCCTGATCGCGTCGCTGCACAAAACTAGCCGCTTCAATCCGGGCTTGTTCTAAGGTTAAATCTGATTTGGCTTTTTGCGCCTTTTCAAAAATTTGCTGGGCAAGGCGTTCAGTGTCTGCCTGTTGCTTGCTCATGCCTGCCAGTTGAATTTCGAGGTTTAATTGATCGCGCAAATCGGTCAGTGCGTTTTTGGCAGCACTGGTGCGCGCCGCTTCGGCCTTGGCTTCTTCATCGGCCCATTTTTTGCGGGCGGCGGCTATTTCGTCTAGTCTAGCTTGAACTTTTTCCAGCTCTTCAGGATAAGCGTCAACGCTAGCTCGCAGCTTATCAACCGCCTTTTGCGCTTGCTTGAATGAAACCTCAAAACCATCGGTTGTTTGCCTTGCGTCTTTAGTTGCAAGCCCCAAAATATTCATTTGCTCGGTCGATAGTAAAATCCAACGTGGAACCGAGCCAGATTTTCGATTTAATTGAAAACCTTGTAATGCTTCGGCGGCAGTTATTTGCGCTTGCACCGCTTCGGCGGTTGCTGATTGCAGCAAAGTTAAATTAACTTTTTTTGCCGCTAAAGCCCGGTTCTCTCTTTCTAATTCATCGACATTTTCTTTGGTGATATTTACCGATTCTTCGCGCAATTCGTTTAGCTCGGAAAGCAACTCTTTTTCTTGGCGGGAAATGCCAATAGATGCTTTCATTGCAGCATTGTGCTTTGTAACCGCAAATGCCAATGCTGAAAGGCCGATTACCGCTAAACCAATCGGCCCGCCTAATAAGGTCATTGCTCCGGAAGCACCTCTCGTGGCAATGCCCATAGCCGTCATTCCGGCGGCGGCAGTGCGCGCAGATCGTGCCTGCGCCAACAATGATTTGTCGCCAACAGTGGCCCAGCGCAAAACATTTAAGGCCAAGAGTGTCCGAACCACAAATACCAGCTCGTCAGTATTGCTGGCCAAGAAAGCCGCACTGGCACCGGCCAATGCAAACCCATTGCCCATCAATTCGGAAAGGTCTGCCACTGAAGCGCGTAACTCCGGATCACTCAAGGCAGTGCGCAAAGAAGCAATCGCTTCGACAAGGCCATCAGTAAGACCGGCGCGACTTGTTTCAGCGGCAAATTCAAACAGATCATTCTTTAAGCGGTTAATTTCGGCTCTAGGCAGTGCCATGGCAGCCGTTAAACCCTCGCCATAACGTTCACGCACAGCGGCAGCAAATTTAGGCAGGAAGTCGGTAGTGATTATCTCGCCAGCTTCCATCATTTTGGTTAATTCTTGGGTGGACACGCTCATGGCATCAGCTGCCAACTGGAACGCACCGGGCAGACGATCACCCATTTGGCGTTTTAATTCTTCTGCTGTGACCGTGCCTTTTGAGATCATTTGCTCAACCGCAAACAACGTACCTGCCACATCGGCGTTGGTGCGCTGTAAAACCACCCCAGCTTCGACAAGGGAAAGCCAAATATCGCGCACGCCCGCGCCTTCTAACTCAGTGCCTTTGGCGGCCGCAGAAATACGAATAAAGCCTTGAGCCACTTCCGGCATTACCACACCGAGGCGCTCGGATTCTGCGCGAATAAATGTCAGTTCTTTTTGCGCGGCGTTGGCGCTGCCGGCAACACCTTGCATCGAGGCTTCGATTGCGCCTAATTGCAGATCCGCTTGGATCAATTGCCGCGCGCCCAACGCCGTGACCACCGAAGACAGTCCGGCAGCTAAAAGTCGGCTTTTTCTGGCCATAGAACCCGCGCGGTTCTCGTAGCGCTTGCCAGCGGCGCTGGTTCTATCTAAGCCATCGGCTGCGCCTTTGGCGGCCCCTCGAACCCGCTTCAAACCGGCTTCAGAGAGCTTGGTTGCGCCCTCTAACGATTTGCCATCGCCGGTGATCCTGACATGGGTTTTAAGACTCATTGGTTACGCCGTTCTTCGCGTTTACGAAACACGTCCAAAGCTACTGCTTCTAAAACCTGTAACTTTGCAAAGTTGTTTTTTTTGACCTTCACACCAACAGCCGAAGCCACCACAGGCAGAACTGAGTAGTCAAAACCAACCCGATGCGGCGTGTGCGCTGCTGTCACCCAGCGCCATTGGGTTTGCATGGCTGCAAACAGACGAAAAGCTGGCACATTATCACTATGAACGACAAATGGCTGGTCATCATATTGCTGCTCGGCGCGAGCAGCCAGCACACTGTCCGGCGCACCCAGCGCTTTTAAGTCATTATCAACGGCTTTGGCGGCTGCACGTAGGTCTGGCGCAAGCCAGAGCTTCGCGGCCGCTTTTAGTTTTTTACCGCGCGCCCCTCGATGCACGCGAAATACTCTTGATAAACCGAGCTGCGAACAAATCGATGCTGTAATAGGTTTTTGAGAACGGATTTGCTCCATTTGACCGGCTTGTCGTTTTCGTCCTTTAGCTCCGGGGCGCCAACCCAAACCCGCTCTAACAGTTTGGTCAATGGATCCACAAACGACTTCTTGTTGTCGCCAGAACTGGCGTCCAAAATGGCGGGTAGGTTCAGGCCGATAAACGGCTTTAGATCGGCTTCCGAAAGCACTTCGAACAGGCAGACCAGTGTTTGCTCCACTGGCCCGTTTTCGGTTGGCAGCAGGATTTTTACTGGCCAACGGGCGATGATTTTGGCACCGGATTTGGGCAAGATAAAATTTACGGACATCTGTTTCTCCTTTGCTTGCCCTACCGCTTTACTGCTTAAGGGCGTTTTTGCTTACCCCACCGCTTCGCGCGTCAAGGGCGTTTGATTTTCTTTTTTTTAAAGAGTTAAGCCAGCTCGAGCGCGACTTCATCATTGTTCCCCTCATCGACTAAAGTGCCGGAAAGAGCCCAAGTCTTTTCGCCATCACTTTCGCCTTCAGTAATTCCGGTGATCTGAAACCGTGGTGCGGTGATTTTGACAATCTTGCCAGCGGCGGTGCCGTGCGTCACCGCCAAAGCCATCAAAGTATTGGCTTGTGCCAAGGCCTCTGGATTAAATGTCGCCAGATCAGTTTGTTTCACCGTGATGCTGGCGGTGTAATTGCGCCGGGCATTGATCAGCACCGCCTCTTGGCCCGGCTTGTTGGTGTAACTAAAATTGCTTGGTGCAGAAATATCCAAACTTTCCAAAATCTGATTTACCCCGTTCAAAGTGCAAGTTGGGGTATTGGCATTGGTGATAATGTCAGCGTTTTTGAAGGCACTAAAATCCGCCGCTGGCATAGAGACATCGGTAGGCGAAGTGTAAAGCCCGGCGAAATTGCACATCATATAAGGAAAAGAACCGGCTTCTAACTTGAAACCACAACCTCCGCGTAGACCTAAAATTCGACGGCGACGACCGCCATGATGGAAATACATCGAGGCCGAGCCAAAGCCGGTACCAACCGGGCTATAAACTGCCTTGGTCAAAGCAGTTAAAGTTTCGGAAAACTGGCTGGCCAAAAGTGGTACCGCGTAGGGCGCAGCGGATCCAGCCGCGCCGCCGCCAGTAAGCGCGATTTGGAATGATCCGGTTACAGAAACCGGCCCCATGGCGCTTTCCGTGCCGCCAAAACCCGGACGATCAATATCTCTGGATTTAGCATCACTTTCAAACACCTTGATCGAAAAATTTTCGGTCTCGTAGGCGTCGGCGTTGCCGGGCACAATATCGGTGCCATAAGTTACTTCGGATTTTAGCAGAATTGCTTTTCTGATCGCATCAATCGTAGCCATGATTTAGCCTTTCTTGTTTTGTGATTTTTGGTTGTTTTTTGCCGGCGCAACTGGCTTTGGCTTCGACTTAGGTTTTGCCGCGCGCGGCTTATCGCCGTGTCGATGTGATTGAGTTGGTGGGACTACCTCTCGCAAGCTGCCATCTTCGATAACAAACCGGCCTCCAGTTTGTGGTTTTGGATCTGGTTTTGACATCTGATACCTCCTTAAACTTCAGTGATTTGTTCGGATGAAGTGAATTTCATTTGGTAAAACAGCACTCCGGATTTGGCATCAAAGGCCACAACAGACGCACCTGAATAAAGACATGGACTAAGAGCCGCTGGCGGTGTCCAGCCAAACAGTGCTGCGAGCACATCATCATGAACGGCTTTAACATCGTCTAATTGCTTCGCGCCGGTTCTGGCACCAGCGGATTTAATGGCAATCATCACCGCGAAACGAACAGTCACTATCTGCACCAATCTTCCGGTGGCGTTTTTTTGCTCGCCGGCAGTTTCTGCATCGGGCAACACAAATGCTTGCACCGGCTTTTTAGCTGCGCCATCAGCAATGCCAGCAAAATCAGATGCAGTTCCTATTTGATCTAAAGTCGTGGTTTGAACAATTAACCGTGCCTGAATGTCGCTCATCTGGATCAATTTATTGCCCCCGATTTGCGCAAATGTTTAGCGACGATGTCCAAAATATCGCGGTTGTCATCATCGGATAAACCAAGATAGGGGCGAGCTGGCATTTCTACCGCTCCAGCTCGACCGGTTTTGCCGCCAAACTGGTGAATGCCGGCATAAATTAAATTGGTGCCGATATCGACGTAAGAGTTGGAGGCTTGGTGAACTAAACTGTCCCGCAAATGACCTTTATCAACCAGTGTTTTACCGCCTTGGCGCAAAGCCCGCTGGCTTGGCAACCATGGCGAGCCATTTGGCGCAGTTCCGCTTTCAAAGCGCTGCAAAGTGCTAGCGGTCATCGCACCGCCAATTTCATCAAAAACCGGAAGCAAGTTTTTTGCTTGGCCGCTGAGCGCCCGAAGCGCTTGGCGAGCAGCACTGTCATCAATATGGACGCTAACGCCGGACATCAGTAATCCGCCAAAGTGTCGTCAGTAAACGCAGCAGTGCGTTTTTCAACCAAAACCGTATCAGATCCACTGGAAATAACCGGATCAGCACCGCCAGCGCCGTCCAAATCGGTCAGCAAAGTAGCTTTGCCCGAAGCAATATCGCGCAAAATGGCAATCGCCGCATCATTGCGCTTGGTTACGTTATCGCGCGGATTATCGGCATCAAGGCGAAACCGGGCCAGATCGCATACCAGACTTTTGAGCAAGTCAGGAACTACAGTAAACCCAGCTGGATATCGCTGGCGAACATAGCTTTCGGCTAAGCTTTGGGCATCAACCAACGCTTGATCGACAATGGCAGTATCAATCACGCTGTTATTGTCTCGGTCGGCAAGGGCAAGAAGTTCATCTTGCCCAAACCGGTCGATCAGATCTTGTTGGTTTGCCCACGCCATTTTCTAGTTTTTCGGTGTTGGTGGCGGTGTTGAGGACGGTTTGCCAACCGCGGTTTGTGGGAAGGTTTTGGACTCTGCGGACTTTTTTTGCTTCTCTTGCGGTTTTTTTACATCAGCCTTTTTGGCAGGTGTTGCTTTTTTGGGTTTCTCTTGCCAACTGGCATCACCGCGACCGACCAAGGTTTGCGCAAAATCTTCAGGCAAATCTTTTGCAGCCACACTGTCACCGGGTTTGAGGTGTTTTTTACCCAAATGCAGTTCTTGTTTTAAGATTAGATTTTTCATGATTAAGCCGCCGCATTTTCAATGAAGTACCCAGCATCAGGAGCCGAGATCACTTCGCCAACAGTTTCGCCGGAACGCACATCAATACCGCCGCGCAAGCCCGCTGTTGAATTAGGCCGTGTGCCAGCAACTTTTGCGCCGTATTCGGCGGTAAAGCCAAACGTCGGCTCACCTTCGGCTTGCGGCGCCGAATCAATGAACAATAATGCAATGTGTTTTCCCCATGCTTGGGAATAGCTGGCAGCTTTGCCGCGCGCCGCCGTGTTAATGCGGGCGCGACCAACAATCACCTCGTCCACCTCGAACAATTCAGCTACCTGCCTCGTTGAAGCCAAACCAGCATCACCGGCATTGCCATGAACAGCTTTTACGACCGCCGGGTGCTTGCGGAATGCTGTCCATGCCCCTTGACCAAACACCATGGTATTTGGTCGAACCAGACATGCATCCAAACCCGCTGAGATAATGCCAATCGGATCAGATGCTGGATCGCTAAATTGCGCCGCTCCAACCAAAGCGGTTTTATTTGAATAACTGGCGGCACTGAACACCAAATTGGCCACGCGCTGTTCTCTGCCCAACTGTACCAGCCGGGTAGTGCCCTCCATTGCCCGGTTAACTGGATTTGGGAGATTTTCACGTGTCGCTGCTTTCACATCATCATTAGGCACCAGATCATCGAGACCGTAGTCCTGACAAGAGCCATTGGCTTGGGTGCCGGTGAACTCAACCACATTTGGCGCAGATTTTCGTCCAACACGGGTATCAGGAACCGTAAAAGCCTCAACCGTGTTATAAAGATTGTATTTAAAATTCTTCGACATAACTGTGGCGCGCGGCAGTACCCGATCGGCAATTAAGCCTTTTGGTTTAACTGCGATGACAATCGCCATCAGCTCAGGTGTAGTGACAAATGGTTGGCTTGACATAAAAGTCTCCCTTTAACCTTGAATGCGCCCAGGGGCGATTTGAATAGAAATAATATCACCGGCCGCAGTGGCAGCTTCCAAGGCAAAGCCGATGATGTTTGCGTTCACTCCGGCAGCCGGGGTAGATTTTACCGCCCGTCCAGAAGCATCAGCGCTGATTGCATCACCCAAAGCCACGGCAGCACCGGCCTCAATATCCGACATGCCGGCGGTGATGATATCGACTTGGCCTTTATCGGCTACGTCTGCGGCCGGATCGATCACGCCCAAAATGAAAGCCGCGCCATCGACGGCAGGTTTCACTTGCGCATTGCTACTGCCCAGTTTCACCAAACGGCGCTTGGTTAGTGCGCCCTCGGCGACAAATGATTTTGTGAGAAGTGGATTGTGCGGCATTTAAGCCTCCTGTTTTTGAACGTGAGCGACCGCCTCGGCAACCGTGACGGTTAGGCCGAGCTTTTCTTGCGCAGCCTTGTACTCGACCGCCTTGCCTGCCAGAACCTTGCCATTGGACAAATCGTCAGGTTCACCGCCAGTTTCGCCCGAAACCTCAGAGAAATTGATGCTGGTTCCAAGCTGGCTTAAAAAGCCTTTGAAAAAAGCATGGGGCGTTTGCGCTTTGGTCGCGCCGTCTTCGCCGGTAGAAAAATCCACGGTGTCCGTGGCATCCAAAGCGGCCATAAACTCGGTAACAGATTTGGTTAGGCCCGGTGCCAGTTTGCCGTCTTTTTCAAGGCCGGCCACGAACGCGGCATCAGTTTTGTTTTGCTCTGCTTTTTGCCCTGCGTGAAAATCAGCTTCACGTTTGGCAAATTCAGCTTCGCGTTTGGCCAGAGCTTCCTCTTTGGCAGCAAAATCAGCCGTTTTGTCTTTATCCTCGTCCATCTCTGACTCCTTTGTTTGTTGTTTGGTTTTGGTGGGAAAACTGGCAGCGGCTTCTTGGCCAGTCATAAAATTGGAAAAAGAGGTAAGAACGCGACCAAACAGGTTCATCAATTCGCCCGCGCCCTCACCACCAGTCGCCTCGGTTGTGCAAAATTCGATAATGTCGGTATCGGCAGCTTCAAACTCCACCGGTTTTAGGCCAGAAACCGCTGGTGCTTTTGCGCCCAAAAACCCAACATGACGCAAATATGGCGCATCATTGGACGGGTTGTGCGGGCTGTCCTCAAGAAAAAAGCTAGCGGATCGTTCCGGAAATCTTTGCTCTTTGACCATGGCTTCAAATTCTGGATCGACACTTTCCGGCGTGGCCATTAACCGATCGCCGTTGACCGACAATGATTTAATCCAGCCATACGCCGGCAAGTCTGCCTTCGGGTGACCGATAACAATCGGAGCACGTCTCGTGCCGGCATCATAATTTGCGGCAATCGCATTTAAGCGCGCTTGATCGAATACGATCTTGGCGCCGCTACTGTCGGTGTGAGTGCCGGTTTTGAAAATCTCGAAAGGCTGCATCTTGCGTTTTGTCTTCGGTTGGTGAATGATGCGCCAAACCTAAACAAACAGCCGACATCAAACCATGCTGACAGCGGTCAGCTAGCAATTTGATTTAAAAACAGCGGGCACCAAGTACACTAATCCAAATTGCGAAGCCTAACTGCCCCTTAGAAAGGCTTCGAAAGGGTTTGTGGCCGGATTTGGCGAAAATACGCCCCGTCACAGCTTAGATGACCATCATCGCCGCCAGTGGCGCGAAATTTCATGAGCTTGCTTTTTAGCCAAATTCTGCCAGTATCGCTCACGCGACCTGAGGCATGGATACCCGGAAGGCACTTTGTCGATCCGCGTGGGAGCTTCCGACCCACCAGGCCGCTTCCATCATTTGCTACCGATAACGGTGCCGCTGGCGATAGCTCTTGTCACCTGTGCGGCGGCGACCCGATGAAACGTCGTCAGGTACAATTCCGATAGGTCTGCCGTAACCTTGATCACTGCCCGCCACCAGCGGCCGTCATCTTCAAAGAACATGACCAGATTTTGTGTGCCCTCATGTAGAATGATTGCGCTGGCGATATTTTTTTGCACTTTGGCGTATTGTGCGGCTCCAATGTCCGGATGCCGTCGAAGCTGCTTTTGTGCGGTGGCTTGGCTGAAACGAACCAGCCGCGTCGAAACACCTAAAGCATCACGCATCTGATCGGTCATTGAGCCAATCGGTAAAAATCCGGGTAGTAATCCCAACACATGCCGCGCAAAGACTGGCCCACGCACCAGATCCGCCACCGCCGCCGTCGCCATGTCTTCGTGCAGGCCATCCAGTTTGCCCGCTAAAAACCGTGAAAGAATATCCCCTCGTGCTTGGCCGACATTACTGCCCCAACCCGGATCAATGCCGAGCGGCACTTGGCTGACTTTTCCAGTGCGCGGATTTTTCCAAGGTCGCGTCTGACCAAATCCGCGAATTGCCAAATCGCCATTTGCGGTGAGCTTACCCTTGCCCTTGTCGATGTCACGCTGGGAAAGCTGCATCACGATACAGCGGCAATTCCAGCCATTGGGCGGGTAGTGGGTTTTCCAAAAATTATGATCGACCGGCAAGGTGATACCATGCCAGCGTCGGTGCAAGGCCCGGGTGCGTTCGTCCAAAACCGCCACGTAACGCAAAAACGGACGGCGTTTTTTTAAGCGCTCAATGATCTCCCAACGCCCCGCCGCGCGTGCAGTTCGTAAATTGGTGTCGTAAATAAATTGCAATCTGCGTGCTGAGCCAAGTTGCACTAGTTTTGTTTTTTTAACGACCGGATCAAATTGTCGTTTTTTGCCCCACCAGCCTTTAGATTGCAGCAATGGCCGCACTTCGTTGGCAAACTGGCGCGCCGTGCGCCCTTCGGCCAAAGCCCGATCAAGACCGGCAAAGATTATTTTCAAAATATCAGCGCGCATGGCTTTGGCGACCACGAAACTAGCCGCATGCTCTTCTTGCCAAACATCAGCCCACGCAAATGAAAACCGTCCACCAACAGTTTTCTTGCGAAAATACTTGATCGCCTCGGCAGGCGGCAATGGAACTAGATTGACATTTGCCATCAGACCTCCTCGTCCGACTCCAATATCGCCCGCCCGTGCATTCTGGCGGCAAAGCTAGCCTTTGCCAGCCGCGCCACGAAAGCATCATCTGCGGTCACGCCCAACAAATTTGCCAAAGCCAGTTTGGCTTCATCAGGGTTTCCAGCGGCTTTCAACGCCAATTCAATCTCGGCCAAAAACCCGTCTGTTTCCTCTTCCAAAGCATCAACATGTTCGTCACTGGACAAATAGCGATCAATGGCATCAGGCGGCGGCGCGGCGGGATGATCTCCTAAATCACCGGCAGAAAATTCAGGCGCAGCAGATGTCTCCGGCGCGGCCCGGCGCTGATAGCCATCGCCGTAGGTTTCGCGGATCCGCTGTTCGCTTGGCTGCCAACCCATCGCAAATAGTTTTTGATCGCGGGCGGCCAGAGCACCCACGTCTTGAGGCGGCTCCACTTGGCGGATCACCCGTGGCGGCTGGGCGTTGGGAAAATTCCATTCAGATAGCCATTTGACCGGCCCGGCATTGAACGAGCCCATCAGCAAATCGGCGTCGGTGGCCGTAACCTCTTCGCGCACCTCCATGTGAACCGAGGCTTGGCTCATGCTGGAGCCGTTATCAGTGGTCATGGTCTGGCTTAAAATCACCTTGGCAATGCTGGCGTCCATCACCGAATGCAAAGCCTCATAATTTCCGCCGACCCGCGAATTAGATTGCAACAACTCAATGAGCATACTTTCCGGCACCGCCATTGCGGTCGAGCTTTGCAACGCCATCAAGGCTTCGAGAAGTTTCTCTTTATCCTTCTGGCTGGCATTTGGTGGGAATTTTCCGATCGGAGTCGGGCTCCCAAACTTTTGCAAGGCGATCAGCCAGAACTTAATATCGTTTCGTTTGAAAAAGCACGGCCAATAACAATAGGCACCAAGTCCCACGCCATATGGGTTGTCATCATTGTCCGCACCGGATTCAAATGTCCAAAATTTTCGCTCCGGCATCAATACGCCCAGCGGTGTGGATTTGGTTAGCAGCCGCAAGGCTCCGGCTTTGTCATATCTGAAGCGGCGGGCTTTTCGCACTTTCACATCGGCAAGTGTCCAATTTTTGCCATCGCGATCAAACAAACATTCACCAACCGCGTAGCCGTAAAAAAGGCCGTACATCATTCGGTTGGTGATGCGATCAAAACTTAAATTCTCGATCATCTCACGAATAAAATCAGCGGCCATCTGGCTGGCTTTGTCGGTGCCGCCCGCCCGTACCTCGATGGGTTTAGATGTCAGCGCGTTTCGGCGCTGCTGGAATGTGGCAAATACCTGTTCGTCGGCCAGCACCTTTTCATAGATTTTAAGATCACCGGCTTTTGACGACAAAACCGGATCATCACCATTGACCAAAAGGGCATCAGCCCAGCTCCCGGCGACGTCCGGCGTGTAACCACCAGCAATGGCGCTTAGCTCTTCGGTTTCTGGTTTATTGTTCTCCATGGCTTTACTCCCAGCCGCTCATATCAAGACCCGCGCCAACCACGCCAAAGCCGGTTTGCGTATCAATTTGCAAATCTTCCATTCCAGCGCGTTTTTCCGAACTGGCTTCATGGTCAAAGCTAACCACCCGATCACCAGCTGCTCCCACTGCCAGAGCTGCCGCCCAGAACCTGTCACCATGGCCGTCACTGGAGCCGTCTTCGGCAATGCGCGGTGCACCGGTGCCGCCGGAAATTTTCTTGATTGAACGAAAATCAGCTTTTGTTTTATCATCGTTTTTGATCCGAATAGTCCCATCTTCAAATCGTTGCTTTAAAATGGTCGCCATGTTCAGCTTTGCTGTTGAGGAAAAAATAACACCCTCAACCAAATGCTCGCCATATTTTTCCTGCGCCTGCTCGACCACCACTTCTCCCATTCCCGATTGGTCGAATGCGGCACGAACCACCCGGTAGTCAGCGACGATTCTATCAAATTCCTTTGCCTGCGCCGCAAAGGTTTCATTTCGCATTTCAACGCTCTCTCGCTGCCATAAAACGCCATTCACATCTTCAAATGGCAAGATGGTTGCAAGGTGATTTCTTCGTGCGATATCACGACCGACAAAACATAAACCGCCTTGGTAAAACCGTGGATGTCCCGCTTCTTCATGGGCTGCTGCTGCAATCAGCGCCGGGCTGATCCATGATCCAGATCCTTTGCTAGGTATGCAGTCCAGCTCTTCATCCGCGTCATCACCATAGGAATCCCTAATATCGGCTTCCCACTCAATCTTTCCCGATGGCGTTGGCTCTTCCCCGGTAACCAAACAAATCCGCTCATAAAGACCGTCAGCCAGAGCATCTTTTAATGTCGTTTTAAGCACAGCTCCTTTGCGGCGGTTCGCACGTATGTCGATCAAAAGCTGATTAAAGGCGTTGCCTTCGCCGTCATGGGTTGAAAGGACGACAACCTTGCCACCCCACATTAGAACCGCCATTGCAGCCTTTAAAAGCGCCGCAATATCATCAACAAAAGCTGCTTCGTCCAAAATTACCAAGCCTTGTTTGCCACGAATTGTGCGTGGCGATGATGACAGCGCGACAATTTCAAAGCCGGAGGCAAATTTTATCCGAAATGCCTGTATTTCTTCACCCTTGCGACCATCTTTGAACAGGAACTCATGAGAATTTTCGGCGGCTATATCGAATGCTTTAGCCCACATCGCGCAGGCATCAATAAATTCACGGGTCATCTCCTTGTCATAGGAAATGTACATTACTTTCTTTCCGCCAGCCTCTCGCTGTGCTCCGGCCACCAAGACGGCCTTGGCGGCAAATGCCCAGGTCATGCCAATTCTTCGAGATTTTTCAATCGCCAAAACACTGACACTGTCAAGAAGCTGCAACGCTCTTTGCTGGTACGGCAACAACAAATCGCCGCGTGGGAGGTCTTTTATCGAATCCAGTACAATTTCTGCATCAATATCCAGCTTTGATGGGAAAACCGGAACGCTCATACTTCAATTCCCAGCACAGCATGATTTATTTTAGCGATTGTAGCTTTAGTCATGCCAAGCTTTTTACCTTCCTTCTCTACCCGGCCAACCGCTTCAGCAGTGGCCTGTTCTCTAATTTTATCGACCCGCTCTACATCTAGTTTTTGAGCGCTTGCCAGTTTTTGCAAAGCCGCTGAAATGCGCATCAATTCCATGGCACTTGGATCTTCAGCTTCGCCGGTAAGCGCTGACGTAACATTATTCATCAGCAATCCATGTACCATTTCAATAACGGTTCTGGCCAGATCACCGTCTTTGACCGACGGCCCAAGGTGCTTGGTTAGACTTTCGGCCACAGTTCGCGATCTTCGCATGGTGGCGGCAATTTGTTTGATGCTGGCAGTGTGCCGATGCAATCCGGATCTGGAAACATCATCAACACCCAGCTCGCGCAAATGATCCATGATCTCGTCCAAAGTAAAACGCTCGGAGCCGATCATTTCATTGATCTGCGTTATTATTTCCTCAGGTAAAGTCAGGATTTTATTCTTGCGACCCATGGTGTCAAATCCCAGCTCGTGGACGTTTGACCCCAGTTATGAATGAAGCACCCGAAGCCACATCCGCGCCAGCTGATGTTAAAGTGATCACCCGGATTCTTGGATCTAAGTTTTTAGAGGTGACAAGTCCCATTTCCACCAGCCAATCGGCCAGTCCCATTGCAGCCGCCCGTGACAGACGATGACCAGCTTCGATCTCCAAGGATGATTGCAGGGCGCTAACATTTGACGAATAACCGGGCAATTCGGCCAACAACCGCAAAACGAACAATCGCTGATCTGCTGCCAATGTTTCAGAAAAACTCACTTTCCCCGCGCCTCCTGCTTCAAAATGTGTTCAGCGATCAGATCAAGTTGCCTAGCCGACGCGGCTTGGCTGGATTTGATGATGCCGACCTCTTTGGCCAAGTCTGCGAACTGGGTATGAGACGGAATAACTTTTAACCGCTCCTCAATCCGTGCCATTTGCGTGGCCATGGCGTTTCTGCTCTCTGCGCCTTTTTCGATCACTGCCTCCAGTTTTTCAAAACGAAAATTATTTTGATCTAGCCGGTCGTCAATTTCCTCAAACTTTGAGTCCAAACCTTTAATCGCTCGGCTAAACAACCAACGCATTGCCGCGCCCATTAGACCGGCAAAAAAAGCAAATACCGCAAACAAAAACCCGGCCATCTTTGGATCAAAATCACCCATGTTTTCTCTCCCGGAAATTGGCGCACTCAATACAAAACTTTGTTCCCGGCACGGCTTCTCGCCGTGCCTTTGGAATATCTTCTCCACAATCAACACATATCAGCCAGTCCGAATGCACCACGGATAATCGTTTATGCACCCGTGCCAAGGCCGTTTGCCGATCGCGCTCTTCAAATTCCTGCGCTTGATCTAATTGGCTAGTCATTGGCTTTGTCCTCAAGAGCATTAAGTCGTGGGCTAATTTTCTTTTCAATCGTTTTCCACAAGCCTGACCAATCATCGTCGGTTTTGCGCCACAAACGATGCCACTCTCCTTCCATTCGATTTAATCGGCCGTAGATTTTTGACAGATGGAAAAGGATAAAAGCGATCTCAAACGCAAGTACAGCCAGCATTAAACTAAAAAAAACAAAGACACTCATTTCTGTTTATCCTCCACCCGACAGGCTCGCGCTCGATTGCGCTGGCCGCCATAATCATTCAGCAGAACCACCAAAGCTGAATTTTGCGGCAATGCGTCCACCTCATCGGCAGCTTTTGCCAATAGCTCTGGTGAATATTCGATCAGGCGCGGACAGATGATTTGAACCATTGGTGGCAGATCAGTAGTTTTCGTCTCGCAACTGCTCAGCCAAATCATCACGATCCCGAGGCTGATCAGCACCGGCAGTTTCCATTTTAGCTTGAACATTTTCTATTTCCTTTAGTGCGTCACCCCGTTGCCGCAGCATCCGGGATTCAATTTCAATTTGAGCAGCGCGACTTTGTGTTCGGCTCGCCCATTTCATCAGGCCGAGCAGCGCCAGTAGCACCGCCAAAACAACGCCACCCCATTTGGTGGCGAAGGCAAAATACCGACTGGCTTTGAAAGCCGCTAAAAGGGTAGTAAAACTCATGTCTCACCCTTTCGATAATCATCAAGCCGGGCGTAAATCACCGCAGCCAATCCAACTAAAACCAAGCCGACAAATACCCATTTCAATGTCGGCATAAACCACATAGCTTCAGCCACTTGCGGCTTGGCATTTTCCACAGCTTCAAGAACCGAGCCGGCAATGGTTCCAGCCCCAGCTACTGCGCCACCGCGCAAGGTTCTGCTTTTGGAAATGTCAACCCGACCAGCCGGAATTGGGCTTGGCGCCAAGCCCACACCCATTTGCCCTACCGCTTCGCTGCTTGAGGACTTTTTTGTTTGTCCTACCGCTTCGCTGCTTGAGGACTTTTTTGTTCGTCCTACCGCTTTGCTACTTGAGGACTTTTTTGTTTGTCCTACCGCTTTGCTACTTGAGGACTTTTGAACATTCGAATTAGCTTGCATCCATTGATTGACTTCTGATTGCCTGCGGTTTTGCAGACCTTGGCTAAACAGTTTTTTGCCAGAAGTCGGTGAGGTTACTTTTACCCAGCGCATCAGTTCTGATGGCACCGCATCAAATTCACCAGCATTAAGACGACGCACCAATGTGCTGTCGATAGTTTGACCGGTGCCGATATTAAAAGCCCAAGAAACCAGCGCATCAAACTGGTGATCTTTTAGCGGGACTTGTACCGATGCACTGATCGTAGTTTCCGCCCACTTTACATCTTCGCGCAACAAATCTTCCGCTTTGCCTTCATCAATCACATCGCCTTTCCACACATCGCCGGTGTGGCCGTAACCGATCGTCCAAACTCCGGCATCGTCCTGATAAGCGTTAAGCCGCAAACCCTCACGGCGCTTGATCGCTTCCAGTCCAGCCTTGGTAATTTGTCGATGAATACGTTGCGGGGTTGGCATTTTCACGGCTCCTGTTAAGTTAGCTGAGAACTTGCCTTGGTTTTGATGGTTCAAACATGCTGACAGCGGTCAGCTTTTATTTGTAGAGCTTTTACTTTGTCCTACCGCTTCGCTGCTTGAGGACTTTTTTGTTTGTCCTACCGCTTCGCTGCTTGAGGACTTTTTTGTTTGTCCTACCGCTTCGCTGCTTGAGGACTTTTTTGTTTGTCCTACCGCTTCGCTGCTTGAGGACTTTCAAAAAGATCAGATTGCGCCCGATCCGATTTGTCGACAGCTCTGGCCTTTATCCGCCAGACATTGCGTTCGGTAGTTCCCAGCCGTCTGGCTATTTGCGCGACCGTACTTCCGGTCTCAATTTCTCGTGCGATTTGACTGGCCAATAATTCCCGCGCCAGCGGTATTGTGATTTGCTCGCGGCTGTATTGCTTGGCAATTTTTTTGGCCGCCACCATGCCAACGCAAAGCACTAACGGGTGATTGATTTTTAGGTTTTCCGGCAAAGGGATATAGATCCTGGTACCACCAAACTGATCGGCCAATGCCAAAGCTGTATTCTTGCCGACAAGCTCTGAAATTTCATGTAAAAGTGCGGGAAGTGGTCTGGCGGGCACCGTCATGCCCGCCGTCCCGTCTGTTTAACTGCGGCAGGCCCGAAGTTCGAGCCGCACCAGTTCAAGGAACAATGCCATGGCATCGGCCCGAATCCCGGACAGATCACTGTTTGGCGGTAAAGCTGCGCACAGACTGCCAACCAGTTCAAGTCCGGCAAACGCCGTTTCTTCGCGCATTTCGCGGTCGAGATGTTCAGACATTGCCATCCTCCACGCCAAACGCGGCTTTGCACCGCTCTGGCATTTCCACATGCCCCGTATGATCCACCCATTTTGCGCCGATGAGGCCGTTTTCTCCGCGCATCAAAGAGGCGACCACCCCGCAGCGTTTCATTTCTTCGTGGTGCCGGGAAATTAAAGCCACGGAGCGCCGGGTGAACCGGGCGATCGCCTCGATCCGGTACCCTGCCTCCACATAGCGCTCGATCTGGTTCCAAATCGGATTGGCTGCCAAAAGGTGTGTACGTAGCAGCACATTGAACCGCCGCAGCACTTCCATTTCTTCGCTCTGCTCCTGCTGGTTCTCCAGCACATCCAGCACCCATGCCCGAAAATCTGCTGCCTTGTCGGTTTTGGCCAGCATCGCCAGCAAGGCTGCGCCGCGTGCTGAAAATATCCGGGTCAATTGCATGCCGCCTTTGCTCGGTAATTCCAGCGCCGTGGTCATTTCCGGTGTGAACTCGGGTGCATTGCGTTTGTAAAGTGTTCGAATTGCTTTTTGATGGTCTCCAGAAAAGCCCAAGGCCGCCCCAAGCTGAGGCCCCCTTAGCCAGTTTTGGCCCTCCATCCGGATCACTTCCAGTGCGGTTTGTTGGAATAATAGTGTTCGGGTCATATTGACCTCCTAGTGAAAAGGCCCGACCCACAACTTCGAAACTGGTGGTCGGACGACAACGGGTTCGAAGACCGCTCACTAGGACACGGCAGACCCGAAGGTCTCCCATTGCGCCCGACCATAAAAAAACCACGCAAACTGCGTGGCGCTTCAAGCGCCTAGTAAAATTCGAGCTTCGAAACCCGGCCCGACTGGATGTCGGAGCAATCACAAGGTATGCTTGATTCGTGAATAAAACAAGGGTGAGGGAAAAATGACCGTCGAACAGTTGTGTAAGGAGGCCATTATTGCGCTCGGATATTTCAAACCAGATGACGTCTCTTGGCTGGCGAAAAGCATCAAAACCCAACTTCCCAAGGACAGTTCCAGCAACATTGCCGCGCGGGTGCGCAAACGGGGCAGAAAGATGAACAAAGAGCAATTGAAGGCCGCTGGCTTGCGCGGCAATGTCGTATTTGCCATTGAGGCGTTTGAACGGCTGACACCCAAAGGCAAAGCAGACCCACTGACCGCTTACCATGATACCATTGCCCGGATTGGCTGGAATTTTAATCGGCAAGTTAAAGCCGACCACCTTGGAAAAACGAAGATTTATCAGGAGGTCAAGGTGTTTTCTCAAACCGCCTACAACTGTGCAGCGGGTCGCGCTTTGCATGGTAAAGTCTACCGCAAAGACCAAGCCCCCGGTTTCCCATTGACTGGATGCCCAAACGCGTGGTGCAATTGTACTTGGGAAGGTGTTTATGTCCCGATCAGACATCGCCAGCGCCCCGCGCCTTAATTGCTTTTAATCCCTCAATTACTTTTTGTGCTTGATCGGAACCCAATAACTCCAGCCGATCCTTGCCGGTCATTCGTTTAACAAACCCATCGGGCCGCACGGCGCTCACCAAGCCAAGGTGTTTTAGCTCTGTCCACATGGCGTAAATTTTGCGCGCCGAGGCATTAGCGGCGCGTGGACGGTGTGCGTTTTTTTTGTTTGCTTTCCAGCCGCTGGTTTTGAACGCCGCAACCACCTGACCCAGTTCGGCAAAACTCATTTTGCCGGAACTGTTCTTGCCCGTGATTTGGCACAACTTTGCCCGATAGGTTTCATCATCGAGACCCAGCTCTTTTTTGGCAATGTGGATTTTGGCGAGCATGGCGCGGCGATTAGACATCCATCAACCTTTTCTCATGAGCTTTAACCCCGTGCAGGATCGTGCTGTGATCGCGGGCCATGGCTTGACCAATTTGCGCGTAAGACCAGCCCCGGTCGCGCAATTCAAACATCACTTCTTGACGGGCTGTTGCCACTTTTTTGGTTTTTTCATTACCCAAAATATCCGGCAGCTTTAACCCATGCCGCTCTGCGACACTTTTTGCCATTCTGCGCCAGTTAAAGGCCTTTGCTGCCGGTACACCTAAATATCTCGCCACCTTGGCCGGTGACCAACCTCTGGCTAACAGCAATTGAAAGGCGCTGCGCCGCGCTTGCACCAGTTTTAAGGTGCGCCGACCAGAGCGCAGATCGGCCAAGGAGATGTCATACTGTGCCAAAGCCAAGGCCACGTCTTGATCGGCACCATTGATCGCATCGCGTTCATTCTCTATTTTTCTGGCGCGAACCGCCAGTTCAAACAAGCGTGCAGAGCGGCTTTGTCTATCAACTTTCATAATCAAACGCGTTCTCCTTTGTCCAATTCCTCGGCAAATTTAACGGCTTCTCGAGCCGCAATTTCAAAACGCATCTTTGCAATGCGGGTTTCGCTCATGGTTTCACTGGCAAACCAATTTGTTTTGGCCTGTAAAACCGCCAAACCGGGTGCAGTGTTTTTGATCCGCCGCCAGTGCGCGCTGCACATTGTTGCGCCATTGGCATGGCGTAGACAGTTTTTAACCGAACATTTTTGCGCACGCATCAGATCAATCCCTTTTCATAGGCCAACCATTTCGGCACCCAAAAAGTGGTTTCACCGTCCCAATCGCAAACCTTTTTAGGCAGCCAAACGGCGGCATCACGGCTGCCATCGAGTGAGGCCAGCCATGATTTATACCCGTCCTCATCTAGTAGGCATTCCATGGTAATTTCGACCAGATCACCGGTGTCGATTGTATTGCACGTCATCACGATGCCTCCCGGTGTTCAGCCAACCTGTCGGAGAGTTTCTCATCCACTGGCTCAATAACAAAATCCTCAACCCCGGAAACAATGGTAATCCCGGCAATGGCACTAGCTTTTTCCGGGTTTTTCAAAACCGCGTCTTTGTCAACTTCGGTTTTCTGGCGTAGGAACTCGGTAAACCCCAGAGCGCGTAACCGCTCAATAACATCAGCAATGCCACGCAATCGAACTGCTGGTGGCCGCTGTCTCCACCTGACAACACCAGAGCCAAAGTCAAAGCTCTTTTTCTTGCCAGAAAGCGTTAGTTTTTCCCGGTTGGCTTCACACCAAGCCTGCACCGCTGGTTCTTCTTGAGATAACCGCTCTTTGATCCCAGCAGCTTTGGCTTCCGCTTGCTTTTTAATCGCCGCAATCGCCTCGGACTGCTCGGCCTCGATTACTTGCAATTGCCGCCGCAGATTGCCAATGTTGGCGATCCGATCAGCAGCATCGGTTTTGCTTTGCGCCGCCTCAAATGCCGGTGCTTTGCTTTTGGTTTTACGAGCCATTATTGCTCTCCTTTTTGGCTTTAGTAATTTGATAGGCGGGATCCAGATTGACCCCAAGGTCGTCAAGCTCACCCAAAATGCAGGTGATGACCTGATCTACCGTCACCTGCTCCGGGTTAAGTTCGGCCAAGCTCGCGGTTATCCAATCCCGGAGCGGTGCTGGATCACGCCACTTGCCCTTGGCTGCTTTATCTTCGCTATAGGCCTTGGCATTGGCACAGTCTTCTGAATTGAGGCGATCGTTCATGCTGCATCTCCACCATTTATTGGCAAGAAGCAGGCCGGTAATGGTCGCTTAAATGCCACCACATTATCGCCGCCATGAACTATGATTTGGCGAGCCTGATCGATCATCTTGTCGGTGTGCTGCAACAATAGTTTCAATGCAGTAATTAGATCATCATAAAGCAGGCCAATGCTTAACTTATCCTGCAGAAAAGTTATTAACTGAGCCACCTGCTTAACTTCATAAGCAGGGGTTTTGCTTGGGCAAATCTCAACATAATCAGCGCATCTTTCTGCGATTTTGCTCAAGGTTTTGCTTAAACTTTTGGCATTGGTTTGGAACACACTAGCAATTTTTTGCTGGTTAACGATCAAATCGCGCATTTCTTGTAATTGGTTTGGAATAGTCATGATTTTCTCCTTTAAACGACCGGCCTGATATCTTGACCCAATTGCCGCCAAGCTGATTTTAGGTGGGAAAAAGCCAGTGGGTTGTTTTCACCGTGCGCCAGCATTGTGCCGAGACGAACGGTTTTGGTTACACCTCGAAGTGCACCGGGTTTGGCTGCAATTTTTTTCAAGAATACCAAACTGACGGCATCATCAATGCCCCAACTGGCCGCCAAAACTTCCACATCTTCGTCGTGCGGTCGGTTTTGGTTAAACCTCGTACCGATCCGGCTGGTGATCTGAGCAAAAGCTGCGGTACGACCAGCGCCATCAAGCCGAGCAAACACTTCTTGGTTGCCAACTAAAGCAATGGCAATTCCGGTTTCATCGTGAATGGTTCGTATCTCTTCAACAGCCAGATCAGACAGGTTTTGCGCATCATCAAAGATCAGCATCGAACCGCGTCCATCACCGATCTTTGCCCGAACTTTATGCGCCAAATGATAGGCAACGCCGGTGGCCGTGGTATCGCCCATAACTGTTAAAACCCGCGCTAGCATGTTGTTCACGGCCTTTGACGACGGTGCCATCGTGACTACGGTCACCCGTGGACGGGTGGCTTGATATTGCTTGATCGCCGAAGTTTTACCAATACCCGGCCCGCCAGCAATTAGCGCAAAATCTTCCAAGGTATGAGCAAAGCGCAAACGGTTAATTATCTGCGCCGATGTTGTTGTCGGCTGGTAGTTTTGCGCCGCTGGCATTACCGAGTGTAATTCAGCCTGTTCTTCACGAGCATCAAGCCAAAGCTTGACACGCGCTGTCACATTTTGGTTATTGCCGGTGTATTTATCATTCATCCAAGACGACATTGTCGCCGCAGGGATTTCGCTTTCGCGATTGATGTCATTCCACGACAACATTTCGCCATCGCGCAGGCGCTTAACTTCCGTCCGAAGACGGCTCACCTCTTCTTCGCTAAATTTTGTTTGTCCTAAATCGGCATTCATGGTATGGCTCCTTTGTGTCCATATTGACATTTGAAGAGTGCGTTTGGTTGGTAGCCCGCACTCTTCGCTATTTGACGATGTGTAATCGTCGCTCCGAAACCTCTTCAAACGCCGCTAAACCGGCTTCCAAAGACGCTTCAAATTCTTGTTGTTGTTGGGCTGCCACTACCGCTTGACCATTTGCACTTGCTATTCGTGCTACTTTTGGCCTTGGCAATTCTGGCAATTCGTCAATTTCTGGTAACATGGCGGCAATTTCGCGCGGCTCTAGTGTCTTCTCATAAGCTGCCAATTCTTTTTGCGCCTTGATCCATTTTTTGCGAGCGTTCTCATGGGTTCTGGCATCAGCAGAACTGTTAAACCTGCCAGCTTGCATCACGGCAGCAACGCCAACATAAGAACCATCGAGTCGGTAAATATGCACGGGTTCTTGTAAGCGATCAGGATCGAACCTGATCACCACATGAGTGCCGCGCAAAGTGGCAACTTCTTCCGACCAATAACGATTGCCGAACAATTCAACTGCGCCGGTTTTGCGATCAGCAAAACGCTTTTCCGCCGCCAGCAGGAATGAGCGCAATTGCGCTTCAGATGCTTGGCGAACCGGAGCTTGCGCGTATGATTTCTCGAATACTCCATCAAAACTATCCTTGCCGGCGCAAACCCGCGTCCGCCGTCCTGCCTTGGCATTGTGCTGGCGTATTCCAGCCTCAACGATTGCCTTAAATTGAGCAAATGGCACCGCACGGGAACCGTAATTTTCAGGTTTGGTGCTGGTTGAATTACCGGTGTACGCGCCCTCAAAAGCCGGGTGTTTGGCGATCCGGTCGCAAAAATCACGAAACGCCCGCTCGATCGGTTTTGATTGACCGCGATATGGCCGCGTCCAGTGGATTTTAACGCCCAAGGCGGTTAAAACGCCCACCGGGTCTTCGGGCTTTACCTTAAAACGAAACCGGTTAGGTGTGCCGCCAGTAATCCATTTGGAGGCAAAGCCCCGGCCATTATCAAGCCAGACCCGATCAGGAATGCCAAAGTTGCGAAACACATCACCAAAGGCAAGGCGAACAGTATCCGCGCCCTCGGACTTGGCGAAACGCCAGCCAACAAGTTTACCGGAATACAAGTCCTGAATAGCCATCAACAATGGTCGATAAGGCTTGCCATCCGGCTCGTCTGTAACAAATACGTCCCAGCGGTGACCATCAGCATTTAGCGCTTCCATCGCGTGAAAATGCGAGCGATCCCGATCCATTGGCGGATACATTCTTTCCAATTTCTCAAAGCCATCGCGGCACATCACCTGCACTGCTTCTGGTACTTCGCGCTGCAAACGTCGAAACAAAGTTCGGCTAGCTGGTAATTTCCAACCCTTGTCATTGGCGATCAGTTGAAGCCGGTCAAAACAGGCTTCAAAGCTAGGTTTTGACAACCTAAGCCAATCAGACTTGATGATCGCTAGCGCTTCTTCCGGACAATCAGCAAGTTTCACCCGCCCGGCAGTTTTAGGAGCCAATGCCGGCAATCGGGCATCTGCCCGCAAACCTTTGGTTAACTTAATCCAATTGTAAATGGTAGCGGTGGACACACCTGCATCAGCCGCCACATGGCAGACCGCCGCAGTTCTGGTTTGCCCGGCGCGCACCAGCATTTGAATGCGTTTGAGGTATTCAAGGCGGCGCTTGGCGATCTTTTTCTTCGCGTCTGGTAATTGCTCGAATATATCCCAATCCATCACCGCGCCTGACCCGGCTTTTGCACTTGCAATAACTGCCTTTGATTCTGCTATTAACCCACGCGCAGCCAAGGCTGCCACGGCCATCGGCGGTAAAACTGAATAATGATATTCAATCCCACCACCTCGACGTTTACGACGGCGAAATAGCACTTTACCACTTGTGTCTTGTCTGGTTTTCCACGCTTCGTTCTTGGCACGTAAATTCACCTTCCCTTTGGTTGCAGGAAGTCCCGGCAGCGCCAGTGTCGCGATCTCCGAAGCGGTGAACCAACTCATAGCGCACTCCGCTTTTGCAGTTTTACCAGAGGATGGGATTTAAGCTCTTTCAAACGCGCATCTAGTGCCTTTTTTTGTTGTTCAACCGCACCAATTTGCGCCAACAATGCTTCTTCACCTTGCAGCAAAGTCAAACCATCGCCTTCAACTGCGGCTTCCCAAAGCCAGACAGATGCAGTTACCCGCGCTAATGACTTGAACCGCACCAAACTGATCCGGTGCTCTTCGCGCGCTGGGCTTGAATAGGCATTTAGCATGTGAACGGAGACATCTTCACCAAGCATTTCGCTCATTTCGGCGGCAATTTGCGCTCGTGATTTTGACGTTTCTTTTAAAGCCCGGCCGATGAATTGCGCGATCCGCACGTTGAAATCCATCGCTGGCACTGGTTCCTTTGGTGCTTGCACCGGAAACAATCCATCAGCGAACAAATCGAGGGTTTTTGGGCAAGGTTTACGACGCACTTGTCACCTCCCAACCCTTCGGTAGTTTTGCACCGGCAATGAAGCTTAAAAAATCAGCTTGCGTGGCCGCATCCGACTTGACCCAAAGAGCCACCAACCGATCGCAATTTACTTCGCGCTGGCTGCGCTGTTGGCGCACGCCCAGCACAATGTTTTGGGCTTCCTTTACCGTCTTAGCTGGTTTTTTCTCACGGGTGATCAAATCAACCACCTTGATTTGAGCTTCATCATCAAGCCGCGCCAAAGCCATCAACGCTGATTGTTTATTAGCATGAGCAGTGCCTTGAATTTTGTCCTTTGCCAGCGGCGTTAAATGCTCATCAAGCCACACGGCCTTTTCAATCGTACTGCGCGAAAGTCCGGTTTTTTCAGCAGCGTCTTTTGAGAACGCAAATTTTACGGTCTCATTGGTTTTGCCACCTTTTCCGCCCTGCGCACCATTTTTGGTTTCCGGATATAATGCCTCGTAAACGTCTTTTCGCGCCGCCAAAAATGCCGCCCGATCCAGTGGGTTTAACTCGCGGCGGATCAAATTGGCATCAATTTGCCGCAGCCGAACAGTCTCGCTATTCAGATCACGGATATGGGCGCGAATATGTTCCCAGCCCAGTAACTCTGCCGCCCGTAACCGGTGTTTTCCATCGATTAAAAGCAATATACCATCGGGACGCTGCATCAAATCAATTGGCTGTAATTGATCAACTTCTACAAAGCTATCGGCGACAATTCGCGCCCAAGCATCATCTACCTGCCGGATCCGACTGCCCGCATCAATTTTGCCCAACGGTACTTGATGCACCCGCTCGGCTGGTACTGCTTCAGTGATGGTGTTGCTATCAGTCACATTCACCAAACCCGTGGCTCTTTGCCACTTCTTCCAAATACTTTCGCTGGCGATCTGCGCCACCATTGTCTAATTGTGATCCGAACACCCATGCCGCCAAACTCATCACCGCATTTTCTTGGTGCGCTCTTGGTATGCCGCTGGAAAGCAATTCAAACGCCAACAAACTGGCTCCAAATGAACTGATCGGTGTTGAAACAAGCCGTTCATCAATCGGCCGATCTCCAGCGATAGCCACCGCATAAGACGTCTCTGGTGATGTGCGATACGCGACCACCTCTAACGTTCCAGCGGCAAAGTCACCCAATTGCACTGGCCCAAGAATATCCACTTGAACATCTTGCTCTGGTTTCACTCGGCGGCGATTGTGAATTTGCTTTGAAAGTGCCATGTCTATGCCGCCTGTTCTTTTAGACGTTGACCAGATGGCTTGTTTTTGGGATTATCACGCTTCGAAAGAAGACGTCCACGCAGGGGCTGTTTGTCTTTGCCATACCGGCTTGGCCAGATTTTGCTCGGGGTTGTTTTAAGAACCTTGGCTATAATCAGTTCACCGTTTGGCATTGATTGATGCAGCGTCATGGAAAGATAATGCTTGCAATAACCATGTTTAAGCGAAAGCTCTGCCATGGTAAAACCAGCCTTTTGTACTCCGGCCTTAATATCCGCCGGGTGCCAATCTTGCTTTGCGTCTTGGGTCACGCCCATGGATCAATCTTTCTTCTTGTCTGCCTTTGCCGAGGCAGTTTTTTTGGGGTGTTCGTCATGAACTTTGTAATAAAGAACCCGATTTATCGGGTATGTCAACCGATAAGTAGGGTCTAATGGCATATAACATCGCCATTGGTTTTGGGGATCGCCTTAAAACACTATTAAAAGATGGTGTTAGCCAAAAAACTATGGCAGCCGAAATATCGGTATCTCTTTCAACTTTTCAGTCATGGCTAGCAGAGAAAAACCAACCGAAACTAGAAGCCATCGCTCGAATCGCCGAGTTGACCGGCGCTGACCTCAATTGGTTGGTCATGGGAAAGGCTGCTGCGCAACCAGAGAGCCGACCAGATTTTGCTTTAATCAAACGCTTGGATGTTCACGCCTCGGCCGGTAGTGGCACCTTGAATAATGAAGAACAACAGATCGGGTCTTTGTCTTTTCGCCGCGATTGGTTACGCGAACGCGGCATCAACCCAAATGCCGCCACGGTCATCTCTGCTTGGGGTGATAGTATGGAGCCAACTATTCGCTCTGGCGACACGCTTCTTGTTGATAGTTCCATCGACAGAATCATCGACGAAGGTATTTACATTTTGGTGCTAAACGGCTTGGCTTTGGTCAAACGCTTACGCATTCACATGAATGGTGACTTAACTTTGTCCAGTGATAATCCACAATATGGCAATGAAACAGTAAAAGCCAAAACCTTGAACGACCTAACCGTTGCTGGCCGTGTGATGTGGTTTGGACGGTCTATTTAGAGAAAAGAAATTAAAATCATTCGTACTGACCGATTGGGCAGATACAGGCGGACACTGGCCCGGATACCGCATAAACTGGTGCTCTTAATAAATGGTACACCAAAATAAGGTTCACTTAAACCGGCAATTAGCGACATTTTATTATGTTCTGAAAGTTATTAACTGATTGTTTTTATAGAGCAATTCTCTAAGTGAGCCGCTAACCAGCTAAGTGGGCCACAAAAGGCCCACTTAAAACGCTTAAATTCTCTGGATTTTGCAACACGGCTTTGAGATGGAAACTATATATACACTATCAATACCCCGCCCTTCGAAAACGTAACAACCTATCTTTTAATGACCTTTTGAACGTTACTTAAAGCCCGTTCAAATCATCCTCGAAGGCTTTTCGAAAGTCACCTTCCAAAATCTCGCTATTGTGCCGATCTGCTTTGTCAACGTCAAATCAGCATGTCTTTCTAGACATTAAACAACACAACAACAAAACCCGAAAAAATTACCACTACGTTGTTTTTATTGGTTTCTTCCCGATATATCCCTGAATATCCCAGTATATCCCGCCACTCTAACTTCTAGTGTCCTCTTACATAGGGCTTAACGCGGACGTTTAACGTCTGCCCTTGCTCTTTGATATGGTGAATCATCGCAAAAAACCAATGAAACGTGGGTTTATTTGTAATTAGTTGTGAGAAGTTCCAGCGGGAAATGACTTTACTGCCGAGGCTTTTACAAACCTTACTCCGGGAAATCCGGCGGGAAAGTTGTTACGAAAGTTTTTTACGCAGCGCCGCCATGTAAAAGCCATCAGTTTCGGCGGTAAATGGCGACAGACGCAGATCGCCCGCATTATTATACCCCCTTTTAAGTTCTTCGCTTGCGAGCCCTCTCTCCCCAGCCATCTCGCCGCTCGGGAGAGGATCGAGGCGAGGGAAAGTGCAGGATTCTAGCTACACTAAAGGCAAGTTAAAATTCAAATGAAATTTTTCCCAAACCACAATATACCTAAACTCTCGATTAACCTGATTTCTGTTAAATTACCCTTTGTTTTGCTGATATTTACAAAGAGCGGAAAATAATGACTGGTGATCGCCCGATTATTATCAAGAAAGTAATAAAGGTATCTGCCGGACATCATGGCGGCGCTTGGAAAGTTGCTTATGCTGATTTTGTAACCGCAATGATGGCGTTTTTTTTGCTGATGTGGCTTATTAACATGACCTCTCCAGAGCAAAAAATGGGCGTTGCTGATTATTTCGCACCGGCCAGTACTTCCAAAGAAACCAGCGGATCTGGCGGGCTTTTAGGTGGAACTGCAATCGGCCAAGATGGAGCAAAATCCAGTGGTGCTGATGGTAGGCGTAATACCAACCCCAAACCCACAACTTATGATGATCCTGCAAAAGGTGCGACAAAAGACGAAAATAGCGAACCTGAAATTTCCGAAGCAGCTTTAGATGAAGCTTTATCCCGGCGGGAAGAAATGGCGTTTCAAAGCGCTGCAGAATCTTTGCGCCAAGCCATGCAAGATCTGCCGGAATTGGCGGAATTATCAAAGTCACTACAGATTGATCAGACTCCCGAGGGCTTGCGTATTCAAATTGTAGATCAAGAAGGCTTATCCATGTTTGAGCCAGGGTCTACCCAGCCACGGCCTAGAGCTGTTGCATTGCTTAGGGCTGTTGCCCAAATAATCAATAACCTGCCGAACCGGATCACAATTTCTGGTCACACAGATTCAGCCCCCGTCAGCGGTGGCAATGGAAGTAATTGGAATCTTTCATTTGGTCGAGCTGATGCCGCCCGCCAGATCCTACGCAAAAACCAAGTTCCAATGAATCGAATTTTCTCAGTAATTGGCAAAGCTGGTTCCGAACCATTATATCCTGATGATCCATATATGGCTGGGAATCGGCGCATCTCGATTGTTCTATTGCGCGAATCCCCGCCAATGCCGCCGGGCCACCGGCTCTAATCACAACGGCCTTAATCCTAAGGATTCCCTCTAAAATCACGAGCAATAACATAGGTTTCAGCACTTTCAGCGCGGCTTGCGTCTGGTTTGAAGTGTCGAACACTGCCAAAACTGGCTTTTAGGGTTTTCAATAATTGCCCCTCTGATCCACCTTGAAATACTTTAGCCACAAATTTACCGCCCGGAGCAAGGGTTTCTATTGCAAACTCGGCAGCCAGTTCCACCAAGGCTACAATACGCAAATGGTCGGTTGCCGGATGCCCGGTTGTATTTGAAGCCATATCTGACAGCACTAACTGCGGTGCGCCTTGCAATAGTTCTCGAACACTCAAAGCCGCAGCTTCCTCCGTGAAATCCATCTCCAGAAAATCTGCCCCTTCCAAAGGCTCGACTTCCAGCAGATCAATCCCCACAACCCGGCCAGCCCCACGAGCTAAAGCTACTTGTGACCACCCCCCCGGAGCGGCACCTAAGTCCACCACCAATGAGCCGCGCTTAATTAAAGAAAACCGCTCGTCCAATTCAAGTAACTTATAGGCCGCCCGGCCACGATACCCATCTTTTTGAGCGCGCTGCACATAGACGTCGTTAATTTGTCGCTGCAGCCAACGAACCGATGAGATTTTGCGCCCGCGCGCGGTCTTAACTCTGCGAGTCAGCTTTCGACGCTTCTCACCGCCAGTTTCGTCCTTGCCTTTGCCTTTATTCCAGCGGCGAATATCTCCGTCTCTGCTCATAGCTATTATCTCCTGCGCCCACGTGGGCCGCGTCGTTTGCGATCAGATGCCATCATCGACAAAAGCAGACCCTCGCGCAATCCACGATCTGCCACCCGAATACGAGAACTTGGCCATTCTTGTTGCACCGCTTGCAAAATGGCACAACCAGCCATTACTAAGTCGGCACGTTCAGCGCCGATACACGGCTCTTTAGCGCGCTCTGCTGCTGTTTGAGCAAGCAGCCTATTAGAGGCATTACCTATCTCTTGCGCACTTAACCATATCCCATCGACTTTTGAGCGCACATAACGAGATAAATTCAAATGCACTCCGGCCAATGAGGTCACAGCCCCAGACGTACCTATATAATGTGTATTTCCGCCAGAAAAGGCGTCCAAGAAACCATGCGCCCCGGTAAAGGCGGCGACTTTCTGTCTGGCATGTTCTTTCATATCAGCGAACCACAGATGACGATCTTCGTGTTCTGGAAACCTCTCAGCAAGAGAAACAACGCCAAGATCAAGAGAAACCCATGCTTGCAGCCTGGAGCCATTCTTCTGTTCAGGATTTCTGGATGCGCCGTCAATCATGCGCACCCACGAAATTTCAGTAGATCCGCCGCCAATATCAAGAACTAAGGCAGCGTCACATGAATGATCAATTAAATCCTGACAGCCGCGCAAGGCAAGGCGCGCTTCTTCTTCCGTTGAAATGATTTTTAGCGAAATACCGGTTTCAGCACGGACCCTATCCACAAAATCACTTCCATTTTTTGCTTGCCGGCATGCCTGCGTTGCGACAGCTCGCACTCGTTTGACCTTGGTTTTACCCAGTTTGTGCGCACAGACTTTTAACGCATCCAGCGCGCGGTTTATCGCTGTTTCAGATAAATACCCCGCTTGATCAAGACCAGCGCCTAGCCGTACGATTCGAGAAAAACCGTCAACAACCTTAAAGCCATTGCTGGCAGGAGTTGCAATCAATAGTCGGCAGTTATTCGTTCCCAAATCCAATGCCGCATACAACTTCTTTGGGCGTCCACCAGATTGACTGCCTCTTTGCCGTCGTCTTGCAGCTTCGCGACGAGACGATGAAGGCCGATCACCGTCAGCCATTTTATTTCCCTTCAAGGGTTGGGCATTGATATAATCAATTGCAACAACCCAAATTTCTATCGCGCATTTGCACCCAAACACGACCATTCACAAAAAACATATCCCCATTCGAGACAAAAGCAAAATTCCTTTTATCAAATATCAGCATGCGACCATTAGTCATTTCCCTTTGGCAAGAAAATCCAGTAGAAACAGCGAAATTGAATTTAGATCAGCGGAGTGTACTATGGACCCGGACAATATCTATGCTGACCCAAGAACGTCTGAAGTAGCAGACGATTTTACTATTGATCAGGATTGGCAGAGCTATACCGTTGAGCAACATGAAACATGGGACATTCTATACGAGCGGCAATTAACCTGTTTACCAGGTTTAGCCTGTGATGAATTCATGGATGGCTTAAAAGCGCTAAATTTAGGTGCTGGCGGCATTCCTGACTTCGCAAAAATTAATAAAAAGCTAAAAAAACTGACCGGGTGGGAAGTCGTCGCAGTTCCGTGCCTGGTGCCAGATGATGTATTTTTTGAGCATTTAGCCAATCGAAGGTTTCCTGCCGGCAATTTCATCCGTGAACGCAAGCAACTCGAATACATCCAAGAGCCAGACGTGTTTCACGATGTATTCGGCCATGTCCCGATGCTGACCAACCCGGTTTTCGCAGACTATATGGAAGCCTATGGCAAAGGCGGAATGCGCTCCGCAGGCTTTGATCGCTTAAAAGCATTAGCATCACTTTATTGGTACACAGTGGAATTTGGATTGATAAACACTCCAAAAGGCATGCGCATTTATGGTGCGGGCATTGTTTCATCACGAACTGAATCGATCTTTTCCTTGCAAGCTCGTTCCCCAAACAGGATCCATTTTGATTTGGAACGCTTGATGCGGTCTGACTATAAAATTGATGACTTTCAAGCCACATATTTCGTTATTTCATCTTTTGATGAATTATTCAAAGCCACAGTGGATACTGATTTTGGCCCGCTTTATGAGCGATTAAATCCGTGTTTTGACTATACTGCAACTGCGGTTCTTGAAAACGACAGAGTGTATACCAGAGGCACTCAGGAGTATGGACGAGCTGGCGGACGCAAGCGCGGGATCAAAGCTGTTTAACAACTAACGTTCACTTTCCTCTAGCTATTCGTCTACGCCACATCCAATTTTTGATAAAGACTGCCCCACCAACAACCAGCGAAAATATTGTAACAAAGGCTAACCAAAAGTAGACGGCGTACAAAATGCTTTGAATGTCCTCTTCGGTAAACTCATCTTCGCTAAATTCATCTTCCACAGGGTCATATTTTGCATCATTGCGATCTTGATCGGTTGATATGGTAAAATTATAGCCAAAACCATCTCTGATCTCATTGATTTTCTCCATAACAGAGACAAAATCTTCCGGCGCAATAAAATCAGTTTTGGTAGAATACTGATAAGAATCTAAAAACGCGTTGCCCGAAAAGGCCGAGCTTCTGGAAAATAAAAAACTATCATTTTCGACACTTTCCTCAGTCGACTGCAAATCCCAATCAGAATCCACTATATATTTTTGACGGTGGCGGGTACGTTCCAGATGAGAGATGACAAAAGGGCTGGATCGAGTCGATCCATTAAATTTTGGAAAGTCTGCCCGCAATTCATACGGGTAAGCTTCAAAAGTCTTGACCTTTTTATTAGAATCTTGTTCCCAAGCATCAGGTATTTTATAAGAAAGTTTAAATTGCAAATGCGCAGCCTGCTGATCAAAATCGACCAGCATTGGAGCAGTTTCCTCAATGCTGGGGAAAATGTCCTTAAAATAATCAAGAAATGATTTTGCAACCTCTTTTTCGCCATCACGGTTTAACCATTTCTGTATGCCGTCAGCTTCAGAGCCAAAATAATTAAACTCGGAGGAAAACAAAACCGTGTCTGGATCAGACACAAGATCAAAAGTATCAATAAAATCCTTTCTCCAAACCGCACTCTTTGGCTTGACTACAACCATATCACTACCAACGACCGAGACCGGTAAACCATAACCAAATTGCCCCTGCTCAAAAGCATCTAAGTTTCCAGATTGAATTCCGGTTGTCGGGTCAAAGAAATATGCCTTGCCATCAATTTGGGCCATCACAATCACATGATCAAAAACTCCGTGACTCGGCACATTAATGATAACTCCAGCCCGTTCCTTTGAATTCACCAACAACGGAACTGCCTCTATTTTCAGCTCTGCCAATAACTCAAGCAGCAATAAGGTCATATCTTTGCAATCGCCAAAGCGTCGTCGCAATGTGGTTTTTGGTAACCGGGGTTGATAACCTCCCGCGCCCAATTCAATGCCAAGATAGCGAATTTCACGCTGCACAAAGTCGAGCGCAGCCCGGGCCTGAGCGCCAGAGCTAGAATGATTGGTCATGATTTTTTGGGAAATTTCTAAAGTTTCCGCAGAACGCACCTTAGGCAATTGGTAATGGCTGGAGAAAAATCTGCTGACTTCTTTCCAATCCTTAAAGCTCGACATCTCAAGTGTGGGGCGTCCATAATGCCAGCTTGGCCGATCATCATCCATTGCATTGGCTTTTATGCCTTCAGCTTCCCAAATATATTTGCGGACATTTCCCGATGTTGAAACTTTTGCCAATTCCGCACCTGCTTGCGATTTTTGAACAATAGTCATCGGCCCTTCAATACGGGTTTGGTGATAAATTCTCTGAACAGGAACTGGGAAATTCTGAGCCCGTCTGGTAAGAAAATGCTTACCCAATGATGGGTTCTGACCCGATATGGTATAAGAATAGTCAAGCGTATCACCTACCCTTACATCAGAAATCACTAAGGCTACCTGCAAAGTTCCATTGTATAATAACCGGTCTCTATCCGTCTCCATGCGGTAAATTTGCAAATCAGAAAAGATTAACCGATTGCTTTTCTTACCAGCTCGTGTGATTGAAATTTCATGAATATCGACAGTTCTAAATTCAGGATCAAAATTAATTTTAATTGTTGAATTATCTTCCACACCACTGGCAGTGTTTAAAGTCAATCTCGTTCTATAATACCTGTCCTGTGAGTCCTCAGACATTCTGCTTTGCCGATCTACAAGCTGATAAGTTACATCCAATAGCTCGGCATTAGAATCCACGACATCTGAAATAGTTTGTAAATTAACCCAGTTAGCAGCAGGCTGCACAGAAACATATTTATCTATATCTTGCGAAAAGGCGACCGGCGCAATCAACGCAAACCCCAGTAACAATATAGTAAACCGCAAAACCCGCCCCTAATATCAACAAAATTGTATTTTGGAGCAAAATGCCCTTATGGCGAAAGGTTTACAATAGGCTGCAATAAATAAATCAAATAAACGTTCCAAAACATTCCTGTAAAGAGAAACCTCTGTATCAACTTCTCTGAAATGGGTAAAAACCGCTACCCAAGCCAAGAATAGATGTCAGTTCATCCAATGCTGCCCGACCCTCATCAATTAATCCCGGATCAATCAAATCATCCAGAGTTATTTCATCGCGATAATGCGCATGTACCCAACGATTCAGTTGATCAAATAATGATCCATTCATCAACATTTTAGGATTGGTTGCGGCAAGCTCTTCATCGCTCAACACTACCCGTAAGCGCAAGCAGGCCGGGCCGCCGCCATTACGCATTGATTGGCGCACATCAACAAATTCAACCCGTCCTATTGGCCCATTTCCTGCTATCAATTGCTCACAATACCGAAGTACAGAGGGGGTTTGCCGACATTCATTTGGCGCCAACAGAACTAATCGCTCTTCTCCGGGCCATTGCACCAACATTGAATTGAACAAATAGGAACTAATCGCATCCTTAATCGGGACTTCGCTTTCTGTTACTTCAACAAAAATCGGTTCAAACAATCCTTCGGCAGCAGTTCGAATTTCTCTTAAAACCTCGATCTTTTCTGCAAATGCTGTCTCATGAAAAAACAAACAGTTCAAAGCCCCAACACAAACCACATCATTGTGAAAAGCTCCGGCTTCAATGGCTGCACGACTTTGTTTTGCAAATACAACACGCGCTAGCTTTAATCCATGGCGCCGCGCCAAAGACTGAACTGATAATAGGGTTTGTCGCGCCGGAAATTGCGTCCCAGATTCATTTATATTTCGCCCATAAACAAACATCTCAATACCAGCAGCATCGTGTGTATCGCACAGCCTAACATGATTTGCCGCCCCTTCATCGGAGAAATAATTGTGCATTGGCATTGGGTCATGGACGGCAAAATACTCTTTGCGCGCAAATGCTGCTCGTAAAGATCGGGCCGTTTGTTCACCCTCAATGCTGCGGTGCAACATCGTAGATAAATTAGCAGCACTTAAGTGCAAGCGCCCATCATTTGTATCTGGAGATGGGCTGATTGTAGCAGCATTTGCAGCCCACATCGGTGATGAAGAAAGGCTAGATCGCACTAATTCCGGCGAAGTCTTCCAAGCATTTTCATACACCTGCCTATCGCTTCCACAATACCCCATGCTGCGAAGCAAAGGTAAAAAAGGGCGCTCATGTGGTGGCAATACCCCTTGCACCAAACCCGCATCAGCCAGCCATTTCATTTTGACTAATCCTTGCAAGGCTGCTGTCTTTGGTTGCGAAGCCTCACCGTGATTTTTTGCACTGGCTAGATTGCCATATGACAAGCCCCCATAATTATGGGTCAAACCGACCAAGCCATCAAAATTAGCTTCGATAGCACTCATTTAGCAAGCCCCGGCACATCAACCCATTTTGGTGTTGGTGCCTCCTGACTTGCCATTGGCCAGGCGCAATAGTCCGCTGCATACCATGCGCCAGGGCGATGGTTTCCGCTAATACCGGGGCCACCAAACGGCAGGCTACTTGCAGCTCCAGTGGTTGGGCGATTGAAATTTACAATTCCCGCACGTATTTCATTGGTAAATCGCTCCCAAAGCCGAATATCATCGCTTATCAGGCCGGCCGCCAGGCCGAAACGTGTCTGGTTAGCCAACTTAATTGCTTGATCAAAACCAGATACCCGATAGATCTGAACCATTGGCCCAAAAGTTTCTTCATCTGCAACCTGTGTCTCACCCATTTCTAGCAAAGACGGGCAAAGTGCGGCTTCTGACCAAGGTAAAGTTGTTGCCAATCGGATCGATTTTGCGCCGGATTTAAGGTGAGATTCTTGATCTCTCAATACATTTCGCGCTGCCTGATCACTAATCAAACTACCTGAAAATGGCTGGGGTTCCTGATCCCAAGGGGCAATGTTTAAGCGATCAATCTGGCCAACAATTGCTTCAATAATCTGATCGCCAGCTTTCCCCTCAGGTAAGATCAAGCGTCGAGCGCAGGTGCATCGCTGACCTGAGGTAACAAACGCTGATTGCACAGTTAAATTAGCAACAGCCTCAACATCCTGAGCCTCCCAAACAACAAGCGGGTTATTGCCACCCATTTCAAGAGCCAACAAAACCTCAGGGCGCCCCGCAAATTTTTTGTGAATAAAGGCACCTGTTATTGCCGAGCCTGTAAATAAAACTCCATCCAGATTTGAATGATCAAGAACTGCGGCACCAACATCTCGTCCACCCTGCACAAGATTTAACACCCCATCTGGCAGTCCAGCTAATTGCCATAAATCACACATAAACTCGCCTGTAGCCGGGGTTAGCTCGCTTGGCTTAAAAACCAAGGTATCACCGGCAATAAGTGCCGGAATAATATGGCCATTAGGCAGGTGACACGGAAAATTATATGGGCCTAAAACAGCTAAAACGCCGTGGGGACGATGTCGCAAGCTTGCAGAACCAAACGGGGTTGGCATGCTTTTGGTGCCGGTTCTTTCATCATAAGCTGTAATTGACAGCTCGACCTTGCCAATCATCGCGCCAACTTCTGCTTGGCTCTCCCAATGTGCTTTGCCGGTTTCTTGGGAAATCAACTTAGCAAAATCAGCTTTATTTTCTTCTAGTTGGCGCTGAAAAGCCCGCACGAAGCTCAAACGAACCTCAAGCGGCAAACGCGCCCAGTCAATCCCTGCTTTAGAAGCAGCATCATATGCCTGCCCAATTTGTTTGGAACTGGCGCTATTACTTTGCCAAATAGCATTCCCAGTTGTCGGGTCAATGGAAGCAAATGGCTCCCCCTGCCCCAAATGCCACTTACCAGCCCAAAATCCACCTGAGTTTTTCATATTAATTCTCTATAAAGCGAACAGATTCACCTGATGTCAGCCCCAGCGCTTTTTGAACGCTTGCATCAACGCTAATACTGCCTTGTTCTTGATTTACTTTGACCATTGCCGCGCAAGCCCTAAACCCATCAATCCTGTTATTAGATAACAATCCGCGCTTAGTTCCTGCTCCTGATCCATCAATTCGCAGCACCTGACTGTCACGAACACCGAGCAGATGATCTCTAGGTGCAGACATGGTTGGCCCGCCATCGAAAATATCAATCACCCGCTCATAGCGGAATCCTTCTTTTTCCAGTAACCGCCGCGCGCCAACGCCATCATCGTGTACTTGGCCGATAGCAGCTTGCGCTTCTGGAGGGAGCAGATCCACGTAAATCGGGTATTTAGGCATTAAATCTAAAATGAACTGCTTGTCGGAAACGCCGGATAAATGGTCGGCTTCGTCAAACTCCATCTGGAAAAACTTTTTGGCCAAATGTTGATAAAAAGGGCATGACCCGTCCTCATTCACCACCCCGCGCAATTCAGACAAAATAGTGCGCCCAAAACGCTCAGGCTGCGTTGCTATCAAGAGATACCTCGAACGAGCAATTAAAGAGCCATTGCCGCCGCCGCGAAACTCCGGGCGCACGAACAGCGTGCCAACCTCGGTTGCACCAGCATATTCATTGACTAGAATCATCAAATCCATATCAAATCGGCGTTCAGTAGCCGTGGATGATTGAGCGATAGAAAATAATTTGTAGCTAAAGAATGGTTTGGATAAACCAACTCCGGCCTTTACGGCAGAAGTTCCAACGATTGCGCCGGTATCCATATTCTCCAAGACTAATAAGTAACCTTCCTCACCCGGCTCTTCGATAATTTTAGAAAAACTATCTTCTGAGAGAGAAATTCTGGTTTTAAGTAAATTATGATCGTCAGGCAGTGAGGTAAAGCCAAGCCCTGAAAGACTGGCTAATTCAAAAAAATCATTTCGATCAGAAGCACGAATAGGTCTAACTCGGAACATCAAACTTTCCTAAACCAGATTACGAAGAGACTTTGCATCAAAATCCCCGTTGGCAAATTTTAGCAACATTAATGCTGATAACCGCGCTCTTTGGACAAAGCTAGAGAGAATTACATATTCTCGATCAGAATGAATTTCACCACCGCAAACCCCCAATGTATCGACATTAGGACACCCTGCCGCCCATAGATTATTGCCTTCGCATACACCGCCAGTACTTTTCCAGCGAATGTCTACCCCCAGCGCACTTCCTGCGGCTCGCGTCATTTCAAAAAGTGCTGCATTTGGCGGTGCCATCGGTTTTGGAGGTCGAGTGAAGCCGCCGTGCAATTTAGCCTTAATTCCGTCTCTATTATTCAGGTCTTTTAATATTTCTAACAATTCCTGCTCGAACCAAACCATATCATCGGTTTCGCTCAAACGAACATTAAACCGAACAATAGCTAAATCAGGAACCACGTTATTAGCCCCGCCACCTTCAAGTTTTGCCGGGTTCACAGTTAGCCCAAGTCTAGATTCCGTTAATGCCGCAAGTACAGAAACCGTATGCGCAGCCACAACCAGAGCATTTCGTCCCAAATGGTGTTCACGACCGGCATGGGCACTACGTCCCCTGATAACAATCGAAAAATTTCCGCTTCCCTTGCGGGAGCCTGAAAGCGAGCCATCGGCAAGAGCCGGCTCATAAGTCATGCCAAGGTCGGCAATCAGCGCATGTTGTTTCAAAAGTTGCGCCGATCCAGTGGAACCTATTTCCTCATCCGGGCTAATTAATACCGTATATCCAACTTTGGCAGCATTTGCGGATTGTTCCAGCGCCAGCAATGCCTGCCGCATTACCAATATACCGCCTTTCATGTCAGCAACGCCGGGCCCGTTTAAGATATCAGGCCCGGTTTCTTTAGTGACTTGAAAATCACTGTCCTTTGGAAATACCGTATCATAATGCCCGGTCAGCAAAATTTGCACTGGTGCATTAGGTCGCTGCACCACACGAATGGTTTTTCCATGTTCAATCTGATACGAATTACCATTGCCATCAACAGATTGCGTATTTGGCAGACTAACCTCATCGCAAACTCCACCAATATCTTCAAATGCACTTACAATTTCATGACGTTGCGTTTCCAAGCCCTCAAGGTTAGTGCTGCCAGTGTTTATTTTTGCCCACTCTTTAACCTTTGCAATCATTTGCGGGCCAGCGACCTCCACCTGCGCAAGAATTTTTTGCTCTGCTTTTGAAATTTGTACTTGCAACGCTTACCCCTTGTATCAGCCTCAGTGCTAAACTGCTCTTAAGGCCTGTTCTAAATCCACAATCAGGTCTTCAGAGTTTTCAATTCCAACAGAAAATCGGATTAACCCTTCTGTATAACCTTGAGCAATTCGCATTGCTTCTGGCACGCCTGAATGAGTTGTGGAGCCAGGATGACACATCAAGCTTTCAGTACCACCAAGACTAACTGCAAGTTTAATTAGTTTAAGGGAATTTAACATCCTAAATGCTGCAGCCTGCCCGCCATCCACATCAAATGAGAACGTCGAACCAGGGGCTAAGCAAGTACGATCGAATATTTCTTTCTTGGTAGAGCCATCTTCCAGAAAACCCAAATACCTAACTTGAGAAATTTTTGGGTGCTCCTGTAAAAATTCGGCGCAAATTCGTGCATTCTTTGCTGCTTCATTCACCCGCAATTTCAAAGTTTCCAAAGAGCGTAAAATCAGCCAGCAAGTATCAGGGCTAGGCACCGTTCCAAACACCGTTCTCAAAGATCGAATACGCGAAATAACTTCAGCAGAACCTACAGCAGCACCGGCAATTAAATCTGAATGGCCGCCGATATATTTGGTCACGGAATACAAGACCAAATCAATCTTACTCGTGATCAAAGGTGTCTGCCCAATTGGCCCTTGCATGGTGTTATCGCTCATCACCACTGGCTTGATAGACTGGCACTTAGCCGTTTCACTAGCTAGATCCATACACAAATCAAGATCAACAATAGCATTAGTCGGGTTAGCCGGGGTTTCCACATAAACCACTGCTATTTCGCCCATTTCACGAGCTTTAACAAATGTATCTGCAACGACTTTCCGTGAAGCATCGGCTGGGAAAGAAATGCTTTTCACTCCGAACCTTGGCAAAAAATCTTTTAAGAACATCTCTGTTGGGCCGTAAAGCGGACTAGAGTATATGAACACCTGCCCCCGTTCCGCAAAAGCCAATAAAGATGTCGTGATCGCTCCCATACCACTGGAAAATGCCAACGCATCCTCACCACCATCAAATAAGGTGAGGCGGTTTTCAAGAATTTCCAGGTTGGGGTTATTGATCCGAGTATAGGCTAAGCCAGGATCTTTTACATCATCTGCAAGGGATTGACCTCTGGATTTACGAAAATATGCAGCCCCATGCTCTGCCGACTTAAACACAAATGTTGATGTTTGAAAAATTGGCGGCTTTATTGCACCTTCTGACAAGTGTGGATCAAAGCCATAACCCATTACCAAAGATTCTGGATGCAATGAGTGATTGCCGATTGAGCGTTTGTGATACGGTTTTCCGGATTTACTCATGATTTATTCCCCAAATGACATTCCAGATGTATGCGCGGTTGCATTACCTCGGTCAAGAGAATGTAAATTAGAGCCACAAAAAAAAACGGCCCGGTAAAACCGAGCCGCTTCTTCAGTATTTTAGAACGCTTAGTGAGCGCGAAGTACGATTACCGCACGACGATTTAAAGGCTCACGTGCGCCATCTGGTGTTTGAACCGCTGGAGAATTTTCACCAAGCGCTTCAGTAGAAATCACACCCGCATCAACACCGCGGTTAATCAACTCACCGCGTACAGTATCAGCACGCCGTGAAGACAGTCCGATATTGTATTTTTGATTACCAGATCTGTCCGTATAACCAGCAACAGAAGCAGAACCAATGCCACAACGGCTCGCTCTGGTCACACCTGCCGCAATAGCATCACTGGCCTCGTGAGTCAGACTGGATTTATCCCAGTCAAAATACACAGGAAACGCTACATCATTACACACTGGCGCCGGAGGTGGTGGTGGCGGAGGTGGTGGTGGCGGTGGAGGAGGTGGCGGAGGTGGCGGTGGAGGAGGTGGCGGAGGTGGCGGAGGAGGAGGTGGTGGCGTCGCACCAAAACTGTACCGCAATTGTGCAAACACATCATGAGACTGATAATTGCTAGTATCTATACGTCGTCCTGGAGCCGAAAAACTCTGTTTGCCGGCTTGAAAATACCTATAACCAAGATCAAGAGCCCAACGATCAGAAACATCCATTCCTAACCCAACTAGGCCATTCCAAGCGAAGCCTGAGCTTCGATCCCGAAGACTGGTGTACGGATCTGTAGGCAGACCGTTTCTATAGCCTGCTGCAGAAAGCGTAGTCTGAGCCAGACCGCCTCCGACACCAATATATGGTTTGATTGAGCTGCCAACGTCAAAATCTTTAATGATATTGAGCATGCCCGACCAAGATTGAAAATCTGTAGAGCCTTCATCAAAGTTACCGACTGATCCCGTATCATTATACCGCTGAGTGACATCAAAATCCAAACGCCATCCATTATGCAGGTATTTACCAAAACCCACAGTAGGACGAAGTGCGCTTCTAGAGTTTGCTACGCCAACCAGTGCAACAGAAAAATCTGTATCTTCTAACGTGCCTATACCAACACCGGCTCGTGCATACCAACCATTTTCACCGGCTAAGGCTATTCCTGGCAATGTAACCAGAGCGGCGACCGCCACAGCTGACAATAAAATTTTCCTCATGCTTCCCCTCCCGAGGTATCCCTCGACATTTGATTGAACAATAACCTCTAACTGAGATCCAAAAAGTCTTTACAAACTAGTCAGCTCGAAAACTGCACAAGTTCTCAGAAAAGCTACAATACCAACGACCCTTTTACCAGTGAAATTCTTTATTTTTTTTCTGTTTGCTAGAAAACCCACCATATGTGTTATTGCCGCCACACCTTGCGCCCCAACCGTGTGCTAATTGGCTATTTTTTCAAGGAATCGGCGACTTCTGGAGGCATATAATTTTCATCATGCTTAGCCAAAACCCGACTAGCGATGAATTCACCATTTTCAGACAAAGCTCCTTCGGCAACAACGCCTTGGCCCTCACGGAATAAATCAGGTAAAATGCCATCAAAGTTCACGACCACATTGGATTCATAATCTGACACCACAAAAATAACTTTATAACCGTTTAGCCGTTTAATGGACCCTGCAACAACCATACCCCCCAACCTAATTTTCTTCCCAGCCTCAGGCGGTGACTCAACCAATTCTGATGGTGAATAAAAGTATGAAATACTGTCCTTTAATCCAGCCGATGCAAGAACCAATGCACCAACAAGTGCCGCTAGACCAACTGCCAACACTGTAAGGCGCTGATTTCTTCGTTTCGGCTTCATTTTTCACTTAACCCAATTTAAACTTAACTATTACGCAAAATACGCTATCGACAACAAGCATATAGGATCAAGCGCCCCTGAGACAATCCCAAATGGCATTATTCAAGCTTCCGAAAATAGTTCAACAATCCTTTTAGCATTGACAGAGGTACTGATCCCGTTTCAAACGGTTGATACATTACAAAACCTTGATAGCAAACGGCGTGATGCCCAAATGGCCCTTCTTCAACCTTGTTTTATTGCTACAAATGAATTGGGGTTTTCTCGTGGTGAGATTCCAATTTTTAACGAAGTAAACCTGACACTTTCACCAGGGGAAATTTTGATGATACGCGGTGGTAATGGCTCAGGAAAGACCAGTTTATTGAGAATTTTAGCCGGTTTCTCCAATTTTTACTCAGGCCAACTAAAATACAAATTAGATACGGATCAATGGGTTGCAGGCCCGGCCAGAGGCGCTATTGGCTGGCTCGGTCATAAAAGCGGACTTAATCTTGATCTCAGCGTCGAAGAAAACTTGAAATTTTGGGAAAGCATTTCACAATACTCCAACCAAATTTCACAAGCACTTAAAAAAGTTGACCTGCTTAACGCCAGGTTTGCAACCACACGCAACCTTTCAGCCGGACAACAACGCCGGCTAAATCTAGCCAGATTGCTTTTGGGCAAATGGCCAGTTTGGATTCTAGATGAACCTAGCGCTAACCTCGACAAGGAAGGTGCGCAATTAATTGAAAAACTGCTTTCAGATCACGCTAAAAACGGCGGTAGTGCAATAGTCGCCTCGCACGAGCCTCTGCGCCCTGATGCGCCAACCAGTTTTATTAGCTTGCATCAAGAGTTGTCTGCGCAATGACCGGCTCCATAAAAGCTCTTATAGGTCGCGAATTGCTCATGGCTCGCAGGTCAGGCGGTAGCTGGGCGCAAGGTGCCATTTTTTTCATTTTATTCACGGTTCTGGCGGCTTTCGCATTAGGGCCGGATCAGGCAGCAAGAGCAAGTCTATCCCCAGCCCTAGTCTGGCTCGCCGCCAGTTTAGCAAGTCAGTTATCTTTGGACCGCTTATTTTCAGAAGATTTACGCGATGGCACACTCGAGTGCTGGTTTGTTGATGAACTCTCTTTGATAGACTTTTCCATTGCCAAGTTTGTTTCGCACTGGTTGGTTGCGTTTGCGCCAATTCTAGTATTGTCTCCTTTGGCTGCCTTAATGCTTGGAGCACCTACTCAAAGCCTGCCCTTGACATTTGCTTCACTGATTATTGGCGGCCCTGCATTAGTATTCTTAGGAGGCATGGTGTCAGCGCTAACAGCTAATTTGCGCGGTGCCGGCTTGTTAATTGTTCTAATTTCCGGGCCGCTGCTTGCCGCACCATTGATTTTTGGGGTTGGCGCAGTACAAACAGGTGGATGGGATAGCGTCGAGCTAAAAATACTAGGCGCCATTTCTCTTAACGCTATTGTTTTGGGCCCGGTCATTTCTGCACTGGCGCTCAAAGTTCACTTGGAATAATTGATAGATAACGAATTAGAGACACCCCCATGTTTTCATATTTTGCCAATCCCATTAGATTTCAAAAGCTGTGCCGCGTACTGGTGCCAGTTTTGGGCATTTCTGCCGCTGTCCTGATATTGCCAGCTTGGTGGATGGGTCTGTTTTTGGTGCCTTCCGATTATCAGCAAGGAGATACTTTTCGGATTATTTACGTACATGTTCCCGCCGTAACAGTTGCCTCCCTTGCTTATGCTTTTTTAGCGGGCGCTAGTTTTGTCAGCTTTGTCTGGCGCCACTCATTAGCCGACAGCGCCGCAAGAGCTGCAGCTCCTATTGGGGCTGCACTAACATTTCTGGGGCTATTCACTGGCGCCTTATGGGGAAAACCCATGTGGGGTGCATATTGGGTGTGGGATGCCCGATTAACATCGACATTGATAATGTTATTTTTATTTCTTGGTTATTTGGCAATCCGCGGTGCCATTAGAGACGAAATTGCTAGCGCCAGAATCGGCGCAATTACCGCAATGATCGGCGCCATCAATTTGCCCATCATCAAATTTTCAGTAGATTGGTGGTCAAGCCTACACCAACCTGCATCCTTGTTTCGGACGGGCGGCCCCGCAATAGATGCCTCAATGTCGATCCCCCTTTATATGGCGATGGCAGGCTATGCCAGCTTGTTTGGATGGCTAGTATTACAACAGATGCTAAGTGAACTAGATGAACGGCGCGCCTTTGCCATAATGCAGCGGGCAGCAGGGCGTATTGCATCAAAAGCCAGTACACAATCAAAAGGAAACCCAGATGTTTGAGGCGCTATATTTTGGGAAAAACACTCTGTTTATTCTTGCTTGTTATGGCGTTAGTGTTGCCGTTCTTTCAGGCTTGATTGCAATGACTTTGCGCCGCCGCATTAGAGCCATAAAGCAAGTAGCGAAAATTAACGCTAAGCCAGAATAAACACGGCTTGATCAATGATTTTGTAATGTTTGGCTAAGTAAAAATTCTCAATCAACCACTGGTATGTAACGCCCATCTAATAACTAGGACGCTTTAATCAAATCATCTCCGCAAATGCGTTGAAGTATTCTTATTTCTTCAGCGCTTGCATTGGCTGGCACTTTGCAAAGCTCAAGATAGGCCTTGCGAGTGCTTTTATCTTTGCCCCATTTGCGATCCAAATGCGGCAGCGCAACAGTGCTGTGCGCACAATGAACTGCAATTTTACGAAACACTTCAATTCCTAAATTAAACGCCAACTCAGTTAATTGCTCAAGATTTATATCCGCAGCAATTGGCATTTCACAAACATAAACAATAGGGCCTGCATCAACTTTTTCAATCATCTCATGAGCAGTTGCACCATATTTCAAGGCATTATCCTTGAGCGCAAAGGCGATCGGATAAGAACCTGGATACTCTGGTGGACCGGGGTGAATATTGTATGGAGCTGGGCCAAGCTCATCAAGAATATCCTTCGGGACAATGATCGGGCTGTTAAAGCAAAGCAATCGAGTACAGGAACCATCATTGCCGACTTTCTCGCGTAATTCCACCTCATCAAGAGCAGTCTTAATCTCCAGATTGGGGTTCTCATTTTGCAAAAAATCCTGCAAAAAAGGTGCTTCCACCTTCTTGGTCAATACAATGATGCGATATGCCAAATCTGCCTCCAAGCTTTGAGCTTGGCTAAAAGACCTTAACAAGGCGTATGATCTGCTTATTTTTTGTAAAAATCACACAAAAAACCAGCCAAGCGGGTTTTTCGCTGGCTGGAGGTTTGCACGCCAAAGGCCGTTATTGACTTAGCCTACGATTTCGCATTTTGAGAAAAAGAAGCTAATTTCCTCAGCAGCCGTTTCAGGAGCATCAGAGCCATGAACCGAATTAGCATCAATGCTTTGGGCGAACTCTTTACGAATAGTGCCCGCATCGGCATCTGCTGGGTTGGTTGCACCCATTACGGTGCGATAAGCAGCAATAGCGTCTTCGCCTTCTAGCACTTGCGCCACCACCGGGCCGGAAATCATAAAGTTGACCAGATCAGCAAAGAATGGACGCTCCGAGTGAACTCCGTAGAAACCCTCAGCTTGGGCACGGGTTAATTGAATACGTTTCTGCGCCACAATACGAAGCCCAGCAGCTTCGATTTTGGCATTAATCGCGCCGGTTAGATTGCGAGCAGTAGCATCAGGCTTAATAATTGAAAAAGTTTGTTGAACGGCCATTGGTGGCTCCTGTTACATTGTGAAGTGAGAATTATTATTGGCGCGCCTATACCAGTGCTTTATCCGATTGTGAAGCCGTGTTAGCAAAGCAAAAATAAATGGAAATTTCCAAAGCCAGTTTGGAGATTATTTTATAAGAAGTGCTCTCATGTTACACGTCAACAATATTACCATCCGCATGGAAGGGCGCATTTTAATCGAGAATGCCAGCTTTGCCCTGCCGCCTAAAACCAGAATGGGCGTAGTCGGCAGAAATGGAACCGGTAAATCCACCTTATTTAAGGCCATCACCGGAGACCTGATCCCTGACGAAGGCGAAATACGCATCCGCAAAGGCGCACGTATCGGGGCTGTTGCCCAAGAAGCTCCTGGCGGGCCAATATCAATTTTGGATTTCGTGTTACAGGCAGACAACGAACGAGAAGCATTATTAGCACGCGCTGAAACAGCTACCGACCCCACGGACATTGCTGAAATTCAAATGCGTTTAACGGATATTGAAGCCCACAGCGCCGAATCGCGGGCTAGCACAATTTTAGCAGGCTTGCGTTTTGACACTCCGGCCCAGAGCCGCCCATGCAGCAGTTTCTCCGGCGGCTGGCGTATGCGAGCTGCATTAGCTGCAATTCTATTTGCCACTCCTGATTTATTGTTACTTGATGAACCGACCAATTATTTGGATCTCGAAGGAGCAATTTGGCTTGAAAGTCATTTACGTAAATACCCCGGTGCGGCTCTAATAGTTTCACATGACCGCGATCTTTTGAACCAATCAGTGCACAAAATAGCCCATCTGGCCAACAAACGCATTCGAACATTTGAAGGCGGGTACGATGATTTTCAACGCCTACTAGCCGAGAAACAACGCCTCGACATGGCAATGATGGCAAAACAAGAAGATCAACGGCGCAAAATGCAGACTTTTGTTGATCGGTTTCGTTATTCGGCTGCCAAGGCCAAACAAGCACAATCGCGCATTAAAATGATGGAAAAAATGCAACCGGTAGCAACATTAGTGCAAAACCCGGTTGCTCCATTTGATCTGCCTGATCCCAAAAAGGCTATGGCGCCACCAATCATCCGACTTGAAGAAGCTGATGTGGGTTACGAAACTGGCAAGCCAATTTTGCGCGATCTAAATTTGAGCATTCAGGCTGATGACCGGATCGGGCTGCTTGGTCAAAATGGTGAGGGAAAATCCACCTTTGCAAAACTGTTATCCGGTAAATTAAATGTAATGTCTGGCAATAAATACCAGCATAAGAAACTAGAAATCGCCTATTTTGCACAACACCAACTTGACGTTTTAGATCATGACTTAACCCCACTCGACCACATTATAGACATGATGCCCGATGCCAGTGAAGCCCAGCGCCGAGCGCGATTGGGGAGATTTGGTTTAGGCTTCGATCAAGCCGAAACCAAAGTTAAAGACCTTTCAGGAGGAGAGAAAGCTAGATTACTGCTGAACCTGATTTGTTTTCAAGGGCCGCATTTACTGATTTTGGATGAACCAACCAACCATTTGGACATGGACAGCCGGCTAGCGCTTGCTGATGCACTGGATGCTTATTCCGGGGCCATATTGCTAATCAGCCATGACCGCAGCCTAATTGAGCGCTGTATCGAGCGGTTATGGTTGGTTAAAGGTGGCGCGGTGCATCCATATGAAGGAGATATGGACGAATACAAACAATTAGTTCTGAAAAAAGATAGAAAAACCAAGCCTAAGAACAAACCCAAGAAAAAGGCTGAACAGCGCAAAGTAATGGCTTCAGAGCGTGAAGGATTAGCCCCCATACGGCGCAATATTGAACGATTAGAACAAGAAATAAAGCGTCTATCCGCAGGCATCAAAAGCCTTGATAAGGTATTAGCTTCTCCTGATCTCTATGATCGAGACCCGGCGCAAGCTCTGGAATTCAATCGAAAGCGCAGTCGCGCAATTGAGCGCTTGGAAATGCTTGAAGAACAAACTTTAAGCGAGATGGAAAAATTTGAAAAAGCTGAACTTAAAATCATCTCAACTTAGATATAGGCTAATTAAATTGAATATTCTGCTTGGCGCTAAGGTAATGGTTCGCGGGAAACATGAATAACTACCCACACACAAACCCATGCTTTATTGGTTTTTTGCGATGATTCACCATGTCAAACAGCAATAGCGAATACATGGTACTCGCGTTAAGCCCCATTATAGCAAACTCAGCCTTCTTGCGGACGCTTCGAACTTATCCCCGCTTATGTAGGGTCAACCAGGGTATTTAAGGGTGCTTTTAGGGTAGGTTAAGGGACAAGGAGGCTTTTTGCACTGTGAACACATGGTGCAAGAAGGGTGTTCAAGGGTAGGGTCTTTAAGGGTCAGTGACCCTTCTTTGACCTCGCGGCAGTTCGTTACACTCACGCCTCCGGTAGGGCGGCGAACGATCGCCGAGGCGCAGTCGCACCTAGTTTCTAGCGTATAATATTCGTCCTAACGCTTCGCTGCTTGAGGACTCTTGTTATGTCTCGCGGCCAAGTTGCTACGCAACGGCCTACGACGTGCGGAGTCTTTTTATGTTCTATCG